>QWBY01000103.1_pt1 | contig 117702 bp, 115 predicted proteins | sample 1972471 | NCBI WGS metagenome assembly QWBY01 (sample SAMN09866722, study PRJNA288562) | Human gut metagenome isolate term6_stool, whole genome shotgun sequencing...
GCAACGCCGCTTCACTGAGCGGAATCGATTTTTTCATCATTGCGATGCGTCGGTGCTTTCCAAGAATCGAGCATGAATCAAGGCAACTGCCTTTTCGGCATCCCGCTCGTCTATCAGGCAGGAAATGCTGATTTCCGAAGTGCTGATAATTTGAATATTGATATTCCCGTCTGCAAATGCGCCGAACATATCCGCTGCAACCCCGGGCGTACCAAGCATACCCGCGCCGACAACCGACACTTTCGCGACATCCGTAGCATACAGAATGTCCTTAATACCATGATCGTGCTTAAACGCTTCGAGAACTTCCTGTGCCTGCGGAAAATCACTTTCTGCAATCGTAAAAACAATGTCCGTTTTGGAGTCATCCGATTCGCGAATACTCTGTACAATCATGTCCACATCAATATTTGCTTTGGCCAGGTAGCTGAAAATCATATGCGCCACGCCCGGCCGATTGGCCACGCCCATAACTGTCACTTTAGCTACATTGGTATCATGTGCGACGCCACGAATAGCGGCTTGCTTTCCTTCCATCTTGTACTCCTCCTGAATCATCGTTCCATCTGTCTCCGTAAATGTTGAACGTACATGAATCGGCACACGATAACGGCTTCCCATTTCTACCGCCCGCGGCTGCATAACACCGGCGCCAAGTCGTGCCATCTCAAGCATCTCACCATACGTGATTTCCTGCATCTTGAATGCTTGTGGAACCACACGCGGATCTGCCGTATAAACGCCATCCACATCCGTAAAAATTTCGCAAACATCCGCTTGCAGTGCGCCGGCTAAAGCAACTGCCGTAGTATCACTGCCGCCCCGTCCTAATGTCACCATATCACCATTGTCAGCAAGGCCCTGGAAGCCGGCAACAATCACGATATTACCTTCGTTAAGAGCCGTGAAAACACGCTCCGGATTGATGTCCAAGATGCGTCCTTTGCCGTAAGACCGACTGGTTTGAATGCCGGCCTGCTGTCCCGTAAAAGAAATCGCAGGCTGTCCCAGCTCTATAAATGTCATCGCAAGCAAAGCGATGGAAACCTGTTCACCGGTGGTAAGCAGCATATCCAGCTCGCGGCCATATGCTTTATGCGTACATTGCTTCGCCAAGGCCATTAAATCGTCTGTCGAATCCCCCATTGCCGAGACGACAACGACGATTCTGTCTGTCGGTTGTTTCGCCGCCAAAATGCGCTCTGCAATGTGACGGATTTTTTCTGGCGTCGCTACGGAAGAACCGCCAAACTTTTTGACCTGTAACGTCATACCTTGCCTCCTCAAATATTTAAAAAATACTTATTTAACATGGTAACATTAACACCCGCTTGTGTAAAGAACTTACCATATAAAAAAGAGCGGCTATAGCCGCTCTTTTTTATATGGATCTACGTAACCATTATTTTTTTAAAATTCAATGCCGCGACGGGCGCGAATACCTTTCTCAAATGCATGCTTGATCGGTTTCATTTCAGTTACCGTATCAGCGACAGCAATGACTTCCGGACGCGCATTGCGTCCCGTCAAAACAATGTTCAATCGTTCCGGACGTTTTTTTATTAAATCGACAACATCTTCCACCTGCAACAGACCGAAATCCACCGCGTAATTAACTTCATCCAAAATAATCAGGTCCCATTGATCCGACATCACTTCGTTTTTGACCGTCTCCCACGCAGCACGTGCTTTTTCCTGATGCTGTTGAAACTCTTTCTGACCGCCGTCTTTTTTATTGTGACGTACGAACCCGTTTCCTAAAGGATGAATTTCCACATCCGGCGACAATCGCTCCAACGCACTGAGTTCGCCGTATTTCCAAGCGCCTTTGATAAATTGTAATATCAGCACCTTTTGGCCGTTTCCCACTGCTCGCAAAGCAAGTCCCAATGCGGCGGTAGTTTTGCCTTTACCGTTGCCGGTATTTACCAATACTAAGCCTTTATCCATTTGATCTCCCCTGCCGATAGTCATGACAAACAGTCAAGAAGCGTCGCGCCGCTTGCGGAGAGCCATCCCACGCCAAGTGCAGGTACGATGCCAATACATTTTGTGAAACATACCCTTCCTTATGCTGTGTGACATTGCGACTACCGATCAATTCGTATGCCCATGGATATATTTCGTCGTTCTCCGGAAGTAACGTTGAGAAGTGAAATTCATGCCCTCGCAGAGTCGCTCCTTTTGTCGCGATAATGCTGTCCTGTTGCGCGGTCGCCGTCACATAGCCGACGCGTTGCAGCTTCTTTTCCATTTGCGTCGTTGCAGGTACGATACCCGTCAACGGGTATCGGGTGCCGGCAAAATCCGTCACGCTTTCGCAAAGGTACATCAAGCCCCCGCATTCCGCGTAGATCGGCATACCAGCCTCAGCCGCTTGCTTCATTTTTACAAGCATCTCCCGGTTTTGGCTCAATGCATCCAAAAACATTTCCGGGAAACCGCCGCCCAAAATGATTCCGTCGATATCAGGTGGCAATTCTTTGTCAGTTAACGGGCTGAAATAAACTAATTCGGCTCCCAACCGCTCCAAATATTGCAAGCTGGTCGGATAATAAAAGGAAAATGCCGCGTCATGCGCTACGGCAATTCTTACCTTTATCGGTTCGTCAAGCTCTTGTCGCGATTCTATACTAAGATCCGGTGCTTGTTCGGCCGCGGCACGCAAACGATCCAAATCAATGGATTCCTGCATGACCTTCGCCATCTGCTGAATCACAGAAGTCGGGTCGGTTTCCGTCACCGGTGTCAACCCCAAGTGCCGTTCCGGCGTTTGGAGCGAAGCATTACGATGAATAATACCTAAGACCGGAATCCCCAGCTGTTCAATGCTTTCCCGAACCATTTCGGCATGTTTCGGTGAGCCGACTCGATTAACGATCACTCCCGCCAAATGAACGTCCGGATCATAATTCTTATACCCGAGCGCAATTGCACCGGCGCTTTGCCCCATCGACTGCACATTAATAACCAGTATGACCGGCGCCTGCAGACGTTTGGCGATAGCGGCTGTACTGCTAATACCGGCAGAGCCTCCATCGTATAGGCCCATGACTCCTTCAATGATCGAAAGTTCTGCGCCCTCACTTAACCGCGCAAAATTTTCCGCCAGTTTTTCCTCCGGTACCAACCAGGTATCAAGATTATATGAATCCCGCCCAGACGCCAGCGCATGAAAGCCGGGGTCAATGTAATCCGGCCCTACTTTAAATGGCTGAACAGCATGTCCCGCCCAGGTCAATGCTGCGAGCAAACCGGTTACAATCGTCGTTTTTCCTACACCGCTGTTCGTTCCGGCAATCACCACTCGTGGTCGGTGGAAGGTTGTCATTAGTGACTCCGTTTCGCTAAGATTGTCGATAAATAATTTAACTTCGTATCTTCCGGCAAGGCACGCAAATCACGATATACGACCTCATCCGGCAGACCCGCACGCGAAATCATAATCGCATCATCGATCAAATTGTATTTTTCCATCAGCTTTTTAATTATTGGCCAAGTTTTATAAACTTTCATAATAACCAAGCTGTCGCTGACCGCAATGACACGTTCCAATTTTTCTGCATCCGCAGTACCGGGTAAAATGGTAATAACGTCTTCCTGATCGCCGACTGTCCGTCCGATACGAGAAGCAATCGCCAAAAAAGCAGGGATGCCCGGAATAGTTTCGATGGGATATTCCGTTTTCTTTAGTGCTCTAAAAATGTACATATATGTACTGTACAACATAGGATCACCGAGCGTTAAAAACGCGATATCCTTGCCCTCCGCCAACAATCCGGAAATAATTTTACGGTTTTCATCCCAGGCTCTTTCCTGAACTGTCATGTCCAGAACCATCGGGAAAACGATAGGGATAACTTCCGTTGATTCTTTGATAAAAGGCTTGGCAATTTGATAGGCAACCGAATCGGTTTTCTTCTCCGTTTTTGGAACGATAATCACGTCGACATGCTCCAGTGTCCGTACCGCTTTAACTGTTAGAAACTCTGAATCACCGGGTCCTACACCAATTCCATATAATGTTCCTGTTTGCATACTACCCCCACAAATTTTAAATAATAGAAGGAATCGCCGGTCGCCCATGTGAGCGACCTCGATACCGTTCACTGATTGCATCATCCAAGTGCTGCATATATAGCTTGAGTATATCTTCAATTTGTCCCAAAGACTGCCAGTCCTCTTCGACAATAAAACCGTATTCTGACAACTTTTGAGCAACGCTTTCTTCTTCCTTGCTGAATATATCCACACTTACGTGTTCACCCGCATGGAAAAAGAGGGGTTTAACATGAATTTTACGAATTCCCGCAAAACGCATTTGCTTTGCCGCTTCACGCCATTCGGGAAATCCCTCCAGTGTTCCTATCCAGACATTATCATAGCCCAACTGATTCGCTTTAAGTTGTAACGCCGAATAAACCGCCTGCGCAGGATGATTAGTCCCGTGAGCTAATAGCAAGAGTCCTTCCTGCGGTGCAGAGGGGATCGCATCCTTCAGCGTGTCTAAAAGCAATTGATAGTCATCCGGCCGTTCGTCCCCTTGCCCGATAAAATACAATAAGGGTCGACCGATCACCAAACGCCGAAAAACAAGGTCTGCTTTCCATTTGTGCACAAGTTGCATCACTTTTGAGTACTCTGCCCCCGGAATAATGTGCAACGGCTGATACGCTACCTCACGATATCCTTCCGACGCCAAATGGTAAAACATGGCCCGTTCGCTATAAAACTTTTCCCCTTCTTGCTTCGAGATTCGGTCGATGACAATCCGACTGGTAAAGGCGATGTATACGTCCCAATCCGGATATGCTTTTTGAGTCAAGTTCTGCATATGTTTCAGTGTGCGTTTACGTTCGTCTGTTAGCGTCGTACCAAAACTCGTCAGCACAATCGCTTTATCATTCATCATGTCCCTCCCAAATATTCTGCTCTGTCCTTTATTTCCATTGTGTTGCTTCGTTAACACTTTCCGAATCGGCAGCTCTGCTAGCTCAAAGTGCATCATAATTCATACCGTACTGGCGTCCGGCATTAAGCAGGCAGGATGGTTTTGACGCCATGAAATGTTGATATTACCAACCCATATAATACCATTGTCGTACAAGCGATGCGAATTACAGTTTCTTAGCGTGAATATTGTCTCAAATCAAAGTTTACACGCACACGCGATCGTGTTTCGACCGGGGATCCGTTAAGCGTCCCGGGCGCAAAGCGCCATCGATATACTGCATCCACTGCTGCCTGATCCAACGCTGCATTTCCTGATGATTCGGCTACCCATGCGCTCGTTACGGACCCTTGCGCTCCAATTACCAATTCTACACCTACGGTGCCTTCAATATTGGCTCGACGGGCGGATTCCGGATACTTCGGATCGGGAGCGGAAAGTATGGATGGGCTTGTAGGCGGCGCAGTATTTGAGCCCACGCCGGATCCTGTACCCGATCCGGTGCCCGACCCGATGCCGGATCCTCTCCCGGAGCCGATACCACTACCCGTACCGCTACCTATGCCCGATCCGTGGCCGGTTCCCTGACCTGTGCCGGAACCGGATCGTGAACGTCGAACACGATGCTTTCGCACCGGCTTTGCCGGAGATTGCTCCGGCGTGGATGCGTAGGCATCATGAATTGGCGCTTCTACGTTTTCATCAATACTTTCTTCTGTGCTTTCCCAATCACTATATGCATCTGAATCATCCGGAAATATCGACGCGTTCTGTGCGGCAATATCGGAACCGCCGCCACCACCGCCACCCGGGTCATAAATCTCGACTACCACGGGATCGAGAGATACGTGCTCCGGTGTTGGTGCAAAGTGAATCGCAACTCCGAATAAAGCAAAAACAATAGCATGCGCCAGAAGAGATCCTGTTATAGGCTTGCCCCAGCCCTCATTTTCACCATAATACATAACAACCTCAAGGTTGCGGCGCAGCCGGCGCCGATTTCGCCCCATCGGTAGCGATACCGATGCGCGAAATGCCTGACAGCTTTACCTGATCCAAAACATACATAAAATTATTGTATTGCGATTCCGCATCCGCGCGCACCAAAATCGCCAGTTGTGGATTTCTGGCTTTTTCTACTTCAATGCGTCGCCGCAAGTCCTCTGCATGTATTGGTTCCTGTTCAAAGTAAATCGTACCGTCTTTTTTTATACTGATCGGCACGGTAGTTTCCATACTCACTTTAGCGGATTGTGTCTTGGGCAAGGACAAATCCACTGATTTTTGAACCACCATGGTAAGCATACTCATCATAAAAAACACAAGCAAAAAAAAGATGATATCAATCATCGGGATAATCATCAGCTTCGGTTGCTTGCTTACCCGCATTTCTCTAAGCTTCATTTGCCTCACCGTCCACATGGGCCAGGTAAACAGATGCTAAACGCTCCATATCGGAAACAAGATTATCCAAACGGTGCGCCAAATACGTATGCACAACCAGAGCCAAGATGGCCACCAACAAACCGGTTGCCGTTGCTACCAGTGCTTCCCCGACACCGGCAGTGATAGCAAAAGGCTGCCCTTCAGAAACGGATAAAATGCTGAACGAATTAATCATCCCGGTCACTGTGCCCAATAATCCCAATAGCGGAGACATTGTAACGATGACATCCAAATAATTTAAATAGTTGCGCAATAAAGATGCGCCATGGGCGGCGCTGCCTTCGACAACGGCAGTTTGGCTGGCGCCGGTATGAAGATGCCCTACTGCGTCACGAATCGCCATCGCCGGGAATCCGCCATCCTCATCCAAGATCTGCTTCAAACCGCTAAGATCGTTTTGATGCAGCAGGACCGGAATTTCTTCGACTAATTTCGAGATGTCTGATTCTGCTTTTTGGTAATAACGAAATCGCTCAATCCCGATTGCAATGACTAAAATCGAACACAGTAGCAACGGATACATTACCAAGCCGCCTGCATTGAATAAATGAAGTGCTTCACTCATACTGTTCTCCTCCCTGTTCTCATTTTATGATGAGAATTCTCAAAGCATAAAACCATGAAGTTTATAATAAATCACAATATCAAAATACCACAGTTAACGATTGATGTAAATGCATTCCCATCATTTTCTGGCAATGAACCTGACCTATTGAGGATTTCGTGCAAGTATTGAATGGACTCTCCTCCATCTTTAAAACTCCGGTTCGTATGAATAAGATGCCCGTCGCCAACACAGCTCCCGGCTATTCAGCTCAATACATCTAAAAGTTCCACAAGTTCAGAATCGGTAGATTGTATTCCCTGCCACCACAAACTTTTTACAGTCCCTTGAGTCATTTGTAAATAAAAATGTGAAAAAGCAACATCGAAATAACTGTGTTGCTTTTTCACATCTTTAATGTTGGTAGTGATCTTGGACAATGCGTAATACTTTTTCATCCGATAAATCTTTGACGTGATAATAGGTCGCCCCCATGGAAGAGGACAATTTCTTAGCGATCCCCATGCTGATGAAATCTGTTTCGGTATCAATCACCACCATGGCCGCTCCGGTACGACGTAACTTTTCTCCCAGTTCGATCGCCTCGTCCACCGGGTTACCGCCCGAGAGCGAAGAAGTTGCACGGCCGTCAGTCACCAAGAGAAATACCGGTCGTACTTCCGGATCTTGAAATTTCAATTGTGCAAGCACGGCAAGCGACATTTCAAGCGCAGCCGCCAACGGTGTTTTACCGCCCGTAGGTAATTCCTTCAGAGCTTTTTGTGCCAAATCAATACTGCGCGTCACGGGCAATAGAAGTTCCGCCGTATTGCGCCGAAATGTTATCAGACCGATGCGATCACGCTTTTGATAGGCTTCTTGCAAAAGGCCGTAAATGGCCCCTTTTACCGCGCCCATACGATGCTTTGCTCCCATAGACCCCGACGCATCCACACAAAACAAAAACACGGTTCCGGTGCGTTTTTCGCGCACTTTCTGACGTAAGTCATCCTTTTCGAGGGCAATGGCCAAGCCATGCTTTTCCCGTTGCTTTTGGTACGGCGCAGCAGCACGAATGGTTGCATCCAGCGCAAGGTCGGTAACTTCGTGAGCCATCGGCACGGCACGAATGTAGCGCCCCTGTTTTAAATCTGTCTTCGTTCGTTGCCGTTTTCCCGAACCTTTACGCTTAAAACGATCCACATTCATCGTGACTTGCAGCTGTAACGCCGAAAACGCTTTATTGATATCTTCCCAAGTTTCCGGCGGCAGCGGCATTTGTGGATTTGGCGGCGTATCGGCTTCATGGGAGTCATCATCATTGGTATCAAAGTCGTTATCTTCCGGCAAATTGGACGGAGGAGGCGGCAATTCTCGTGCATCATTTTGCGGTGGCATCTCCGCAGAATCATCATCAGACTGATCCGGCGGTTGCGGCGGTTGTTGCTCCGGCTGTTCCTGCGATGCATGTTCGGGTTGATGCATACGATGCGGTAACACAAAATACGCCGCTCGTTCCATGTCATCGGGTATCAAGAAATTGCGGCCGGCAAGAGCCGCTACCGCTTTCGTCGCTTCCAGTAAAATAATGTCCCCGCGATGACCGGCAAGCCACGCATTTTCACTATATACAGCCGCCAACTGCAGCATGGGCGCCGGCACCTCCATTTGCGGAATGATGGCTTGTGCCGTTATTACTTTTTTGCGCAACTTTTCGGTTTCTTCTGCATAGCGTTGTACAAAGGCGATGCGATCTTTTTCGTACGCTAAAACGCGACGAACAATCTCCTGTCGTTTGGCAGGGTCGGTTTCCGCCTGCGCATTGACAAACATCCCGAACCGATCCAAAAGCGCATCGCTCAACGTTCCCTCTTGGGGATTCATCGTACCGACCAGCATGAAGTCGGTAGGATGAGAATAGGAAAGTCCTTCGCGTTCGATTTTGTTTTCATGCGTCTCATGAACCTGCAAAATCGCCGCTAAAAGGTCTCGCCGCAGAAGATTGATTTCATCGATGTATAAAATTTGTTGATCCGCTTTGGCAAGTAAGCCGGGTAAAAATATACGCTTACCATCGGCTAACGTTTTTTCCAAGTCAATATGACCGAAGACGCGGTCTTCCGTTGCGGAAAGCGGTAATTCCACCAAAGTCTGCTCCGTTAATGCCATCGCGGAGCGCAGTAGTGTGCTTTTCGCTGTCGCCTTGCTTCCGGAAATCAGCAGGCCTCCGATCTTCGGATTGACTAAAGCCAGGAGAATGGCTTCTTTTACATCATCCTGGCCGACCACGGCAACAAACGGATAGATATACGGATAGCTCATGACGCTTGGCCGTTCAAAACCTGATCAATCACGGTAAAGTCGATGCCGGTTTCTTCAAACGGTTTACGGCGCATACGGTGCGGCAAAACAAGTTCCGCCGCTGCCTTCAAATCTGCCAACGTCACTTCGCTGCGGCCGTCAAAAGCGGCGATCGTCATGGCGGTTTTGAGCATCGTAATATCGGCTCGATGACCGTCGACGTCTAATGCCACGGAAAGTTCCGCCGTTTTTGCCAGCGCTTCATCAGGAACTTGAACCGTAGGCAGGAGCACACGGGCGCGGTGAATCTTTTTTTCCAATTGCTTTTGTTCTTCCGCGTATTCTTCCGCAAATTTTTCCGGGTCGGCTTCATATGCCAAGCGACGTTTAATAACCTCTACACGTTGCTGCGCATCGTGTTCGCCAACAACTTCGACGGAAAGTCCGAAACGATCCAATAATTGTGGACGAATATCACCTTCTTCGGGGTTCATCGTACCGATTAAGACAAATTTAGCCGGGTGCGACATGGAAACGCCTTCGCGTTCTACGGTATTAACCCCCATTGCGGCGGCATCCAACAATACGTCAACAACATGATCATCCAGCAGATTGATTTCATCCACATATAAAATATTTCGATTAGCATCTGCCAAAATGCCCGGATCAAATTTCTTTTTGCCTTGCGAAATAGCATGTTCTAAATCCAATGTGCCAACGACACGATCTTCCGTCGCGTTGACCGGCAATTCAACTACTTTCATGCGTGTTTCATAGGTGGCAAGAGTTTCGCCCGCAGCCTGTCGTTCCATACAGTCACTGCAGAAAAGCCCAGGTTCTTCCGGATCACAACGGAATTGGCAATCTTTTACTGCATCAATCGGCGGCAAAACATCGGCCAATGCACGAACTGCAGTAGATTTTGCCGTACCTTTTTCTCCTTTAATAAGAACTCCGCCGATCGCAGGATTAATGGCATTTAAAAGCAACGCTTTTTTCATGCGTTCCTGACCTACAATAGCAGTAAATGGGTAGTTTTGACGTTTCATACGACAACTCCTTTGTGAATAATATCTTTCTGCTCTCGATGAATAAATATTTTCTTTAATACACATTCCGCTTCCTGCGCTTGTTTGCTTTTGACCCAGCGAGCATAACACCCGCCACCGCAAACTTTCAAGCAATCGCATTCACGACATTGCTCGAGCATCTCTTCGAGACGTTCATGAACGGTTTGCATACATTCGGTCTGAATTTCTTCTTTATAAGAGCCCAAGCGAAACTCCGGCTGGCCGGACAAGGAGGCACAGGCATAGCAGTCACCGCTCGGATCCACATATAATGCACGATTGGTAAGGGCATAACAATGACCAAACGGAGCCAATTTTCCATCTATCAATAGGCGAATTCGTTCACTGTGGGAAAAGGTAATTTTTTTACCTGTTTTTCGATAAAACCAATCCGCTTTCTGAAGCACTTTGACCAAAGCAGCCTGCATTTCGTCGCCGGTAACGGTATCGGATACGCTCGCCCGCCCCTGCGGCCGTAAAATATCAAAGCCGATGCGAAATACATTCCCTGCATAATAGGCCATGGGGATTAACGAATCTAAATGCCGGATATTATGCCGACCCACTACACAGGTAATGCCTACGCCCAGACCGGCATCACGTAAAATGGATAGCCCGCGCATGATATGGTGTGCTGTACCTGTATCGTCAGGATAAATTCGAGCCGCATTATTACGTGTTACGTCCCCATCCAAGCTCACACCGATGCCAATTTTGTGCTTCGCAAAATATTCCGCGACGGCCGGCGTAATCAGGCTGGCATTTGTCTGGATTTGCCACTTAATATAGTAATTTTTTTCGGCGGCATACTCAACAGCGTAGCACAATCGGTCAAAAGCCAACAAAGGCTCCCCTCCGGTTAATTGTACAGTCACCGCTTTTCCGTTAGCCGCGGCCATATCCAATGCCCAACGAATGGCGGCATGAGGCAGTTTGACAAGTGCTTGATTCGCTGCATAACAGTAACGGCATTTAAAATTGCAGGCTCCGGTTAACGCCAGAATTACAAATTCCGGAGTCAAATAACACCACTTCCCCTTTTTCTTTTGCACGAAGGTCCTCATGCGCATCGCATACGCGCCAGATTGTGTCCGGTATCGGCAAAGCGCGGAAAGAACCGACGAATTTTTTCAAAGCTGTACTTGGCTCATCAGCAATTGGTTGAGCTTCATTATCATAATACACTGTTTTTGCTTTCGACAAAACAATTTTTAATAAATCATCGTTTCTTGACGTCAATGCCCATAATAAAACATCCTACATTCCTGCAGTTTTGGACTTGCTCCGACCATTTCGCGTAGGTTAATATTGCTGCTTCAAATATTTGCGTCTCATATTTCGCCAAGTTTTATGTTTATACATTCATCACCATAAAACATATGACTCTGCGATGCAGTTCCCGCACGGCAGTAACTGCTTATATATCATTCCCGAAAGTAATCATCATAGCAGCGACGCTCCCGGCTGAAACAAGCATAATTTCCGAGTCCCCAGCAGAGGTTTCCTAATCCCCTTGCATAACTGTGCCGGCCAATGATAATGTGCTGTCTTCTAAAAAAGCACGCAAATATGCGGTAGTCGAACATACCAGATCACTACTGACTGTTCCTGCACAAAAGCTCTCTGCCACCGCAGAGAGCTTTTATATTCCATGACAGCTTATTATTTCCTCCCAACGCAAGCTATCTCGGGCAAGAAATTGCGTTCCAACAAATACGTATTTATGAGAGTCAGCAACTTCCCTAATAAGCTCAACAAATGGGCAATGATTTTAATATTAAGAAAAAATCATTGTGTATGTAAATGCGGTAACAATTATGCCTGACTGACTACTCGAATTTGCTGAGTCTCAAAAGCATCGGCAATATCTTTACGAAATTTTCCTTCCAACATTGTCCGATTTATTTCTCGACGGGTAATCAAAAGCAATCTTTTCCCATCATAATTAATACGCAATAATGAATTAATATATGTTTCGAAATCTTTCTTTTCCATTTTCTCTTGCAGTTTTTTTAGAGCGTTTGCAATCGGCCCTTCCTGATATTCAGTGCGCTCCGTTACGGGTACAAAATGTACTTCATAAAGCGAGTCTGAATATCCTTTATCCGCAGTAGAATGTCGTTCGAGATCAATCGCCATATATTTCCCTCCTTATGCGCGCATTATAACATATTTACTTGCATAAAGAGATGTTTTCGATAAACTATTTCAATATAAACTTAGTCAAGTATTGAGAATCTATATTTATATTTATAATATAATTTTTCAAAAATGTTGACAACTGTTTTTGGAGAGATTATCATGATGTTAATTAAAGATTATGCGGTGCACTTAAAACTGGTGCCCGGGGAACATCAGTTTTTGTAGGAGGTGAAGGTGCCTCCCCGCGAAAGTTTTGTTTTTAAATGTCAATACAAAGGAGTCATTCAAATGAACAAACAATGGAAACGATTTATGGCGGCTACATTTTGTGCTGCGATTCTGACAGGATTCGGTAGTTTCGGCGTAAACGCAGCATATGAATTAAGTGCTGAAGTAAAACAGCCGACCCCTGCCTTGCTTACTGCCACCGAAATCGGTGTAAAAGTGCGCGAAAACACAGCCATGCAGAATCTGCAAAACAAAGATGCCATTTTAATTACCAGCTTCGGTACTACTTTTAAAGATACTCGCGCCAAAACGATTGACGCCGTAGTCAATAAAATTAAGAAAGCCTTCCCACACAAAGAAGTTCGTGTTGCCTTTACCAGCCATATCATTATTGACCGCATCATGAAACATGAAGGTATCCAATATTACACCCCTGAACAGGCTTATGATAATCTGAAAAAGGACGGCTACAATCGCATTGCTATCGTTCCTTTCAATATCATCCCGGGAATCGAATATGACTACAGTGTAGAAGCGGCTAATCTCCAACAGAAAAATTTCAAAAAAATCGCTGTAGCAACACCGGTTATGTATTACATGGGTCAGGAAGACCAGCCGGATCAAATCAATGATTTTCTAAATGCGCTTAAATATCAATTGCCGCAACATATGCAGAAAAACGAAGCGGTACTCTTTATGGCACACGGTACCCCGCATCCGGGTAATGCGTTCTACGCAGTTATGCAGGACCGCATGGAAATGATGGGCATGAAGAACGCTTACGTTTATTCCGTAGAAGGCCGTCCTAACCTCGATGATGTGATTCCGCATCTTAAAGCCAATAAAATTCAAAAAGTAACCTTGATGCCGATCATGATGGTCGCCGGTGACCATGCCAATAACGACATGGCGGGTGACGAACCGGATAGCCATAAAATGATTTTGCAAAAAGAAGGTTTTAAAGTAAATACTTACATTCGCGGCTTGGGCGAAAATCCGAAAATCCAGGACTTGTTTGTAGAACGTGCCCGCGAAGCGGTACAAGCATTAGATACGAAAGAAGCAAAGGTTCCTTACACGCCGATGCATTCCAAAAAGCACTGAGTATGATATAATAAATGCGCCCTCATTGCAGGGCGCATTTATTATTGGAGGTAAATATGAAATCAATGATTAAAGTTTTGACTTTATTCTGTTGCTTATTACTTTTTGTAGGCTGTAAATCTACATCGACAGATGCCACGCAAAACGGTGCACAGACCTATCAATTTAAAGATCAATCTATCACTCTGCAAGAACGTCCCAAACGAGTTGTTACACTTTCTGATTCTTTATTAAACATGTACTATGCAGTCGGTGGCACTGTTGTTGCGCGCCCGACTTCAAATAATGAATTGCCGGAGGCCGCACAAAATGTTCCTGAAATTGGGCACGTTTCCCATATCAATTCAGAAGCTTTGATTGCCAATAAACCGGACTTAGTACTTGGACTTTCACAACAACACAAAAAATTGGAATCCATTCTCGAAGCCAATCATATTCCCCACCTGGTTCTCAACTACGAAGGAATCGATGACAATGTTCCGCTTTTAGAGTTTTTAGGAAGTGTGGCAGGAAACAAGGATAAGGCAAAATCAGTTATTAGAGATTATGAAAAAAGGATGCAGGAAGTAGTTGCCCTTGGTCATCAGCAAAAGCCGCTGCGTGTTGCTATTCTTCGTGCTACCGGCAAAGATGTGACCGCAGAAACACCTCTTGCCATTACCGCATCCATGATTAACAAGCTCGGCATGCAAAATGTACTTGCCGAAAAATCACTTCCGGCAGATGCGAAAACTATTCCGTACAGCTTGGAAGTACTTACTGCCGATAACCCTGATGTTATCTTTATTGTTACCATGGGCAAAATGGAACAAATTACAGCCCGTATGGCAGAGGAAATGACCAGCAACCCCGCTTGGAATCAGTTGCAAGCGGTACAAAAAGGTAAAGTATTCTATTTACCCAGCGAACTATACCTTCTTAATCCGGGCATCAAAACACCTGAAGCAATGCAAAACTTATTGGAAAAAGCGTATCCCGAGTTAAAGAAATAATAATAAAAAAGAGTGCTCATAAATGAGCACTCTTTTTTATTGCTCCGAAAAACGGGTTAAACCGTCAACATAACAATAAGGACTTCCGTCACGATCAGCAATTTCCGCTTCCACTCCGTACACATCACGCATCAATTTTTCCGTTAAAATGGCTTGCGGCGCTCCCCACGCATAAATTCCACCTTGTCCCAATACAAGCAGACGGTGCGAATATTTGGCGGCATGATTGACATCATGCAATACCATAACTACCGTTACTTCATTGCTACGATTAATACGTTGCAAAAGCTCCATGACTTCCAGTTGATGACTTAAGTCAAGATAGGTAGTCGGTTCATCCAGCATAATAATTTCCGGTTCCTGCGCCAACGCCATCGCGATTCGTGCTCGCTGGCGTTCGCCGCCGGACAATGACTGAATATTGCGGTCTTTCAAATGCCATACACGAGTATTCTGCAATGCTTCCTGCACAATTTTACGATCGTAATCACTTTGCGGCTTCCACCACGCCTGATATGGATAGCGTCCACACCCAACCCATTCTTCCACCGTCATGTCGCCCGGCGGCGTAGCTGACTGCGGCAAAAAAGCGACCTTACGTGCAAGCTCAGACGGACTAAACTCTTCTAACTCCTGTCCCGAATACGCAACCTCTCCCTGATCACGCTTCTGAATACCAAGCATGGCACGTAACAGTGTGGACTTACCGCAGCCGTTCGCGCCGAGAATCGTCAAAATCTCACCGCGTTCCACTGTGTAGCTGATATCGCGAATGACGTTGTGTCCGCCAAAAGACACCGCCACATTATCTACTTTGATAATACTCATTCGCCCCTCCTCAGCAAGTATAAAAAGAAAGGCGCTCCGAGAAATGCCATAATAATTCCTACAGGTACTTCAATCGGTGCAAAGGCGACACGCCCCAACGTATCCGAAAGTACCATCACAGCAGCACCGCCGAGTACCGATCCCGGCAAGAGAAAACGATGATCACTGCCGATTAAAAGACGTACCATGTGCGGTACCACCAAACCGACAAAGCCGATCAATCCTGAAATACTCACAGCGGCGGCGGCAAGCAAAGCGGCTACACCTGTCATAAAAAAGCGTACGCGTTCGACGCGCATACCAAGTGAACGTGCGGTTTCATCTCCCAAACTTAAAATATTCAGCTGTTTTGCACCCGCAAATGCAATGAGAATACCGAGGATCGTATACGGCACAAGTATTTCGACTTGCGGCCAGCTGCGAGCGGATAAGCCACCGACCATCCACAACAACGCGCCTTGGACTCGGTCACCGTAAAAAATCAGCAATGCTGAAATACCGCTGCCCAAAAAAGCATTGACGGCAACACCGGCTAAAATAATCCGCAACGGACGAATCCCGTTTTTCCAGGCTAACGCATAAACAAACAAAGCCGATCCCATAGCGCCCAAAAAGGCAATGGGCGTGACAAGATATGTAAGATGCGGAAACAACACCAGCATAACGACACCGGCCAAACCCGCACCGCTCGACACCCCGACAATACCCGGATCGGCAAGCGGATTTTTCATAACGGCTTGCAAAATAGCGCCGGCCACTGCCAAATTGGCTCCGACTAATGCCCCAACCAAATTCCGCGGGAAACGGATATTCCAAATAATGGGTCCCGATGTGCCGCTGCGATCTCCTCCCAAGATTTCCAAAATGCGGGAAAGATCAATCGGCGTTGCGCCCAAAGCAAGACTTCCGATCAGCGCTGCTACCAAGATCACAGCCAATGTTATCAGCACAATCCATCGCCACGTGAAACGTTCTCCGCGTTTATCGGTAGCGTCTGCAGCTTTTACATTCATCATAAGAATTATTTATTCGGTTCAATGTACAGCATTTGCGTGCGCTGTACCAATAAATACAATAATGCATTAATCACGGAGGCCGCAATCGGGCTTCCGCCTTTATTCCCGCGAACAGTCACAAAAGGAACCGGCGCCTGCTCCACCAACGCTTCTTTCGACTCCGCGGCGCCGACAAAACCCACCGGAATACCGACGATCAGTGCCGGACGAATATTTTCTTCCGAGCATAAACGCAATACTTCATACAATGCAGTCGGCGCATTGCCGATCGCGACAATATTTCCATCCAATCGCTTCCCGTACGCGCGCATTGCCGCAATCGAACGAGTAATACCTTCCGCTTTAGCCGCTTCAGCGATCTCCGGTGCGGAAACCTGGCAAAAAACTTCTCCCCCCAGCTGTGCAAGTGCTTTTTTATTGATACCTGTGCGGACCATTTCAACATCACAGTAAATATCCGCACCATTTTTTAAAGCGTTGAGACCTGCGGCAACGGCATCCTGACTCGTAGTGACCAGTTTGGCATATTCCACATCCCCCGAAGCATGAATGGTTCGTGAGTAGACCGCAATCTCCTCTTCACTCAAATCCATACCTTCTAAATAGGGACGAATAATTTTCATGCTTTTATCTTCAATTTCCTTCGGCTGTTTTACGTACTCCATCATAATCCCTCCCATGCCTTAATAACGTCTTTAACCGATGTCAAAACAGGATATTCAGACCGGTTGATCGGCCGATCAATGACCACAATGGCCGCTCCTGTCTCCATCGCAGCCGCGAGTTTGGTATCGGTACCGCCAACGAGCCCACTATTTTTCATTACAATGACATCTGCCTGCGTATCAGTAAACATCGCTCGATTCATGGCCAATGAAAACGGCCCTTGTATCGCTACGATATACTTGGGCGTTAAGCCCAGGTCTTTGCATTGTGCAACCACTTCCGGCGTAGGCAAAACACGAGCCCATATTTCTTTGCCGGAAAGTGCTTTTGACTGCATAAAAACAGGCAATGTTTTAGAACCGGTCGTCAGATAAATGCGTTTTCCAAGCGATGCAGCAAGCTCAGCCGCTTCATATTCATCTTTGGCATGATATAAACGAGCGTAATCAGGGAGCGGTACTTCAGGACGCTCATATCGCAAATACCGAATGCTTGTAGCTTTGGCTGCTGCCTGCGCCATTTGCGAAACAATCGCCGCATACGGATGACTGGCATCTACCACGCAGTCAATCTGATATGTACCTATCAACTCTTCCATTTGGTCTTGGGTAAGTCGCCCTACCAACACCTGATCAACTCCCGGCGCTGCAAGCAATTTCCCATATTGACTGATTACCGTCACAATGACCTTTTCACCGCTGTGGCGTTTTAATTCTGCCGCCAATTCACGCCCGTCTTGCGTACCGGCAATGACCCAAATCATAATTCGTAGCCGCGCGGCGTAATCATTCGGCCGTTTTTAACAAATGTACGGCTATTACCGATGATAACTGTCGACTGCATATCCACATCTTGCGCGGCCAATTCAGCTAATGTTGTAATCGTATAGGACATCCCTGCGCGTCCTGCTTTGCGAACGATACCGGCCGGCGTTTTCGGATCTTTAATTGTCAATAAGATATCGCAAATTTCATCCAAATGCTTCGCACGGCCACGACTGCGAGGATTGTATAAGACAATCACAAAATCCCCTTCGCCCGCTAAACGTGCACGTTTTTTGATTAAATCCCACGGCGTCAAAAGATCACTCAAACTGATCACCGCATAGTCGTGCATTAACGGTGCCCCTAAAATCGCACCTGCCGTATTACCGGCGGTGAGTCCCGGAATAATTTCACAATCCGGATGTGCTTGTGCGGGGAGTTTGTCTATTAATTCCAAAACAAGTCCTGCCATACCGTATACGCCGGGATCTCCGGAAGAAACGACAACGACACGCTTTCCCTGACTGGCAAGTTCGACCGCGCGTTGGCAGCGATCAACTTCTTGCTTCATGCCGGTGCCGACTTGTTCTTTATCCGAAATCAGATCGTCAATCAGCTTCATATACGTATGGTATCCAACAACGATTTCTGCATCGCGAATCGCATCATGGGCGCGCGGCGTCAATTCTGCGGCGTGTCCCGGCCCGATTCCCACGACAGCGATGTAGCCTCGGCAATTGCCACCGTCGTTCGTTGAAATTTTGTTTTCGGTAAAAGCAGCTGTGACCTTTTTGTCTTCAGAATGGCTGCTGTTTCGCATACATTTCCCACTCCAATCGTATTCTTTACAAAGGAAGATTCCTCTAAATGATATTGTTCCGCCACTTTGAGTAGTGCTTCCGGCGGATAAAATGCAATCGGCCGCCGATACTGTTCCGCCAATGCAAGCAAACCGGCTTCATGTTCTTTCACAGTTGTCGAAACAATCCCTGCAAGAGCTAACGGACTGCGTCCAATTTGCGAGCACGCTTGGCATAGTGCGTCGGCAAGTATCTCTTGCAAAGTATCTTTTCGGCACCCCATACCGACCACCAACGTCGGTGGTCGCAAATACAGATGCGACAACGCAGGCCTTACATCGGTCCGATCGGTAATGACGACAGCTCCTACTGCCGCAGTTTGTGCAAGCTCTGCCAGCGGTTTTGCCGCAACGCCGAATGACGTCAGAATATTTTTTATCTCTGCTGCCAGCGGCATTCTCTCATCGACGAAATAGTCTACCGTTTCCCCGCGAGCAATCGCTCCATTGATCGTTTTCAAGGCGGAAATCGGCTCCACACGGGCTTGTAAATGACGAGCTATCGCATCCGGCGCAACTTTTCCGTGCACATCGGTCGCGGTGGTAATCACCGGTGTAGCGCCTATTATTTCTGCCACTTCGCGCGCATAGTCATTGGCGCCGCCCAAATGTCCGGAAAGAACCGAAATAACAAATGTTCCCAATTCATCCACACCAAGAATCGCGGGATCTACGGTTTTGTGCTGCACATGCGGCGCAATCGCGCGGACCGTGATCCCCAATGCCATGATGTAGATAATTAAGTCATAGCGCGTAAAAATATCCGTTGTGAGTGCCATAACACGCGTAAAGTACTTCGCTTCGGCACCGCTTGCGTACTCTTTTCTTTCATAAAGATCGACATCTGCTTGCAGCGAGGCAGCTATCTTTTCGGCAAGTTTGGCGCCGGCTTGAGAAACGGATATAATCGCACATTTCATGACTTCGGCACGTCCTCTTTCGCGTCACGGAACATATGACTGAACGATCTGTCATAAAGTTTTGATAAATGGTATTCACTTTGCAGTACTCGCCCGACAATAATCATCGCCTGGCGGATAACGCCGGCCTCGCGGACCTGATCGGCAATCGTTGCAAGAGTCCCACGCAAAATCTTTTGATCCGGCCAAGAGGCTCGAATCACTATCGCCACCGGTGTATCTTCGCTGTATCCGCCTTCGATAAGTTGCTCGACAACGTTATCCATCATTTGTACGGAAAGGAAAATGCACATCGTTGCCTGATGCTGCGCCAAGTACGAAAGGCGCTCCTTCTCCGGCATCGGCGTACGTCCTTCCAAACGAGTGATGATCACTGTCTGCGATACGTTCGGCAACGTATATTCCTGCTTTAATGCCGCCGCGCTGGCCAAAAATGAACTCACGCCCGGAATCACTTCGTATTCAATTCCCAGCGGTTTCAATGCATCCATTTGCTCTTGAATCGCACCGTAAATGGCAGGATCTCCTGTATGCACGCGCGCCACAATTTTACCCTCCGCGCAAGCTTTTTTTGTGACATCAAGAACTTCGTCCAAGTTCATCTGCGCGCTGTTATAAATCGTTGCGTCTTCTTTACAGTAGGTAAGAATTTCAGGATTCACCAACGAGCCTGCATAGATAACAACATCCGCCTCGCTGATAAGTCGCTGACCTTTCATGGTAATCAGTTCCGGATCACCGGGACCTGCCCCAATGAAATAAACTTGCGTCATACTTCCTCCTTCGTCAGTTGCGCCTGCACAATTAAAATTGGGCTGAGCGGTTGGTAAAGATGGTACGGCCCCGCCTTACGCAACCGATTAATCTGTACTTGTACCGCATCATATTGCCATTTCCGTTCTTTGCAAAGGGCAAGCAGCTGCGCCGTCGTTTCCGCAGTCACCGCTGTAGCCACAATTCTTCCACCTGTAGTCAGTAGCTCTTCCAGGCGGGAAAAAATGGCCGGCAATTGTCCACCCGAGCCTCCAATAATAGCGACATCGATAGGCGGAAGATCCCACAAAGCATCCGGTGCTTTACCGTGAATTATTTCAAGGTTGGTGCAACCGAACTGTTCCGCATTACGACGAATTAGTTCAACGCCCTCGGGATTTCGCTCAATCGCATAAACTTTCCCCTTTGTTGCAGCAAGCGCCGCCTCTATGCTGATTGAACCTGTTCCCGCGCCGATATCCACGACCGTGTCTTCCGGCCGGATACCCGCTTTGACCATAACCAGCGCACGAATCTCCGCTTTCGTCATCGGTACATTACCGCGAATAAATTTTTCATCCGCAAGACCAAATACTGAGCTCATCCTTGTACCACCACCACCGCTTCCGTAAAATCGGGCCATTCCGCCCCTTCTTCAAGAGTTCCTTCCTGCTTTCGTTCATCTTCATAGCTAATGCGCTCCAGCATCGCCACATGCGCTTCCTTAGGCCAGCCGGCAGACATCAACACTCGGCAAATAAAAGCACCGGATTGTTTCCGATCTGTCAAAAACGCAACTTTTCGCCCCGGTTCATACGCCAATTCGGAGTCATTCGGTGTACGACCGTGAAAACTCAACCAATCGGCATCCTGCCACGTTTCCGCTAATCGCGCAAATGCGACCTGCACGCTGGAAAGGCCTGGTATCACTTCGATTGCAACGTCCGGAAATGTTCGCTTCAGCCAGCCTAAAAGGCTGTAATAGCCGGGGTCGCCACTGACTAAAACTGCGACGCGAAGATGTTCTGAAAGTCGTTCCAATTCGGTTTTCAAATCGCCAAGCTTTCCCGTAATTGGAATTTTCTGCTGCCATTCAGAGGCCAGTGTGTCCAGTGCTCGGCGGCCGCCTACTACGGCATCGGCGGTGGCTATCTCTTTTTGTGCGGCGGGAATCATATACTCCGGAGATCCCGGACCGATACCGACCACTACGAGTTTCGTAACCACGGTTTAGCCTCCATAAATTCTTTGGCAAAACTGCTTTGCGCTAAAATTTCGCCCTGCATTGTCACAAATATCACGCCTACTTTAGCCTCTTCGTGCACAAAACGTTGGGCGCGCACCTGCGCACGTTCAGCGAGTTGAGGATAAATGGCCTCGAGATTGTTGGCCCGAATAATTTCTGCCGCACCGTCAGTCGTCGAGCAAGCAAGAATTTCTTTTACCGTTGCTGCATCTGCACCGTTCAAAGCGGCGTACGCTGCCAGTGTTTCCATGCGCCCGTCGCTCATGCGATTATGCGTATGAAAGCTCCCTGACGCGACTTTGATCAATTTTCCCAAATGACCGATCAAAATAATCTCTCGGATGTCTTTGTCCACGGCTTCTTCCAGCATAAAACCGATAAAGTTGCTGGTTTCAACGAGGTCGGTGACCGGTAAATCATAAATTTTACGAGCGGCATCATAACCAATCCGGCCGGGAGTCATAACGCACCAACGCTGATGCGCGGCACGCAAAACGGTAAATTGAGGAATTAATGACTTTTTATAGGCTTCTTCACTCATCGGCTTGACAATTCCTGACGTGCCGATAATGGAAATGCCACCCATGACTCCCAACACCGGATTCAGTGTTTTCTTTGCCAATGCTTCACCGGCAGGTACGGAAACAGTCACTTTCCAACCGGTGCCCTCATCCGCCAACTCTTCATAAACTCGCTTCATCATCCAGCGCGGTCCCGGATTGATCGCGGCATCTCCCACTTTTACTTGCAACCCCGGTCGCGTCACTGTCCCTACACCTACACCCGCGATAAAAGTGATTCCGGGCGTCGTTGTTACTTCAAGAGAAACGACAATCGGCGTGCCGTGCGTGACATCCATATCATCACCCGCATCTTTGATGACAGTCGCTGAACCGATGCCCTCAATCACTTGGCTTTTCTCAATTGGCAACGTCAACGCTCGATGCTGGGGCGACTCCACTGTAACAGTTTTTGGGAATTCTCCACGCAAGGCCAATGCAGCTGCTTTTAAAGCGGCCGCCGCACTGGTGCCGGTAGTGAACCCTTCTCGCAATTTTTTCTTTGCCATAATACTCAACGATAATTGACAAACTGTAAATCCACAGGGAAATCGGTTGCCTTCAATACGGCAATTACCTCTTGTAAAGCATCCTTATCTTTCCCCGTAACGCGAACCTGATCCGCCATAATTTGGGCAGTCACTTTAAGCTTCCTATCCTTGATCAGCTTGGTAACTTTCTTCGCGTTATCTTGATCCAATCCTTGTTTTAATTTCCACTCCTGACGAACTGTGCCACCTGAAGCCGGAACAATTTTCCCTTCATCAAGATTTTTCAAACTTACGCCACGCTTCACAAGCTTACCTCGTAACACCTCCTGCACAGCGCCCAATTTATACTCATCATCACTTACCAAAGTAATGGTGTCATCGGCAAATGTAAGTTCGCTTTTACTGTTACGAAAATCGTAACGCGTGGTAATTTCTTTGCGTGCTTGTTGCACTGCATTTGTTACTTCTTGCAAATCAACGGTTGAGATAACATCAAACGAATATTCTTTTGCCATTTCGTTCCTCCTTCAGACCATAGATATATTTATTATAGCATATACGAAAGGCTTTTCCGCTGGGATTGCATGCACTTAAAAAGACCTCACAAATGTGAGGTCTTTTTAAGTGATTAGTGTTTTTGTAAAAAATCCGGAACCGCAATGCCGCCGCGCGCATTCGCTGCGTAGTCCTGTTTTTTCTTCACATCTTCAAAACCGGTTGCAATGACGGTAATTCGTACTTCGTCACCCATCTCCGGATTAATGGACGTACCCCAGATAATATTTGCATCCGGATCAGCCGCGTCCGAAATAATTTGCGCCGCTTCGTTGATTTCGAGCAAGCCCAAATCATCACTGCCCGTAACACTGATAATAATACCTTTGGCACCGTCGATAGTGCGCTCCAAAAGCGGGCTCGAAATGGCCGCTTTAGCAGCATCTACCGCACGGTTTTCACCGCTGGCAGTACCAATACCCATTAGAGCTTCGCCTTGATCGGTCATAATCGTTTTGACGTCGGCAAAGTCAAGATTAATGACACCCGGTACAGTAATCAGGTCGGAGATTCCTTGCACGCCTTGACGTAACACATCGTCGGCCATACGGAACGCATCCTGGATGCTGACTTTTTTATCTACGGCTTGCAACAGACGCTCATTCGGCACAATGATGATGGTATCTACTTTTTCTTTCAAATATTCAATACCGGAATTAGCATTGCGCATACGTACAGTGCCTTCAAACATAAATGGCTTAGTAACTACGGCAACGGTTAATGCGCCCATTTCTTTCGCGCATTCTGCTACGATCGGTGCACCGCCTGTACCCGTACCACCGCCCATACCGGCTGTTACGAAAACCATGTCAGCACCCTGCAACGCTTTCATGATTTCTTCCTTGCTTTCTTCCGCCGCTGCTTCACCAATTTCAGGTTTCGCTCCGGCGCCAAGACCTTTGGTCAGCTTTTCGCCTAATTGTAATTTTTTTTCTGCTTTCGACGTATCCAAAATTTGGACTTCAGTATTGGCCGCAAGAAAATCGACACCTTGCACATTGGCCTCGATCATTCGATTCACTGCGTTATTGCCGGCGCCGCCTACACCGATCACTTTAATATTCGCCAAGTCACCCATCCGACTTCCTCCTTCTGTTTGCCGTGTGTTGATTGTTCTTTGCAATTCACTCATTATGAATTATTTTACACTATTTAACGGGAAAACGCTACTTATCTGACACCGGTTTTTCTTTCATTTAGCCAAATTCTCCGGATGGCCGCCGTGTTATCAAAAATACGCAATCCGAAACTCAACAGCGCCACATAGTAAATATCGATTCCCAATCGACTCCCGATAAAAACAAATAGCATCGCCACTAATGCATTGACAAAGAAACCGCTGAAAAAAATCGTGTGATCGTATTTCCCTTCCATATACGAGCGAACCCCTCCGAACACACTGTCCAAGCAGGCCATAATCGCTACCGAAAGGAACGGAGCATAGGAAATGGGAATCGCCCAGGGAAACCACATTCCCATCACAATTCCGAGAAACAAGCCGCCCAACATTAAGGCTACAATCATTTCGCCACCCCCGGTATTGCCTTTGCAAATTCCTGTTTACTCGGTCCGATATACGGATTGATTTGCAAGTTATTACTGGTCTCGATAGACACATTAATACCCCAATACTTCAAAGTATCTACCACTCCTCCGCGGAACTCCAGCGCCGATCGTAATAACTTCGGATCTCCAATTGCTTTGACTTGAAACGGAGTGCTGAACATTTTGCCGTTTACAGTAACTGTAGGACCGGCACAACGAATTTCACTCGTTCCAATCAAACGTTGTTCGTTTAGCGCAATGGCTTCCGCACCGGCAGCGCGTAATTCATTGATGACTTTTAAAATATCCTCATCATGTACGACATAAAGATTTTGGTTTTCACCCATCTTAAGCGGCTGCTTGCTGTCTTCAATCGTGACCACTACGCCCGGCCCCTCTACCGCAGTCAGACCGGCTCTGAATTTTAATTCATCCTGTTCACGTGTGGCGTCCGGTGTCAAACCTTCTGCCTGCAATTCTTGCAGCTCCTTCACTAAATCAGTTTTTTCCTGCTCGACCCGCATTAATTGCTGATACAAGTCTTCCACACGCATATTCATTGTCGTTGCTTGCATTTCTTTGTTGCTTTTATATTGCAATGACAGCATCATGCCCAAAATAACGCTGACCGCAAGCAACGCAACCGTTTTTGATTTCATTGCTGCCTCATTTCAATTTGATGTAGGGCGCACCTACATTGACGTCCACATAATCAACCGTCAAGTTTCGCAAGCGAATATCTTTCAACATATTTTCGGATAATGGTGCCTGCTCGGCTGCATTTTCTACTGTGCCCAAATGAATCGGTATGTCATCACGTGTATACGCAATCAACTGCGTCGTGTCCCCGATATTAATTTCCGAGATTTGTTCGCTTCCTTTGAGCGAAAGATAGGACAAATACGCCAGTGCTTTTCGCAAGGCATCATCAGTAACCGTATCCCCCAATAAGACATTGCCCAATTTTTTGCCGGTAATGAAAGGCACGTCCGTCCGTGTAATAGTCGGTCCTTCGGCAATAACTAAACCCGTTTTATCAAACACCGCAAAACCAAATTCCGTCGCGACGACGGCAATCGGACGACGTTCTTCCACCTGAATACGAATGGTTGCGGGAAACTCCCGATCCACTTTAGCGGAAGCAATCCGTAAATCACCGTTCAACCGACGGGAAATATCGGCTGTAGCGAGTTGTACAACGTTGATCGGACGTGAAATTTTGGCAACACGAAAAATCTCGTCTTGTGAAAGAACTTGCAGGCCTTCTACTTTAACACTGCCAAATGAAATAGGCGCCAGCGCCAGTAACAACAAAAGTCCAACAATGACCACTGCCAACCAAGCATAGGTGCCGCGTTTTCTATAAAAGGGTTTTTCATTCCGTGATTGCTGTTTCGGTCTTTTGCGTCGTCTTCTACGCGGCGGCTCCGGCTGTCCTTTCTCGACATTTTGTTCCAGTGGAACAACGGATGTTACCTCACCGTGTCGCTGCCGACGGAATGTTTCAAAATCCATATGCTGTGCCATTGATTACAATTTCTGGCACCCGGCGGTGCTTAAAATCGCTTCGCAAAGCGTCAGGAAGTCCATGCCTACAGCGTTAGCCGCCTTCGGCACTAAGCTGGTGACCGTCATACCGGGCACAGTATTCACTTCCAAAATAAACGGGTTCCCTTTTTCATCCGTCATAAAATCGACACGTGCAACACCTTCACAATTCATCAGACGATATGTCTGCTGTGCCAATTCTTGTAATTGTACCTGCAATGAATTGTCAATGGGCGCCGGTACTAAATAATCCGTCGCACCCGCCGTATACTTCGATGCATAATCATATACCCCTGAATGCGGTACGATTTGAATGACCGGTAATGATTCTCCATTGAGAACAGAAGCGGTAAACTCATCGCCAAATAAATATTCTTCTACGACAATCCACGGATCATACTTAAACGCATCTTGCACCGCACGCGCAACTTCGCTTGCCTCGTGAATCACGCTGACTCCGATCGTTGAACCTTGGTTGGCGGCTTTAATCACAACCGGCAAAGTAAAACGTTCCAAAATATCCGCTACAATCATTTCCATTTCTTCTTCCTGGCGGTAAATGGAAAAAGGCGCCGTCGGCAAATCTGACTGGACAAAAAGTCGTTTACTGATAACTTTATCCATTGTTAAAGCACTGGCCAAAGGCCCCGATCCGGTGTAGGGAATGCCGAGCATTTCCAAAACGTTTTGAATAGCGCCGTCTTCCCCGTACTTACCATGCAACGCATTAAAAACGACTTGCGGTTGCACTTTTTGTATATCATTCAAAAAAGTTCGCGGATTAAATTCAAGCGTAGTTACTTTGTACCCTCCTTCTACCAACGCTTGTGCAATCGCAGCACCTGTGCGTCGGGAAACTTCCGCTTCCGTAGATGGGCCGCCCATAACCACCAAAATATCTTTAGTTTTGTCCCACAGTTTCATCCTGTTGTTCCCACCTTTGTTTAACCAGGTAACTGCATTCATTAATATTGCCCGCTCCCATCATAATAATAAGATCGCCGGGCTTGCGAATGGTATCTAAGTACTCCGGAATCGTCTCTATATCCTGCACGTAGCGTGCTTCGTCCCCCGTTGCCTTTACCATATTCGGCAATAAAGTACCATCGACATTATCCCGCGGATCTTCGCCGGCAGCGTAAATGTCTGTAAAAACCGTCAAATCGGCATCATGAAATGCGTCCGCAAATTCGTTTCGTAATAAATCCGTACGCGAATAACGATGCGGCTGAAATACACAAATCACTCGCTTAACGCCAATTTCTTTAGCGGCGGCAAGTGTCGCTTTAATTTCTGTCGGGTGATGCGCATAATCAGTAACCAACCAGTAGTTAGCGCTCCGATATAGTGTTTGAAAACGTCGTTTTGTGCCGGTAAAGTGCCCCAATGCCGCAATAATATCCGGTAACGATAAACCGGCCGCAAGAGCCGTCGCAATCGTTGCTAATGCGTTAAGCACGTTATATTTGCCCGGAACCTGCAGCATCACCTTCCCTAAACGTTGCTGTTCTTTGACCAAGGTAAAATGCAGGCAACCGTCGACATATGCTAAATCAGTGGCCGAATAGGTTGCCTCCGGAGAAAACCCGTAGGTAACATAAGCACACTTAACCTGTGGTAAAAGCTTGCGAATGACTTCGTTTTCTATACACAAAATGGCTTGGCCCTGTTTTTCATCCAGAGAATGAATGAATTCCACAAAAGCTGCTTCCAACCTTTCCATCGAGCCGTAGTAATCCAAATGATCATCTTCAATATTGGTAACTACCGCAAAAGCCGGTTGAAGCTTTAAGAACGACCCGTCGCTTTCATCGGCTTCGGCAATAACATGCGGGCCTTTTCCCGCTTTCGAATTGCCTTTTAAGTAATCTACTTCGCCTCCGATAACGATGGTAGGATCGACTCCGGCTTCTTCAAAGACCTGCCCCAGCATGGATGTGGTTGTGGTTTTACCATGTGCTCCGGCAACGGCAATGCCGCACCCGTCATTTAAAATGGCTGCTAAAACATCCGAGCGATGCATGACGGGGATACCTTTTTCTTTTGCCGCCACCACTTCCGGATTGTTCGGACGAATGGCCGTGGATACAACGACTACGTCAGCCCCATCCACATGAGAAGCATCATGGCCAAGATAAATTACCGCTCCGTGATTACGAAATTTTGCAAACACCGCGTCATCTTCCTGATCGGAGCCGGTAACCATATAGCCTCGTTGTAACAAGATATAGGTCAGCGCACGCATTCCCACGCCGCCAATTCCTACAAAATGAAATTTTTTATATTGATTCAAATTCATTATTTTATCCCATCATTGAAAGCGCTAATTTCGCAATATCTTCCGCCGCTTGCGGTCTACCTAAGGAACGGCTGGCAGACGCCATCGACTCTAAACGTGTTCGGTTTTGTCGCAACGATTCTATCGCCTCATATAACAACGCACCGGTCAAATCTCTATTTTCAATAACCACCGCTGCACCTCTTTGCGCCAAGACCGCTGCGTTACGTCGTTGATGATCCGCAGCTGCATACGGATACGGCACCAAGATCGACGGCCGACCGAGCGCCGTAAGTTCGGCCAATCCCACCGCGCCGGCACGATACACCACTAAATCGGCCGCTGCCAGCGCATCGGGCATAGTATGTAAATACGGATATACCCGCAAATGCTTATGCTTTTCGCCGGTTAACGTGAATCCCTGCATGAACCTTTCGTACTCCTGTTCACCGGTAACATGCATCACTACTATTTCTGTATTTGTTTGGTAACGTGTAAGGACTTCCTGCATCGCTTGGTTAATTACCCGTGCACCGCGACTGCCGCCGGCAGCAAGCAGCACGAATGCATCTTCGGGCAGTCCCAACCGATTTCTGCTGACATCTCGTTGCGCGGCTAAAATTTCCCGACGCACAGGATTTCCTGTCACTACAATTTTTTTAGGTTGATGAAACTGTGCTGCCGCCTCTTCATAGCCAAGCGCAATTTTACGAACCACCTTGGATAGCAGACTATTGGTGATCCCCGGCACCACATTCTGTTCCTGGATCAGTGTCGGGACACCGCTCAAAGCCGCAGCCAATAACATTGGCCCGCAAACATACCCGCCGGTACCGATCACAATATCCGGACGAAAGTCTCGCAAAATAGCTCCTGCCTTCACTACACTTTGCAAAGCTTCCCAGGCCGTTTTTCCATTTTTTGGTGTCAGTCGGCGCTCAAATCCGTGCAGACGTAAACTTATAAACGGGATATTCGCTTTGGGAACCAGTTCCGTTTCTAAGCCATTTTCACTGCCGACATATAAGAATTCCACATCTGTTACTTGGCGAATCGCATCCGCAATCGTCAGTGCGGGATAAATGTGCCCGCCGGTACCGCCGCCGGAAATAATTACTCGTCGCTTCATTAATTCTCCAACTCCGCTACTAAGCGACAAAAGTCACGCCCACGTTCCTGATAATTATGATACTGATCATAGCTCGATGCTGCCGGAGAGAAAAGCACCACCGTCGCATTATTTTTTTGTGCCAACTTCTGTGCTTTTTTGACCGCCTGCGCTAAATCACCGGCAAGTTCAATATTGGAAATTCCTTCTTTTTGAGCAGCAATAGAGAAACGCTCTTTACTATTCCCTAAGAAAACGATGCCCTTGCATTTCCGGGCAACCTGCATCAAAAGCGTTAAATCTGTTCCTTTGTCATACCCCCCGGCAATCCACACGAGCGGCTGACTAAAACTTTGTAAAGCTTTTATTGTGGCATCCGTGTTCGTTGCTTTGGAATCATTATAATAAGTAATTCCTTCCTGTGTGGCTACATTTTCTACCCGATGCGGCAAGCCTTTAAATACACGTAAGACGCCCCGTATTACGGAAAGCGGTACACCCGCATGCTGTGCCATAAGTGACGCGGTGAGAATATTTAACCAATTATATTCACCTTTCAATAAAAGCTCATCGGCACTCAACAATACTTCCGGCACTCCGTTTGCATTTAAATACAATACATTGCCTTCTACGTAGGCTCCGTTTTCTACTTTTCCTGCTGTAGAAACCCAAAGAATAGGACTTTGCGCCTTCTCGGCAAAAGCGCGGCAATACGGATCCTGCGCATTTAAAATCAACACATCATCTGTTGTCTGGTTTTCAAAAATACGTGCTTTCGCCTGTACGTAAGAATCCATGTCACCATGACGCTCAAAGTGATCCGGTGTAATATTCAAAACCGCCGCCACATGAGGACGAAAGCGATCAATCATTTCCAATTGAAAGCTCGATACTTCAGCCACCACGATACCATCCGGAGAAAGTTCGCTGACTTGTTCAGAAAGCGCTTTACCGATATTTCCTCCGACCACATTTTTAAGTCCGCCGGCGGCAACCATATCCCCTAATAACGTAGTGGTCGTCGTTTTTCCGTTCGTACCGGTAATCGCATAGATCGGTGCCTGTGAGAGTTCATACGCAACTTCAATTTCAGAAACGACCGGAATGCCTGCTTCCGTGGCTGCCACTGCCAAAGGGATCGTCGGTGCAATCCCCGGTGACATTATAATTTGTTCCACCCCTGCCAAAAGACTCGACTTTTGTGCACCGAAAACACATTCAATCCCCAGCGCCGTCAATGCTGCCGTTTTTTCTGCCGACAAATCCTTGACATCCGAAAGGATTACATTTGCTCCCGCTTTGGCAAGAGCCCGTGCTGCTCCGATGCCGCTGATTCCGGCCCCGATAACTAAAATTTTTGTGTTCGTATACTTCATGCTTATCACCGCTTCAAATTTTCCGCTCATTCACTCTAGATTGTTAAAGAAATACCGACGCCGACACAAAGTAACGCTGCCAGCCAAAAGGTATGAACCACCCTCACTTCCGACCAGCCTCCCAGTTCAAAGTGATGATGTAAAGGACTCATACGAAACAGGCGACGACCGGTAGTTTTAAATGATGCTACCTGTAAAATAACCGAGACCGCCTCCATTACAAACACACCGCCGATGATCACCAAAAGCAACTCTGTCCGCGTGACCAAAGCCAGTCCCGCAAACGCAGCGCCCAACGCCAATGACCCTGTGTCTCCCATAAAAACCTTTGCAGGATGGTAATTAAATGCCAAAAATCCTAAACAAACACCGGCCAACGCGGCGGAAAATTGCGCCAATTCTAAATCGCGCGCGCTGAGACTCAACCAAACAAATGCAGCCGCTACGAGTGCGCTGATACCGGCAGCCAAGCCGTCCAAGCCGTCAGTTAAATTAACTGCATTCGTCGTTCCGACGATAACAATCATTGCAAAAAGATAATAAAAGTTACCGAGCGATATATTGGTATCGAGTAACGGTATATGAAGCGATGTCGGTAGCCCCAGAGAATCTGTCAATGCATACGCAAAAATCGCCGCCAAAAAAATTTGTCCGGCCAGTTTTTGTTTTGCAGTCAGCCCCAAGTTGCGATGGTGCAGTGCTTTGATAGCATCATCACTCAGACCGAGAGCAAAATGTCCCAGTATTAAAAAAAGTAACCAACCGTAAGCCGGACTCCAATTCCCGGCCAAAAGCAATGTTGTGAGAAATGCCAAAATCATTAAAATGCCCCCCATGGTTGGGGTGCCTGCTTTTTTGCGATGGGATTGCGGCCCTTCTTCCCGCACTTCCTGGCGCGCATTTAATCGGCGTAAAACCGGTAAACCGATCGCACCGAAAAGCAACATAAACAGTGCGCCGAACACACATACCCAAAAATTTGAATAAATACTCATACGGCCGTCCTTTTATTATTTATTCCATTCAGTTACCAAGGTGTCTAAACGCAGTGCGTGTGACCCTTTGATTAAAACAATATCGCCTACCTGCAGCAGCGACTTTAACAGCGGCATTACTTCACTTGTGTTGGTAACACTACGTACATTCACATGCGCCTGTTTTTTTACTGCATCCCCCAGCGCATGGGCTAACGGACCGACGGTAATGAGCTCCGTAATCCCTGCCGAAATCACCGCAGCGGCAAGTTCTTCATGCATAGCCACTTCATCCGGCCCCAACTCCAGCATATCGCCAATCACTGCAACGTAACGTCCCTCGCCAAATTGGGATAAGGATGCCAGCGATGCGGCCATGGAAAGCGGATTGGCATTATACGCATCATTAATGAAACGGACTCCGTTTCGATCTACGACTTCCTGACGAAGCTCTCCGGATACAGCCTCCGCAAGTGCCCGCTGAATGCGATTTGCCGGCAACCCTAAAACACGCGCGACAGCCACCGCCGCTAACGCGTTAGCCACATTATGAGCGCCTAAAAGCGGTAAGGTGACAGGAAATACTTCATCAAAAATTCGGCAGGTAAATTTAGTTTTGCCAAGTCCGTATTGGATATCGAGCGCCTGCACATTTGCCTGCGGCTCAATTCCGTAACTAATCACTCGCCCACGACAAACGGATGCCATGTTGCGTACCCGTTTATCATTCCAGTTTAACACAGCCGTACCATTTTCTGGAATGAATTCAATTAATTCTTGCTTAGCGGCGGCAATGGCGTCCTGACTCCCAAGCCGTTCCAGATGCGCCACACCGACATTCGTAACTACGCCGACCGTCGGTGCCGCAATTTCTGCTAAACGCTTGATCTCGCCACGAGCACGCATCCCCATCTCAACCACACACACTTCATCTTCCGGTTGCAATGAAAGTAACGTCTGCGCTAAACCGATTTCGTTATTATAATTTTTTTCAGTCTTATGCACTCTGAACTTTTGCGCAAGTACACTTGCGATCAATTCTTTAGTAGTCGTTTTTCCGCTGGAACCGGTAACGGCAATGACCGGCAGCGCAAAACGACGACGATGATACGCGGCAAGATCTTCCAATGCGCGACGTGTTTGCTTGACTCGATACACAGCCACTTCTTTGGGCAACTCCACAATATCCTGATCGCAGAGCACCGCCACAGCGCCATTCTCCACCGCTTGCTGCAGGTAGTCGTGTCCATTGAAGCGCTCCCCTTTTAACGGCACAAACAGGCTTCCGGAAAGTTCGCCGCGAGTATCCGTACGTATATTGTCTACCGCTACATCTTCAGGCCCTTGCAATTTTACGGCTGCCGTTGCTTGAATGATTTCCGCTTCTGTAAATTCCGCCATATTATTCTCCCCGCAGTGCTTTACGCGCTACTTCACGATCATCAAAATGAATGGTACCGCTATTCAAAATTTGATATGTTTCGTGCCCTTTTCCTGCGATCAAAACGACATCCCCCGGTTGTGCCTGGTCAATAATTTTATGAATGGCGGCGGCACGATCCACTTCGCATGCAATCGCAACTTTTGCAGAAGCGTTTTGTTGTGCGCCGGCATAGACTTCTCGGACAATTTGTTCAGGATTTTCGCTCCGTGGATTATCACTTGTAATAATAATAGAGTCCGCCAGTTTTGCGGCAACACCACCCATAATCGGACGTTTTTTTGCATCTCGATCGCCACCGCAACCGAAGGCCAATAACACTCGTCCATCGGTAATCTCACGGGCGGTTCGCAAAATATTTTCCAAACCGTCCGGCGTATGGGCATAATCAACGATAACTGTAAAATTCTGCCCCTCATCTACCCGCTCAAAGCGTCCCGCCACAGCGATAAAACTGACCATACTGGCAAGTACTTGCGGCATGGCAATCCCCTCCATAAGAGCGGCACCTACCGCTGCCAAACTGTTGTACACATTAAACATACCGCTACTTTGGATCGTAAAAGGCCATTGTTGTCCACTATAATGCAATGTGCCCTTAGCTCCTTGTGCGGAAATGGCGACGTCGCTGATATATAAAGCGGCGTCTTTATTTTGTCCATATGTAAGCAAACGACAGTGGGAATGCAACACGGGATCTTGCATAACCTTACTATACGAATCGTCAGCATTGATCACTGCCGCCTTCGCTTCATTGCCTTCACTTTCCGCTACCATCGCAAAAAGCTTTGTTTTCGCCGCGGCATAATTATCCATTGTTTTGTGAAAATCCAAATGGTCCTGCGTCAAGTTGGTAAATACCGCGGTATCATATTTGCAGCCGGCCACACGGCCCAATGCCAATGCATGGGAAGATACTTCCATTACAACATGAGTAACGCCCGCCTCACGCATGCGAAATAATGTGTTTTGCAGCAAATCGACGTCCGGAGTTGTATTATGCACCGGCTCGGATACTCCGTTGATTACAATATTTACCGTACCGATAATGCCTACACAATATCCGGCATCTTCTAAAATATGTGCGATCATATGCGTGACCGTAGTTTTACCGTTCGTTCCGGTGACGCCGATCATTCGCAATGAGCGCGCCGGATAGTCGTAGAAAAATGGTACCATAGCCTGCATGGCCATCACCGTGTCGGCGACAATGATTTGTGTCAGTTCCGGAAATGCATCCAAGTAATGGTCGCAAATAATCGCAACGGCGCCGTTAGCCATGGCGCTGTCCACAAACTTATGTCCGTCCACATGCGCACCGCGCAAGCAAATAAAAAGTCCATTGGCTTTTATTTTGCGGGAATCGGTGCTGAGGTTGGTAATTTCCCTTTCCTTATTCCCTCGACACACACCATTCTCCAAGACCTCTACTAATTGCGCGACTGTTTTCATCATAAACTCCTTAGTTAGAAAATAAGAAAGCAGCCTCACGGCTGCTTTTAATCCCGAATTTTATCCGATGGAGTAACACTGCGTGCAACCACGGTACTTGCTTTAGCGCTGCTGTAAACAGCCTGTGCGGGAATAGTCATCCCCAATTCCGTCTCCGCGATTCGCTGAATGCGTCCCGGCGCTTTCAGTTGCCCGACTTCCAACCGCAGCACTTCATTTGTCTTTGCTAATTCTACCACACGAGTGCGTACTTGTTGAACTTCGTAACCTTTTTGCGAAATAAAAATGTTGGCTCCATAGAGAACAAAGACAGCCAAGAACACCACAATCGCAACAACAATAGCCACCATTCGATTGCTCGCAGCTTCTTCTCTTACTTTGGGTTGCGAAACGGGTAGAGCTATACGGTGTTCCGCTAATTCATACTGCCAAACTGAACTTTTCGCCAACATTTCTCGTCACCTCATTTAAACTTTTTCTGCCACTCGCAAAATCGCACTCCGCGCTCGAGGATTATCCTCCAACTCCTGCTCGGTCGGCCGAATCGCCTTGCTGACATTTCGTAACGTCGCCTGATGCCCGCATTGGCATACCGGCAACTCCGGCGGACATATACAATCTCTTGCAAGATCTCGAAACGTATGCTTGATAATCCTGTCTTCCAAAGAATGGAAACTGATGATTCCGATTTTACCGCCGGGCTTCAATGTTCTTATCGCATTGCACACGGCTGTTTCTAAATCTCTTAACTCGCCGTTGACTTCGATCCGTATGGCTTGAAAGGTTCGTTTTGCAGGATGTGGTCCGGTACGCCGCGTCGCTGCCGGAATCGCCGCTTTGATAACTTCCACCAATTCTCCGGTGGTGGTAAGCAGGCCATTCTCTCGTCGTGCCACAATACGTTGTGCAATACGATTGGCAAATCGCTCTTCTCCGTACTGACGAATAACTTGCGCAAGTTCTTTTGCAGAATACGTATTGACAACCGTTGCCGCCGTTAACTCCTGGCGTTGATCCATGCGCATATCTAAGGGGGCGTCATGCTGATATGAAAATCCTCGTTCTTCTGTATCCAATTGGTAAGAAGACACCCCTAAATCACAAACGATTCCATCCACACCGGTAAATCCAAGCTCATTGACTACTTCATTTATCTCTATATAATTCCGCTGCACTAAATGAATCCGGCAGCGCATTTGCTCTAATCGTTGGCGAGCCGCCTGCAATGCAGCCGCATCCCGATCAATACCGATCAGACATCCGTCTGCGGCAAGTCGCGAAGCAATTTCATGCGAATGGCCGCCACCGCCCAGTGTCATGTCGACGTATATGCCGTGAGGGTTCTGTACGACATTATCGACGGTCTCTTTCAGTAAGACTGTTACATGATGAAACATGTTCACCTACAAACTGAAGTCTATCGGCAGATCAATTCCTGCCGCCACATCACTAATGGAATCTCTGGCTGCCTCTTCCTGTGCCGCCAGCTGAGTTTTGCTCCAAATTTCAAGCTGATTGCCGGTACCGACTACAACTGCTTCCCGCTTGATTTGTGCATAGTCTCGTAAATGCGCAGGGAGCAAAATACGTCCCTGCTTATCGCATTCCACTTCACTACTGCCACCAATCAAAAAGCGAATCAGCATACGCACTTCTTTGCGCGTGCTGGAAAGCTGCTGTAGTCGTTCCGCCACTTGCTCCCACCGTTCGAGCGGATAAACGGTAACGCAAGCGTCCAAGCCGCGCGTAATTACAAAACGTTCGCCCAACTCTGCGCGAAACCCGGCGGGGATAATCATCCTGCCCTTGGCATCCACCGAGTGGGAATATTTTCCCATGAACACTTGCCTCACCCCTTTTCTCCACTTTTAACCACATTCTACCATAATTCCCCACTATGTTAAATTCCGTCTCCACTCGCTCTAAAATTTACTAAGATCCTTATTTTTATAATTTTTGTCTATTCTTAGTACCGTACATTTGTACCTCCACTACATTTTGTTGATATCGAGCAATAAAAAAGATCTTCCTTACTATTACTAGTAGAAAGATCTTTTTTATTTAATTAAATTCTAATCAAATTATAGTCTTACAAGCACGCAGTCTTGAATCACATTCATTCCTGCATTTTTAGCTGCTTCTAAAACACGCGGCGTGTCCGCACCGGGTTGAAACCACATAGTTTTGACTCCTTTTTCCGCACATTCCGCTACGGCTTTTAACCCCGGTTCTTCGCCGACAACGAGATCCACCACATCAGGAACTACAGGCAAATCCAAGACGCTGTGATAGACAGGCGAGCCGTCAATTTCAGTAGCGTTCGGATGTACAGGATAAACTTCGTAGCCATTCTTCTTTAAAACTGTATAGACTTTGTAGCCGAATTTTTCCGGTTTGGGTGTCGCCCCCACTACTGCCCACACTTTTTTCTGTAATGCTTCTTGTACCGTCATAAGCCCTCCTTTAGTCGAATCTCAAGTGAATCCAACTGCCATTCTGCAAGATCAATACTCGCCAGTTCCTGCAATGTTTGCGGTTTTCTCTGCGGATTAATCCCTGCCAAGTAACCCAGATACCCTAAGATATCCGAAGGGGTTTTGCCCGCTTTTAACAGCTTGCGAACCGTAATACCGTGCTGCCGTTTTGACAAGCGTATTCCTTCCCGATCACAAAGTAATGGTATATGCCAATACATAGGTGCCGTCAAATTAAGCGCATTCATAAAACGCACCTGCCAGCCTGTCGACTCCGCCAGATCCACGCTGCGAACAACTTCCGTGATACGCATCATCGCATCATCTACCGCCACCGCAAATTGATAGCTGTACACGCCATCGGCTCGCAACACGACTATATCATCGGCGCCTTCCGCCATGGTCGTAAAAATGGTTTCGCCTCGCTGTGATTGGTATGTAACAGTTTCATTGCTGCCACGGTACCTCCATGAAGGCGGCCTTTTCATGCGTTCAGGCACATGCCAACGACAATGCCCGTCATAATCCACATGATGGTCACCACGATGCGGTGCAGACGCAATCGCTAAGCGACGAGCGCGTGAACAAGTACAAGCGTACATTTGTCCCGACTCACGCCACTGTTCGATGATGTTATTGTAAATGCCCAAACGTTCTGATTGGCGATACGGTCCATACGGGCCGCCGACGTCGGGACCTTCTTCCCATACAAAGCCCAACGCATGCAGATCTTCGTACATTGCATCTTCGTATATTTTTTGGCAGCGCGCCCGATCCAAATCTTCGAGCCGCAAAATCCATCGGCCGTTATTTTGTTGCGCCGCACACCAGGAAATCAATGCCGTCCAAACGTTGCCTAAATGTAAGTAACCGGTCGGGCTCGGTGCATAGCGACCTCGGTAATTATTTGCCGAAGTTGATGATGTCCCTGAAAAGTTCACGTTGCTCATTGAGTTTTGTAGCACCACCCATCACGCTGATATGTTGTTGTGCGATGATGCTTTGCAGCAGCGGTGCTTGTGCACGAATATCACTTTGCGTACAGTGAATAATCTCATCCCGAATTTGCTGGCGGAATGTGTCGGGCATTTTGGAAAGCATTCTGTTGACTGCACGTTCTCCGCGCATCGGTAAAGTAAACTGCGTCTGCGTCGGTGCCAGTGCACCGATGACATACTGCCGCATCGCACGATCCGTCGCTTCAAATCGACCGATGGCCGCCGGCATGTCTGCGTATACCTGTAATGTTTCCGCTAAATTAGGATCCCGGTACGAACAAAAAACGCTGTTGCCGTTGCTCATGATTTGCGCATGCGCACCGTACGCGCCACCTAAAATACGTACATTCTGCCAAAGATACTCATAGCGTAAGATATGTTCCAGCACTGTCAGCGCGCCGTGATATGTGTGCCCCTCACGACGGAAATTACCGCCTTGCGCGACATACTGTACCTTGCCCACACTGATAAAGCCCTCGTTACCGATATGTAAATCCAGCGCGAGAGGTGCATCCGCTGATTTTTCTTGCTCCAAATCCGCCAGCAAGCGGGAACTTTCCTGTTGCCAGGCAGTACTCTCCTCTTCGCCGCCGCAAATCAGCGCGAACGATCCCACCATCCGGAAAATACGCCGGCTCGTTTGCTGCAACGCCGTAATAATTTCTTCCGTGCTATGCTGTGCCAACTTCTGCAAGAAAGCAAAATAAGATAACCCCGACTGATCACGTAAACGCTCCAACGGTGAAACATAGGATAATGCACGGTTCATCATTAACGCGTTCCCCCGACGGAAAAGTTGTAAATTCCAATCGGTCTTCTTTTCATTGATCAGCTCCGTCAATCGTTTCGTGTCGGTGAACAGAGTATGATTGATCAATTCATTGGTCAAAGTAACAAGTTGTGACGTATTGGATGTTAATGCTTTGCCTCGGACCACAAAATATGAGTAGACATCTCTGTCATCATCGTAACGGGAACCGCTTTTCAATCCGACAGTAATCCCGCCGGTATGAAAATTGATTTGCTGCGCCAACTCGGCATAGGTATAACCTCGGGTATCCAGTTCACCAAGCACATCACTCAAAAGAACCGCATATAAATATTCCTGTGTCGTTAAATGCAAAAGAGGAAAATAAAGAGTCGCATATAAAATTCCGTTGCTGTCCCCTGCCATACGGTAGACAGGAAAACCTTCAACATCCTCCTGCAGCAACGCGTCTGAATCGACCTTCTGCGGTAATTCGTCGCGTTCCAGGAGCGGTATGGTAGCGAGTTGCTCCTCATTGTCCGCCGTTTGTTGCCGCCGTTTCAACGTTGCCGTCTGCTCGATAATCCGGCGCTCTTTTTCAGGCGAAAGCGTTTCTTTAAAAGCTGCCAGTTTTTCACGTACCGCCTGCTCCTTTTCTTCCTGCAAACCGACTTGCGGTGCCATGGTAATGACAGCTTGATGCGGGTTACGACAAATCAGATCGCCAATAATAGTATGAAATGTTCCGGCGGTGATCTCTTCACGCAACTCTCGAATATCTTCTTCGTAACGCAATCCCTGTAAAGGATCGCGATCATACAACCAGAAATCCAATGCACGCAAATTGTAAAACAGTCCTTTGGGGCGACCGTTAAAATCATTTTCCCGCAACGAAAACTCCAGACGATTCAGCGCCGCACTCAGAAGCTCAGACGAAAACCCTTGCGCAGCAATTTTCTGCATAAAGGCATCAAACAATTGCACCAAAGATGCTTGGTGCTCTCGTTCCGAGCCGATCGCCTCAATGTGCCAAACAGCCTGTTTCAAACTATCGATGATACTGCCGGAAACATCCGTCGCCAGCCCTTTCGAGATGATTTCCTGACGTAACGGTGCACCGGGTATAGTCAAAAGCGCATAATTCCAAACTTCCATCGCCATCATTTGCGCCGGACTGAGAGTATCCGGCAAAACGATATCGATGGCATGTAGCGTTTTCCCCTGACGTTCTTCATCCTCCGTCACGCCGTAATAGAATGTCGCTTTCTGTCGTGCAGTAGGCGCGCTTTGCGTAGCGATTTCGCTGTCGATCTCCCGGTAATGATACTCGTTCAAGTATTTTTCCGAAATATACGTCAACGTTTCTTCGAGCGGCATATCGCCGTAGAGGAAAAAGTACGCATTGGACGGGTGATAATATTGTTGATAAAAATCCGTGAAGGCTTCAAATGTCAATTCCGGGATGTGATCGGGGTCTCCGCCTGATTCATATCCGTACGTAGTATCGGGGAAAAGCACCTCCATCGCTTTTTGACCCAATACATCATCTGGCGATGACAACGCGCCTTTCATTTCGTTATACACAACACCTTTATAAATCAAAGGCTGATCCGCATCATCCAATTCATAATGCCAACCTTCCTGCATAAGAATATACGGATCTTTACGCAGATTCGGATGGAAGACGGCATCCAAATATACATCCATCAAATTTTGAAAATCTTTGGCGTTGCGGCTGGCGACCGGATACATTGTTTTATCCGGGAATGTCATCGCATTTAAAAAGGTATTCAACGACCCTTTGACCAGTTCGACAAACGGTTCACGCAGCGGATACTTATCGGATCCGCACAGAGTTGAATGCTCCAAAATATGCGCGACACCGGTGCTGTCAGCCGGCGGCGTGCGAAACGTTACCGAAAACACTTTATTATCATCTTCCGTAGCTAAAAACAGCAGCTTTGCCTTGGTCTGATCGTGTTGCATTATATACGCTTGCGCGCTAATTTCATTAATGTACGATACTTCTTGGACAGTAAAGCCCGCGACTTGATCGTTTTTTTCGTATTTCACAACATCACTCCTCATCTTTCTCTTATTCTTATTGTAACACAGTGCTTATCGGTATCCGAAGGGAGCTTAAGCGTACCGCTTAAACATGGTATAATATAGCCAATCTTGGTAACTGTGAGGATGTATGATTGCGCTGATTTTTGATTATTTAGGAACGATTGCCTTTGCGATTTCGGGCGCATTGGTGGGCATGCAAAGACGCATGGATATTTTCGGCATTGCCATACTTGCCTTAGCAACCGCTGTAGGCGGCGGCATGATCCGCGACACACTCGTCGGTAACACACCGCCGAGCGCTCTCGAAGATGGCAGCTACATTGCGATCTCACTGGTAACGGTGGTAGCACTCCTATTTTCATTCCGAAGGTTGCGCGGCAACTACAAATACCGACGCTATTCCCTCTACCTGTACAACCTTGCCGATACCTTTGGCCTGGCTTCTTTTACAGTGACCGGCGCAATGGTAGGTGTGGCAGCGGATCCCCGTTCGATTTTTCTGTTGCCGGTGACGCTTGGTCTGATTACGGCCTGTGGTGGTGGCATCATTCGAGATATCGGCGCACTGCGCATTCCGGTGGTATTTCGTAATGAAGTCTATGCCTCCGCTTCATTAGCCGGCGGCATCGTTTTTTGTTTGGTACGACAGATCGCCACTTTGGCTTGGGCCGGTCCGTTGGCATTTTTGACTGTCATGCTGATCCGTTTACTGGCAATTCGGTATAAATTGGAATTGCCCAGGGCTCACCGACGAGATTATTTGGGTAAAAACAAAAGGAGCAAATAATGAAACAAATATTTTGGCGTAAAGCGATCCAAACACTAATGATCGGTGTATTTGCTTTTGGTGCCGGTCAAACGGCATGCGCGGCAACGATTTTATATGTACCGCAAGACAATCGTCCCGTCAGCTATGCCTACACTGTGGATACGGCACAGGCGGCGGGTTACACGGTGCTGACCCCGCCGGAAACGTATCTCTCCGACCAGGGCTACCAAGGCTCGCCGGATAAAGTTTGGGAATGGGTCAAACAAAACGTCAATCAGGCAGACGCGCTGGTTCTTTCCACGGACACTTTGATTTATGGCGGTTTAGTGGATTCCCGCAAGCATGATATAAATATTTTAACCTTGAAAAACCGTCTCTCGGAGCTCGCCGCACTGCACAATGCGCATCCGATGCTGCCGATCTATGCATTCGGCACGATCATGCGTTCCCCACGTGCCAGCGACGGCAAAGTAGAACCTTCCTACTATGCCGACTACGGTCCGAAAATCTTTGAAATTGCTTACTGGCAGGATAAAGCGGATGCGGAAGGCTTGACTGCGGAAGAATCCGCTAAACTTTTATCGCTGCAGATGTCCGTACCGCTGGAATATATGCAGGATTGGTTTGCGCGACGCACGAAAAACAACCAGGTCAACGAAATGTTAATTCAGGATGCCGCCTCCGGTGTGCTCACCTATTTCTGCCTCGGCCATGACGATACGGCAGGTTTTTCGCAGTCCTCATTAGAAGCTCGGTATCTCAAAAAAGCAACGGCTAACCTGTCGCCGCGCGTTTACGGATCTTTCCCCGGCGCAGATCAATTAGGTCTTTTATTAATTGCACGCTACCACGTGGATCGCTCCCAGACAACCCCTAAAATTCGTGTTATTTACCCGCTCGGCGGCGGCGCTGATACGATGCCGCATTATGAAAATCAAAGTATCGGCAAAACGATAGCCGATCACGTCACTGCTGTCGGCGGTGAAATTGTTACCACGGAAAAACCGGATCTTTTGTTAGCCGTTAACACCCCGCTCAGTGATGTCACCGGCGAATCGGAAGCCTTTGCCAACCTTGCTATGCCGCGTAAAAGTGCCGCTGCCTTTTTAACTCGTGTGGAAGATGCGCTTTCGCGACACATTCCGGTCAGCGTCGCCGATATCTTTTATTCTAACGGCTCCGATAATACTCTTTTAAAAGAAATGCAAAACGCCAACTTGCTCTATAAAATTTCTGCATATAACGGCTGGAACACCGCTTCGAACACGGTGGGCTACGCGGTAGCGCAAGGCATTCTGGCCGCACAAATGCCGGAAAAAGCACAGCATCGCATGCTGACAGAACAATACTTGGATAACTGGGGCTACCAGGCGAATATTCGTAAAGAAATTTACCGTGAACAGGAAAATTTGCGCACGGACAATGTCAAATACTCCGGCAAATTAAATCCGCGTCTTTCGGAAATGCTGGTGGAGAAAATTCAAACTTTTGCCGAAGAGCACCTTGACATCAACCCTCGTACTGTAACGGCACGTTTCCCCTGGGGACGTCTCTTTGAAACGCAAATCACGGTAGCTCCGACACCGCAATATCCGTTGATGAGAGATATCCTTGCCGAACGGGCTCGCCAAGAAGCCGCGCGAAAGGCGGCCGAAAAAGCAGCTCAGGAAAGCGCGGCGCAAACCCAAAATACCAAGAATAGTGACAAGTCTACCCCGGCAGCGACAAGCGCTTCCGGTGACAAAACTGCAGCTCCTATACAAAAGCAATAAAAAAACGCCTCCTGGGAGGCGTTTTTTAATGCAACGTTTTTTGCCGTAAATAACGACGCGCATCACCCAAACAATAAAGCGATCCGCAAACTACAATGATATCCCCCGGTTGCGCGAGTTCTTTCGCGCGTTCCAGGCCGGCAACTACGTCCGCCGCCGGTTCGGTCGTTCCCGGTAAGTATTCACAGATCTCCTCTGCACTGCGTGTGCGTGGCGTCGGTGCAGGTACGGCGATAATAGTATCTTCTTCACGGAATAATTCTTCCGCGATACCTTCAATGTCTTTATCCTTCAACGATGCAAATACGAAAAAGCGTTTCTTATCCGGATATATCTCATTCAGCGTCATGGCAAGTGCCGCCGCTCCGTCAACATTGTGAGCGCCGTCCAAGATCACGGGCACATCGCCCTCAATGACCTCAAAACGTCCCGGCCACTGCGCGCGGGAAATACCTTCGCGCAAATGATCTTCCGTAATCCGTGCTTCCTTTTTCATTAGCACTGTTAAAGCCATAGCCGCTACTGCCGCATTGACCGTCTGGTGCATGCCGAAAAATGGCACAAAGAGCATTGCGTCAGCATTATCCTTGCGTTTAAGAGTGATGATCTGGCCACGATCGAATGTCGTGCGACGCTCGACCGAGAAATCACGATCCCATAAATACATTGGCGCATTCTTTTTGTGTGCGATTTCTTTGATAATTTTCAAAGCGGTACGATGTGCGGATGTCACCAAAGGGACATCTTCTTTGATAATGCCCGCTTTTTCCGCGGCAATTTCTTCCACTGTAGCGCCGAGGTATTGCGTATGATCGAGCGACACATTAGTAATCACGGCAACTTCCGGAATAATAACATTCGTCGAATCCAAGCGGCCGCCCATACCTACTTCCACTACGGCGTATTCCACGCCCGTCGCCTGAAACGCAAGAAACGCACATGCGGTCAGCAACTCGAATTCCGTTGCCATTTCACCGCCTGCCGCGACATTTTTCTCTGCGACTTCGCGCACCTGACTTAAATATTTCGCAAAATCCGATGGCGAAATATCCGCTCCATTGATGCGAATTCGCTCAGTATATTCTTCCAAATGCGGAGAAGTAAAACGTCCGCAGGAAATGCCTGCTTGCTGCAAAACACTTTCCAACATGGCGGTAACGCTTCCTTTTCCGTTGGTACCTGCCACATGAATGCTTTTAAACGCATTTTCAGGATGGCCGAGCCCTTCTAAAAGTGCTTTAATACGTTGTAAGCCGGGTTGGATGCCGAACGCTGCCGTCTCTGTCAGCCAAGCAATCGATTCTTGATAGTTCATGCCTTCTCCTTTGCAAGCGTAGCTAAAAACGCTCTACGCTCCATCAATGTGGCCAGCTTCTCGTTGTAGTTGGCCAGTTTTTCGCGTTCTTTTGCCACAACTGCAGCAGGTGCTTTGGTTACAAACGACTCGTTACCAAGCTTTTTCTCCAAACGTGCGACTTCCTGATGCAACTTATCTTCTTCCGCCTGAATCCGTACATTCTCTTTTTCAACGTCGATAACATCTGCCAGCTTAACGTAAATTTCTAAACCGTCGGTAATCGCAGTCAACGCATTTTCCGGCGCCGGCGCATCATTGGCAAGCAGGTTCACTGCACTCGTATTCGCCAATTTTTCAAAATAAAGCGGATGATCTTCCACTACCGCCGTCAAATCATCTCGTTTCACACGCAACAACAAAGGTACTTTTTGACTCGGCGCGATATCTGCCTCCGCGCGCAAGTTACGCACGGCTTTGATGGCATCCATCAAACGATCCATCTGTTCGGCGGCATCCGCAAAACGCAGCGCCGGATCGGGCGTCGGCCATGACGCTTTGGCGAGCGTCAAACCTTCATGCGGTAAATGCTGCCAGATATGTTCGGTGACAAACGGCATAAACGGGTGTAATAACGCCAATGCGCGTGTCAAAACATAAACCAGTACGCTCTGTGCGACCGCACGGTCGGAAGCGTTATCATCCGCATATAAACGCGGTTTAACGGCCTCTATATACCAGTCGCAGAAGATATTCCAAATGAATTCATAGACACTTCCTGCCGCTTCTCCCAATTCAAATTTTTCCAAATTCGCGGTGACACTTTCTTCCGTCTGCGCCAGGCGTTCCAAAATCCAACGATCTGCAAGGGTTAATTCTTCGGGTGAAAAAGCATGTTTTTCTTCATAGCCTTCTAAATTCATCAATACAAATTTAGCGGCATTCCAAATTTTATTGGCGAAGTTACGGTTTGCTTCGACGCGTTCCATATAAAAACGCATGTCATTACCCGGGGTATTACCCGTCATCAGCGTAAAACGTAAAGCATCCGCACCGTATTCATTGATAACTTCCAGCGGATCAATGCCGTTGCCAAGTGATTTGCTCATTTTACGGCCTTGGCTGTCGCGCACCAAACCGTGAATAAAGACGTGTTTAAACGGTGCTTCCTCCATGAATTCGAGTCCCGTAAACATCATGCGAGCGACCCAAAAGAAAATAATATCGTAGCCGGTTACCAAAGTATTGGTCGGATACCATTGCTTAAGTTCCGGCGTTTGGTCCGGCCACCCCATAGTGGAAAACGGCCACAGTGCCGAACTGAACCATGTATCCAAAACATCGGGATCCTGTGTCACGCCGCCGCCGCAATGCGGGCAGGTTGTGATATCTTCACGGGAAACGATCGTTTCGCCGCATTCGTTGCAATACCAGGCCGGAATCTGATGGCCCCACCAAAGCTGACGGGAAATACACCAATCGCGAATATTTTCAAGCCAATGCGTGTAGGTTTGCGTAAAACGCGGCGGCACAAATTCTGTCCGCTTTTCTTCTACCGCTTGTAACGCGGGTTTCGTCAGCGGTTCCATTTTGACGAACCATTGCCGCGTAGCAAGCGGCTCGATGGTCGTGTGGCAGCGCGAGCAGTGGCCGACCGCATGATCGGCATCTTCGATTTTTACCAGCAGACCTTTTTTCCGCAATGCTTCCACTACCGTTTTACGCGCGGCATATCGTTCCATACCGTTAAAGGCGCCGGCGTTTTCATTGAGGGTACCGTTCGGATTCATGATGACAATCGATTCTAATTGATGGCGTTCCCCCATCTCGAAATCGTTCGGGTCATGCGCCGGCGTGATTTTAACCGCGCCTGTACCGAATTCCGGTTCGACATAGCTGTCGGCGACCACTTCAATTTCACGATCCGCCAGCGGCACGATAACTTTTTTGCCGATATACTTTGCGTAGCGCTCATCTTCCGGGTGAACGGCGATACCGGTATCGCCCAGCATCGTTTCCGGCCGCGTGGTGGCAATCTGAATATACCCGTCACCGTCGACCAACGGATAATTGACGTAGTACAGTTTACCGGCTTCGTCTTCGTATTCCACTTCGATATCCGACAATGCCGTCATGCAACGCGGGCACCAGTTGGTAATCCGGAAGCCGCGGTAAATCAAGCCTTTTTCGTATAAGGAAACAAACACTTCGCGGACGGCTTTCGAGCAACCTTCATCCAGTGTAAAACGCTCGCGTGACCAGTCACAGGAAGCTCCCAAACGACGAATCTGCTGACCGATCCGGTCGCCGAATTTTTCTTTCCATTCCCAAACGCGTTCGACAAAAGCTTCTCGCCCTAAATCATCCCGTGTCAACCCCTCTTTGGCAAGCTCCTCTTCGACCTTGATTTGCGTTGCAATACCGGCATGATCTTTCCCCGGTAGCCACAACGTGTTATAACCTTGCATCCGCTTAAAACGAATCAAAACATCCTGTAATGTATCATCCAACGCATGTCCCATATGCAATTGACCGGTGACATTCGGCGGCGGTAAAACAATACTGTACGCTTTTTCCCCCGGTTTCGGTTCTTCATGAAAAACGCCGTTTTCTTCCCAGAACTGATACCATTTCTGCTCAATTTCAGCGGGATTATAGCTGGTTAAATTTTTATATTTCCCCATCCTGGACCCTCCTTTTAAATAAAAAAATAAACTTTCGCCCACATAGGACGAAAGTTATGCTTCCGCGGTACCACCTAAATTATCCATTGATCCCTTGAGACGCGTAACGTGCGCAACCGGACAGACCTTTCTTTCTGCCGACTCGGGGGTGACATAAAACGCAATTCGGACGATACTTGCAGCCGGTGTATCGCTCTCTGCACCGAAGGGGCGTTTCTTCTTCCCGTCATTGTCATTAACGATTTGCAAGTATTGTACTAAAGCATAGCTTAATTGTCAAATAAAATACACCTCGTCAAATGACGAGGTGTATTTTATGCGAATGTGGCGAGCTTACATCATGCCGCCCATGCCGCCCATACCACCCATGCCTGCCGGAGGCATTGCCGGCTGTTCCTGCGGTTCATCGGCAATCACTGCTTCTGTCGTTAAAACAAGAGCCGCGATGCTGGCCGCATTTTGTAAAGCCGAACGGGTGACTTTAGCCGGATCCACAATGCCGGATTTGACCATGTCTTCATACTCTTCCGTCAATGCGTTAAAACCGATGCCGGCATCGGCCGCTTTGACTTTATCCACTACAATGGAACCTTCGAGACCAGCATTGTCTGCAATCTGGCGAACCGGTTCTTCAATCGCGCGACGAACAAGCTGTACGCCCGTACGTACGTCGCCTTCGACATCCAATTGATCCAATGCACTCTGGATATCAAGGAACGTTGTGCCGCCACCCGCAACGATACCTTCTTCGACCGCTGCGCGAGTCGCGTTGAGAGCATCTTCCAAACGTAATTTTTTATCTTTGAGCTCGACTTCCGTCGCCGCGCCGACTTCGATCACTGCTACGCCGCCGGCCATTTTAGCCAAACGTTCTTGCAATTTATCTTTGTCGAATTCCGAGGTAGCCGCTTCATATTGCGAACGAATCTGCGCTACGCGTGCCTTAATATCTTCCGACTGACCCGCACCGTCAACGATCGTCGTTTCGTCTTTCGCTACCCGTACCTGACGAGCCGAACCGAGATCCGCCAAAGTGACGCTGTCCAGTTTGCGGCCGAGATCTTCCGTGATCAAGGTCGCCCCGGTCAAAATCGCGATATCTTCGAGCATCGCTTTACGGCGATCCCCAAAGCCCGGAGCCTTGACTGCTACCGCGCGGAATGTGCCGCGCAGTTTGTTGACAACGAGGGTCGCCAATGCTTCGCCTTCCACGTCTTCCGCAATGATCAGGAGTTCTTTACCCGCCTGAACGACTTGTTCCAACGCCGGCAAAAGATCCGCGATCGCACCGATTTTACGATCGGTAACGAGAATATACGGATCGCTCATCACCGCTTCCATTTTGTCGGTATCGGTGATCATGTACGGCGAAATGTAACCGCGGTCAAACTGCATACCTTCCACAACAGAAAGTTGCGTGCCCATACCTTTGGACTCTTCCACAGTAATAACACCGTCTTTACCGACTTTTTCCATCGCATCGGCAATCATCTGACCGATTTCTTCATCGCCGGCGGAGATCGACGCTACCTGTGCAATGGCATCTTTACCTTCAACGGTGATTGAATGTGCTTTAATTTCTTCAACGAGTTGTTTAACTGCCATTTCAATGCCGCGTTTCAGTACCATCGGATTGGCACCGGCCGCTACATTGCGCATGCCTTCACGAATCATCGCCTGCGCTAAGAGGGTCGCTGTTGTCGTACCGTCACCGGCCACGTCATTGGTTTTGGTCGCTACTTCTTTGACGAGTTGCGCACCCATGTTTTCTACCGTATCTTTAAGTTCGATTTCACGGGCAATCGTTACGCCGTCATTGGTAATCGTCGGCGCACCGAATTTTTTATCCAGAACAACGTTACGGCCTTTCGGTCCGAGTGTTACTTTGACCGCATTCGCCAGCGTATCAACACCCGCCAAAAGAGCTCGACGTGCTTCTTCATTAAATTGAATTGTTTTAGCCATTTAGTTCGCTCCCTTATTTATATGCTTATATATTTTAATGATTGGTAATCAGCAGAAATCGACTGACTTTTATTTATCTAAAACCGCGAGAACATCGCGTTCTGCAATCAGCAGGAATTTTTCATTGTTTTCTTCGATATCCGTACCGGCATATTTGGCAAACAGTACATGGTCGCCCGCTTTTAATTCCATCGGAATCCGCGTGCCGTTGTCGGCTACTTTACCCGGTCCTACTGCAAGTACTTCCCCTTTTTGCGATTTTTTTTGCGCTGTATCCGGCAAGAAAATGCCGCCTTTGGTTTTTTCTTCCGCTTCTACAACTTTAATCAATACACGATCTGCTAATGGTTTTAACATCTACATTACCTCCTTGAAGGATTATCGAAATTTATTAGCACTCTTATCTATTGAGTGCTAACTACATATATAATAATAAGACACTTGCCTTAAAAAAGCAAGCGTCTTTTTGATTTTTTGTCTTTTTATCTTTTTGGTGACGCTATTTGCTGCACTAAAGCAGCGGCAACATCTTCGATCTTTTTCCCTTTTTGCATGGCAAAATTTCGCAGTTTTTCATAGGCCTGTTCTTCCGTTAAATGGTAACGGCTCATCAGGTATCCTTTCGCGCGATCCATCGTCTTGCGGGCCGCCAGCTTTTCTTCCGCACGCGCGCGCGACTGCGACAATTCATTGTGTTCACGATATCGCGCCAGTGCCAGTTGCAAAGTGACTCGCAAGTCGATCTCGCGCACCGGCTTAAGCAAATAGCCGTAGACTCCCGACTCGCCTGCCTTTTGCACCAATTTCTCTTCACTGTAGGCCGTCAGCAAAACGACCGGTCCCAGTCCTTCTGAACGCAACCGACGGGCGGTTTCAATTCCATCCAGACGCGGCATTTTTAAATCCAAAACAAAAATATCCGGCTGCCATTTTTTGCCAAGTGCGAGTGCCTCTACGCCGTCTTTACCGATACCTACTACATCGTAACCGGATTCTGTCAACATTTCGGCAACGTCCATCGCGATCAAGCCTTCATCATCAGCTACGACTACGCGTAAGCGATCCATCATTTTTCCTCCTTGCGCGGAAATTGGCAAATAGCGAGCACACTATTTTTTTCGTTTTGCATGACAAAGGTGCCGCCTAAATGGAATTTCACCAGATTCGCCACAATTTGCAAGCCGAGACGATACCGATCCGGTGAAAAATCAGGCGGCAGCGGCGGGCCGAAATTTTGAATGGTCAGTCGTAACCCATCGGTATCACCGTATAAGCGCACATTCACTTGTTGTTGCTTGCTTTCCCCTTTGCCGTGTTCACAAGCATTTTGTACCAGCTCGTGCACCGTCATTCCGATCGTCAGTGCATCTTCGGATGTCACCGTACCCCAGGTGCCGGCAGCCTCCCAAGTAATTTCAACGGCCGGTGCCCATTCCAATCGCAACTGTTGAATCAATCCTTCGATCAATAGGGCAATATCGACTTCATCTTCCACTTGCGCGGCCAACGTGTCGTGAATGGAAGCAATTGCCAAAATACGCCGTTCCGCCTCTTTTAAAGCCGCTTTTGTTTCCTCGCCGCTGCGTCGTTCCTGCATCCGCAAGAGACTGGCAACGGTTTGCAAATTATTCTTAACCCGATGATGAATCTCTTGAATAACGACGTCTTTGACAAAAATTTCTTTTTCTTTTTGTCGTAGCATCGTGACGTCGGTTAAGAGCAAAAGCACGCCGGCCACGGTACCTTCCGCAGGAATTGGCAATGCTCTGGCGGCCAATACCGCCTGCGGCAACTCCCATTCCGCCGTTACAATCGCTTTTTCCGTGCGCGCCTGTTCGACCGGCGCCATCACCAGACTGTCGCTCATGCGTAACGCCGTATTTGGCTGCGAAACTTCCCAAAGATGTAATAAACGCTGCCCGATCTCATTCATATAAACAACGCGACCCGCCGGATTATATAAAAGTATGCCATCCTGCGTGGAAACGTTCATTTGCTCTGTCGCGTCCGTCGGATAGGGCAATCCCAGTAAGCGCCAGGCACTATCCAATAAAAGTTGCGGGGTATTATCCGGACTGCCGACGAATGCAATCAACGCCAGCACAAGTCCGGCATTATCCAATACCGGGTATACATCAAACGAAAGACTTACTCCGAGTTCGACCTCCCGTCGACCGCTGATCGGCCGCCCTGTACGCAGCACACCGGTCAGAATTTGTTCGTACTTGAGCGGAAACTTCTCACCTACCTGACCGAAATCAATGGCTACACCCACCGCCGGTGCTGCTTTTTCGGTGACAATAACAGCAGTCTTCTCCGCATCCGGCACAAAAAACAAAATATTTTTTTGCGTTAAATCCGCTAAAAAGTCCAGCCATGCGGTAAGCTCTGTTAAAATACGCGCGCCGACAGCGGAAACGGATGTTTGCGTAATATACTCCCGCAACGAAAACGACATTAGATAGTCCCTCGGAACGGCAATCTGGGATCTGCATTTAATGTCCAATCCGCAAATTGTCCTGCTTCGTATTGATAAAAAGCACGTGAGCCGATCATCACCGCATTATCGGTGCAAAAACGCAAGTCCGGAGTCAGAAGTCGCAACCCCGCGCGTTCACACGCCGCTGCCAATTCCTGACGCAAGCCGCTGTTGGCTGCCACACCGCCGGCAATGCAGACAATGTCACGATGTTGCTGTTGCGCCGCGCGAATCGTTTTTTCGACCAGCACATTCACCACCGCATGCTGAAATGATGCGGCTACGTCTTCCGGGCGATACGTTTCCCCACGCTGCTCACAATTATGTAAATAATTTAAAACCGCCGATTTTACACCGCTGAAACTGAAGTCAAAGTTATCTTCATTACGCAGTGCTTGCGGAAATTCAATCGCATGCGGATTTCCTTCGGCCGCCAAGCGATCGATATGCGGTCCGCCCGGGTACGGATAGCCCATCACGCGAGCGATTTTATCAAAAGCTTCGCCGGCAGCATCATCCTTAGTCTCGCCGAGCAGTTGAAATTCGTTGTACGCCGGCACATCTACCAGCATGGTATGCCCTCCGGAAACAACCAACGTCAAAAACGGCGGCTGCAAGTCCGGATGCGCCACCAGATTAGCATAAATATGCCCTTCCATATGATTTACCGCGAGCAGAGGCTTAGCCGCCGCGAAACTGAGGGCTTTTGCGCAGGCAACACCGACAAGCAATGCACCCACGAGTCCCGGCCCCTGCGTGACTGCAATCGCATCGATATCGGCGAGCGTAAGCCCTGCCGTCGTCAGTGCTTCCGCTACGACCGGCATCACGTCTTCTATGTGGTGACGCGATGCGATTTCGGGAACCACACCGCCGAATCGACGATGGATATCGATTTGCGAGGCGATAATATCCGCCAACACCGTACGACCGTCTTCGATAACTGCCGCCGATGTTTCGTCGCAACTCGTTTCCAATGCCAAAATTTTCACTCTGTTTCCTCCAGTTCCCGCGTCAGTAAATAACCGTCTTCACGGGGATTACTGTATGCATCTTCACGCTTCGTTCGCACGACAAATCCTGCCCGCTGATATAAATCCAGCGCGACAGTATTGGATTCCCTCACTTCTAAATGTAAATACCGTGCTTTACGATCATTCGCTTCTTCAATGGCCCGCGCCAACAATTGCGTACCGATACCCTGTTCCCTTTGGTCGGACATGACCGCAATCCGGATGAGTTGTACTTCATCCGCTACAAACCACAGATTCACGTAACCGATGACTTCCGTCCCGTTGGTAGCAACCAAAAAATTACCGGGGCCCTGCAAGAAATCATGTCGCAACGTCTTTGCCGACCATGGATCGGGAAAGCAATCTTTTTCAATTCGTTCAATAGCCGGCAAATCATCGGTAATCGCGATACGAATATTTATTTTATTTTCCGGCGCTTTTCCCATAGCACTTCCGCCTCACTTTTACGTAAATATTGAGGCACCAGCGTAAATACATCATCACTTCCGCGCTGTGCCCATTCCACCGCCGCGCAATCCAAGAGCACCGCGGCTCGCGCTACCTGTTGATAGGGCGGCGCTAACCGCAATCCCGCCGCTTCGAGTTCAGGGGCGAAAAGCTCCACCGCTTCGCCCAGACATATGACATCTTCCGCCTGATCTTTGACTGCGGCAATCGCTTCGGTAAGAGATGCAATGCGACTGTCGATAGCCAATTCCAACCGGCCGTCAGTCCATCTTCCTAAGCTGTAGTAGACATTTCCTTTTTGCGCATCCAGTAAAGAAAGTAACGAGCCGGCAGCATTTTTATAGTTATACATCAGCGCGTGCATAGTATTCACTCCAACGAGCGGGATCTGTAACGCAAATGCCATTGCTTTCGCCGTAGCCAACCCGATCCGCAGTCCGGTAAATGAGCCTGGTCCGGATGTTACCGCAATACCGGTCAGGTCGGCACGATCAAGTCCCGCGAGTCGAAGGACAGTTTCTATATGGGGAACGATTTGTTCGGAATGCGTACGTTTACGCCGCACGGAAAGTTCCGCCACTACTTTTTCCGCCGTCCCCACCGCTACGTTCGAGGTGATCCCTGATGTATCAAGCGCGAGCCACATCTGCCGCCACCTCCTCCAACCATTGTTGCGCTTTCTTATCTTGCGCCCTAACGATAATTTCTCGTGTCATTTCATCTTGCTTGTGCATTTCCACCTGCACCGCATGTCGCGGTAACTCCTCTAAAAATTTATCGGCCCATTCTACCAACGTCACACCTTCACGCCCAAATTCTTCAAAACCTATATTGGAAAGTTCAGCCGCACTCTCCAGCCGATATAAATCAAAATGATGGAACGCAAGCGGCTCGGCATCATACTCATGCAAAATAGTGAACGTGGGACTTGTCACTTCTCCCGTAATACCTAAGCCCTGCGCTACACCTTTCGCCAATTGTGTCTTCCCGGCGCCCAAGTCGCCTGCCAGTGCCAAATATAATCCGTCATACGCATGCCGAGCAAAAATCGTTCCGAGCCGACGGGTTTCTTCCTGTCCCTTAGTGATAAATACCGCTTGCTGTTTCATATGCCTCCAAAATGATTATAGCCGGTGACTTGCAATGCGTGACACGTATCTCCATCGCATATAAATAAGCCGCTTCCTTTTGTAACGCGACCGATCTCATACATTCCCTGCGGTACGGTGGATGTCGCCGGCAACGTGGCCGCGAGTTCAAAGTCTTCACCGCCGTACCAAATCAGATCTTCCGCGCAGAGCGCGTGTGGATCCGAACGTTGCGCCAAATCGCTTTGCCAGGTAAGCGCACTTTGTTCGACTTCGAAACGTGCTTCCGACTGTTTTGCCATATCCCCCAAAGCGAACGCGAGTCCGTCACTGATATCGTTCATCGCGGTCGCGCCAAGCTCCCGCAATAATTTTCCTTTGGCCAATTGCGGCCGTGGCGTGTTTTGAAACGCCCGCAACAATGCCTCGGGAGACATCCCGCGCGCAAGCAGATGATATGCCAGCGCCGCGTATCCGGTAGGTCCCGTCAAAACAATTCGATCTCCCGGCTGCGCACCGCTTCGGGTTACAGCCTGACCGCACGGCACATATCCGAGCGCTGTCGCGGTCAGTGTCATGCCATGTCGTGAATGTACGGTGTCTCCGCCCAGGAGTAGCGCATCATACGTGCGCAGGCACTCTCCTAAACCACGATATAACGAAATCATGTCTTCTTTTTGCGTCGTCTGCGGTAGCGCCAAAGCTACAACAATCCCCAAAGGTTGCGCCCCCATCGCCGCAAGATCACTCAAATTGACCGCTGCAAGTTTCCAGCCGAGCTCTTGAAACGTAATCGTTTGCGCAAAAAAATGAACGCCTTCGGTAAGTGTGTCCGTCGTCACTACCAGTTCCGTGTTCGGAGGAATAGCGACAACGGCAGCGTCATCATTCAACGGCACACGAACCGCCGCCCCTTGGGTCGGACATAATGCGGCGATATCCCGAATCAAAGCAAATTCATCACGGATCGCTGTCATCGCATCTCCTCCTTATCTTATGTTATTGTAGCATACTCGCTCCGCCGCTTTACCGGGAACAAAAGAAAAAGCCGCGAATACATTCGCGGCTTTTTAATTATTTGTTTTCGATCAATTGTTCATCCCGTTCCAATGGCTTCGTCAAATCCAAGTGACCCGTGATGGATTCGATCGGCTCGCCTTCCATCGTGAACTGCACACGTTCAATCTCCGGAAAATTTGTCAAGGTATTAACCGTTTCATACACCATCAAAATTTCTCCTAAAGAACCGCCCTGGTTATTTTTGACAGCCTGATTGAGATCTACGGTAGCAAGTTTCTTGTTTTGATTGACCTCGACTTTTTTGACCTTAGCGTCTTTCGGCCAAATCGGATATTCCAGCTTGCGATCCGCGATCAACATTTCTTCTACCGCCCGGTTTGGCGTGTACTGATCTGACGGCACATTTACCTTTACCGGCACAAGATGCTCTGCATCTTTACTGGGAATATAGGTGACCAGTGTCTTTTCGGTTGTCGCCACCTGCTGCGGTTGACTTGTGCCCATTGGCTTTGTCGATGGTGCCGAAGACGTGCAGCCGGCAATCATCAAAACCATGCACAGTAGCAATGCGCAGATCGGCCATCTCTTTTGTAAAAAATGCAAGCCTTTATTTGTCATCTGGAGTGCTCCTCAGCCCGTTTAAAGTATGTTTCTAATCCGTCTACAATGCTCTTCGCCAATGCCTTTTGAACATTCGGTTTTTGTAATTCGGCACGTTCCCGGGGATTTGAAATAAATCCGAGTTCCAACAATGTCGACGGCATGCTGCTGTTGCAAAGTACATAGAAATTCGCAGTGCGTACTCCACGGTCACCGAAATCCACTTCGGTAAGATTTGCTTCATGCAACGATTCCGCCAGCAACTGACCATAAAGGGAGCCACTGCAATAATATGCGGTCATACCGTCAATATCCGGGCGAACAAACGAATCGATATGAATACTGATAAATGCATCCGCCGCATGAGCTTCCGCCACATCCACGCGCGCCTGCAATTCCTCATCACCGTTAGCATGCGGTCGCGCCACATCGCGATCAGTCTCGCGCGTCAAGTATACTTTTGCGCCCTTTTCTTCCAACATCGGTTTCAAATAAATTGCAATCGGTAAGGTGATGTTCTTTTCATATACATCTCCTTCACCGATAGCACCTACATCCGTGCCCCCGTGCCCGGGATCAATAACAATCGTTTTCCCCTTTAAACCTGCCGTTGTTTTAAACGTGGGCGCAGGAACATACTGCGGTATGTCAATCACCACACGATAGGGTTTATTATGTTTTTTATCGCGTTTCAACGGGAATACTTTCACACTGTTTTTCGACAATGCCTGCGGAAATCGAAAATACAAAACGGTATCATCGTTTTCCCTGCTTACATTGAGCTTCGACACCATCGTCGGATTCAATGTGTATTTACCGACAATTTTGTTACCGTCAGTCTTCGCCAGCGTTACTTTCAGATCCTTACCGTCCTTGCTCAATTGGGCATCGATACTGGGCAGTCGATCTACATCCATCACCACACGAACAAACGGAACATGGGCATCATTACGGGTGACCCATCGCAATGCTTCCACATGTGCCGCAAACGAAGGGACTGTTTGAGAAAAAAGCAATGTACAGAAAAAACAAAATAAAATCAGTTTTCGCACGGTCCACCTCCTCCAACCGGTTCAATGCCTTTATTATAACATTGAAAACAGCGAATAAGATTAAGCCATTTTAAAAATGGATTTCAATTTTTATGCTTAATCCTTTTCCGGACATGCGGTGGTAATTTTTCTCCCGCAGTATCCAACTTGCGACGCAACTGTTTGACTTCCATTGCAATATCGACCGTAGCTTGCCGGTCCGTCTGCAAAGAAAGTATGACCACCTCATTTACGCCGGCTCCCTTAGGCAACCAGGCACTTGGTAAACGGATTGTCGTTTCGTCTTCGGCTACCATTTCGGTCCATTTTGCATTTTGACGATCAATGACGAGTCGAATCGGCTTCATTGTGTTCTCCTTCCACTGTATACGTGTTGCCGCCGGTACGAATAGTAATGGTTCCATTGCGATCCGTACGGTAAATGCGGATTCCCCGTTTTTGCAACCGTTTCAACACCGGTGCATGCGGCACTCCGTAAGGATTTCCGCGGCCGCTGGAAATCGTCGCCACCTGCGGTCGTACCGCAGCTAAAAAGGATTCCGTCGTGCCGGTCTTGCTGCCGTGGTGACCGACTTTTAAAACAGTAGCTGCAAGTTTCTTGCCATGTGCCTGCAAAAGTTCATGTTCCTGTAGCTTTTCTGCATCGCCCGTAAAGAGCATCGTAAATTGATTTGCTACCAATTTCATGACTATCGAGTGGTTATTATAATCCGGCATCCCTTTTTTATACATTACATTTTCCGTCGGTCCGAGTACATCAAAGTACACGCCTGCACCTAAATCAATCTGCATTCCCTGCGTAAGAACATACGGACGCAAACCTTTTTTAGCAAGCGTCTTCAAATACGTGCGGTAAATCGCATTTGTTTTAGTCAGACCGTCATCAAATACATACCGCACCGGTACGTGTTTCAATACTGCATAGGCGCCGCCTAAATGGTCACCGTCAGGGTGCGTAATGATCAGATTTTCCACTTCTTTGACACCGTACCGATCCAAATATTGAGTAAGTGCCGAACGATGTTCGACATCTCCCGTATCGATCAACGTCCACTTGCCCTGCCATTCAATCAGAGTGGCATCTCCCTGTCCGATATCCAGACAGCGAATTACCAATTCCTTTGATTCCGTAAGCGATGAAAAAGGATTGGGAAATTTCCACTGTGCTTGCGGATCGGACGACGCGCCGCCGGATGGGATCACATGCTGGCACCCCGTCAATACCATAATAAATGCAGTTACAATCAATATAAATATACTTTTTCTCATTCCATGACCTGTTCTTTATAGATATAGGGCAAAGTGTCTGCCACTTCAGTCGCTAAAAAGCCGTAACCGTATTGCTCCGCCAAACGATCCGCGGCAGCGCCGTGCCACCAGATGCCGGTCGCCGCCGCATCCGCCGGCGCTAAGCCCTGCGCCAAAAGAGCGGCAATAATTCCGGTCAATGTGTCCCCCGTGCCGGCCGTCGCCAACCCGGCGTTGCCTGTTGTATTTACCGCTAACCTTGTGCCTTCAAACAATAATGTCGAGGCTCCTTTTAAAACAGAGACCGCTCCCGTAGTGGCGTGCAGTGCTTTCACATAACCGGGTCGATCATTCTCTATTTCTCGGTTCGTCACATGCAACAACCGCGCCGCTTCGCCGAGATGCGGAGTAATCACGCATCTCGCAGGCAATCTATGTCCGGGATGTTGCGCCAGCGCATACAAACCGTCCGCATCGCAAACAAACGGACAGGGAATTCTTTCTGTCATAGCAAGTCCCCAATCGGTTGTCTCCTTGGCACGACCGATACCGCAACCGATGGCGATGGCATCATAGCCGGATACATCGATTTCCGTGTCCTTAAGGGTGAAAAAGTCGGTATCGCCGACCGGCTTTATCATTACCTCGGGAATATGACCGATAACATTTCGTGCTGCGTTTTTCGGCATGAACAATGTGACTTTACCGGCACCGGCTCGCAACGCCGCCTTCGCGCAAAGCAAAGCGGCTCCTTCCATACCGACACAGCCCGCAAAAACAGCAACATGCCCTTGCGTTCCTTTATGACTCAAGGGTGTGCGCCGCGGCCAGGTAATATTTTTCTCCGTAATAAGGACGGTCGATCCGACAAAATCCGCTTTTGTCATGGCTAAGTCAGCCACTTGAAGGTTACCCACATAGATTCGTGCAGGATACATGCGCAGACCTTGCTTAGCGGCGCCGATCGTTATTGTCAAAGACGCTTTAACGGCATCCCCCATGACATTGCCGGTGTCAGCATTTACTCCTGTCGGCACATCGATTGCCACCACAGGGCAATCCCGCTTCTTTGCCGTTGCATTGATTGCTGCAACGGTTTCCAGCAGATGGGAGCGTAACGGTGCAGTTAATCCGATCCCGATCAACGCATCTACGATACCATGCACTTCAGAAATCTCCGGTAATTGTCCGCCGGCAGCGAACGTAACTTGTCCGCCGGCAGCACAAAAACGTTCATAGTTGGTACGCGTGTCCGCGGTCATTTTTTGCGGGTCACCGATATGAATGACGGTTACATGCATGCCCGCCGTCACCGCATAACGGGCTGCCACATAACCGTCGCCACCGTTATTACCGCTACCGGCAAAAACCACCCAGTGCGCACCGGTATGCGGCGCATATATTTTTTCGATCGTGTCCCAAACGGCTTTACCCGCCTGTTCCATCAAATCAATCAACGGTCGCTGTGCGGACTCGCTCCATGCTTTTTCTAACGCCCGCATTTCTGCCGTATTAACGATTCGCATTCGTCTCTCCCAGTAAAGTAACTCCGGCGATAGCCATTTCTTTTTCATGACTGATGGAAACAGAGGCGCTTATAATGCCAAGGCTTTGCGCTTGCTCCGCGTACACACCGTGCCATTGCAGCATCGGTTGCCCCGGTTCACTCCATGAAATTTCCACGTCCGTAAATTTACCTTTACGGAACCCGGTGGTAAGCGCCTTGACCGCGGCTTCTTTCGCGGCATAAATTCCCGCCAATGACGCCCATTGCATTTGCACACGGCCTTGCGCATGAGCAATTTCGCCGGCCGTAAAAACGCGTTCCAAAAACTGCGGATGCCGCTCACAGGCTTTTTGGATGCGCGAAATTTTCACAATATCGTTACCAAAATAAATTTTCATTACATTCCCATCCTATCGAATGCGTCTATTGCTTGCGCAACTGTTGTCAATATGATAAAATTTTAAGGTATGAAGGCATGGAAATCGAATATACATAAAGGAGGTGACACCATTGCCGCAAATCAAATCCAGCATTAAAAGCATGAAGACCGACGCTGAACGTCGTGCCCAGAACACTGCGACTAAATCTCGTATCCGTACGGCAACCAAACGTACCGTTGATGCGATCGCCGCTGGCGATGCCGAAGCCGCTCAAGCCGCGTTTAACAATGCGTCCAAATTGATCGACAAGGCAGCCTCCAAAGGTGTGATTCATAAAAACAATGCCGCTCGTAAAAAATCGGCGTTGCGCAACAAGCTGCAAGCACAAAACGACGCAGAAGCTAAGTAATAAAGATAAAAAAGCTACTTCGGTAGCTTTTTTTATTTTTATTTTTTACTGCTTTATTCGCCCGACTCAACCGCTATATCATGGCTCAAAACTTCATAAATCAGCGGCAACTCGATTTTCTCCTGTTGCAATGTAAATGCCCGTTCCACTCGCTTTGCATACTGATCAAGGTCAGTATTTTTAGCGCCGTATAAACGTGCCAACGGTGTATTCTTTTCGACATAGGCTCCCGGCTCCGCGCAAAGACGAATCCCCACCTGTGAATTAATGCGATCGCCTTTCGCCCGACGGCCGGCCCCCAGCGACAATGCCACTCCCGCCAAAGCTAACGCGTCGATGGCGGCAAGATAGCCTGCTTGCGGCGCATTTACAGTGAGCGTATTGACTTTTTTTGTCAAGGGTTCCTGACCGATCCAAGCGGTTTCGCCGCCTTGCGCCGCGATCCATTCCGTAAATTTTTGCAAACCCGAACCGTCGGCTATTGCTTGCCGTGCTTTCGTCAGTCCTTCAGCAAGCGTTTCAACAACACCTGCCGTCAGCAAAAGCGCTGCTGTCAGATGGAGTGACAATGTGACCAAGCGCTGGTTGCCGCCGTCGGAAAGAACTTCGACAGCTTCATCGACTTCGAGCGAATTACCGATAGCGCTCCCAAGAGGTACATTCATATCCGTGACGAATGCCGTCATCTTGCGGCCGGCAGCCTCCCCGATATCTACCATCAGCTGCGCCAATGCTTTGGCCTGCTTGCGATTATGCATGAATGCGGCCGTACCGCATTTAACATCAAGCACGATACCGTCCGCGCCTGCCGCAAGTTTTTTGCTCATAACCGACGCCGCGATGAGAGGCATGCTTTCGACCGTTTCCGTCACGTCACGCAGCGCGTAAAAAATCCCATCCGCCGGTGCGAGCTCCGCACTTTGGCCGATAACCGCCAAGCCTATCTCATCCACCTGACGGATAAACTCCGCTTCCGTGAGCTGCACTTGAAACCCGGGAATCGACTCCAATTTATCCAGCGTACCGCCGGTAAATCCCAGCCCCCTCCCGGACATTTTGGCTAAATGCGCACCGCATGCCGCCGCCAGCGGCGCCACAATCAGTGTGGTAGTATCCGCCACGCCGCCCGTGCTGTGCTTATCCACCAAGGAATATCCTAAATTGCGGCCGGCAAATGTTTTACCTGAATGTTCCATTGCCAATGTCAGATCGGTCGTTTCCTTTTTGGTAAGCCCTTGGAAATATACCGCCATTAACCAGGCGGCCATCTGATAATCGGGAACCTCGCCCGCCGTACAGGCTTGTACCCATTCCTTCAATTCGTCCGCGGTAGCCTGCTCTCCCAACCGCGCTTTGCGAATCATTGCCAGTGCATCCATTGGTCCTCCTTGTGTAAATAAAAGCGGACTGCTTCGGCAGTCCGCTTTTATTTACGAAAATCACACTACTGACCGGTGCTGCCGATTCCTCCGGTGCGCACACCGGTTGCCTGATCATCCGCTACCAGCAGGTATTGCGAAAAAATCCCCTGCGCCACGCGGTCGCCTTTTTTCACCATGTAGGACTCTTCTCCTGCATTGTAAACGGCAATCATAATATGACCTTCATTTTCTTCATTGTTGTAATAGTCACTGTCAATAATGCCGGCGCCGTTAATCAGCAAAAGCTGATTACGAATCGAAATACCCGAGCGAATAAAAATGGCCAGGTACTCTCCCATTCCCATAAACGCTTTCAATCCTGTCGGCACTAATGTCACCTTACCGGGTAACAGCTCCACATCGGCGGCGCTTTCAATATCATAGCCAGCGCTTTCCGTTGTTTTGCGTTCGGGTAGCGTAATCTCTCGATCGGCATATTCCGTCACTACTTCAAAGCCGCGAATCGGTTGCACTCCGGTTCACTCCTTTGCCTTCGGGCTGTTTTCATTTTCGTTCAACAGCGCTTTACGCGACAAGTTGATACGGCCCTGCTTATCAATTTCGGTTACTTTAACCATGATTTCATCGCCGACGTTGACGACGTCTTCCACTTTTTCGACACGTTCTTTCGCCAGCTGCGAAATATGAACCAGACCTTCTTTGCCCGGCAATACTTCTACAAACGCGCCAAATTTCATCAAGCGAGTAACCTTACCCAAGTACACTTCACCCGGTTTTACTTCTTTGACGAGTCGTTCGATCATTTCGACCGCTTTTTTACCGCCTTCACCGTCTACCGAAGCGATATAAACGGTACCGTCTTCTTCGATATCGATTTTCACGCCGGTAGCATCAATGATGCCGTTGATCGTTTTGCCGCCCGGTCCGATGACAGTGCGGATCTGATCCACTTTAATCTGCATCGTGATGATGCGCGGTGCATACGGCGAAAGATCTTTGGCCGGTTCGGTAATGCATTCGGCGATTTTGCCGAGGATGAAATGGCGTCCTTCATGTGCCTGCTGCAGCGCGGAAGCCAAAATTTCACGGGATAAACCGTCGACTTTAATATCCATCTGGATCGCGGTGACACCCTGTTCGGTACCGGCTACTTTAAAGTCCATATCACCGAGGGCATCTTCCATACCCTGAATATCTGTCAAAATCGCGTAATCTTCGCCGTCTTTGACAAGGCCCATAGCAATGCCGGCAACCGGTGCTTTAATCGGCACACCCGCATTCATCAGCGACATCGTGCTACCGCAAACGCTTGCCATGGAAGAGGAACCGTTGGATTCCAAAATTTCCGAAACGACACGCAAGGCGTACGGAAATTCCGCTTCTGACGGAATTACCGGTACCAAAGCACGCTCCGCGAGCGCGCCATGACCGATTTCACGACGCCCCGGGCCACGCGTCGGACGTGTTTCACCGACACTGTAAGACGGGAAATTATATTGATGAATATAGCGTTTTTCTGTACGTTCGGAAACGTCATCAATCGTCTGCTTTTCCGAAAGCGGCGCGAGTGTGGTCACCGTGAGCGCTTGGGTTTGGCCACGCGTAAACAGTGCCGAACCATGCGTACGTGCGAGCAAACCGACTTCGCAGGTAATCGGTCGGATCTCGTTCAAGGCGCGTCCGTCCGGACGGATTTTATCGACGGAAATCATGCGTCGTACGATACGCTTGGTCAACGCATCAAGCGCCATACCGACATCCGCCATCTGTTCCGGATAAATATCTTCGAAATGCGCGCGCGCTTCTTCTTTGACTTCGTCCATATGCGCTTCACGCGTTTGTTTATCTTTGTCGAAAATCGCGTTTTTAAGGTTTTCCGCTGCGTAATCTTCCACCGCTTGCGAAATTGCTTCATCGACTTTATGCACGTCGTAAACGAGCTTTTCTTTGCCGACTTTAGCGACCATTTCCTGCTGGAAAGCAACCAGTCGACGAATTTCTTCATGGCCGAACATGATCGCGTCCAAGACCGTTTCTTCAGGAATTTCCTGTGCGCCGCCCTCGACCATCAAAATCGCGTCATCCGTACCGGCAACTGTAATCATCAAATCCGATTCTTCGCGTTGCTGCACCGTAGGATTGATCACGAAATTACCGTTCACCCGACCTACCTTAACGCCGGCAATCGGACCTTCAAACGGAATATTCGAGATGGAAAGCGCCGCCGAGGCGCCGAGCATCGCCGCCATTTCCGGTGCATTGTCCTGATCGACGGAAAGCACCGTCGCGACCACGTGCACGTCGTTGCGTACGCCTTTATCAAACAGCGGGCGAATCGGGCGATCAATCAAGCGCGCGTTCAAAATCGCGGATTCACCGGGTCGACCTTCGCGTTTTACAAATCCGCCGGGAATTTTCCCTACGGAATACAATTTTTCTTCATAATCTACCGTCAGCGGGAAAAAGTCCGTACCCTCGCGCGGCTTTTTGGCGCCGGTCGCAGTGACCAGCACGGCGGTATCCCCGTAGCGCACCATGACGGCACCACTTGCCTGTTTGGCAAACTTGCCGGTTTCGATAACCAGCGGGCGTCCCGCCCATTCTGTTTTGAACACCTCGTTCATGTCATTCCTCCTATTTTCCTTTATAATCCTTAACATTACAATTATGATTTATCATCTGCTATTAGTCAAGTTTTCAGGCGCAACGTCCTCATCGTGCATGATTCTGCCGGTAACATAATGGCGATCCACCACAATCGACAACTTATATTCGGGATAACGAGCGTGAATCATCTCCCTTACCTGTCGATAAATGGTCTCGTCATCGTCGCGCGTACCGTCTTCTACTGAAATATCAAAATGAACCGCCCAGATATCGCCCTGTTTTGTCGCAAAAAAGTCATGAACATCCCAACGCGGATTCACCTGCGCGATCAGTCGACGCACATTATTTTCAACCGCCAGTGTCGCCGGATTGGAAATGTTACGCGGATCCACGTGCACGAGTGACTGCGCCTTATACTTATCGCGTAAGCGCCGCTCAATGGAATCCGCCACATGATGTGCTTCCAGTAAATTCATTCGACTGTCGACTTCGATATGAATGCTCAAAAAGCGGAGTCCGGGCCCATAATCATGCACAATTAAATCGTGGGCGCCTTCCACCCCCGGCATATTCGTCACGACGGCCAATATCTCCTGTTCTTCAGCCAGGCTGATCCCCTTGCCTAAAAGCTTGTCTACGCCCATATAAAGAACTTTCATGCCTGTATATAAAAGCGCAAGCGATACCAATACGCCGGTATATTCATCAATTTGCCAACCGCCAATGTACTGCGCTCCGACGGCCAATAAAACGCCTGCCGTCATTAAGAAATCGCTGGCGGCGTCCGCGGTAAGCGCGGCTAAAACATCCGACCCGTCACGTATTTTTAAGCGGCGAAAAAAAAGAATCAATCCCATTTGTACAGCAAGTGACAACACCAATACCGCAATCAGAACCGGCTCTATGACAAGATACTGCGGATACATAATCCGATGCAATGCTTCCGCACCGACGCCAAATCCGGCCAGTAAAATGATAACGCCGATAACACTTGTCGCCACGTATTCGATGCGGGCCTGTCCGAACGGATGCTCGCGATTGACAGGTTTGCCCATCATATACAGCGACAGCGCAATCATAAAAGAACTGCCGATATCCGTAAGATCATGCAGCCCGTCACCAACGACCGCGACCGATCCGAACCAGTAACCGAGACCCATTTTACCGCCGGAGAGCAATACTTTGATTACGGTATAGACCAGCAATAGAAGGCCGATTTGTTTTCTATGCTGCGTATTTCCCATAACTTCCCCCGGAATAGAAAGACGTCCTACCGAAGTAGAACGTCATGTGTACGTCATTTGTTAAAATTCATCAAAGTCCATTTCGTTCAAAATGTCTTTCAGCTTTAACAACTCTTCTTTTGTCAATGTCAAACCTTTCGTCATGGCGTTATATTCCGGCTCCCAGCTGCGCAAATCAAATTTTGCAGCGCGACCGTTCCAGCTTGTAAAAGTCAGCTGCTTTTTCCAACCGTCACGGTTGGTCGAAAGATCGCCAAGTACTTTTTCAATTTCAAAATTAATTGTGGCCATTTTTTTCACACTCCTATTTTTTTCCAGTATTCTCGCATTAATTACAATCATAGCATATGTAAATGGTGCTTACAACTATTTACCGTTGGGCGCTACTTATCCGGGCAAACTCGATATGCTATCATAATGAGAGAAATATGTTCGGATAAGGAGATTCTTTCATGCTCGCTTTGATTTATCGTACTTTCCCGGCAATGTCGGAAGTGTACTTTCGTCGTTTCTGGCTGAGCCAATGGGTCGCTTTAATCGGTCTATGGATGCAGCTTACCGCGCAACAATGGCTGGTCTATTCATTGACCGGTTCACCGTTGTTGCTCGGTCTTTTGGGCGTCGCTCAATTTGGCCCGATCATGCTTTTTTCATTGCCGGCCGGTGTTGTGGTGGATCGTATCGCCAAACGTTCCCTCGTTCGTTTTACACAGGCGGCTTATTTCGTGCAAGCGCTCCTGCTTGCATTGCTCGTTTTTACCGGTTGGGTCAATTACTATAATGTATTATTCTTAGCTTTCTTATACGGTTGCATTCAAACTATCGACACCCCGGCGCGGCAATCGTATGTCGCGGAATTGGTACAACCGAAAAATCTGCGCAGCGCTATCAGTATGAACTCCGCCAACTTTAATGTCGCCCGTATGATCGGTCCGGCCATAGCCGCGGTAGTGATGGCTAAGTACGGCGCGGGATGGCTTTTTTTCGCCAACGCCGTTTTGATGATCCCGGTGCTTTGGACGTATTGGAATTTGCCGATCGTCGGTGAGCCAAAGGCGAAGGAGCGCGTCCAAACGCCGCTGTCGGATATGCGCGACGGCATTTCGTATGCGGCGCACAACATGCCCGTTTACAGCACGTTGATTGTGCTTTTCATCATTTCCACTTTTATTATGAATTATAATGTCATCGCGCCGGTATATGCGGATTTAGTTTTGCATCGCGGGGTGACCGGTTTCGGACTGATCACGTCTGCGATCGGTGTCGGGTCTTTCACCGCCGCCCTGCTTTCCGCTTCGCTTGCCGACGGCCGTCCCAGCGCGCGGCTTCTTTTCGGTAGCGCTTTAACGGCCACTTCATTACTGTTCATTTTGGCATTATTTGATTCGTTTTATTTGGCGCTTGGCATGTTCGCCGTGTTCGGCTTCTTCGTCTTGACGTTTTTAATCAGTGCCAATACGCTGGTGCAAATGAATACGGAGCTTGCCTATCGCGGCCGGATTTTATCATTGTATTCGCTTGTTTTCTTAGGCGCGACGCCGCCCGGCAATCTGCTGACCGGCTGGCTGATCGAATGGCTCGGTGTACGTTTCGGCATCATGACCTGCGCGCTGATCTCTTTCCTGCTGCTTATCCCGATAGGCCGCCATGTTTACCTGCGCCTGCAAAAAGAGCCCCATGCGTTTCAGGTAAATCCATAAAACGTTGGCAAACCGCAACATTTACTGCGACATGCAGGCATCGCCTGAACAGTTCTTTAACTCTTCATTTACGCAACAAAAAAAGAGGCGTTAAACGCCTCTTTTTTGTTTCTTCATTAGAAGTAGTAGTTGAGTTCAACGCCCCACATATTGTCGTCAGCGCCTTTTGCATCTTTAGCATCAAAATTGATGTCAAATGCATAGTAGGCGTTCAGCAGAACATTTTCTACCGGTACGAAACCAGCCTGTGCCTGCCAGTAAGTCGCCTTACCAAGGTCCGGGTGTGTCATCGGAGCATCGATCGTCATAGACGTGCCGCCGAAGTAAGCTCCCGGTTGAACGCTTACATAGTCAGCGCCGATTTCGAAGGAACCGACTTTGCTCGTATCGGCAGCGCCGAAGAGCAAACCGGCTGTCCAGAGTTCCGGATCGTTGTCGAGCGTCGTGTTGCGTACATAGTCACCACGGAGCTGCAGCGCATCGTTGAACTGGAAGTTCAAGCCGGCACCCCAGAATTCCATGTCGTCTTCTTTAGCAGCAGTGCCATTTTTGATGCTAAACTTAGCATCCTGCGCATTCAGGTAGAAAGCCGCAACGCCAAGGCGATCCGTCAAGTCGGTACCCACCTGTACGAACCAAGCGCTCGGAGTTTTGCCATTAAAGTAGGTATCTTTGTCAAAATCCTTCAGATAGCCGTAGCCGGCTGCCAAGTTGATATCCTTACCGAAGTTGATTTCCGCACCATCGAATGTAGAATCATAGAATACGCCGGTCGCGCCGAGAGTCAAGTCGTAACGGCCTGCTTTCGCGCCGAAGTTATCGTTGAAGCCGTGTTCGATGTACAATTGATCAAGGTTCAGTTCCGGGTCTTGATCTTCGCTGTCAAAACCAAAGCTGCCCGAGGTAATGCGAGCGGTTACCTTGGTGTTGTCCGATACTTTCGCGTTAGCCTGGAGGCGAACACGCATATCGAAGTAATCCTTATCGCTCTCGTCCATGTAACGAACGCGAGCGTCACCGGTCAATTTTACGTTGCCGACGCGGTTTTCCAAGTTGGAAACACGTACGCCGAGGCTGTTCAGTTCGTTTGCGAATTCGTCAGCCAAACGGTTCAATTGCGCCTGTTGTTCCGCGTTCAACTGATCCTGTTTTACCATCGCGCGAGCGACCATCTGCGCCATTTCAAAACGGGTAATGTTTTGCTGGCCTTTGAATGTTCCATCCGGATATCCTTCAACAACGCCTTCCGCGGCGAGTTGGGATACTGCCTGGTAAGCCCAGTCGTTCGGAGTTACATCCGAGAACGGATTCGGGGCCGCGAATGCTGTCGTTGCGCCGAGGACGCAACATTGATTGCATAATTAAAATAACCGCCGGGAATATCTCCTGACGGTTATTTTCAATTCCGGATAATTCTTTTATCAAAGCCAAAAATACAGGCAGGTTGCCACCGCGAGCGCAAAACGATAGTACGCGAACGAAGCCAGGCTTGAATTATTTAAAAATTTCAAGAACCACAGTACCGACGCATAAGCAACGACGGCGGCAGTGACAAAGCCCAATGCAAAAATGCCGAAATCGCTCCAATGCAAATACCGCCAAATTTTCAATAAATCATAGGTGCATGCTACAAACATCAACGGCGCGGCCATGATGAATGAAAAATCCGCGGCCGCTTTGCGGGAAATGCCGAGTAACAGCCCGCCTGAAATCGTCGAGCCGCTGCGCGAAAATCCCGGCCATAAAGAAAGGATTTGGAATACGCCGATCAGAACCGCCTGTTTTGTCGTAATAGCGTCGACATCGTCCGTACGTGTTCGAATGTTAACACGTTCCGCAAACAACATCAGAATACCGCCCAAGATCAAACCGATAACGACCGTTTGCCAGCCGAATAAGTACGTCTTAATAAAGTGATGCGTCAAGTAGCCGATCGCCATCGCCGGCAGCATCGCGCAAACCAGGTTGTAGCAGGAAGTACCGCGTTTTTTGAACCAGTTTTCGCGCCGCAGCATCATTTTAAATTTATCTTTATAAATCAAAAGCACCGACAAAATCGCGCCCAACTGAATAAACACTTCAAAGACGCTTTCTTTCGTGCCGGAAAAGCCGATCATATCTCCGACAATGATCATGTGTCCGGTACTGGATACCGGAATATATTCGGTGATACCTTCCACAATGCCGATGATTAACGCGGCAAAATATTCATACATACTCGTTCCTCCTGCATGTAATTCTTAGGCTAATAAACCTTGATAAAACAATTTATTCAACACCATTCGATCGGTCGGGAATGCCAGCTCCGGCAAATACCGATAGTGAAAATAACGCGCATCCGCCGCGTCATCCGAGGCTTGCAAATCCCCGCCCGTTACCGTGCACATAAACCAGCAGCCGACACTGAGCGCCGCCGGTTGATGGAAGTTGGACTCTACTTCATAAATGCGCTCGGCCGTAACGGCAAGACCCGTTTCCTCCGCCATTTCCCGAACCAATGCCGCGCGGATATCTTCGCCCCACTCAATATGGCCGCAGGGAATACACCATTTCCCCGGATAGGTTTCGCCGGCGGCGCGTTGGACCAGCAGTATCGCGCCTGTGTCATTCAAAACAATTCCTGCCACCGCCGCCATCGGATTGCGGTACAAAAATTTTTCGCAGTGCGGGCAATACAAGCGCGGCGGCTCCTTATCCGTTTTCGTTACCAAGGGTGTGCCGCATATGGGCAATAGCGATAATCCATGCCGCCTCCACAAAAAAGAAGAACCGCTTCCGCAGAAGCGGTTCCTCAGCTATGGTTACATCAGTCCAGCGTAATGACCTGTTTCGGATCATCAATGTCAGTACTGAAATAATTTTCTTTACTGTTATGTTCCAATTTTAAAGTCTTGCCGTCAAACGAACCGCGCCAGCCAACGATAATGGTATGATCCTGACTGAGCTTTTTAATGATTTCCAGCGGCTCTAATTTAAAGATCGGTGCAAAGAGGATTTCCACACCGTCTAAAATCACAATGTCCGCAGCAAGCGCCTTGAATGCTTTCACAAAAGATTCTTTAGCTTCCACCTTGCGCTCTTCATTTTCCATTTCAAACAGTTTTTCCATTAAAAGCTCTTTTGCTTCCACGTAAGTATAATCTTCCGCTCGTTCCACTTCCCGCAAAAGTTTACTTTTCCCCGAACCGGCACCGCCGACCACAAAGAGTAACTTTTCCGGTAATTCCTGAACTTCCTGTACACGTGCCTTTACATCTGCAACTGTCACCATGCTATCACGCCCCTGTACAATTTTGTTATGGTTATTATAATATAGATTTTCTGAAATAGCTAGACTTGCGCGTCGGATTTATCTTGTGATGTGCGCGTAAAACCGTAGCGTTCCTCCGGCGTAGCCGCCTCGCTGATCCGCCCTTGCGTCAAAATGATATCCGTTAACTGATCTTTTTGCGTATCCAACACAAAAACCAGGTAGATTCGCTTCGCAAGATTTTGCGGGTAATACAATAATGCCGTTTGCTGTTGATCACCCGCATACACGATGGCATTCGGTTCGCCGTAAATATGTATCACCGTCGAAAGGCTGTCACCAATCGCAATGCCTTTATCCGTCGCCACATTTGTATTGCGTAAAAATACGCGTTTTATTTTTTGCGTCTTGCTTTCTACCGTTACCCCGAAGTCACCATGCATCCAAATTTCGGTTTCTCCCTGCGTCAAATGCGTTTCCCACTCCGACCAGGAGGGCTCTTGGTACATTGTTCCCGGAACAAAACCCAATAGCGATGCCGGCGTATTGACGATGAATGACAAGTCATGTTTCTCTTTGGGTACAGCGACATATGCCAGCTGCATGGACTTGACCTGCAATTCATGTATGGCAAAGGTCAATTCATAGTTAATTTCATTTTCGTACAGCCGATAGCGGTAGTACGAAGTTTTTGTCGACGGCTCATATTCTACTCGAGAAGGCGTGCCGTATACGCGGATTACATTTTCACGGCTGTTGCCGATGCCGATACCACGCGGTGTCATGAGCTTTGTTTTGGTGACTGTAAGCGCGCTGAGTCCGGTCAGTGTTCGTATCGGTTCCACCCCGATGGTCGCAGCCGTTTTTTGACCATACGGCAAGCTCTGTTGTACTGTCGCTTCCGCCTCTTTAAAATGGTAGCGATCGATACGATTTCCCCGCATGATTGTCAAGGGCGCTCCCAACACACCGGTTAATCTCTCCGGATCGTCACCGAGACGCAGGCCTCCTATAGAAAAATCTTGCGCCGTAAGCGATTCGTTTTGAATTTTAGCAACACTCCATACGAGCATTTTCTGATTCCCGTCAGGACCCGTTTCCTGGCGCGCGGCACCGGCCGCTGAATTGACTCCCGGCGGCGTCACCGGCTTGGTTGTCATATCCGCTTGTGCTGCGGCAAAACACGGTAATGATATGGCGCAAGCGGCGATCAAGAACTTTTGTAAACTGTATTTTTTCATTATGTCCTCCACGGTACTTAATTTAACCGTTTGTTTCCCTTGCTCTTAATTATACCAAAATGCAATGTGGTAAAATGTTCTCAGATAGATTCTGTTTTTAAAGGAGGTTTTTCTATGTTACGCAAATGGATTTTAGCCGGCTTACTTGCCACCGGTCTTACCGCCACCGGAATGTACGGCGTGCAGGCTGCTGTAATGGACGCTACGGCGCCGCAACGAACTGTCTCGGTCGAGGGCCAAGCACAACGCGAGCTGGTTCCCAATAAAGCGCAAATGCGTTTCGGTATCGAAGGGCAAGGCGCGGATGCCAAAGTAGCGAAAGAAGCCTACGATCAACGCATGCAATCGGTAGTGGCTGCCCTTAAAGCGGCCGGCGTGAAAGACAAGGACTTGAAAACTGCCAATTTCTTAATTACGCCGGTATATACGTATCCGAAAGATGGCACTGCACCGAAAATCGAAGCGTATCGTGTAACCAACGAAATCGCCTTCGAAACGAAAGACACCGCTCTTTTGAGCCGCGTGTTGGATTCTGTTGTAAGCGCCGGTGCCAATACGGTTTCCGATGTTCAGTTTGTCGTGGATCAACCGCAACAGTTGAAAGACGAATTACTGGCCGAAGCCATTGACAACGGTCGGCGCACCGCGCAAGTGATAGCGCGCGCGGGACATGCCCGTCTGGGACGCCTGATGAATGCCAGCGTCGCTCCGACAAATGAATACTGGGCGGCTCCAATGATGGCGCGGGCAAAGTTTGATAGCGCACCTTCCACGCCTCTTTTCCCCGGCAGTCAAAAGGTATCGATGCGCGTCAGCCTCGTGTTTGAGTTAGTCGACTAAAGGAGTTCATATGGCAACAGAATGGAATACTCTGACTCCCGCCGAAGCCGCCGCCAAATTTATCGGCGCTGTTCGCGGCGGTGTATTTTTAACGACAGGTACGCTTACCGAGGCCAACTCCATGTATTTAAATTGGGGATCGATCGGTTACCGTTGGCGACGATATGTTGTCACGATTTGCGTAAAGCCGTCACGATACACGCATGAACTTTTAGAAAAAAGAAATGAGTTTACGATCTCCGTCCCCTTGCGTGATGATTATCGCCCAATGCTTCAATATTGTGGCACGCACAGCGGCCGCGATGAAGATAAAATAAGCGCGGCGGGTCTGACTCTTTGCGCTCCCAAACAAGGCAGTACACCGGTGTTAGGCGGCACGGGATGGATGCATTTGGAATGTCGTACTTTGCAGTCGCTGGCATTTCCTAAAGAGAGTTTGGATCCGGAAATTTTCAGTTTCTTTTATGATCGTGATCCGGATGATGTACATACGTTTTACGTAGCGGAAATCATGAGTGCCTACGAAGTATGATTTTTTTGCAAATAGCCGTTCTTTTGAGCGGCTATTTTCTTTTTGTGTATTACGAAAACACATTTGTCTATTGTCTTTCCACACTTATTTCGCTATAATAAGCGTATTAAATTGTGGAGGGATGAATATGATTAAAAACTTTTGGCGCTGGGTCAATGAAACCAGCTTGGTGAAATTGATTCTTGTCGGAATCATTTTGGGGATCCTGCTCGCCGTATTTATTCCCCAATGGGCAGCTTCCATTTCGATTTTGGGTACGTTATTCGTTAATGCCTTAAAAGCGGTTGCGCCTGTCCTCGTATTTGTCCTGGTAATGGCGGCACTGGCTACCAAACGCGCCGGCGCTTCCAGCAACATGCGACCGATCCTGGTACTTTACGTTGTGAGTACCTTCGTCGCTTCGCTGACGGCCGTCGCGGCTTCGTTCCTGTTCCCGACAATTTTACAGCTTCAAGTCACCGATGCGCAGCTCGCTCCGCCGACTAATATTATCGAAGTCATCCGTACTGTTGTTCTGAATATCGTGGATAACCCCGTACATGCACTCCTAAATGCCAATTACATCGGCATATTGGCCTGGGCGAGTGTCATGGGAATTGCGCTCCGTCAGGCCAACGACACGACGAAACAGTTGATCTCGGATTTCGCGCAAGTGATCACACAATTAGTACAATGGGTATTGCGCTTTGCTCCGATCGGTATTTTCGGCTTAGTCGCGTCCACCATTGCCGAAAGCGGCTTTGGCGCCCTCATCGGCTATGTAAAATTACTGGCGGTATTGCTGGGTTGCTTCTTCTTCATTGCATTGGTGATGAATCCTTTAATCGCCTTTGTCAAAATGCGTATCAATCCGTATCCGCTTGTCCTGACAACTCTTCGTGAAAGCGGTTTGTACGCCTTTTTCACGCGCAGTTCCGCCGCGAATATTCCGGTTAATATGAACCTTTGCCAAAAACTCGGTTTGGATGAAGATACGTATTCCGTGTCCATTCCGCTGGGTGCCACCATTAACATGTCGGGCGCAGCGATTACGATTGCGGTACTGACACTTTCTGCCGTGCATACACTCGACATTCCGGTCGATTTTGCGACGGCGTTTCTCCTCTGTGTCATTTCTGCCGTCGGTGCCTGCGGCGCATCCGGTGTAGCGGGCGGTTCGCTTTTACTGATTCCCTTGGCCTGCAGCCTGTTCGGTATCAGCAATGATATTGCCATGCAAGTCGTCGGTGTCGGTTTTATCATCGGTGTTTTGCAAGACTCCTGCGAAACCGCTTTAAATTCTTCCAGCGATGTGCTTTTTACCGCTGTTGCAGAGTTTGCCGAACGTCGTAAAGAAGGTCGTTTATAGTTATTAAATAAAAAAACGGTATCCTTTTGAGGATACCGTTTTTTCTTTATACTTTACCTTCCACAAAATATCTTGTCCACATCGAAACTTCATTTAAGCTCGGATGCGGTGCCATCGTTTCACTCACCGTTTGCACACGTTGCGGTAAAAGTTCACGCACTAAGCCCCGCTCGCGCAATTTTTGCACCGTCTCCGAACCGATCCCCGGATGAATCGGCGTCAGTTCCATAGTCCCCGCATTCAACAAATTCACATACGGCTGGAGTAAAACAGAAGCCTGATACCCCACCATATGAGCGCCCAAAATAATTTGCGTCGGACGATCAATCACCAGCTTGATGAACCCGTCTTCCGGACTCCCGTGCGTGATGCCGAGCGCATAGGCTTTAACAGTATCAGAATAATAATGTAACGCGGTCTGCACTTCATATCCCTTTTCTTTGGCTGCTTTTTCCGTCAAGCCCACATGCGCCACTTCCGGATGCGTATAGGTAACGACCGGAACATTCGTGTAGGTTGCCCAGCGCCATTTTTGCGGATCTTTCTCTTCATACAAGTTATGGGCAATAATGTCTGCTTCATAGTTCGCTTTGTGCCGGAACGGCGCCTGCCCATTCACATCTCCCAACGCATAAACACCCGTCTGGGACGTTTCCAAAAACTCGTTTGTGATGATGTTACCTTTAGCGTCCGTTTTAATTTCCGTCTTCGCCAAATCCAGCCAATCTGTATTGGGAACAATCCCCGCGGCTACGAAAACAACATCCGTGGTAAAGGTCTTATTTTCTCGCGTCGCGCGATCGCTGATCGTACAACGGATCTCCCCACCGTCTTTGCGAACACTTTCGACCGACTGATTGGTATAAACGGTGATGCCCGCATTTCGCAAGGATTGCAAAACGAATTCCGAAATTTCCGGTTCTTCACGCGGCACAAGATATTGATTATGCTGCACCAAAGTCACGTTGACGCCCAATGCGGAAAAACTGTGTGCAAATTCGGTACCGATCGGACCGCCGCCTAAGATCGTCATGGTCTCGGGCAAGGTTTTGAGAAAGCGATCACCGAAAAAAGATTCGCTTGTTAAATAAGGAATAGTTTCCAAACCGGGTACATCGGGAATATTGGTGCGCGCCCCCACGCCCAACACAATGATCGGTGCGGTAATATCTGCCGTCTTACTTGCCTCACAAGTGACTTGGAGTGTATCTTTACTGATAAATTTCGCGGTCCCGTGATAAACATCCAAATTTTCACGTTGCTCATAATCTCTCGTCATAGTTTGCGAGACGTTGATTTGTTTCCAAAGCCGTCGTGAAATGACGTCCCAATCGAGCGTCGGTTTTTCTCCTTTAACTCCCATTTCCGACCAACGTTCCGTATCCCGCAATGCATCCGCCGCCGTTACCATAACCTTTGTCGGAATGCAGCCGTGATTGAGGCAGGTACCGCCAAATTTAGCGCGTTCCACTACTGCTACCTTTTGCCCGCGTTGCAATGCAGTTTCCAACACGGTCAGAGCGGCGCCGGTGCCCACTACGATTAAATCATATTTTTTTACCATGGCATCTCCCATCGTTTGCATTAATGATTACTCATTTTCTTTATTTTAACATGAGGACGAAAATAGAATTTTTTACAGATGCTATAATGAAAAAAGACTACGCAAAGGAGGTTGCTATGACACGCACAAATACATCCTATCAAGAACGGCTGAAAGCATTTCAGGCCCTTTTACAAAATCATCAACGTATTGTTTTTTTCGGCGGTGCCGGCGTATCTACCGAATCCGACATTCCGGACTTTCGCGGGACGCACGGTATCTTTAACCGTGACACGGGTACGCCTTACTCGGCAGAAGAAATGGTCTCGCATCATTTCTATGTCGAGCATCCTGAAGAGTTTTTCAGTAATTACAAAGTGCGCCAAGGCATGATGAAAGATGTACAACCAAATCGCGCCCATATAATGCTCGCCAAATTGGAAGAGCTGGGTAAACTCCAAGCGATCATCACACAAAATATCGACGGTTTACACCAACGTGCCGGCAGCCAAACCGTTTACGAACTGCACGGCTCCATTCATCGCAATTACTGTACAAAATGCCATGCATCATATTCTATTGACGATATTATCGAACGCAGCAACCCGATACCGCATTGTGACAAATGTGGTGGCATTATCAAGCCGGATGTCGTTCTATTTGAAGAGCCGTTGGATAACGATACCGTTTTCAACGCGATTCAAGCGCTTCGTGATGCTGATATGCTGATTATCGGCGGCACCAGTTTAGTGGTTTGGCCGGCCGCGGGATTCATTCATGAGTTCGGCGGCGATGCAATAGTGTTGATTAATCAAGATTCTACTCCGCGTGACCAAGCGGCCGATATTTTATTTCGCGAGTCTATCGGTCAGGTATTGGAAGACGCGATCTCACCTTTACTTACATAAAAAAACGCGGCTTGCGCCGCGTTTTTTATTTCTACTGTTTCGTGTTTTCTCATTAATTCTTTTGCGGATGATGTTTTGCCGCCACTTCCGTGCGACGTTTGCGGGCACGATTACGACCGACTTTAATTTGCGGTAGTGGTCCGCCGATGACGTGACGTAAATGATCCGGCCAGGCATAATCGACCGCTAACGCCAATAGCATCGCCAACAGCGCCGCTACCGACCAAGGCACAAGAATAGTCAGCGCCTGCTCGCCGATCAGGCACCACAGTAAAAACAGTCCCATCCCGACCTGACCGACATAACCCCAGCCAATGGCATATACATAGCGCAGCCAACCGCTGTTTTTCTTTTGCTCCATCACGGTTCCGAAATAATAGGCAGCGGTGCCGACCGAAATCGCGAGCATCAAATGTCCGGCAATTCCCAGCGGTAACCCCTGCCAATAGCCAACCATAATAAAACCTATAAATCCGACCAATGCGCCGATGATTGGTGCCATGATGAGTGCTGCCAAGTAAGGAGCAAATGCTGTTAAATTAACATACGGAATAATTTGCAAACCCATTCCGGCGATACAAATCATAATATATGCAAAAGTAAATAAGACAAGACGTTGACGTGACATGTAAAAACTCCATTTCTCAGCGTAAGTTATTTAAATTATAGCATTTCACTTCTGCTTCGCCAACTGCACCTAATCACATAATAAAAAAGCGCTGCTCACGCAGCACTTTTTTATTAATGATTATTTTTCGATAGCGCTGACAACGCCCGCGCCGACGGTGTGACCGCCTTCACGAATCGCGAAACGCAAACCTTCTTCGATCGCGATCGGCGTGATCAGTTCGATTTTCATCCCTTCCGGCAGTTCGATGTTACCCGTTACGTCCGTTGTACGGAAGTAGAACTGCGGACGGTAGCCGTTAAAGAACGGAGTGTGACGGCCGCCTTCTTCTTTCGTCAAGACGTATACTTCTGCCGTGAATTTGGTGTGCGGATGAATGGTGCCCGGTTTCGCCAGTACCTGACCGCGTTCGATGTCGCTACGTTCAATACCGCGCAACAGTGCGCCGATGTTGTCGCCGGCTACTGCCTGATCCAAAATCTTACGGAACATTTCTACGCCCGTTACTACCGTGCTGGTCGGTTTGTCCTGCATACCGACGATTTCCACGGTGTCACCGACTTTGACTTCACCGCGTTCCACACGGCCGGTAGCTACCGTACCGCGACCGGTGATGGTGAAGACGTCTTCGACCGGCATGATGAACGGTTTGTCGGTGTCACGTTCCGGTGTCGGAATGTACGCATCGACTTGTTCCATGAGTTCCAGAATTTTCGCTTCCGCGTCTTTGTCGCCCTGCAGGGCTTTCAGAGCCGAACCGACTACCACCGGAATGTCGTCGCCCGGGAAGTCGTAGCTCGAGAGCAGTTCACGGACTTCCATTTCAACGAGTTCTAAGAGTTCCGGATCGTCTACCTGGTCCGCTTTGTTCAAGAATACGACCATGGCCGGTACACCTACCTGGCGAGCCAAGAGGATGTGTTCACGAGTCTGCGGCATCGGACCGTCAGCGGCCGATACTACGAGGATCGCACCGTCCATCTGCGCGGCGCCGGTGATCATGTTTTTAACATAGTCGGCGTGGCCCGGGCAGTCTACGTGAGCGTAGTGACGGTTGTCGGTTTCGTATTCTACGTGCGAGGTGTTGATGGTAATACCGCGTTCGCGTTCTTCCGGCGCTTTATCGATCTGGTTGTAGTCCTGGAATTCCGCTTTGCCGCTTTCTGCGAGAACTTTCGTAATCGCGGCCAACGTGACCGATGGTACCAATATTAACGTGCGGTTTGCTGCGTTCAAAATGTGCTTTTGCCATAGGGGTAATTTCCTCCTTTGAATAAAAAATAGCTATTCATATTTTAACCCAAAAAAGCAATAACGGCAAGAGTTTGCCAATTTTATACAATAAAAAATACCTCTTTATAGAGGCATAATGGTGGCGGCGCAGGGATTTGAACCCCGGACACTGCGGGTATGAACCGCATGCTCTAGCCAACTGAGCTACGCCGCCATGCTGGAGCTGATGACCGGGATTGAACCGGTGACCTTATCCTTACCAAGGATACGCTCTACCGACTGAGCTACATCAGCTTATCCTTTGGCAATTTATCTGAAAGGAATTAGATGACTTGGTTGCGGGGGTAGGATTTGAACCTACGACCTTCGGGTTATGAGCCCGACGAGCTACCAACTGCTCCACCCCGCGATGTTCAATGGTGGAGGGAGAAGGATTCGAACCTTCGAAGGCAATAGCCGGCAGATTTACAGTCTGCTCCCTTTGGCCGCTCGGGAATCCCTCCATGTAATGCTGGAGCTGGCGATAGGACTTGAACCCACAACCTACTGATTACAAATCAGTTGCTCTACCGATTGAGCTACGCCAGCATGCGTCATAACAAAGTTAATTATACTGATGTGGCCGGGTCTTGTCAAGTGCTTCTTTCCTTGCTCCTCTGTTTTGCTGACTTTCATAGTTTAACACAGTTTTTGCGTTTTGGCTACTCTTTTTTGACAAAATCTTCAGGGCTTTCTGCGATCTGAAGCGGAATTGCAAGCGATTGCAAAACGGCGCAAACGTCCGCTTTAGTATCCTCGGTCGCGCGGACACGAGCGATCCCCAGTTGGGGATCGATGGTCGTCACCACGCCTAAATATTCATACCCTTCCAAAATGCGTACAACATACGTAATGTAGCGCCGTTCTGTTTGAAAGTACACTTCGCCCTCATGCATGAATTTGTCTCCGCATCAGGCTGTGTTTAGTAACCGCTTGCTGCATCGGCAAACGTACCAGCATACGCGGATGTGGCGCTCGGGAAATGGCTTCCCCTTCCCCGTCGGTCATCTGTTCGATTTTCTGCGTAAATACGTTTCCTTCCGGCGTGCGAAACTCAACGAGTTCACCGACCGCGAAATGGTTGCGCTGCTCGATGAGAGCCGTTTTGGTTGCCTCATTGTATTCCAAAACCAAGCCGATAAACTCATGGCTTTGCACGTTACTTGAGCTGCCGTAAATTTGATCCTGCTCGCTTGGCCTTCCCACAGCAAAACCGGTGGTATACGGTCGATGTGAAATTTTTTCCAATTCCTGATACCACTCCGGACGTACGTAGTAGTCGTCGCCCTCCCGCAAATACGCATCCAGCGCGCTTCGATAAACGCCGGTTACAGTGGCAACATAATGAGCGCTTTTCATGCGACCCTCGATTTTGAAGCTGGTGATCCCTGCTTCCACCATCTTCGGGATCAGCGGCAATAAGCACAAGTCTTTGGAATTAAAAATGTACGTTCCGCGTTCGTCTTCTTCGACGGGCCAATATTCGCCCGGTCGTGCTTCTTCCACTACACGATATTTATAGCGGCACGCCTGAATGCATTCGCCGCGATTGGAATCACGCGTTTCTGAAAAATAGTTGCTCAAAAGGCATCGCCCCGAATAGGAAATGCACATCGCGCCGTGCACAAAACTTTCGATTTCAACTCCTGTTTTTTCGTGAATTTCCTTCGTTTCATCAAGGGACAGCTCTCTCGCCAGTACAATGCGACTCGCTCCCTGCTGCTGCCAGAAACGCGCCGCCGACCAGTTCGTAGTATTTGCCTGCGTAGAAACATGTAGTTCTGTATGCGGCGCATATTCTTTCGCCAAGACAAAAACTCCCGGATCGGAAATGATCAACGCATCCACTCCGAGCTGATCCAAGCTTTTCAAATAGTCAGGTAATTCCGGCAAATCCCGGTTATGCGCCATGATGTTCACCGTGACATAGACTTTTTTGCCGCGTTCATGGGCAAATTGAATACCTTCCGCCATTTCAGCAGTATCAAAATTACCGCCATATGCGCGCAAACCGAATGCCTTACCGCCTAAGTATACGGCATCGGCTCCATATTCAATAGCGAATTTAAGCTTTTCCAAATTGCCGGCCGGTGCCAGCAGTTCCAATGGTTTCATACTATGCTTCTATCCCTTTCGTCGGGCGACGGCAAAACCGTCCCCCGTTTCATATATGCTCGTCGTAAAATAACGCGGATCTTTTACATACGCGAGAAAAGCGCGCATGCGGTGTGCAATCGTTCGCATGCGCCGCGGTACATCGCTATCGTCAGCACATACATAACCGCGAAATAAAACGTTATCCGCTAAAATAGTCGCATTTTTTTGCAAGAGCGGTTCCGCTAAACGCAAATGCTCCAAGTAGTGACCTTTGGACCCGTCAAGGTACAGCAGATCAAACGGTCCTTTGATTTCCCGCAACGCCTCTTCCGCAGTCGCCGACACCACCGTCACTCGATTCTCTACGCCTGCTTGTCGCATTCGTTTCCTTGCTTCCCGATACCGCGGAGCAAACGGCTCAATAGTAACGATCTCCGCCTGCGGCAATAGCGTCGCCATCAAAAGTGCCGAGTAACCGATCCCCGTGCCGATTTCTAAAATCCGACGCGGAGCCGCCGCGAGTACAGCCGAACGAAATAAGTTTTCTTCGCTCTTACGAATTTGCGGTATGCGAATATCGTCTCCATAGCGGCGCAAAGCTGTGACTTCATTATTGAGATGCGGCATATCGGTCGATATTGGCTTCATGTTCTTCATATGTCTTGGCAAAATGGTGATATCCTTTAGCGTCCGCCACAAAATATAAATATTCGGTAGTCGGTGCATGTAATACCGCATCCATCGCCGCTTTGCCGGGGGCCGCCACCGGTCCAGGCGGCAATCCCTTATGCAAATAGGTATTATACGGCGAAGGAATTTGCGTATCGGCAATACTTAAAACTGGTTTCGGTTCTCCTAAAATATACTGGATACTTGCGCAAGATTGGAGAGGCATACCGATCGCCAAGCGTTTCTTGAACACTGCGGCAATCGTATAGCGATCATCCTCATACATGGCCTCCTTTTCCACCAGGGACGCCAATGTGATGAAGTCATGCAGACTGAATCCCTGCGCAGCAATTTCTTGCCGCAATTCGGGTGTCAGTTGCTTTTGCATTTCTCGATTCATGTGCGCGATGATATCATTGACCGATGCACCGTCCGGAACATCATATGTAGAAGGAAACAAAAATCCTTCTACCGGATAGTCGGTAGCTCGTGTGCTCTGCATATCTGCAGGCAAACTATAAACCTTCGCCGCCGCTAAGAAATCATGTTTCTTAGCGATACCCAACCGATCCAGTCGCTTCGCAATTTGCGTCACGGTAAATCCTTCCGGAATCACCACCTGCCGAGCGGCGGGTCGTCCGTCACGCAAGGCGGCGATTACGGCCGGCATCGACATATTCGTCATAAGATCGTAATGCCCTTCTTGGAGCTTATCGGCGTTCCCGCTCAAGTATAGTGCGGCACGAAAGATATGCGGATTCCAAATGATATTTTTATCTGCAAGGATTTGGGCTATTTCCGCTCCCGTTTGCGCCGCCTCGATCCGTACCGTTACAGGTTTGCTTTGTAGCAACGGATTTTTACCGTAAAGCAGAGCGCCTCCTGCGACGAGTAGAACAAACAGTATTGAAATACTGATTATTTTCTTCATATATACCTCAATGCGTTCATTTTAAAGTTGTTTTTTTATTATAGCACATCTCTAAAATGTGCTTTTAGCATCTTCTCACTGACAATACAATAGCGATTCCAAGCGCTTTTGATAAGTTTTCGTTGAGGTGGTAAAGCAGACTGCCCCCGGTGGCATGTCAACAGATTCACGCCAAGTAATCGGACCGGCGTATTTTTCTTGATACTTTTTGACATTGGCATTTTTATGTCCGCGCACTTTACTGGCGTCACGTGTTGAGTAAGTGATTGTCACCGGCCCACGCGCCTGTCGGAAACCTTTTTTAAGTTCCTGCGCATACGATCGCGCGATGGCCAACTCTCCCAACGCCGGATGGTACGGTCCCGCGACATACGCAGCATGCGAATCCAGATCTTGCGTCGCCTGCAAACCGATCCGAATGACAGGAATATTATGCTTTGCCAGATAACGTCTCCACCATGCACCCACCAAGATCGCCTGTGCAAGCGTTAAAGGCTGATAATCACCGTTGCGATATTGCCGTTCCAGTAATGTATCACGCAGCACTAACGCCGGATAAATTCGTACAAAATCGGGGGTCAGAGCGACCGTTGCCCGAATGGTCTTGCGCAATGTCGCAAAGGTTTCGCCGTAAAGACCGGGCAAAAGTTGTATTCCTACCTGCATACCGCCCCTGCGAAGAATTTCTATTGCTTTTGCTACCACCGCACTGCGATGGCCGCGACGGGCCTGCCATAAAACGTTGTCATCTAAACTTTGCACACCGAGCTCTACCGTACGTACGCCATGCGCATATAAAAAAGCTGTATTTTCAACACTAATACAGTCCGGTCGCGTAGAAAGGCGCAATGCAGAAACATCACCTTTTTCCCATGCATATTTGGCCGGCGCGATCAGTGCCCGCTGCCGCTCTTCACTGAGCGCGGTAAAAGAGCCGCCGTAGAACGCCACTTGCCAGCGGTACGGTCGCGTCGTCGAAGCAAGATATTCCGCAATCGTTTTCGCGACCATAGCCGGCGTAGTACGATCTGTCTGTGCCGTCAATTTCCACTGGTTGCAAAAACTGCAACGATACGGACAGCCGTCATGCGGAATAAAGATGGGAATAATCGCTTCTCTCATTATAAAAAAGGCGCGGTCATGACCGCGCTCCTCCATTTGCCTGTAACTTTTGCAATGCGGCTTGCGCTGCTTGTTGCGCTGCCGCTTTTTTGCTTTTTCCTACGCCGGAGGCGACTGCCTCGCCATTTAATTCCACTTCCATATAAAACGTTTTATCATGATCCGGACCTTCATCACGCAGCAAATTATAACGGAGATCCACATCTCCATCCTGCTGCAAAAATTCCTGCAATTCCGTTTTATAGTCGCGCGTGTAATCGCCACTGTCAATCAGATCCAGGTACGGTTTCAAATGCTCCATGATAAATTCCGCGGCCGTTTCGTATGATGTATCAAGATAAATCGCGCCAACTACCGCTTCAAATGCATCCGCCAGAATCGATGCCCTTTGTCGTCCCCCGGTGTGTTCTTCTCCTTTACCCAGTCGCAAGGTTTCACCCAAGTGAAATTTACGGGCGCAAGAAGCCAAAGCAGGCTCGCAAACGGCGCTCGCTTTGGCCCGTGTCAAATCTCCTTCGGGCCAAGCCGGATATTTACGAAAAAGATATTCCCCAATCACCAAGTCCAGCACGGCATCACCTAAAAACTCGAGCCGCTCATTATCGTGTATGCCCTGCTGCCGATGTTCATTCGCATAGGATGTATGCGTCAGAGCCGTACTCAGAAGGGAATGATCTCGCACCGGGATATGATGCGCAGCGGCAAAATCCTGAATCTGTTTACGCCGCACTTCCGATGGAGTCATCAGTCATTTCCTTCCGGTTTGCGCATTATAATAACCGCATTTTGCCCACCGAAGCCGAATGAGTTTGACATGGCCGCACGTACTTTCACTTTGCGCGCGCCTTCCGTCACATAGTCCAAATCACAATCCGGATCCGGATGTTTCAAGTTGATCGTCGGATGAACTTCGTCATTTTCAATTGAAAGCGCCATAACGACCGCTTCTACAGCACCGGCCGCGCCGAGCAAATGGCCGGTCATTGATTTGGTAGAGTTCACCACCAAGCGATCTGCTTCCGCACCAAACAATGCGCGGATAGCGTGCGTTTCATTTTTATCATTGAGCGGCGTAGCCGTTCCGTGCGCATTGATATAATCAATATCCTGAACAGTTAATTGCGCATCCTGCAATGCTCTTTCCATGCACTTTTGGGCTTGGCAACCTTCCGGAGCCGGTGCCGTAATATGGTACGCATCACCATTCGACCCATAGCCGCACAATTCCGCATAAATATGCGCGCCGCGTTCGACCGCATGGTCCCATTCTTCCAGTACGAGCATGGCCGCGCCTTCACCGAAAACGAAACCGTCACGTGTTGCATCAAACGGACGCGATGCTTCCTCCGGCTCACCGTCAAACGTGGAGAGCGCTTTCATTGCGATAAAACCGGCGAACGGCAACGGACTGATGGCCGCTTCGGCACCGCCTGCAATGACAATATCCGCATCACCGTAACGAATCATGCGCAGCGCATCACCAATCGCATTTGTCCCCGATGCGCAGGCCGTCACATCCGTAATGACCGGACCGCGTACATCCAGTGCAATGGAAATTTGACCGGCCGCCATGTTGGCAATCATCATCGGAATCGCAAACGGACTGACGCGGGAAGGCCCCCTGTTCGCAAGACGATCCGCCGCTTCTTCGATCGTGGTGATACCACCGATACCGGTGCCGACCACCGCCCCGATCCGATCATGGTCCAACGCGTTCCAATCAATCTTGGCGTCTTCCACTGCCATTTTGGCCGCGGCCACACCAAAATGAGCAAATCGATCCATATGACGCGCTTCTTTACGGTCCATATAATCGGTCGCGGTAAAACCTTCGACTTCGCCGGCAATGCGCACTGCGAAATCCGTTGTATCAAACGCAGTGATTCGTTTAATACCCGACTTTCCTGCCAATAAATTTTTCCATACGGTCTCTTTACCGATGCCAACCGGAGAAATAATACCAAGACCTGTTACTGCTACGCGCTTGCGCATATTTTCCACCTCGTCCAGTTTCATTACCTATAATCAGTCACGCCTGCGTAAGTGCTTTACATATTTTATTGTAGCACTTCGCCACAATGGCATGCATACTGCTATTATAAAGCTGTTGTGCTATTCTAATCGACACGACAGCTAATCTTATGATAAAAACATAAACAGGAAAACCGGGAGGCGAGCGCTTCCCGGTTTCGACCTCGATTACGCAATATTCTTGTCAATGTAGTCGACCGTATCTTTAACGGTTTTGATTTTTTCGGCTACATCATCAGGGATTTCAATTTCAAATTCTTCTTCAAACGCCATAATCAATTCAACGATATCCAAAGAATCCGCGCCAAGATCATCAATGAAAGTGGAGTCGATTTGCACATCCGCTTCATCCACACCCAGCTGTTCTACAACGATCGCGCGTACCTTTTCAAATGTATTGTTCATGGTTTCACCACCTTTCCGGTTTTGGTTTATTATATTACATCTAACGGGCCATGACAAACTGTCCCGGTAGCATCAGCTACATAGCCATACCGCCGTTGACTTGCAATACTTGCCCGGTAATGTACTTCGCCTCGTCGGAGGCCAGAAAACGTACCGCGGCGGCAATGTCTTCCGGATCTCCCATTGCCCCCAGAGGAATTTGCTTGATCAGACTTTCTTTGATTTTGTCCGGCAATCCGCTGGTCATATCGGTATGAATAAACCCGGGTGCAATCGCATTTACACGAATACCGCGCGCGGCAAATTCTTTCGCATTCGCTTTCGTCAAGCCGATAACGCCCGCTTTGGCAGCAGCATAATTGGCCTGCCCGATATTACCCGTCACACCGACAACGGAGCTCATATTAATAATGACACCGCGGCGTTGCTTAAACATATCGCCGATAACGGCCTGCGTCATCAAGAAAACACCTTTTAAGTTGGTGTTTAAAACAGCGTCCCAGTCGGCCTCTTTCATCCGCCGCACCAGGGTGTCGCGGGTAATGCCGGCGTTATTTACCAGCACGTCGATATGCGAAAATTCTTTTTGCGTTTCGGCCACAATGCGTTCCGCTTCCTCTTTTCGGGAAACATCCCCCTGTACTAAAATAACTTTTTGACCGCATGCCTTCACTGCCTGCGCCACTTCTTCCGCCGCGCTTACGTTACTGGAATAATTAATCGCAACATCATAACCGGCCTGCGCCAAAGCGACTGCCACTGCCCGCCCGATGCCGCGCGATGCGCCGGTAACAAGTGCCGTTTTAGTTGTCATTTTGTGCCTCCTCAAAATGTGCCAAGGTAGCCTCTAAGCTGCTCACATTTTCGACATGCTCCCGATGCACGGCAGACTCAATTTTTTTCATAAAACCGCTTAAAACAGTGCCCGGACCCACTTCTACCATCGTATCCACACCTTTAGTCAAAAGCACATGCATGCTGTCTTCCCAAAGGACCGGATGGGCTGCCTGTTCGACTAATGACTCACGAATTTCTGCACTCGTATGAACCGGTTGGGCATGCACATTGGCAATCACGGGAATTTGCGCCTCTTTGATCTCGATCGTATGCAAGACTTGCGCCAATTTTTCGGCTGCCGGTTGCATCAATGTGCTGTGAAACGGTGCCGAAACCGGCAACGGAATCGCGCGACGCGCGCCCGCTTCTTTCATCTTCTCACATGCCGCCGCCACCGCGTCTGTTGTCCCCGCAATGACTACTTGTCCTGGGCAATTGAAATTCACGGCTTGCACGATTTTCCCTTGTGCCGAAAGTTCTTCGCAAATCGTGATAATTTTTTCGCGTTCCAGACGAATGATTGCCGCCATACCGCCCTCTCCGATCGGCACGGCTTCCTGCATAAATTTTCCGCGCGCGTGTACGGTACGTACCGCATCCACAAATGAAATGGAGCCCGCCGCCACAAGTGCCGAGTATTCTCCCAAGCTATGACCCGCAAGATATTCTGCGGTAATGCCCGCTTGTGCGAGCAGATCATAGGCCGCTACGCTTGCCGTCAAAATCGCCGGCTGGGTATACTGAGTCTGCTGTAATTTTTCTGCCGGACCTTCAAAAATCAATTCACTCAGCTTCCAGCCAAGCGCTTCATCCGCTTCTTCAAAACGGTTGCGTACGCTTTCATATTGCGCAGCCAAGTCCTGCATCATTCCTACTTTTTGCGAGCCCTGACCGGGAAACAAAAATGCCGTTTTCATACCTTCACCTCGCTGATACGTTGCTGCACGACGGCAGCTTCTTTGATAATCGAAGTAATAATTTCACGTACCGGTTTGATATCGTTCACTAAGCCTGCAATTTGTCCGACCATGATCGATCCTGTCTTCGTATCTCCCAAAATCGCCGCCCGGCGCAAACTCCCCGCACCAAGACCTTCGATTTCCGCTAACGGCGCGTTGATGCTTTCCAATTTTTCATACTGTCGGGAAAGCGCATTGGCGATCACGCGCACAGGATGTCCCGTCGTACGCCCGGTAATCACAGTCGAACGATCCCGTGCTTTCAAAAGAGCTTCCTTATATGCCGGATGGGCGACGCATTCTTCACTGGCCACAAAGCGTGTACCCATCTGCACTCCGACCGCTCCCAATGCCAACATGGCGATCAACGCTCGACCATCGGCAATACCGCCGGCCGCAATAACGGGCAGTTCTACTGCATCTACTACTTGCGGTACCAACGCCAAAGTAGTTACCTTGCCGACATGGCCGCCGCTTTCCAGTCCTTCTGCAATAACGGCATCGACTCCGACGCTTGCCAACCTTTTAGCTAACGCCACAGCGGAAACGACAGGAATGACTTTGGCACCGGATGCTTTAAAGCGCTCAATGTACTTCCCCGGATTTCCCGCCCCGGTTGTAATAACCGGTACTTTTTCCTCACAAACGGCTGCTACACACTCTTCAACAAAAGGTGAACGCAGCATCAAATTGACACCGAAGGGTTTCTTCGTATGCGCTTTCACTTGCCGGATCTGTTCACGAAGAAGATCACCCGGCATATTACCGGCCCCAATCACACCGAGGCCGCCCGCCTCCGAAACAGCGGAGGCTAATTCCCAAGTTCCGAGCCAAGCCATACCGCCTTGAATAATCGGTGCTTCAATTCCCAATAATTCTGTCAGTTTCGTTTTCATTCCGCTACCGCCATTCCATACAAAGGCTGGCCCAGGTTAAGCCGGCACCGAATCCTACTAAGACGACCTGATCGCCGCTTTTAATTCGACCGGCATGCGCCGCTTCATCCAATGCGATTGCAATCGATGCGCTGGACGTATTACCGTAGCGATCCAAATTTTCAAAAATGCGTTCTAAGGGCAAGGATATTTTTTTGGCGGCTGCTTGAATGATCCGCTCGTTCGCCTGATGCGGAATCAAAAGGTCCACATCATCATAGGTAAGCCCACATTTAGCAAGCGCTCTTCCGGTAGATTCGCCAATAACTTTTACCGCAAATTTAAAGACATCTTTACCATTCATGCGAATGAACATTTTCTGATCGGCAAGCTCCGGATGCAAATCACCATGAAAAGGTCCGCCGAAAATCCCCAGTGCGCCGCGACCGGAACCATCCGATCCGAGATCGATTCCGCCAATACCTCCGGTGGCCACTTCTCCCAAAACAACCGCACCGGCGCCATCGCCGAAAAGTACGCAGGTGTTTCGATCTGTCCAATCCACAAAACGGCTCAGCACTTCTGCGCCGACAACCAAAGCCTTCTGATATAAACCGGTAGCCAACATTTGACTCGCTACTGCGGTCGCATACACGAAACCGCTGCATCCGGCAGACAGATCAAATGCGCCCGCCGCGGGAATCCCCAATATATCCTGTAAAGCGCACGCGGTCGAAGGTGCAATGGTATCTTGCGTACATGTCGCCACGACCACGAGATCAATTTCCTCTGCAGTAACACCGGCATCCGCTATTGCTTTTTCTGCCGCTTTTTTCGCTAACGAGACCGTCGAGGTTCCGGGTTCGGCAATTCTCCGTTCACGAATCCCCGTGCGTGTCCGAATCCATTCATCTGACGTGTCTACCATTTTTTCTAAATCCGCATTGGTAAGAATATGTTCCGGCACATACGAGCCGGTTCCTAAAATTCCGATCTGCCGCAACGTACTACTCTTCATTTGTTGCATCCACCGTTTCTAAAGCTGTTTTGATATGTTCTACCATTTCTGAATCCGCAATATGTGACGCAAGTCGTACGGCATTTTGAATCGCCCTTGCCTTGGATGCGCCATGGCAAATTACCAAACCGCCTTCGACACCCAAAAGCGGTGCGCCGCCGTACTCCGCGTAATCCACTTTTTTCAACGCCTGCTTCAGCGCCGGCCGTAAAAGCCAACCGCCTAATTTGGCGCGCCAACCGTTTTTCATTACCGCATCTTTTAAAAGATGCATCATCATAGTAGCCATGCCTTCCGCAAATTTTAAAACGACATTGCCCGTAAAGCCGTCGCACACAACGACATCGGCTACACGCTTCGGAATATCTCGTCCTTCGACATTGCCGATAAATCGGTAAACCGATTGTTCTTGCATCTTAGGATATACTTCCGTAACGACATTGCTGCCTTTGATTTCTTCGGTACCGATGTTCAGCAAACCGACGCGCGGCTCCACGATACCATAGACGCGTTGCATAAACACGTGCCCCAGCAAAGCGTTTTGCAACAAATTTTCGACTCCGGGATTGGCACTGGCCCCCGAATCAATCAAAAGCGTGGTGCCGCCATCCTGTGTCGGCAAAGGGGTTGCGATCGCCGGCCGACGAATTCCTTTAATACGTCCCAAGCCGAACAGGCCTGCCGTTACAGCAGCCCCCGTCGAACCGGGCGCAACCAATGCGCCGCAATGACCCTCTTTAACCAGCTTCGCCGCCACTACGATCGAAGCATCTTTCTTCTTGCGGTACGCCATCCCCGGATGTTCATCCATCCCAATGACCTGACTTGCATGCTGAACTTTTACCAGCGGATCATTTGTCATTCCCGCTGCTTTGACGAGGGGCAAAATCTGCGTCTCATCCCCGACGAGAACCACCGGAATCCGCCAAGATCGAACGGCATCCAATGCTCCGCGAACAATTTCCACGGGCGCGTAATCGCCGCCCATTGCATCTACTGCTATTGCTTTCATAGTCGCACCTCAGAATATGATTTTAAAATAAATTTAGCTCGAAACACTTCGGCGCAATCACGTAAACATTTGGCCCAAACGTAATGTTCCGAACCTCGCTGACGCACAACCGTGAGTTTCCAAACAAGCGTGTCACCAACGCGCACCGGCACTTTATATTTAATGTTTCCGACGCCGCATACCGCACTGGGTAAATCCAGCACTTTGTCCCCCAACGCCGTTGCCATCCCGTAAAGCGTCTGGACCGGTACAAATCCTGTGGCATCGACCAGATGAGGCGTCACCGTCAACATCGATAACGCGGAACGTTTGGAATTGTATTCCAATAATTTACCGTATACCGATTTTTGCTCCGCTGAATGTGCGTTTTTAGCAGCGGCTTTGCGTAGCCGCACACGTACTTCCGGTATATCCAATGCGGTTCTGTCCAAACGAATCGTCGCCACCGAAACGCCCAAGCCGTCAGCTAAGTCTTCATCCGTCAAAAACGGTTGCTCGCGCAACATGGTGACGATGCTCTCTCGTCGCTGGTCTCTATCTAATTTCATGGCGACTCCTTTCGTTAAATTATCACTACATGTTAATACCTAATAATAATTTTAGCAAAGTCATGTATATCGCGCAACTAATCTGTGTAAATTGTCATAAAAATAAAATATTTCTATAAAGAATGTCCTTTTTTTATGAAATAAAAAAGAAGCGGCACAACCGCTCCTTTTCATTCTTATTTGCGCAAATTCAATTTGTCCAAGAGATTACGATAGCGTTCGATATCTTTGCGACGCAGGTAATCCAACAAACCGCGACGCTGACCAACCAATTTCAACAGGCCGCGACGGGAATGATGATCTTTCTTGTGCTCTTTCAAATGATCGGTCAGGTAGTTAATACGAGCCGTCAAAATCGCAATTTGCACTTCCGGAGAACCGGTGTCCGTGTCGTGAACGCGGTTTTCCTCGATAAGTTTCTGTTTCTGTTCCAAAGTCAACATAGTAATTCCTCCTTGATTTCATCTGCGCTTTGCCAAGTATACCGTCGGAGATTCGGCCAACCGAGCAAAGTCGAAATTCACTTGTTAAGTTTACCTGAATTCAAGTGAAAAGTAAAGCTTTTATTTTCGTTTAAAAAATCACGGCAGCCCTTCCGCCATCAGACCTGCATACCGTTCCTGCAACGCTTTCGTGACCGGTCCGATCGTGCCGTCTCCCACCGTTTCTTTATCAATCTTCAGAACCGGAATAATGCCGGCGGTCGTGCTTGTATAGAATACTTCTTCCGCTTTCGCCAGATATTCCCGATCGATTTTACGCTCAATAACGGTGATGCCGCAACTCGGTGCTACTTTTGTAATGATCAGCTGGCGGGTGATACCTTTCAAAATCAAATCATCCGCGGGACGTGTCCACAAAATACCGTCACGTACCATGAAAACGTTCGAGCTGGTACCTTCCATTAATTCATCGCCACGGAACTGGAACGCTTCCGCGCATTTCTTTTGACGCGCTTTTTCCGCTCCCAGTACATTGGGAATTAAGTTCAAACTTTTGACATCGCAATGCTGCCAGCGGATATCATCAATGGTAATAACATGCGCGCCGTTTTTTGCCAATTCCGCTTTGTGGGGATTATCTTCGTTGACGTACATCAAAATATTGGGCGTAATCCCTTCCGGAAAAGCATGCACACGCGGTGCGGTACCGCGGGTGATCTGTAGGTAAACAGAGCCGTTTTGGATACCGCTTTCTTCGACGAGAACGTCATGCAACTCCGTTAATTCGTCCGGCGCGATCGTCGCCGGAATTTTCATGAGCCGCAACGACCGGTAAAGGCGATCAAGGTGGTACGAAAGAGCAAAGCATTTACCATTGTGTACTTTCGTCACTTCATAGACACCGTCGCCGAAGTAGTAACCGCGATCCAGCGGACTGATTGTAACTTTGTCCAGTGTCGTATATTCATAATTATAAAAAGCAATATCTTTTCTTTTTTTCATTTCAACCGGAGCGACTGTTTGTTCCACTTTCATCCTCCTAAGCTTGCAAATCCTTAAGTATTTCCTGAATGTGAGTAGCGGGCTTTACGCCGTGGTAAATATGCGTAAGTACCCCTTGCTGATCCATAACAAAAGTCGAGCGGGCAATTTTTTCACTCGGATCTTCCGTTTGCAATACGCCGAAATCACGGCACATCTGCCCTTGAGGATCACTCAAAAGAGCAAATTCCAACTGTTCTTTCGCTTTAAAATCCTGATGCGAATTCGAATCATCTCGACTGATACCGTACACGGCATAACCTAACTTTTGGAAATCTCCGATATGGCGCTGGAAATTTTGTGCTTCAAGAGTACAACCGGGTGTTTTGTCTTTGGGATAAAAGTACAAAATCACTTTTTGTCCTTTGAGGCTGTCTTTTGTTACCGTTTGCCCATTATCGGCAAGTGCCGTAAACGCAGGAGCCTGTGCACCAACTTCTAAATTTGCCATGATTTCACCCCAATTAATGTATAGTTACGGAACAAGTTTATTATAAACAAGTGATATAAGCGTGTCAAAGTTTCGTTTATCTGGCATTAACACGACCACGATAAATAAAACCGCGCGCCGCGTCCACCGTTACCCGTTCCCCGGTCAGCAAGCGTGTCAACGCCTGTTTTACTCCCACTACCGTCGGTTTTTTCCATTCCAGTCCGATCACGGCGGAGGGACAGGTCAAGCCTTCTTCCACCGCAATAATCGCACCGGCCTGCTGCACATACGGCACGATCTTTTCATCCATCGTGTCGACAACTAAAATATCGCCCGGCTGAAATACGGGAATATTTTGCGGCTTCGCCAAAACTATTTTTCCGGTAGCGGATCCGTTACCGACGCCCATTCCTTTCAAAAGAACCTGTCCTGCCACATGAACGCGAATCATGTTTGTGGTGCCCTCTTTGCCGGACGGAACACCGGCAGTGATAACAACCAGGTCACCATCATCAATGACACCGGCACGCATGGCGGCAGCAACCGTCATATTGACCATCCTGTCTGTATCTTCTGTGGATTCGCCGATAACCGGTGTGACACCCCAGTAAAGAGCTGCGCGACGCAATGAACACAAATGCGGAGAAACCATAACAAGCGGACAGTCCGGACGATATTTGGAAACCATAAGCGCCGTACGTCCCGATTCACTGGCTGTTAAAATAGCTTTCGCATGTAAATTTTGTGAAATCGTTACCGTAGACTGACTGATGGCTTCTGTGGTCACCGCCGCTTCGTCGGGCAACGGCCGCGGACGTTGTTGGTACAGCGAACTGCGTTCTGTATACTGTGCCACTTTGAACATAGTCTCCACTGCTGTCACCGGATACTTACCGTTTGCCGTTTCACCACTGAGCATAATCGCATCGGTACCATCCAAAATCGCATTCGCAATGTCGCTTGTCTCCGCACGAGTCGGACGCGGATTAACAATCATCGATTCCAACATTTGGGTGGCCGTAATGACCGGCTTACCCAATCGGTTACAAAGAGAAATCATTTCTTTTTGCAGCAGCGGTACACGTTCCGGCGGAATCTCCACACCCAAGTCGCCGCGTGCCACCATCATGCCGTCCGCCTGCTGCATAATCGACTCGACATTGCGCAAGCCTTCTTCATTTTCAATTTTGGCAATAACGCGAATATGGCGGCCGCCCGCTTGTTCGAGAAATCGTTTAATCTCAACAATGTCGTCCGCGCGTTGGATAAACGATGCTGCCACATAGTCAACGTCTTTTGCGACGCCAAACAGCAGATCCTCTTTATCGACCTCGGAAAGTGCCGGCAGCAGCACGGGCAGTGAAGGGCACGCTACCCGTTTCCGATCGCTGATAACTCCGGTGTTTTCCACCACCGTTGTTATTTTACCGGATTCAACGTTAGTAACCAGCAAACGAACCAATCCGTCCGCCAGCAGGATAGACTGCCCCGGACGTGTTTGCCTCCATAATTCCGGATAGGAAACAGTCGCCTGATGTTCATCGCCGAGAACGGTTTCACTTAGCAGGCTAAAAGACGTACCCTGTACGAGTTTGGTTGCGCCTTCAGCAAAAAAACCAAGCCGCATTTCCGGTCCTTTGGTGTCCAACATCAAAGCGATCGGTGTTTTTAATTTCTCCGACGCTGCTTTAACAGCGTCCATACGCCGCCCCTGCTCTTCATGTGTACCGTGCGAAAAATTGAACCGTGCCACATTCATACCGGCCGCAATCATACGCTCCAGTACCCCCGGTGCGTCAGTGCCGGGTCCTACGGTACAAACGATCTTGGTACGTTTGGACATCACCGAATCCATGTCAGTCCTCCTCGAGTTGCGCCAACATTTCTTCTAAAACAATATGGACATCACCGACGATACCATAATCGGCGCGCTGGAAAATCGGGGCCTGCGGATCTTTATTGATCGCAACCACCATATCCGCGCCGCTGATTCCGGCAAGGTGCTGAATCGCGCCGGAAATACCGAAGGCGAAATAAATTTTTGGGCCGACATTTTTACCCGTTTGGCCGACCTGATGAATGGACGGTTCCCAACCGGCATCAACGGCCGCACGCGAAGCCGCGACCGTGCCATCTAATTTCCGAGCCAGCGTATGAAGCTTGCGAAACGCTTCCGCCGATCCCATGCCTCGCCCGCCGCTGATAATAATCTCCGCATCTTCGAGATTGACCTCTTCCTGCGGTACCTGCTCATAATTCGTACGACGTGTGCGAATAGTACCTTCGGGAATTTCTATCGCCCGCTTCTCAACATGTCCTTTACGAGAGGAGTCCGGTACCGGTTTCGGAAATACGTTCGGTCGCACCGTCCCCATTTGCGGTCGATGTTTTGGGCAAATAATATCCGCTAAAATATTACCTCCCAGCGCAGGACGCGTCCATGTCAACGAACGCGTTTCGGCGTCCATCTTAATATCGGTGCAGTCGGCCACGACACCGCATTGCAGTCGCGCCGAAAGGCGCGGCGCCAGATCGCGCCCGTTGTGTGTGGCTCCGATTAAAATCGCAGCGGGTTGGACTTCACGGCACAGCCGCTCGAGTGCATAAGTGTATCCCTCTGTCGAATATTCTTTTAATTCACTCGCCGTCAGATAATGCACCACGTCTGCACCGACTGCGATGAGATCTTGCGCCAAGTCTTCTACATTTTCCCCAATGAGCACGGCATGAACTTTTTCCCCGCTCGCTTCCGCCAATTCGTGCGCTTTGCCGATCAGTTCCATGGTGACCGGTCGCAACTTTCCTTCAAAATGCTCCGCGACAACATAAAGGTGACGTGCTTGTTCGTTCATTGGGCACCTCCTTGGCGCTGGAAACCGCGCTTTTTGAGTTTTGCGAGCAAAGCCTGCACCGCTTGTTGCTCGGGCAAATCAGCAAAAATTTCACCATGGCTGTGACCTTGCGGCGTATACACACGACGCACCTGCGTCGGCGAACCGGCCATGCCGATTCGTTCCGGTTCAACAGGCAGATCCGCCGCCGTGAGCGTTTTTATTTCCGCCGTGCGTGCTGCAATCAGCCCGCGGAGTGACGGATAGCGCGGTGTATTCAGATGTTTAGTAGTCGTCACCAATACCGGCAATTCTACTTCTATCGTCTCGTAGCCGTCCTCGTGCTCGCGTACGATTTGTGCCGTGGTTCCTTTCAGAGTAAAAGCTACGGCTCCGCTGACTTGCGGCCAATCAAGCATTTCCGCAATTTGCGCCCCCACTTGCGCCGTATCTCCATCAATGGCCTGTTTCCCGCAAAAAATTAAGTCAAAAGTACCGAGCGTACGAATCGCTGTCGCCAGCGTATACGCCGTCGCCAACGTATCCGCCCCGCCGAATGCTCGATCACTGATTAAATACGCATGGTCACAACCCTTGGCTAAACACTCTTTCAGCACTTCCTTTGCTTGCGGCGGTCCCATTGTAATGACCGTGACGGTCGCGCCACAACTGTCTTTTAACGCGAGCGCCTCTTCCACTGCGTGCTCATCAAAAGGATTCAAAATATTCGGCACGCCGGCTCGTTGCAAGCGATTTGTTTTAGGATCCAGCTTGACCTGCGACGTATCCGGTACCTGCTTTACACACACTAAAATCTGCATTTAAGCCTCCTTTATTCCAACCTTGGTGTTTCCCAAAAGAGCTTGCAATTGCGTAATGACTTCACGACTGCCATCAATATAGTACGCTTCATTCATGGGTACCGTCAGACCGGTTCGTTCCACAATTAACGTAACCGGTATCGTTCCGTGATGCGTCGTTAAAATGGTTGCCAACGCTTGGCTCACCGAAACACCTTCATGCGCCGCATCAATGTGCAAATCAATTGCCTTAGGCACCCTATCGTCCGCAAGTGGCACTTCAGAGACCGGTGCGTTCGAGGTGGCGGTCGTTGACTGCGCTTCACCAAGTAGCGTGGCGGGCCTCATCGTATCCCATTCCGGCACCACGACAGTTTGATTGGCGACCAGTTCCAGCGGATACACCGCCTGCGCAATAATTTTTGTTTCGCGCTCATTGGCTTGCGTCCGACCTTCGATCAAAACAGAGGCATCCACCGCGAACAACGCTGAGACGTCTTCCCAAAGATTAGGGAAAACCACGACTTCGATATTCGCACCGAAGTCTTCCACCGTGGCAAAGCCCATTTGCTCATTGCGCTTCGTCAAAAGTCGGCGTAAAGCCGTTACTGTGCCGCCAATCCATACTTTTCGCTGATCATATGTCTCACCGTTTTCGCGTAATTCATAAATGGGTGTTGCCTTGCGTAAAATTTCTTCATACGGAGAAAGAGGATGGCCGCTCACGTAAAAACCGAGCGTTTCCTTTTCTCCGGCTAAACGCGTCGCAAGATCCCAGGCAGGTACATTCGGATAGGTCAGTGTCGGTGTAGCTAACGGAATGTCATCAAACAATCCGGTTTGCAATGAATTGGCATTTTCCCGCTCTGTTGTGCCGATCCGAATCGCCTCCGGTACCGCTTCATAAATTTGAGCGCGATGAATTCCTTCCGCATCTGCCAAATGATCCATAGCGCCGGCACGAACCAGGGATTCGGCAGCGCGCTTGTTGACTGCTACATGCTCGGCCAACTCAATCAGTGACCGGAAACCGACCGGTGTGTCCCCCTTTGCCTGTTCTTCTTGCAAAATATTTTCGCGCGCTTTGACAATCGCTTCCGCCAGACCGTCGCCCACATTTTTGACCGCGGAAAGGCCGAAGCGAATCGCTTCTTTTTCCACCGTAAAATCGACCGCACTTTGATTAATGTCCGGTCCCAAAACACGAATACCGTGCAGACGGCAGTCGGCAATATAATGGCTTAATTTATCACTGTTTTCTTTATAACTCGACATCATCGCCGCCATAAATTCCGGCCGATAATGTGCCTTCAAATAAGCTGTTTGCCAGGCAATCAATCCATAGCAGGCGGAGTGTGATTTATTAAAACCGTAACCCGCAAAATACACCATCTGATCGAAAACATGATTAGCGATCATGGTAGGGATGCCTTTTTGTTCCGCCCCTGCTAAAAATTTATCGCGCTGCGCCATCAAGACGTCTTCTTTCTTTTTGCCCATGGCACGACGCAGCAAGTCCGCCTCACCGAGAGTAAAGCCGCCAAGGACAGACGAAATTTGCATCACCTGTTCTTGATATAAGATAACGCCGAACGTTTCTTTTAAAATCGGTTCCAATAACGGATGCAGATATTCCACCTGCGCATCGCCGTGACGACGGCGAATAAAATCTTCCGCCATCCCGCTACCGAGCGGTCCCGGACGATACAGTGCTACCATCGGAATCAAATCGGCAAACCCTTCCGGTCGTAATTGTTTTAAAAGTGCCGTAAATCCGGATGATTCCGATTGAAATACGCCGACGGTATCGCCCTCGCAAAGCATCGCGCAGGTTTCGGGATCGGTTTCGGGTAAATGATCCACATCCACGATGATACCTCGATTATTTCGGATCAATTCAACGGTTTCCTGGATCACAGTCAAGTTACGTAAACCCAAAAGATCCATTTTCAACAAGCCGAGCTCTTCTACGGTATCTTTTTCATATTGCGTCTGCAAATAATCATCTGCAGACTTTTGCAACGGTACGTGTTCGGCAACGGGATCCTTACTGATCACAATCCCTGCCGCGTGCGTTCCGGCATGACGGCTCAATCCTTCCAATGCCAACGCATAATCGATAAGCTGATGAATTTGCGGCTCACTGTCATAAGCTGTCCGAAATTCCTTCACGCTTTCCAACGTATCTGCAAGCGTCACGCCCGGTCCGCCGGGTATCATCTTCGCGATACGATCCACATCGGGGTAAGGCAAATTCATGACACGCCCGACATCACGCACAACCGCTTTGGCCGCCATCGTGCCGAACGTGATGATTTGTGCGACATGCTCGGAGCCGTATTTGCGCGCCAAGTAGTCGATGACATCCGCACGACCTTTATATCCGATATCGGTATCAATATCCGGCATACTGATACGCTCCGGATTTAAAAAGCGTTCAAACAGCAGCCCGTGTACCAACGGATCGAGATTGGTAATGCCCAATAAGTAAGCAACGATACTGCCCGCTGCCGAGCCGCGCCCCGGCCCTACCGCAATATCCTGCGATCGCGCATAGGCGATAAAATCCATGACAATCAAAAAGTAGTCACTGAAACCCATGCTTTCAATGATTCCAAGTTCATACTCCAACCGTTCTCTGACTTCATTACTGATGACGTCGTAACGCGTTGGCAGTGCTTCTTCACACAATTTGCGCAAATAGGTTTGCGCGGTAAATCCTTCCGGCACCTGAAACGCGGGCAAGTGATGCTCACCGAATACAAAATCGACTTGGCAACGCTCCGCGATAGCCACCGTATTGCTGAGGGCTTCGGGAACATCGGAAAAAAGCGCCGCCATCTCGTCGCCGGACTTACAATAGTACTCGTCATTGGCAAACTTGAAGGTCTGATTATCTAACGTTTGTCCGGTGGAAATACACAGGCGCACGTTTTGGGCACCGGCATCTTCCCGTTGAATATAGTGGAAATCATTGGTCGCCACTACACCGACACCGTATTCACGTGCCAATGCAATTAGTGATTCACGTACCGCTTTTTCTTCCGGTAATCCGTGATCCTGTAATTCAATAAAATAATTTTCACGACCGAATGTTTGAATATACCATTCGATGATTTCCCGTGCCTTTGCTTCGTCGCCGGCCAGCAATGCTTGCGGCAACTCACCGTTAATGCATGCGGACAGCGCAATCAAGCCGTCCGCATATTGTGCAATCGCTGCGCGGTTCACACGCGGTTTACGCCAATACCCGACCGTGTTGGCTATCGTATCGAGCTTTGACAGATTACGATAGCCCTCATTGGTTTCCGCTAACAAAATCAGATGACGTAGCTTCTCTTTGCCGCCTAAATCCTGCGCGCCGAGCTCCCGCTCGGTCACATATACTTCACACCCGATGATCGGCTTGATCCCCTGCTTTAACGCTTCTTTATACAGATAGACTGAACCGTACATAACGCCATGGTCGGTGATGGCCAGCGCCTCCTGACCAAGTTCTTTGACGTAAGCGACCAAGTCTTTGATGCGACTGATCCCATCAAACAAACTGTACTCCGTGTGCGTATGCAGATGTACAAAAGGTGTCATGGTCGCCTCCTCTCCTATACCGGTCACACCATCAATGTCCGCGGTACACATTGATCATGTCCCGCCGTACCGATAAATTCACGTAGAATTGAATTCGACGGTACCATCGCCGGATTCAATGGTTGAAAAATACTTAAAAACTCCAATAAACGATGCGCTTCATTGGCTACCGGTGAAGTGTTCGGAATCGCCTTTAAAAGCGGCTCTGCCAATACCTTAAGTACCGGGAGTTCATACAACAGCGCCGTATTAAAAATAATATCCGCTTCTTCCTGGAAAGGAAAAACATAGGATTCTTCGCCAAATCGTACATTACGCCAAATTTTCAGCGTCTCTTCCGCGCTGTGCGCACGAAACTGATTGTCACGGACCATACGACGCAATAAACGTGTATCCGTAGTGGAAATGCGATTGTGATCGCTGATGGTCAACTGCGTCAATGCGCCCAGGTAAAGATGTAGCCGCTGGTACGCAGGAACGGCACGCGAAACGCTCGGATTCAACGCATGCAGACCTTCCAAAATAATTGGCTGATTGGGAGGCAAGGTAGTTTCTTGCTCCGCAAAATATTGCTTACCGTGCACGAAGTCATAGCGGGAAAGTTTTACGGGCTCACCCGCTAAAAGAGCCGTCAGCTGCCGTTCTAAAAGCGTCGTATCCAACGCATCAACGGATTCATGATCGATTTCGTCATTTCCTGTCCGCGGACGATCGTCTAAACTATAAAAATAATCGTCTAGAGAAATCATCACCGGTTGAATACCGTTAACCTGCATTTGTACCATCAGGCGCCGCATCGTGGTCGTTTTCCCCGCCGAAGACGGCCCGGCGATAGTGATTAAGCCAATACCGGGGCGACTGGCAGCGACGCGGTCGGCAATTTGCGCCAACTGCTTTTCATGCCGCGCTTCCGCCATGGCAATAATATCTTTGATGCGACCGTCGGCAATCGCGCGATTTAAATCCACTACATAGCGACAACCCACCTGTTCGCTCCAGCTCGTCGCTTCAAAAAAGACGCGTGAAAACTCACGCAATTCCACATACTCAGGCAAAGTGTGCGCCGAATAAATACTGGGAAAACGCAATAAAAATCCAGGCGCGTAATGGACGATATCAAACACATTTACCCGATTCATACCCTGCAATAGCGGGCCGAAGTAAAAATCAACATAATCGCCGCAACGGTAGAGATAAATCCGTTCCGGACACAGTTCCTGCAAACGTTCTACTGCGCGCAAACGCCCCACTTTTCGACAATAGGCGATCGCTTCCTCTTTACTTTCCGTCTGTTTAATGATCGGTCGACCTTCCTGCACAATTTCATGCATCCGATCTTCAATCTTTTGTATTTGCGAAAGCGTCGTCGGTCGATTCTGAATGATCTGCCCGTACAAAGCTCGTCCGAGGGAATGTTCAATCTGCACTCTGGCATCCGGATACAATTCACGAACAGCCATAGACATCAGCATAATCAAAGTCCGCTGATATGCACGATTGCCAACAGCGGATTGCAATGTCTCGAAACTGATGACGGCGTTATTTTCCAAAGCAGTCGTAAAATCGAGCGTCTGCCCGTCCACCAATGCGAATACTGCGTCCGGAGCCGTTTCCTTAACGCTTTCCCAGACCGTCCCCACGGTGGTGCCTTCAGGTACTTTCAAAGTTTGCCCCTGATATTGTAGTGTAAGCATTTTTACCTCCCGTCATTCGTTTCGCTTGTTTACCGTTATTATAACACGCAAACTTTTAGCCAATGCATGCGCGTAATGGATTAGCTTTATTGTAAACTATTATATTTTGATTTGTTGACTATTTGCATAATCTTCGTTATAATATCTCACGTAAAGGAGATCTGCATGCACTCATTGTATAAAACAGCTTGCCGTTTGGAAACCGGTCTTACCGCGGAGGTTGTTATCGGTCGCTTGCGTCTGATGCTGACGCCGGCCACTTCTCATGCCGAGGTTCGCACGCGCCGTAACGCCGCTACCGTCACGGTCAGCGATACAACAGGTACGCTCGTGATGACCTTGCTTGCCGGTGCACCGCATCCGCACGAGGAGCACACGGAGGCGATTCCGCAAAACGCTTCGCCTTGGCGCTCGTTTAGCGCCGATGAAGTACATGCGTTTGTCGACGCTATGGATGATACCAATCCGATCCATCAGGGAAATTGTCCGGTGGTGCCGGGATATCAGATGTTGACCGCCTGGCTTCAGGATCACCGCGCTGTAGTTTCCTGCGACATGCGTTTCCATCATGCCGTAAAAAGCAATACTCTTATTTATTTAATAACCGACGGCACGATGGTACAAGCGTATACAGCATTCGGACTTGCCTTTACACTATCATTTAAAAAAGGAGTTGCAAAATGAGTTCTTTAACAGCACGTGATTTAACTAAAATGGCCTTGCTGGTCGCGCTTCTGTTTGTAGCCGCCTTTATTGCCATCCCCTTACCGTTTACCCCCGCCATGATTACCATGACAACCTTGGTCTTTAACTTGACCGCTTTTTTATTGCCGCCGAAACAAACTTTGATTGTGTGCGTCGTTTATACTTTGTGCGGTGCGGCTGGATTGCCCGTCTTCACCGGCGGTGTTGGCGGTTTAGGTAAGGTATTTGGTCCGACCGGCGGTTTTATTTTTGCATTTATAGTTGCCTATCCTTTAGTCAGCATGTTCAAAGGTAAGGTGCGTTCGTTCTGGCACTACGTGGCGGCAGGCGTCTTCATCGGTATTCCGATTACCTATATCGGCGGTGTGCTCGGCATGATGATCGTACTGCATATGAGTCTCTGGCCGGCCATCGTAGCAGGTGCTTTGCCGTTTATTCCGGGCGATATTTTAAAAACCATTGTCGCCGCTTTCATTGCCTTAAAGATTCGAGTGTAATATGCGCGAAGTTTATCTTGTCGACTGCCGCCGGACGCCGATTGGCGTTTCCGGCGGCAGTCTTCGTTATACACCCCCGGAAAAATTGGCAGCGGCCGTAATGACAAAGCTGTGGAATGATGCCAATCGCCCGCATGTCGATGCGATTATCGGCGGCAATGCGGTCGGCACCGGCGGAAACCTCACGCGACTCGGCGCGCTTTACAGCGAACTGCCTGAAAGCATACCCGCGTGGACGCTCGATATGCAATGCGCCTCCGCTTTGACCGCCATCAGTACCGGATATGCGCAAATTGCTGCGGGTATTCATGAGATCATTATTGCCGGCGGTATGGAGAGCGCGTCGTTACAACCCCTTCGCACTTATGCACCGAATGATGAACGCCAAGGTTCTTACAAGACGGCGCAATTTTCTCCCGGTGAAATCGCTGCCGACGCGATGCTTCGCGGTGCCGAGCGAGCAGTACAAACGCTCGGCGCGACACGCGAAGAACTGGACGAGTTGGCATTGCAAAGCCACCAACGAGCATTGGCCAATGCCAAAACAAATACGTTAAAGGATTGGCTCGTATCGGTGCCCGAATTGGCGAGCGATGAATGTTTACGACCGCGCATGCGTTTGCAACTTCTGCAGCGTTTACCGTTGCTCTTAGGTCCGGGTACACACATTACAGCCGGCAATGCCTGCCTGATTCATGACGGGGCTGCGTTTGCCATGCTCGCCGGTCAAGAAGCAATTGAACGGTACTGCTTACGACCGCTTGCCAAAATCATTGCGGTCGCGCAAGGCGCCAGTGATCCTTTACTGTCTCCGCTCGGTGTAAAACACGTCAGTACATTAGCGTTGCAAGCGGCTCATTTGCAAATGGACGATATGGATACAATCGAATGGAATGAGGCGTTTGCAATCATCGATTATCTCTTTACGCGTTCGTATCCGCAACTTGTCGATCGGTATAATCCGCTCGGCGGCGCGTTGGCCTACGGTCATCCGTACGGTGCCTCGGGGGCCATCATCTTGACCCACTTGCTGGCCCGCCTGCATACTATCAAAGGTCGTTACGGACTGTGTGCCATCGCCGGCGCCGGCGGCACAGGTTGCGCCATAATCGTGGAGCGTTGCCATGAGTAATTTTATTCACCGCCTCCGCCACTGGGCTAAAGCATGTCCGGAAAAAATAGCGCTGCAAGTCGATGAAAAAAGGTATACTTATGCCGAATTGCTTCATGAAATCGACGCGCTTGCCGCAAATTTACCGTTTCCGTCCGGCAGCGGCGTCCTTATTCAAGAAACGGATCCCGCGCAACAATGGTTGCTTTTTCTAGCGTCACGCAAAGCCGGTTTACGACCGGTCCTTTGCCATCCCGATTTGCCGGCGGAAGATGTGCTAAATATTGCCGAGTCAAATGGTCTCTGCCTTTTCGACGGTACCATCGGCCCATCTGACGTGACAAAAATTCCGGCCGCGGCGGAATTCGGTATTCTGTCGTCCGGCAGTACGGGGCTGCCCAAACTTTTTTGGCGGGAAGAACACAGCTGGACAGACTATTTCCCCATTCAAAATAAAATTTTTGGAATTAATGAAAAATCCCGCTTATTTTTCCATGGCTCATTCAGCTTTACCGGGAATTTCAACTCGTTTGTCTGTGTGTTTTGGGCCGGCGGGTTTGCCCGTACGATTTCCGCGTATGTACCGCGCCGCTGGTGGCACATTCTCCAAGAGGAATCCATCAACACGCTGTATCTCCTGCCGGTGAAGTTGCGTCAGATTCTGCGCGCGGCAAAAACGGATATCTCATCCTCTATGCGTGCTGTTTTTACCGGCTCGCAGTCGTTGGACAAAGAGCTTTCCGCCGCATTGCAAAATCATTTCCCGAAGGCGCTGATTACGTTATATTACGGCGCCGGTGAGCTGAATTATATTACCTATTGCCACATTGACGAGTGGGATCTGGAGCCGGGCATCGTCGGTAAACCGTTTCCGCAGGTCAGGGTCAGAATTAAGGATGCGTCGATTTACGTGACAACTCCTTTCGGCGTTATCGGCAGCGATCACGAAATGACCCTCGGCGATACCGGTGCATGGACGCCGCGCGGCAATATTCGTTTTACCGGTCGCTCCAATGCGGTGATTAATTGCGCCGGACGTAAAATTTCCGTCGCTAAAGTCGAGGATGCATTACGTGAAACGCCCCTGATCAAAGATGTTACCATATTTGCCGTGCCCGATACGAAGCGCGGTGAAGTGCCGGCCGCCGCTGTGGTTGTCGAACAAAAGCAGCCTCTTTCCACATTGCGAAAAATGGCGCTGCGCTTGCCGTCAATCGAGCGGCCGCGCTATTGGCTGCAATATGCGGAATTGCCGCTAAATTCCTGCTCCAAGCCGGATGTTCATGCCATGCTCGCCGATTGGCAAGCCACACAAAAAAAAGACGCGTAAGCGTCTTTTTTTAATGCTGCAACAATGTAAGAAATGCTTTCCCGAACCGTTTTTGTAATTCGCCAAGCAATACAGAATCGGTTGTTTGAGCATATCTTTCCGCCACTTCACGCGCTTTCACCAAGAGCGGTAAGTCGTGAATGGGATCTGCCACTTTAAGATCCGGCAAACCATGCTGTCGATATCCGAAAAGTTCTCCCGTACCGCGCAGCAGTAAATCTTTTTCCGCCAACGTAAAACCGTCCTGAATTTCGGCCATGTAACGCAAACGCTCCTGTGCCAGTTCGGTTTGGCTGTCGCTTACCAAAATACAATATGCCTGCGCGCTGCCGCGGCCGACACGACCGCGCAACTGGTGCAGTTGCGCTAAGCCGAAACGCTCTGCGCCTTCCACGAGCATGACCGTCGCATTCGGCACATTTACGCCGACCTCCACCACGCTGGTGGCGACCAGCAGATGGTATTGACGCTTGGCAAAAGCTGTCATCACCGCCTGTTTGGCGTCCGCTTTTAACCCGCCATAAACCAGACCGACGCCGAATTCATGGAATCGCTTTTCCAGCTCTTCGTATACCTCTACAGCGGCCTTTAAATCCATTTTTTCGGATTCTTCGACAAGCGGGCAGACAACATAGACTTGGTGTCCCCGTGTCATTTCTTTCTCCAAAAAACGTAAAATTCGCGGCATATACGAGCGGTTCACCGCAAAAGTCTGAACCGGTTTGCGACCCGGAGGCATTTCACGAATGAGAGATATATCCAAATCGCCATATACGGACAAGGCCAATGTACGCGGAATCGGAGTCGCGGTCATGACCAACGTGTGCGGTGCGCTCCCTTTTTCTTCCAAGCGCATGCGTTGCCGTACACCGAAGCGGTGTTGCTCATCTGTCACGACCAGGCCCAGCGCCTTCAATTCCACGTCCTCTTCTAAAAGGGCATGCGTACCGATACATACCGTTACGCTACCGTCAAGCAGTCCGGCAAGAATATCTTCCCGCTCGCTTTTATTGGTTTTCCCCGTCAAATTGGCAACGCGTATACCGAGCGGTGCTAAGAGCGGCTGCAGCGTTTCATAGTGCTGATTCGCGAGAATTTCCGTCGGTGCCATCAAAAGCGACTGGTACCCGTTTTCCGCCGCTTTCGTCATCGCAAGCGCCGCCACTACCGTTTTACCGCTGCCGACATCGCCCTGCAGTAACCGCCGCATCGGCACGATCCCTTCCATATCATCGCAAATATCCGCCAATGCCTTTTGCTGATCGCCGGTCAAACGGTACGGTAAGGTATGCATCAGTTGTCGAAAAAGGTTGCCGTTCGGTGCGCATTTGATACCGACTGCTCCTGTCTCGCGCTGCGCGCGTAAGCGCAAAACGCCAAGTTGCAAAAAGAAAAGTTCTTCAAAAGCCAATTCCTGACGCACTGCGGTCGCCGTTTCCTGATCCGGCGGTTGGTGCGCAAGGCGAGTCACCTCAGCGCGCGAACGCAGGCCGAGTTGCTGACGCACATCCGTCGGTAACGTCTCGGGAATATCCTTTATTGCAGCCAATGCCGTTTGGATCCAACGCTCCAGACTTGCCGGCCGGATGCCTTCCGTCAAGCCATAGACCGGTTGCAACTTACCTTCGACCGCGCTCCCTTCGTCGGGAAACACTACCTCGGGCGAATTCATTTGATATTTACCATAGCCCGCTTTAATGCGTCCGAAAGCGATAATCCGATCGCCCTCATGAAACAGCTTTCGTTTAAACGGCTGATTGAAATAAACCAGTTCGAGATTGCCACTGTCATCATTTACTATCACATTTAAAATAGACAAGCGCGGGCGAGGCCGTCGCTCCTGCACTTTTGTGATGACGCCTGCCACAGTCACGTCAGCACCGTCCGCCAGAGCACGGATCGGCACTACTTGTGAATAATCACGATAGGCGCGCGGATAATATTGCAGCAAATCGCCCACGGTATGTATGCCAAGCACAGCTAAACGTTGTTCTGCGGCTTTACCGATGCCTTTAATGACCGTTACCGGATCTTGCCAATGCATAGTTACCTCCTCTCCCTATTATACAAAAAACGGACTCTTACGAGTCCGTTTTTATGATCAGTCCTCCTGCGGCAAAATCAAATTTAAAACGATTGCCACAATGGCCGCCGATGCCACGGTCGAACCAAGTACATATTGCAGCAACTCAGGCAGCGTTGCCATGTAGTCTTTTGGCAGTAAATACAACGCCAACGAAATAACCATCGGGACGCCGATGACAAACATATTGCGTTCCGTAAGCCGCTCCTGTTTCAAAATACGAATTCCCGAAAGGGAGATAATCGCGCAAACGACCACGAACACACCGCCGATCACCGGTGCCGGAATAGACGCAATCAATGTCGCCAATTTGCCGGACAAACCGAACATCATCAGCCACGCGCCGGCGCCGTAAAACGCGTACCGGCTGGCGACACCGGTGATGGAAATCAGACCAGCATTGGTCGAATAGCCGGTGACCGGTGTCGAACCGACGAGGCTCGATACCAAACAGCCGAGGCCTTCACCGACCACGCCGCGATCGACCTGTTTCGGTGTAACATCTTCATTGATCACCGATCCGATCGCGAACCATGTGCCGGTGGTTTCCGCCATCAACACGAAGAATACGAAAATCATCGTTAAAATAGCCGATGGCGTAAAGCTCGGCATGTAATCGATAAATGCCAAATGCGGCCGCGCGAGCCACCCGGCCGCCGCTACACTTTCCCATTGGAAACGCCCCATCAACTGCGCTGCAACACTTCCCGTAGCCAGTGCAAAAATGACGGCACCGGTTCGTAGCCAATTCCCTTTTTTACCTATGTGTATACCCAAGGTCACGCAGAATATCAAGGTCACAACCGAAACCAATGCCAGTAAAATATTCTGTGTCACAGTTTCCGTTCCGTAAATCGCGTAAATATTTGAATCCAGCGCCACCGGCAGCAACGACAACCCGATGATTAAAATAATCGTACCGCCCACCAGACGCGGCACCAACACATTGATCAGTTTACGAAACACACCGGTCAAACCGAGCACGACCAACAGCAGCGAGGCCACCATCGTCGAACCGAACACTTCATTCAGCCCTAAAAATCCGCCGCCGGCGGCCATTGTTATCCCGACAATAGCTCCGATCGGCACATAACTCGGGCCTTGCGCGATCGGTAAGCGCATACAAAAATGCGCCTGAATGATCGTTGCAATCCCCGCTGCCAGAAATGTCGCCTGAATTAGAATCGACGCTTCCGCGACCCCCAAGCTTAAAATCGACGCGATGACAAACGGTACTACGTACACATCCATCGCCAACACGTGTTGCAAACCGAGAAAAATAATTTTATTCCATGGTAATTTTTCATTCGGCGCAACAATTAAATGTCCTTCGTACTGTGTTTCCTGCAAATTCTTCGCTGACTCCATGAGTTCTCCTTAACGACCTGACACCAATTGTCCCTGTACCCATACTTTAGTAATATTGGCACGGTTGGCGGTAAATAAAATTTTCTGCAAGACAGACTGTGTATCGTCCTCGCTATACAAAACAATATCGGAATGGGGGGCGGCCACATCGATCAGCTGCACATCCCAATGATATCCCGGTAAAAACAGACCGATATTTTGATGCAATGCTTTGCCGCCCGCCGTCGTCGCCATATAAAACGCATGGCGAAAATCAATACGTGACTCCGCCACACCGCGACTCGCGGCGGGAAGATTCGCGTCAACACCATCTTCCAGCATACGACTGGAGATAATCGCCTGACGAATATTCGCATAAATCGACGGTGCAAAGCCGCCGGACACGTCCGTACCCAAACCCGCTTTGACCCCTTGCGCATGCCGACGGCGAACCGGATATACGGCATTACCGAAAAACGCATTGGAAATCGGGCAATGGGAAATTGTCGAACCGCGTTGAGCGACCAATTTCGCCTCGTCTTCCGTCAATTGCGTCGCATGCCCCATCACCGCACGATCTGTTAAAAGACCAAAGGAGTCCAAAACCTCCGCATCCGATGTACCGAAATGTTCGTGCGCATAACCGGCCTGCCAGTCCGATTCCGACAAATGAGTTTGAATCGGAATCGGGTACCGCTCCGCCAGTTCTCCGAGTCCTTTCAGCGCTGCCGGCGTGCACGACGGCACAAAACGGGGTGTAATGACCGGCGTCAGCAATTGCCGTTCATCAGTAAGTGCCATGATGCGCTCAATCGTCTCTTCCGTACCGGCAATTCCCGCGTCCGCGGATGCGTCACGGTAGTAATCCGGACATTGATCGGGATTGTCCATTACCACTTTACCGAGTGCCGCGCGTTGGCCCAGTGTTTGACATACTTCACCGAGCAACACCGTAGCGTCCACATTTTGCGTACCGTAGTACAGTGCAGCCGTCGTACCGTTTGCTAAGCTGCGCATGACAAGATCCGAAAATACCGGCACCGCTTTTTCTCCATCGGTAAATGACTGTTCGAGTGAGAACGTGTATTTCTGCAGCCAATCCTCCAACGGGACATGCAATGCGTTACCTATATTTTCCCATTGCGGCGCGTGAATATGCAGATCGACAAATCCCGGCAACAGATATTGCGTGACGGATAACTCTTCCAATTCGCCATTCGCGCGGGCATCGTCTACCGCTTTCGCATAGTCGGCATCCCGGGGCAGCAGTACACGTTCCAATGTGCCCGCCGCGTTGATTTCAAAAAGCGCATCGGCGAGCACCTCCACTTCCCCCCAAATAGGAGCATGAAATGCCGTCCCCAACACAAAGTGGTGCTTTGCAGGTAAAGTCATATTCTTCCCCATTTCTCAAACATTTTATATTATTATACAAAATTTAGATATAAAAAGGTGAAATATTTTATCATTGCCTGCGTTTTCATTTTTATTTGCATACCAGCGGGCATCTACATTGAACGCATCTGCGACCGTTTGCATAAATATGTTGTTACCACTTTGATGTAAACGTAGACAGGGACACATTTTCGACGTTTTAGTAAATAAATCTAAAAACCGAACTCTTCCAAATTCTCGTCAGTGCATATAAAAATAAAAAGCCGTCGCACTAATTGTCGACGGACTTACAGCGATAGTTTATGAATGAAATCACAATTGCAGTATTGTACAATACCTGCATCAATAAAGACTTTCTCTCAAACCAAAAGAGGAAGCGACAGGCTTCCCCTTTTGGTCTCTATTATTTTTTCTTGTGAATCAATTCATACAATTTCGGACCTACCGCTAATGCTACGACAATCCCTAACGCAGATGTCATGAGCGAAAACGGAATATTGGCAATCGCCGTCTGCCAGCTGCCGATGACCGCCCACCAGGCAACCACATACCCTGCCAAAGTCCAGAGCGACGCGATCAATGTCGCGATCAGCACACGTCCGTAGCTGGGCCGGCGATTCGGCGTGTGTCCGAAGTAACCGACGAGGTAACCTGCCACGCCTTTAATAACGAGTGAAAACGGTGTATATCCGGTCAATCCCACGATAGCATCAAAAATCATCGAACCGATACCGCCACCAACGGCACCTACCCAACGACCGAAAACAATTCCGATAATGTAAAGTGCCGCGCTGCCCATATGAACCATAGCGCCACCGGGCATGGGGATAAGCACCATTGTCGCGACGACGCAAAGCGCGATAGCTACTCCCATATATACCATTTGTCTTGTCGATTGACTTCGTTTTTCTATAGTATTGCTATTTTGCATATTTTTCACCTTCCTGCCACAAATATGGCAATTCCAATTCAAACGGCACGCCGTTTTCAATTTTTGTTCCGGCGTCCTGCAATCTTTTAATTCCATTCGTCACAAATTGACCGGCGACTTGCACGGCTCCGGCCCACGGTACTCCTTTAAGTCGCAAGCCAACTAACGCGGATGCAAATAAATCGCCCGTTCCTACCGCGGGTAACGGGATTTCTGCAAAGGTAAACCACGCCTCCGTGTGCGTATTTTGATCATACAAATAGTTAGCCAAATAACCTTTTTTCACCGGTAATGATGTAATCACTACCGTTTCCGGTCCCAGCTTGACAAGCTCGCTCGCCAACCGCCGTGCCTCCTCTTTTGAAACCTGTCCGGCATGGTACGGCACATCACATAAGAAACAGGATTCGGTATAATTGGGCGTTGTTATCGTCGCATCACGCAATAGACTGCGCATGGCTTCCACCATCGTATGGTCAAATGCTGAATACATTTTGCCGAGATCCGCCATGGCCGGATCGATCATAATCAAATCTCCCGGATGGGTATAGCGCTGAATCAGGTTATGTACCAATCGAATCTGCTCGGGATTAGCCAGAAAACCGCTATAAAAAGCATCAAAGTGAACGCCGTTCACTTCCCATGCTTTCACAAATTTAGGTATTTCTTCATCGAGCGGCAGCATATAGTGATGAGCAAACCCCAGATGATTGCTATAAAGGGCAGTGGGCAACGGTACCGCCTGTACGCCCAATGCCGCCAAGACCGGAATGGCGACAGACAATGCACAACGTCCCATCAGACTCAGATCGTGTACGGTCAGACAACTGGGTACCGATAACCCGGCTACTTTTTCATTCATAAGTACTCCTTTTCATTGATATAGATCATCATAGAGTTCTTCTTGTCATACATCAATATACAGTTTTAAGTTAAAAATCATGACAGAAAATTAAGCAATAAAAAAGGTGACCGCAGTCACCTTTTTTAGTCGATATTCATAGAGGAGAAGAATACCGACACTCTATTGATAATCAGGGAAAATATCATCAATAGAGCTCCTGAAATCAGGGTACAGTAAACACTGTACAACTACATTATAGCATAGATTTTGAAAAAACAAAGTTCTGCCCTTTCCCTATTTCTCGTTCTGTTTCCAGCCTATGGTACGCGGCAAGTCGATGACGGGGCGACTCCACTTATATATCAGTGCGAGAATCGCACCGCAAACAGCAACCGCCACCGTCGGCAAAAATAACGCCGGTAAACGGTTCACGATCTGCCCCCAGGCGACCGGCGACGCCGTTTCCTGCATAATCATATAGAATACCAGCTGATGCATGGTAAACGCCGCGATTGCGCCAAAATATCCCAGAAAATATGCTGCGCCTACATGACGTTTACGCGCTGTTACATACATTGCAAGATAAATCAGAATAGAAACCACGCCGCCGCCAATAAAAATCGGTTTCACCTGTGTCGGCAAAATCACAAGCATATATATTGCCAGCAGCAAGATGATGGACAGCAGAATATGCATGAACAGGATCACCAATGCCAAAGCGCGACATCTCTCGCGCAGCGGATTCGTCGTTTTCCAAGCCGCATAAAGCGCGCCGTGCGAAGTGCAAGCCAGTACGGCCCAAATACCGCAAACCACTCCGATCGGTGACCAAAAAATCATGCCGGATGTAACTGTCCCCATACCCATATTTAAAAGAATGGAGAATCCTACAGTGACCAGATAAATTACGGTAACAACCGAGACCAACGCATGCACAAAACGTATTGCACGTGCGCCCTTAATCGCTTTCGCGTTGCGCCAAGCAGATCCCAAGCGCAGCAGCAGATTCAAAACAACCAAGCCCGCGCCGATCCAAATGACTTGATAATACGCACCTTGCAACCCTAAAAGAACAGCTTCCAGCAGCCAAAAAGCGGCCAGCAAACCAAGCTCACTGGCCTGAAATCCCGGCCGATAGAGCGAGCAAAACGCCATCCTCTCTCGGTCATTTTTTATAGTCCACGGCGCGGTGATCGCCAAACCAACATCGGTTTCTGTAACCCAAAAATATAAAGCGATCAAAAGCGAGGTGAAGATCACTAATCCCGGTGTTTCCAACCGGAAAAGCCAGGGCATCCATGACTCGACAATACTCATTACCAATCCCCTATTATATAAATCAAATATTTTCAAAAACTATGCTCATTATAGCATGTAAACAGTAAGCGCTAAACCTCTACACCGACATAGAAAAGATTCGGACTACAGTCCGAATCCTCGTAAACACCAAAACACAAATGCCGATACCAAGCCGCTTAACGGGATAGTCGAAACCCACGTCACCACCATGCTGCGCGCTACATTCCAATTGACAGCCGTAACACGTTTGGCAGAGCCGACGCCCATAATAGAACCCGAAACAACGTGCGTGGTACTGACCGGCATATGCAACATCGTAGCCAACGAAATAACGATGGAGGAATTCAAATCCGCAGCAAAGCCGTTAATACTTTCCATGCGAAACACTTTCCGACCTACGGTTGCAATAATTCTCCAACCGCCTACGGCCGTCCCTAACGCCATTGCCGCAGCGCACACTACTTTGACCCAAAGAGGTACTTCAAACGACGATAGATGACCGGCGGAAAGCAGCGCCAAAGTAATAATACCCATCGACTTCTGTGCATCGTTCGAGCCATGCGAAAATGCCATCGCCGCCGCCGTAAAAAGCTGCAAGCGACGAAATTTACGATTCAGGGTAAACGGTGCACGCCGTCCAAACAACCATAGCAACATAACCATCACAAAAAAACCGCCGCCAAAGGCAATCACCGGCGATAAAACGAGCGCCAAAAAGATCGTGCCGATTCCTGACCAGTCCAACGCCTGAAAACCGACGCTCACTGAAACCGCGCCAATAAGACCGCCAACCAGTGCGTGCGAAGAACTCGACGGCATACCGAAATACCAACTCGCAATATTCCACAAATTGGCGCCGATCAGCGCCGCGATTAAGACTTCTGAATTTACAAAAGACGGTGATAAAATAATATCTCCGCCAATCGTCTTGGCTACTCCTGTACTTACCAAAGCACCGAAAAAGTTTAAAATAGCCGCCATCATAATGGCATGTTTCGGTTGAATGGCGCGAGTAGACACAGAAGTTGCCACCGCATTGGCTGTATCATGAAAACCGTTGATATAGTCGAATGCGATGGCAAGTATAATAACTCCCCAAAGAAGTAGTTGCTCATGCATATTTTAATACGACTCGCTGAAAAGTATTGACCAGGATTTCACACTCATCGACCACTTCTTCCATGGACGAGAGAATTTCTTTCCATTTAATAATATGAATGGGATCCGTACATTCCGTAAAGAGTTTCGCCATTTCTTCATGGTAGTAGACGTCTCCCTGTGATTCCAAATTGCTTACTTTCTTGCTGCGTGCTTCAATCTTTAAATAATTACCCTTGAGGTTGCGCATATACGACACCGATTTACGAATTTCATCCATACATTTCGCAACGATCTGTGCCATCGCAACCGCGCCCGGAGTCGGCTCGCCCGGATGATACATAACCATCTTGTCCATGATTTCTTTAATTTCATCCAGAGCCGTGTCCAGCTGTTCAATCACCGATTGAATATCCTCACGATCGATCGGTGTGATAAACGTTTTTTGCAAACGCTCCATCGTCTTTGAACGAACCTCCGCGCCTTCTCGTTTTAACCGCTGGACTTCCTCCAGTCCGTCTTTACTGTCAATTTTGTTTGCAAAACAGTCGTAGAGAATTTTTCCTGCATTTGCACCCAATTCTGCGTGCTTTTCCAACAATGCAAAGAACTTTTCTTCTTTCGGTTTTAACTGAAATGCCATGCTGCGTCTCCTATCCACCCTCAAAAGTTTTTCTATGTAAAATCATTATAACATAGCGATCGATAATAAACTATTCAAGGTCATGTCTAAACTTTCAGTATTCCTAAAAATTACTAAAGCTTGACAAACTATATCACTTTATCTCATCATGTAAAAAAACGCAAAAAAAGACCTTTTTACTGTACATAGTAGCAAAAAGGTCTTCTTTTAATCTTTACAAATGGTATTAAAATTTTTTATGCTTATTCCGGCTCAATAATAAAGGAAAGGGACGCGAAATATTTCACCTGTGTATTAGGATCATCTGTCGGATACGCAATTTCTATGCCGAGTACATTCAAACCGTTAGCTGCCACCGTAACTGTCGCACGACCGTTCGCATCGGTTTTCGATTCATTGGTCAGATCATTAATTACGTCTTTAATTAACGGCGCATCGGCCATCGGTTTGCCGTCTTTGTAAGCACGAATCTCAAAGGTATCGCCTTTGCGCAACGTCAACGGGTTGACAGACGGAACTATTTGTATCGGCACGTTGTAGATATAACCCGGTTTGACTTCCGGATTCCAATAATTCACGTTATATTTTACCGCATGTGTTGTTTTGACTGCATTCGGCACTTCCGCAAACGGGGCATTTACCGTTTTACCGTCTTTAGTTTTAGTGAAGTAGCCATAATCAAAGAAAGTCGTCGTAACACCCAAATTTTCTGTATTGGCAAACGAAATATGATCACCATGCCGAACTACATCCACTGCAGTCGGTTGAAAATTCTTGTCGTAGCCTTCCACCATTTGTACACAAGCAGGATCATAGACGTTATTGCCAGGTCCTTCCCCAAGAACCAGCACACGTTGATCCAGGCTGTTCGCTACAAACACACCGTGCGCAGATACATCCGCTGCACCAAACGCTCCTGCCAACAAACCTGCACATAAAGCCAATCCTACTGCTTTTTTCATATCGTTTCCTCCTCTAGAAAATATGAATTCCCTATGGTTAATATTATCATATGTTTATTTTTCTGTAAAATTATAAACATTTGTTCTCATTATTTAATTTAATATAGTTTATATTTTGTTATTTTATATAAATACAGTAAATAAAAAAGCCTTCAAATGAAGGCTTTTAAAGTGGTGACCCAGGAGGGATTCGAACCCCCGACCTTTTGATTCGTAGTCAAACGCTCTATCCAGCTGAGCTACTGAGTCATGCAATTGGCAGGGGCAGAAGGACTTGAACCCTCAACCAACGGTTTTGGAGACCGCTACTCTACCAATTGAGCTATACCCCTACGTAATCAGCAGCTACCTATGCTCCCGGGCCGTTTCCAGCCAAGTACTTTCGGCGTTTACGAGCTTAACTACTGTGTTCGGCATGGGTACAGGTGTCGC
>QWBY01000050.1_pt1 | contig 116327 bp, 84 predicted proteins | sample 1972471 | NCBI WGS metagenome assembly QWBY01 (sample SAMN09866722, study PRJNA288562) | Human gut metagenome isolate term6_stool, whole genome shotgun sequencing...
AATGTTAATGTCAAGTCATTCAGTAAACAAGAAAATATTTGACAAGTAAAACAGAAATACATCGTCAGATCTGACAAGTGAATTCAGGAAAAGACATTCATTGATTAGTTGCAGTCCAAAAGGTGAGCTTTTGTACGATAAAAGGTGAGCTTTTGGAATGCGAAAGGTGAGCTTTCACATTCAGGGGCATAGCCAACGGGAAACCGTTGCAAAATAATTCACAACGAAGAGAACAGCTCCGCGCACTTCTCCCCACCCTTCTCGCCCGTCCAAACATGCCGAAAAAGATGGGGAAATGCACCAATGAAAAAACAATTTGCAACTAAAAGAGAAAAAAATCTTACCTTTCACACAGAATAACATCCTTTTTCATTATCTTTGTGGCCGAATTTCAAATAATCTAAATTACACTATTAAATATTATCTTCATTATGGCGAATAAAAATTACCTACTGTTACTGTTGCTCTTTACGGCACAAATAGTATTCGCAGCACCAGTAACAAAATCAGATGCACTTCGTACGGCAAAGCGATTCCTACAGGCAAAGGGCATCAAGATGAAAACACCGCGCATGGCCTATGCGGCACCGCGCAAGCAAAGCAATGCTAAAACCGAAACACCGTCGGCCTACTACGTATTCAATGCTGGCAGCGAACAGGGATTCGTTGTCGTATCGGGCGACGACCGCACCGAAAAAGTGCTCGGTTACAGCGATACTGGCTCATTCAACCTATCCTCCGTTCCGGAGAACATGAGGAGTTTCCTGCAGAGTTACGCTGATCAGATCAACCAACTCGACAAACAGAACGCAGATATGTCAACCACCGTTCCTGGACAGGGCGATGCCACGCGCAATCCCATACGCCCGCTGCTCAAATGCAACTGGAATCAGGACGGCGCTTATAACCAACACTGTCCGAAGTCGGGCAAATTGCCCAGTAGCAAACGATTTGTCACGGGCTGTGTAGCAACAGCCATGGCACAGACGATGTACTACCACCAGTGGCCGGAGAAGACCACGGCGACCATCCCTACCTATACAACGTTCACGAAGAATGTTACCGTACCAGAAATTCCCGCCAATTCAACACTGAGCTGGAAGGATATGTTGCCTGAATACACCGGAACAAGCGACCCGAAGGCCAACGTCGATGCCGTGGCCGACCTGATGGCATGGGTGGGAGCTGCGGTGAAGATGGACTACAACGTGAGCGCAGCAGGCGGTTCGGGAGCTATCACCGAGTCTATCGCACCTGCTCTCTACAAGTATTTCGACTATTCCGCCTACTGTATCGACCGAAAGAACATGACTTCGGTTGACTTTGACAACGCTCTCTACAAGGAAATGAAAGCGCACAGACCAGTAGTTTTCTGCGGCGCATCAACTGGTGGCGGCCATTGCTTCGTCATCGACGGCTACGATGGTCAAGGTCTCTACCACGTCAATTGGGGTTGGGGCGGCATGAGCAACGGATACTTCCTCATTTCCGTACTGAACCCGGACAACACGTCAGGCATCGGCGCAAGTACGACCAACGATGGTTATGCCATCGACCAGCAAGCAGTCATCGGCATTCAGCCGGGAGCTCCCGCCAATCTGCCAAAAGACGGTCTTAAAATGGGTATCACGGACGTGGAGAACAGGTTGATCTCGTTGGAGTTCAGCAATGGCGCAGGCATTGACGGCACATTCGACTACGCAGTCGGAATCATCGACGACCAAGGCAACATCTCAGGCGAGGCGACCAGCATCGAGAGAAACAAGACTCTCAAGTTTATGTATTCCTATTCACACAGACTCTATCTCTCGAAACTTGAGCGCAACAAGACCTATAAGCTGACTCCAGTGAGCCGTGTCTATGGCACGACCGACTGGACGTTCGACCCCAGCATGTATGTCATCGTCCATGTTGATGCGAACGGTCGGATAACCAACGAGTTCGACCCGATAACCCGTACCGACAAGCTTGAGTTGGGCGATTTGCAGTTCATCGGCGACAAGACGACACGCACCCCCCAGCCCGTGAAGTTCAGCATCAAGAACAACGGCACTCACGAATTTTACGGCACACTCTATCTGTTCGTCACCGAACCCGTATCAACCACTCGCGAAGAGGTCGCACTCATATCGCCCACTATCAAGGAAGGACAGACCATCGAGGTGGAAATGCAGTTCACTCCGGCATCCACTGGCAAACATACCCTTTACGTAACGTCCGACGATGAGGGCAAGGACGTGCTCAAACAAGGAGATGTGACCATCACATCTCCTAACAGCAGCTCTGTGATACTGGGCTCTACCTTCACCATCAACGGCGAACAGGCCGGCACGGTCTATGGCAACAAAATCAGCGGCAAAGCCCACATCACAAGTACGGCAGGCGATTACAATGGAAACATCAACGTCGGCATCTTCGATTCATCAAGTCAATATGCCCTCAATCTGACTTCTGTCAACGCCAAAATCAAGAACGGGGAGAGCATCGACGTAGATTTTGCGTTCGGTGGCCTCTCCGACGGACAATACACACTGATCGCATTCAAGGGCTATCAGGAGATGAGGGATTACAAGACGGTGACCCTCAAGCAGGGAATTATCAGCTATATGGCCGACGGAACCGAGCTTACGCAGCCCGCCACCAGCAATATCGTGGTTAACGAGGCAGCAGCGGCAGTCGATTTGAGCAGCGCTGTTTATACGAGCGTTAAGCCCAACAGCAACCCCAACACACTTTACTACGTTTCGCGCTACGGCAACACCAAGGGCTTGGAGAACAAAAACGTGATCGTCAACGGGGTAGCGGCCAACATTGAGCTGACCGACGGCAAGGCATTCTACTGCCCAGTTTCGTTCAAGGCCGAGAAAATAGCCTACACCCGCATCTTGAAACAGGCGCTGAGCAACAATAAGGGATGGGAGACACTGTCGCTACCGTTCGACGCAACCAAGATAACGGCTGACGGAAACGACATCGACTGGTACAAGTCGGCTACCGACAAGGGTAAGCAATTCTGGCTGATGAGCTTCAGCGAGCAGAAGGACAACATCGTCTATTTCAGCCATGCACCTGAAATGAGCAAGGATCTGCCCTACCTCATCGGAGTTCCCGCCGCACTGGTGAACAAGCAAGTAAGATTCAGTGCCGAGGATGCGGAAATCACCGCTGACAACCCATGCATGACAAGCTCGCCACGCTACACCTACTACAGTTCAGCGACCAACCTGAACAGCAGCCGTACATTCGGCATCAACGAGCAAGGCTCTCAATTCGACTATCAGTCGGCCTTCGCTCCTGCCTTCTTCCGTGCATTCTTTGCTGCCAATGAAATGGCTGACGCTACCACCAACTCACTCCTGATCAGAATCATCGGCACAACGACAGATGGCATCCAGACCATCGACGAGACTGTTCTCACACAGCCAGCCAACGTGTTCGACCTTCAGGGACGCAAGGTGGCAAGACTCAATGCCGGACAGACCGTCAACAGTCTGCCTAAGGGCATCTACATGATGAACGGAAAGAAGGTCGTTGTGAGGTAGCCAACGGACCGATTCCGATTACCGTCTCACTACTGACGGGTAATCCATAACAGACTAAGGACTGAAATCCGAACATGGGTTTCAGCCCTTTTTCATGCCCCATCCTCGCCCATCACCAAGCATATCTAAGCCAACGCATGGCAAAAGCTCATCTTTCACAATGTAAAAGCTCACCTTTTGCACGGTAATAGCTCACCTTTTGAATAGCAAAACATTTCTAATTGAAAATCAACAACTTACGACCAATCACTCGTTCCCACGTTTTTTAGGCCTGATAAGTCCTACCCCCGTCTCACAAACGCTTCATCCCTATTCTGTCATCAACGTCACTTCTGCTATTGTTTGATTGCCGTTCAGTTTGTTGATCGTTCTTTTAAAAAATAGCGGGCTACGCAAAGAAAGAACGGCAGTAAAGATACCGACAAACGAATGAGAGCGGTCGGGAAACCATCAGCCCATCAACTCGTTGTGAGCCTGTGGTCGAATGAGCGATTGGGGAAGCAAGACCGTTTGGCGATAAAAAACAAGTGAGATGAAAATTTGTTTTCGGTAACAAAGCGACTGTAAATCAACTGGTTATCCATGATTATAGATTTAATCTATCAACTCATTGATTTTATCATTTGGAGCGAGAGTAGAATATAGCTAACTTTGCAATAAACAAATTTAAAACAGTAAAGAATTATGCAGACAATAATCAATGCACAAGCTCCTGAATTTAAGGTTCAGGCATTCCAGAACGGTGAGTTTAAGACAGTTTCAAGTGACGACATCAAAGGCAAGTGGGCGATTTTCTTCTTCTATCCAGCCGACTTCACATTCGTTTGCCCAACAGAGTTGGTTGATTTGGCAGGCAAATACGAGGAGTTGAAGAAGATGGGAGTTGAGGTTTTCTCAGTGAGCTGCGACACACACTTCGTACACAAGGCATGGTTCGACACTTCCGACAGCATTAAGAAAATCAACTACACCATGCTTGCCGACCCATTGGGCGTACTGGCCAAAGGTTTCGGTGTCTATAAGGAAGACGAGGGAGTGGCTTACCGTGGCACATTCGTCGTAAACCCACAGGGACTCATCAAGTTGGTGGAGATGCAAGATAACAGTATCGGCCGTAACGCCGACGAATTGGTGCGCAAGGTGAAGGCAGCACAGTTCGTTGAATCACACCCAGGTGAGGTTTGTCCAGCTAAATGGAACGAGGGTGCTGACACTTTGAAGCCCAGCATCGACCTCGTGGGTAAACTTTAAGACAAAAATTACTTTGACAACTGCTCCTCCCCGCCAAGGGAGGAGTTTTTAAAACCATAGCTGCTTATGTTAGACCAAAGCATTTTAGAACAAGTGAAGGGCATCTTCGCCTCGCTGAAGTCGGAGATAACGCTCAACGTAGCCTTAGCCAAAGAAAACGAAAAGACGGCAGAAATGCGCCAGTTCATCGACGAGTTCACGTCGGTTTCCGACCGGCTGAAGGCTGAGTACAACGAGGTGGAAGGACAGGAGCTCCGCTTCGGTCTGGTCAGAGACGGCCAACCGACAGGCATCAGCTTCAGGGGCATTCCCAACGGACACGAGTTCACGTCGCTGTTGCTCGCCATTCTCAATGCCGATGGTCAGGGAAAGAATTTCCCCGATGAGACAACACAACGCCGCATCAAGGCACTCAAGGGTAACATAGCACTAAAAACCTACGTATCGCTGACATGTACTAATTGTCCGGACGTGGTTCAGGCACTCAATCTCATGTCGCTCATCAATCCTAACATTAGGCATGAAATGATAGACGGTGGTCTCTTTCAGCAGGAGGTGAGCGACTTAGGCATCCAGGGCGTGCCCGCAGTTTACTGCAACGGTGAGTCGTTGCACATCGGACGGGGCGACCTTGGAATCCTTCTCCAAAAGTTGGAGGATATGGTGGGTAGCGAAACAGACGACAACGCTGAACCGGTGGAACACCATCACGACGTAATCGTAGTGGGAGGCGGTCCTGCCGGTGCGTCGGCAGCCATCTATTCGGCCCGAAAAGGGCTCCGCGTGGCAGTCGTGGCAGAGCGCATTGGCGGTCAGGTGAATGACACCACAGGCATAGAGAACCTCATCTCCGTTCCGCAGACCAACGGAACGCAGCTCGCCGCTGACCTTAAAGCTCACATCGGCTCCTATCCCATCGACATTTTCGAACACCGAAAGCTGACACATGTTGACTTCAGCGGAAAGGAAAAGTCGATCGGCGTGAAAGGAAGAGAGACATTCTTCGCACCAGCGGTCATCATCGCCACGGGCGCCAGTTGGCGACGACTCGGCGTGGCTGACGAAGAGAAATACATCGGACACGGAATCCACTTCTGTCAGCACTGCGACGGCCCCTTCTACAAGGGCAAGAACGTGGCAGTTATTGGCGCAGGCAACTCTGGTCTCGAAGCAGCCATCGACCTGTCGGGCATCTGCAACAGCGTGAGCGTTTATGAATTCAGCGACCACCCGAAAGCCGACACCGTGCTGCAGCAGAAGGCTGCCACGCTCGACAACCTGCAGATTTTCACCAACTCACAGGTGACAAAGGTGGAGGGCGACGGTACGAAACTGACGGCGATAATCGTCAAGGACCGAACGAACGACGAAGAACGCAGCATCGGTATCGACGGTGTGTTCGTTCAGATAGGTCTTGCAGCCAACAGCGAGCCCTTCAAAGATCAACTCGATATGACCCCACGACACGAAATCAAAGTCGATGAATTTTGTCGCACGACCCTTGCGGGCGTCTATGCGGCGGGCGACGTCACCAATGTGCCCTACAAGCAAATCGTTATCGCCATGGGCGAGGGAGCAAAGGCCGCTCTGTCGGCATTCGACGACCGTCTGCGGGGCATCATCTGACGAACGGCGGAAAAGCAACAGACTATCTTCTGACGGCAAGTCAAGGCCTTCGACAAACAATAAGCGGAGAGTATGTCCCCAAGAGGCATACTCTCCGCTTACCAATATATAAGGAAGAGGGAATCATCAATCAGAAATCAAAAGCCAATAGTCATAGCGACGCGTCGGCGATTCAATACCATTTCTTGGTTTTGAGATAACTATCGGCATACGCTCGTGCAAAGCCTGGCTCGGCATCCTTCAGCTTGTGGGCAGGAATGCCGCCCCAAATCTCGCAAGGAGGTATCTTCGTGCCGGCCAGCACTACGGATCCAGCCGCCACCACAGCGTTCTCACCCACTTCTGCAAGGTCGAGCACAGTGGCATTCATGCCGATGAGCGCACCGCTGCGGATAGTCGCCGCATGAACCACTGCCCCATGACCGATGCTCACACCGTCCTCGATAGTCACTGGCCTACCTGCCGTCTGGTGAACGCAAGCCAAATCCTGTATGTTCACCTCGTTGCCGATGGTCACACCAGCGACATCGGCCCGAATCACCGCACCAAACCACACCGAACAGTCATCGCCCATTGTTATATCGCCTGCCAACGTGGCGTTTTCGGCTATGAAACACCGCTCGCCCCATGTAGGCTTCTTTCCTCTCACAGATTTTATCAGTACCATAAAGCTCAAAATTAACGTGGGTTCTATAAATTGTTCTTGTCAGGTTTCCTGATTCCTTTCGATGTCAAAGTGTAAGAATGCTTATCCGCATCTATATCGTTTGCACCTCAACCTACTTGCCATTTGAGCTGAAAAGAACAGAAAAGAAGGCAAGACGTAACCCGTAATCAACTTGTTTTCTGCATCGGTGGTAATTTATTCAATCCACCTTCAGTATATTTCACCACAAAGATACGAAAAAGATAATGAGCTTTTGAAAGATTTTTAGTAAATTTGTTGCCAATAGTGCGTCGGTACTCACGTCCCGTGGCACAGGCAACAATCTGAAATCAACACATTATCCGAATGAAAAAGACCATCACAGCCCTATTGCTCGCCGTGGCAGCGTTGACAATGCACGCACAAACGGCAGACAACCGACCGGAAATACTACTCGAAACCGACAGCGGAAACATACGAATCCAGCTCTATAATGAGACGCCGAAGCATCGCGACAACTTCATTAAGCAAGTGAAGGCGGGCGCATACGACGGTGTGCTCTTTCACCGCGTCATCAAAGACTTCATGATTCAGACGGGAGATTTGGGCTCAAAGACAGCCAAGCCCGGACAGATGCTGGGCGACACTCCGGAGGAATACACCATTCCCGCAGAGATACATTACCCACAACTGCTCCATAAGCGTGGCGCCGTGGCAGCAGCACGTGAGTCTGACGAGGTGAATCCTCAACGGGCATCGTCATCGACACAGTTCTACATCGTCTGGGGCATCAAGTTCTCCGACAAACAACTGGACTGGGCGCAAAGTCGGCTCAACCACTACACTGACAGCACTGTGCAGATGTCGCCCGAAACGCGCGAGATCTACAAGACAGTGGGCGGAACTCCCCATCTGGACGGTACTTACACGGTTTTCGGTGAAGTAGTAGAGGGGCTCGAAATCGTCAACCGCATTGAACAAGCCGTCGTCGATGACAACGACAGGCCTCTTGCTGACATTCACATCCGCAAGGCTTCGATAGTAGTAGAATAAGCGGTCAGCAAACGAAAAAAGGAGGCATGTCACCCCAATGACATACCTCCTTTTTGTATAATGTACCGACAATCAGTTCAACACTTTTCTGTTGCCGATGATGTAAATGCCTTTCGGCAGTCGTTTCAGGTCGGCTTTACCATTACCCACCTTAACTCCCATCAGGTTGTAGATGGTCTCCGGCTCGTCGTCGGTGTTCTCAACCACCTCAATCGCCGTTGTAGCGCCCTCATCATCTATGCTGCCGATGACAAGCGCTTTGGCAAGGTTGGGCGCAGATGGGTTGATGATGTCAAAATAGGCATGGAACGGTAGCACCTGAGCTGACGTTGTCTTGACAAAGGCATTGGCCGCCTGGTCGAGAACATAGTATGTGCCATTGCTAAGGGGCTTGTACGTGCCAGTGAAAACATGGTTATTGCCACTCTGCGAGCATGGTACGCTGGTTGCTACTTCAGCATTCTCGCCAACGAAGGTAATAGGCTTTCCCGTCAGAATCCAGCTGCTGGGCCACTTGCTGCTTGCTGCCGGAACAGCGATGATGTAAGGAGTGTTGGCCAACAGTTGGTCGGTGTAACCGTAAAGCACCTTGTTGCCGTCCTCTTGACGGAAGTCCATGATCCAAAGGTTCTTGTTCTTTTCTGACTTGCTCTTGAACCATTGCAGGCTTTTCGTTCCGTCCATGATGCTCTTCACGTCGAACGGTAGCACGATGGTTTCCCAGTTGTTCTTACCTGTGCCGTTATTGCCGTTAGCGAAAGTGCGTGTGTAGGAAATATTCGTGGCGGTGAAATCGTAGATGGCGAGGAAATTGTTTCCATCGGTCAAGCTGATATTGTCAGCATGGTCTCCAACCACGACATTGCAGCCATTCAGTTCTGAAGGAACGGTTGCCCCGTTTGGGAAATAATAGATACAGTTGGGGTTGCTACTTGGAGTGATCGTTCCGAGCGTGGCAAGGTCGGCCGATGTGAAATCAACTGCGTCCATAGCCTGACAGTCGATGGACGATGCACTGCTGACAGACTTTGTCTCTCCGCTGGTATCCACCATCGTGACACCAGGTGCGCACGTATAGGGGTCGTCGAACCAGTTTGGGGTTGTGGTATCACCATTTATCAAGGCATACACTTTGTATTGCTTGCCGGGCACAAATCCGGTAAGGGTGAAAGGAAACGCTACCGTTGCGCCTCCTTCGGCAGATATCTTTGTCCTCATTGTCGCCATCGGGCTATCTGAGGTGCCGTTCTGCTTGCTGTAGTCAAAGGCAGCAACCGTAACATCCACATCCGTTGCGGGTGTCTGTTGCTTATTGATAAGAGTTACCTTACCGGTTATGGTGTTGCCGTAGAAAGTTCTTCCGTTCACTCCGTCTATGGTGGTTGGACCTTTCAGTTCGTCATCTCCACCACTCTTTACCTTTACGGTGAATGAACCAGAACCAATCTGCACATCGTTCAACTTATCCTTCACCGTAAAGTTATACGTCGTCTCGGAAGTCACGTAAGGAGCTTTTCCCGAAAAGAGTACTTTGGCTGTTGTTCCGCCCTTGATGGTAGCAATGGCATCAAGGTTGGTGGTTTTGTAGCGCAAGGTGAGCGGACCGGAGAAGTCCTCGCCGGTGTTCTTCACCGTCACATAAATCTTCAAATCCTTGTCGGAATAGATATCCTCGCGCTGTTCCGAACCCAAGACCTCAAGGCTGCCTGATGATTGTGAGAGCTTGCATTGAGTCTCGGTTATTTCGGCATTAAAGCTCAACTTGTTGTTCTTCAACGCATCGGCCATGAGGTGCCACTCAGAAGCACCCGACTCACGGCAGACGGGATAGACCTTATAAGTGCCAAGAGGCAGGTCCGCCCCAAACGAAACGTCTCCGCTCATCTTTTTGTAAACAGTGCCTCCATTCTCATAGGTCTCAGCAGGATAGCGCGTTATTTCAGCGACGAAAGCGCCGTCCTTATAGAGTGCCAGTCCGACTTCGTAATTTAGTGCTGTTGCTCCCTTGCGGTTATAGAAGCGCATGCAAGGCGCAGAGCCCGTGAAGTTGGCATTGCTGTTGGTTCGCGTGAAAGTGTTCGTGTAGGAAGTGGCAGACATTTCGTAGATGTTGAGTGCGATGAAAGGTTTTGTTCCGCCGTTGGGTCGTTGAATGCCGATGACCGCTTCCTGATCCAAACCGAAGCCGTTGCCCATGCTTCCGCCCGTTCCCTGAATCTCGGGGAAGAGTACCGAGAGTAGGAAATAACCATCTGAACGACCGTGCCATCCCCAGTTGATATGGAAGTATTCACCGGAAGCATAGCCGTCGCAGACGAATGCGTGCCCACCGTTGAGTGATGTAACTCCGGAGTAGAGCACCGGACGATTGTTGGCGAGTTCATTATAGATGAGATCGTTCCAGTCATCATAGGAATATTCCGAGCGCGATACCAACTGTAGCCCGGCATCATAGCCGAAGTACTCGACAAATGCCGGATAGAAACGGCGAGACAATGCGCCGGAGCCACCCTTTGAACCGAGGTTGTAGTTCATTTCGAGTGCCTGTCCGCAATAGAGCATGAGTTCTGACACTGCACATGGGTCGGCAGTGGCATCCGAAGCATAAGTATCGCTCATCTCATTCCACTTGAAAGTGGTAATGGGCAATTCGGGCATCGTCGTGTGGATGGCATCAGACTGGTAGCTGGGAATACTCTTCTGAATCGGTCCCTGCGGATATTTGTGGAAGTACATGATTTGTGCCATTGCGGTGGCAGCACAACCCGTTGCGGTATGCTCGCCATTCACCATGGGAGTTTGATTGTAATAAGGCAATCCCTGATCCCATCGGCTGGGTACCAGCGGACGGATGGAATGTTTCGTAGGTTTGGGAGCGCGTGCCTTCATCTTCTGTGTATAGGGAATGTCCGCCATGGTCGAAAGAACGGCTATCTGTTGCTCGTAGCTGTCGAAAAGATCCTTGAGGTTTTCGGGAAGCCGGGCTGTGTCGATGCTTCCCTCAGCAGAATAACCAAGGATGGCTGGTGCACGATCGTCGCCCGATACAATGACAAAGCCATCGTTATCGCTGATGTTGAAAACATAGAACGGTGCCTGTCCTTTCATGTTCTCAGAGGTCAAAGGCAGACGCATTGCCCTTTTCATTTTGTGCGACTTCATGCCGAATCGGTTCTGCATGAAATTTTGGGCTATTTGCTGCGCCCGACTTGGGTTTACCGGTGCTGCCGACACCAACATGCCGACGCATAGCCCAAGCAGAAGAAAATATATTTTTTTCATAAGATATTATTTTTAATCAACCGGAATGTCTGTTTGTATTCATGGAGGGGTTGAAGCTCCGCCTTGCTAACAAGGGTCTTGCAGAACTTCTATGACTTCTCGCGACTCATCCCGTTCCTGTTCTTGATTATAAGAAGAAAGAGAAAGCCCCCTTAAAAGATTTGGCGTGGGGGCTTTTCACTTCCTATTTGATGATTTTCTTTCCATTCATGATATAAACGCCCTTCGGCAGATGGTCGAAGTCGGCCTTGCCGTGACCTACCACCACGCCACTGACGTTGTAGATGGTATGGAAGGAGGCTTCGTTCTCATCGTGGACAGTATGGATACCTGTGGGGTCATCGCCGAGGATGCACACCTTCAGTTCCTTTGCGCCTGAAGTCTCGGTGATAACTTCACCATCAGACTTGAAATAGGCATGGAATGGTGCGACGGTCAGACTCGGCATACCCACGAATTTCGTACCGGCGGCATTGAGCTGATAAGCACTTTCGAGAGCCTTTGCACGGTAAGAGCCATAGAAATTGTACTTGTTGGTCGAAACAACCGCCTTTGTGTTGTAAGCAATCTCTGCATTGGTACCGTGGAAGACGATGTCCTTGGTTGTAAGGTCGTACTTTGCGCCCCATCTATTGCCGGCTACGGCGATGATATAAGGTCGGTTGGCCTTAAACTCCTGCGAATATTCGTAGTACATTTTGTTATCGGATTCGTCTTCGCCATATACGTTCATCAGCCAGATGCTCTTGCCTTTCTCTTCCTTGGCTCTGAACCAATCGTAAGAAGTGCCATTGACAGTGATGTCGGTAACATCGAACGGCAACACAATAGTCTGCCAATTGTAAGTAGTACCATCATTACCTTTCGCGAAATTGCGAGTATAGGTGATGTCGCTTGCAGTGAAATTATAAATGGGGAAGAAATCGGCTTCAGCACCATCAACCAACGCTATCTTGTCGGCAACGTTGCCCTTGATGACATTCTTTCCATTCAAAGCGGTCGGCACCGTAGCACTGGCGTTGAAATAGTAGAGTGCGTTAGGATTGGCACTCGGTGTAATGGTGCCCGTCACTGCTGAAGATTGGAAATCTACTGCTGCCGCATGGGTCAAATTCATGACCTTGGATGGGTCGTAGTTCTTGAACGTGCCATCGGCATTGACGGCTAAGACGCCTTCCTTGGCTGTAAACAAAAGAGCAGGATTGAGCTGATTGAATTGATAATCATAGAAGAATCCGGCAATGACGTACTGCTTGTTCGGTTCAAGACCGCTGAACGTGAATGGGACATCACCCGACTGTCCGGCGGGAACGGAGATGGTAGTCTCTACATAGTCAAGACCTTTGCCCGTTGCGTCTGCAAAAACAATACGCACCTTATCTTCAAAATCTAATGTGCCGGTATTGTTGAAGGTTACCTTACCTTTGATGATTGAACCGAATACATTCTTCGAAGCGTCAATATCATCAACGGTTATCCGGCAAGAGGCAATCTTTCCATGTTTATATACCTTATCCGAAATCGTAAATGTTCCGGCAGAGCCCGGAATATCTTGAAAGTAGCCTTCATCTTTGCCGGTATCGGGGTTTTTTCTCGTGGCAATGGTTGCCAAGCTATAAGTATAAGCGCGTGATTCATAAGGAGTGTAACCAAATGAGACGCGAGACGTCTTGCCGGGTGCAACCGACAAGGATACTACCCTTGATTTGTCAGCTTTCCCATCAATCATGAGATAAACGTCATCATAGAAGTCTGAGCCGTTGTTGGTAACGTCAAAGTTGATTATCTGTGGATCATACTTCAGCAGATTGCCCTCAACAGTGGATGTAGCTTGTAAGCTTTTATTGCTCCCATCTTCTGCTTTCGTGACGATGTACTCAGTGTCTGTAATCTCAACCTCAACATAGTTGCGTGTTGAACCTTCGCAGAGTAACCAATTCGGGTCTGAAACAGTCCGATAGATAGGTAAAACCATGTAAGTTCCCAATGGAATACCGGCACCGAAATCAACGATTGAAGGAATATAGATGGAACGGCCAGCACCGAACTGAGAAAATGTGAGGGACTCTCCTCCGTCGCTAAGAACGGTCACAAGCTCTCCCTTATCGTTGTAGAGTCCTACGCCCACATAATAAGTTTGAGCTGTCTTTTCAGTGTTTATAGCTTTGAAAATAAACGATACTCCATAGAAGTTTGGATCACCAAAGTCCGTTCCCTTGAAATTAACATCCTTAGAAGTACGAGTAACACGCTGCATGGCCGGTGCAATGCCCTCGGCAATCACCGTCGGTGCAGCAGCTTCTCCATGGTTAGGCTGAATACCCACTATGGCTTGCTGGCTGCGTGAGTAGCCACCGGTAAAGCCTCCGATGCCCTGTTGTCCCGGTTCGAGTACCGACAGACGATAGTAACCATCTTGAAAGCCACCCCATCCCCAGTTGATGTGGAAATACTCGCCTTGCGAATAACCGTCCATAACGAAACAATGCCCACCTGAAGGCGATGAACCGCAGAATACAACAGGGCGTTTCGCCTCCAATTCCCGATAGAGCACATCTGCCCATGTATCGGCAGTATAAGCCTCTCGGAATATGACACGCGTCGTAGCAGAATAGTCGAAATAGGTTTTCAGTGCGTGGGGAACGAAACCACCAATAGCACCTGAACCGCCTGCGGAACTGTAGTTGTACGACATATCGACACTGCTTCCGCAATACTGCATCAGTTTGGCAACGGCGTCGCCTTGCGCCTGAGTATAGCTGCTGCCATAAACATCAAGCATATTGTTCCAGTCGAATGTTGTCACCAGCATTTCGGGAATATTGTAGTGCAGCTCATCCGTCGTGTAAGCCGGTATGACAGCCGTCGTAGTTTTGGGCCATTTATGATAGCCCATGACCTGTGCCATGGCTGTTGCCACACAACCGGTTACGAAGCGACCGTTCTTAGTATCTTTGGTCTCATCCGCTGTTGTCTTCGGGGCATCTTTGATGACCGGACAGAGATTGTTGTAAGGCTCATCCTGATTCCATCGGCGGGCAACCAGTGGCGAGATGGCTTCCCTTGCCTTGATGACGGCTTTCCGGCTCGCACGCATCTTGACCGAGGGAATGTTCAACTTGTCCAACTGCTTGAACTCCTCAATGTATGAGTCGAGGAATGATTTCATGTTCGGGTTCATTTTGCTTTCGTCGAACGAGCCGACATCAGCATAACCGAGAATCTGTTCGGTGCGGTCGTCGCCCGATACAATGACGAAACCATTGTTGTCGCCCACGTTGAACACATAGAAATACGATTGTTCCGAAGCTGACATGAGCTTCGGCGCTCTATACGCTTGCCGCATTTTCGCAGTATGGGGCATATTGCGTCGGCTATTGAGAAAAGCCTGTGCTTCCTTTATCGCCTGCTCTTTTGAAATGGGACCTGCCCACACCACGACAGAAAGCAATAGAGCGAATAGTAATGATATTTTTCTAAACATATCGCAATAATAAATAGTAAAAAAGTTACGCCACATCAGCCCTCAACGGACAGATGTTTTTCTTCCATCCGTTTCAGGCTGATTTGGCTTATTTGAATATCATAGAAATCAATTATAATTCTTACTTTACAATTTTTCTTCCATTGACAATATAGACTCCATGAGGCAATGCTTGTAACGCAGCCTCGCCACGTCCCACTTCCATGCCATTGAGATTGTAAATGACGAACGAGACTTCTGATTGGATTTCCATCTCATCGATGCCATTCGTATCACCGTTCTCACCATCTATCATTCCAATAGCGAGTTGCTTTGCAGCGGTTTCAGTGGTATTCTCATGATTCACCGTAAAGTATCCCTCAAAAGGATTGATTTTAATGGATGTTGAATTCAACGTGAAGGCATCTCCATCGGTGTTCAATTTATAAATATTGCTTTGCGAGCAACCTGTCAGAGTTCCCTCAAACGTATAGTCGTAACCACTTACCAACCTTTTTTGTGTAGGTTCAATGGTAACGTTGTCGGCAGAGAAGGTGAATTCCTTATTGGTAAGCGTATATTGTTCGCCCCATCTATTGCCCTGCTTTGGCATATTGATGATATAAGGAGTGTTCGCCTCCAAACTTTGGGCATAGTCATATAACACCTTATTGCCATCTTCTTCCACGAAGTGCATCAACCAGAAATTAGATGTCCGATCTGTTTTGCTCTTAAACCATGTTACGTTTTCATCATTTGCCGTAACAGTTGTAGCAGTGAAAGGCAGTATAAGGGTACTCCATCCCTTCTTGGTTTCTCCCGGTTTACCTGTTGTTCCGTTGGTGAAAGTTCGTTTGAACGCTATCTTCTTTGCTTCGAACTTGTAAGGGGCGAAGTAAGGTTGAGCATTGACGAGTCGGATATTATCTGCCACGCCGCCAACAATGACATTTTTGCCGGCAAGTTGTGCCGGTATCGTTCCGGACGATTTGCCAACAAAGTACAAACAGTTCGGGTTTTCGCTTGCCATAATATTGAGTCCGGCAAGGGAGAGATTGCCGAAGTCGGCTGAAGTCTTACCAGTAAGGTCGATAATGTCAGTAGGTTTGAAGGTCGTGATGGAGCCATCGGCAGCAGTGGCAGAAATGCCCTCTGTACTGATATAAACATTCGTTCCAGCGATTACCTGAGGCTGACCTGAGGAATTATATGAACACACGATGACAGCATAGCCAGCATTGAGGGGTAGATTCTTGAACTCAAACGGTATCGTAATGCTACCTTTCCAAGGAATGACTTCTGAACTTTCAACAGTTTTGAGCATTACAAAGCTTGATGGGTTGTCCATCCTATATCCTTTACGATCGACCACCTCGAGAAGAAAGACTGTGATGCCACGATTGTATATGCCTTCCGAATAAGCCTGATTAGATACAATCGTTGAACCAGACAAGACTTTGCCATAGAAATGACCATCGCTCGTTGCCGTCTGTTCTATCACATTGTTCATAGTGATAGTAGCCTTGGGATCAGAATAAGTTAAATTTACAGAGGTCAAAGTGATGTTTCCCTGACCGATAACAGTTCCGTCAGCCAACATTATATTATATGGATAGATACCAGCAGACTGTGTAGGCTTAAACTTGAAATTGACAACTGCATCGCCCTTAGTCCTTACATGGAGATTAGCCATTGGAGTTGTCTTACCAATGTAGGTAGAATTGATGGCAAAAAAAACAGGTCCGTTGTAATCCTTTTTGTTATTGTGAATGGTTACATCAGCAGAAATCATGGATGATGCATTCGTCGGACCATTGAACTTGACATTGGATACCTGAAGACTCGGTTTGTCGAAAATAAGCTTGTCCCCGCTTATCTCAACATCGTAGTAGTAACGCTTAGAGCCAGTGCACTTCACCCAGTCTTTTCCGGGTTCGTGTGAGATGGCGCAAATTTGGTACTTGCCATCCTGAACGGAAGCAGGGATAGAAGCATCGGTGATGGTGGCATTTTGGGATTCTCCTTCCGAAACGGTTGTTGAACCGAGATTCTTCATCACGTGAATCAGTCGGTCGCCATCGAACAATCCCACACCGAAATAGGCATAGAAGCTCTCATGAAGATTGTGTCGGAAGTCAAAGTAGAACCAAATGTTGTTAAAACCGCCATTATAACTACGTGCATATTCGTCCTGTTGACGTTTGATGCCAAAGACATCAAAAGCCCTCACCTGCGTTTGGTCGGTTGTCTTAATATGATCGTCGGGCTGAATGCCGATTACTGCCTGCTGATCGATGCTGTAGCCACCGGCATAACCGCCTAACCCCTGTGCGGAAGGATTGAGTTCAGGTAAATGGTAATAGCCGTCAGACATGCCTGCCCAGCCCCAATTGACATGGAAATAGTCTCCCTTGTCGTAACCGTCGATGATGAAACAGTGACCACCATTGGTAGCATAAGCAGCATAGATAATCGGACGTCCAGCCTTGAGTTCGTTATACATCATGTCGTTCCATTGATCCACATCGAATTGAGAACGCATGACAAGTTGCATATCCGGGTCGTAACCAAAAGAATTAACCATCGCCGGTTTGATGGCAGTCGAGTAAGCATTTGACACCTGAGACGTGTATGCCATGTTCACACTGTAACCGCAATACTGCATTAGGTCTGCCACAGCCTGTCCCGATTCCGCAGAGTATTGCTTCGAATAGGTGTCGGTCATCTTGTCCCATTGGAATGTCGTTCCTGTAACATTGGAAAAGGCGTACGACGGAGCCTTCAAAGGTCCGCACGATGCCGGGAATCGATGGTAGTACATCACTTGTGCCATGGCTGTTGCCACGCAACCCGTGAGATTTCCTTTGAGATTGTTGTTGTAGGGGGCATCTTGATTCCAGTGTGCCGGTACGATGGCAGGGATCGACTTCTTGGTTGCCACGACAGCTCGTGCCTTTCGGTTGGCACTATTAGCAACAGGATAGCGTACATCCGCCTCATAAGCCTCAAGCAGAGCTTTCAGTCCATCAGGAAGATTGTTTTTATCTATTTCCCCATTATCAGAATAACCGAGAATGGTTTCTGTCTCGTCATCGCCGGAAACAATAACGAAACCCTTTTGTTTATCAATGTTGAACACATAATAAGCTGGGGTTTCAATTTCTGTCGATAACTTCGGACGCACAACTGAAGTTCCATTCGCACCTCTCATCCTATGTGCGTTTTTGGTAATGAACGCAGTAGCCTCTTTCAGTGCCCTTTGTTTGGTAATGGGGGCGCCAAAGACAGTTGCCACAATAAAAAGACAAACAAAAGTGATTGCTTTTCTCATCATAATAGTATCTCTAATGTTGTTAGTAATTTATCCAACCTGCGAGCTTCTGTTTAGGGAGAATGTATCTATCTGCAGGTCGTTTGCGACAAATAATTCCGTTATTTATTTCTATTAAAGTTGCCTTGTTGCAGGTTCATATACCCACAACAAGGCATAAAATAGGAATGGGTTATCTTACAATTTTCTTTCCATTGACAATATAGATTCCATGCGGTAGAGAGGGCAACTCCTTATTGCTCTCTGCCACCTTCATACCGTTCAGGTTATAGATGGCATCATTGCCTTTCTCAATGGTATTATCGGTGGTTATCTCTTCAATGCCATCCGGATTGATAAACCCAATCTGCAAAGCTTTGGCATTGCTTGCGCCGGAAGTTCCGCCATCAATGAAGTAGGCGTTGAAAGCATTCACGGTGGCAGACGCCGTCAATTCAAAGTTGTCGCCGGCTGCGTTCAATTTATAGATATTGCTGAACTGCTTTGTCGGAAGCGTACCAACGAACTTATAGTCAGTTCCGTTCAACTGTGCCCTTACATTGGCAACCACCAGCGCATTCTCACCCTCAAACAGCATGGGTTTGTTCACCAAGACCCATTCATTGCCCCACTTGGTACTCGTTGCCGGTACGGCGATGATGTACGGGTGGTTCGCCTCGAATTTGTCGGCATGTTGGTAGTACACCTTTGCGCCGTCTTCCTGAACAAAGTCCATCAACCAAAAGTTGGCAGCACCCTTTGAATTGTTCGTGGGAGTAAACCATGTCAGTTGCTTTGTCGGTTCTTCTTTCAACGTTACCTTAGTAACATCGAACGGCAGCATAATGGTTTCCCATCCTTTCTTGTTACCCAGATTACCTTTGGTGAACGTGCGTTCGTAAACGATTTTCTTCACCGTGAAGTCGTATGGGGTATAGAAGTCCTTTGCCGCATCGATGGATATGTTTTCAGCTTTGCGGTCTTTCACAATGTTCTTTCCCTCAAGCGAAGCACTGGCTGTTTGATATCTGTTGATGAAATACAAGCAGTTGGCATTGTCGCTTGGTGTGAACGAAGCAGGCAGTGAGCTGCCCAAATCCTCAAAATTAACCGCTGTTGCGTTGCTGAAGTCGAGCGTACTTGCCGGATTGACGTATTGAACCGTTCCGTCGGCATGATAGATGCCCACTCCTGCCTTGCATTGATAAGTGTCGCTGGTGGCAGCAGGAGTGATAGGATCCTTCCCTTGATATACCAGCGTTCCGACGAAGTAATAGTTTTCGCCCATCAGCCCGCTGAGGTCGAACGGCACTTCGAGCTTCTCATGTGCGGGAATCTTTACGATGTCGTTCTTTGAGGAGACGAACTTCAGACTCGTACCATTCTTGTGAACAACATTCACGTTGATTCGGTCCCAATATTCCTCATTGTTGTTGTTCGTGAAAACCACCTTACCGCTGAGTCGCTGCCCAAAGAACTTTTTGGTGGCCGGGTCTGGCTCATTGACGATAATCTGAACATCGGGGGCAATAGCTGTTTTAGGTGCGATGGTAACATCGATTTCCTTGCTGCCTGCAACAACAGGGTCGTTGAATTCGCCTCTGGCAATTCGCAGATGATAGTCTTTAGCGACGTCGAACACACAATTGTTTATCGTGAGTATTTCGGTTTCGCCCGGTGCCAATGTTAGTGGCGCAGAGGCTATCGTCGTGGTATAACCATCGTAATTGACAAGATTCACATTGTCGCTGAACTCCTTGGTTCCCTGATTCTTGATGGTAACCGCAGCAGTTTGCGCCGTCCCCACTCGCAGGTTTCCACCCAACTCGATATTCTCTACAAAAAGAGCGGCTTTCCCGACGGGTGCGGCTGCACGGGTCATGGCGTATGAGGTCTCGGTGATGACCATGTCGTAGGCATACTTATCAGCATCGACACATGGATACCACTTGTCCGCCCCACTGACAAAACTGATGGGCTTAACCTTGTAGTTGCCCGGCTGAAGTCCGGCACCCCATGAGATTTGTCTAAATTGACTGGTATGTTTGAAGGATGTACCTGAACCCCACGTCTTCATTCCACTTTCCAAAAGTTTGGCAACAAGGTTGCCGTCCGCATCGTAAACACCGACACCGTATTGGGCATCTACCTGTACCGACATATCATTTCTCAGCATATATGGATTTGGGGAACTTGAGGGCTCATAGATTTTGAAATTGGAAGAGACGCCCGAACGGGTTCCGCTCAAATCACTTTTACTATAGGAGAAAGACGCTACGGTAAGTCTTTGTGCATCGTCCACTTCGTCGCCACCCGTTTCGCCGGTACCCGGCTTCATGCCCACGATGGCGAGTTGCCCCATGGAGTAGCCGCCGGAAAAGCCACCGATGCCACTTGCGGGTGGGTTCAACAGGGAAATGACGTAGTAACCGTTCACCATGCCACCCCAACCCCAATTGATGTGGAAGTAGTCGCCCTCGGCATAGCCGTCGCAGACGAAGCAGTGACCGCCACCCGAAGGTGTGACCCCACAATAGACCACGGGGCGTTTTTCTTTCAACTCATTATAGATAATGTCGTTCCACTCATTCTGACTTTCGTACTCGTTGCGGTTGATGCGCTTGGTTGTAACGGCATCGTAGCCAAAATACTTCACCAGTGCCGGAGCAATCATGAAGCCTGCCGCACCCGACGACTTGTAGCTGTAGTTCATTTCCACTGCCTGACCGGCCGCACGCATCAGTTGCGCCACGGCGTTCCCTTCGCCGGAGCTGTATTGACCGGGTTTGTAGATGTCGCGCATGTTGCTCCAATCCACCGTAAATGCCGTTGTGGCATCATAGTGTTTCTTTGCACTTGACGTGTAAGCCGGTATCGCCGGCACATTCTTGGGCCACTTGTGGTAGTTCATCACAATCGACATGGCGGTTGCCACACATCCTGTCACGCTCTTTTCTGCTTCACCCTCAGAGATAGGGCAAGCATCGTTGTAAGGCGCAGCCTGATTCCACATTGCCGTGCACAGCGGGGCAATGGAAGCCTTAGTCTGAACGGGTGCCTTACGCACTTTAGAGACACCGTGTTGAGCAATAAACTCATCCAAATGACCTATCTCATTGTCATATACGCTCAAGAGATATTGAAGACCATCCGGAACATTCTCCTTGTCGAACGCACCTTGATCGGAATAGCCGAGTATCTGCCGGGTGCGGTCATCGCCGGACACAATGACGAATCCATTGTTATCGCCAACATTGAAAATGTAATAGTTTGCGTCTGCTTTTGCGCTGGCTATCTTTGCTGATTGTTTTGCCAGTCTTAACTTTGCGCCAGTCTGTGCACCGCGTCTTGAGTTCAGGAACGCCTGAGCTTCTTTGAGCGCAGCTGTCTGATCGATTGGTGCGGCGGTAGCCAACATGGATACCATCACTCCAATCAGGATTAAAATTTTTCTCATCTTATTAGCTATGTAATTTATTTCTGAATTAAAACCCTCTAATATCTTATTGTCGATTTGAGTCAAATAAACTGAGGTTGGTGCATCCTTTCAAAACCTTTGCACTTGCATGGGCTACTCATCGGTGGCGGAAGATTGATAGGTGTTGGTACTGATTGTCACCGACTTGCTGCCTTGGGCATCGCCGCCCTTATAGCTGAACACCCAAATATGTCTGCAAAGTTAGCGATTATATGGTTATTTACAAGTATTTTCATTAAAAAAATTTGCCTATGTTTTAATTTTTATGTTAATAAATATATCTATTTGCTAACACGATTAAACGCAATTTGCCTATTTGGGATAATTAATGGCTTAATAGTATGTCAACGTTAATTTTTGTGAGTTGTGTGGATGGTCGTAACTGTTAAGCCGAACAGGGCATCAGGGCTGAACTGATTTCTGTTCGATTGTCGGCTGCTTTACCTCCGTTCGCTCTCGTTGTGGACCGCACGATGACTGAATAATCATCAATCGGTGGCTATATATATAATAAGGTGTAACCGCTCCTTTGATGAACGGACATAAAAAAGCCCCACTTGCTTCAACAGCGAATGGGGGTTTACCAAATCAACAAAAACTAATTTTCAAACTACCAATCTATTTTACCTATTAGAGCTAAAATACCTTTTAATTCATTGAAATGAAAAAAGTTATTTTTAAAGTTAGATATCCCTACAATCTATTACCTTATTGACTAAATCTTTAATGTCTTAAATACGATGCAAAGATACGACTTACTGCAGAAGGAAGCCAAAAAAAATTGTGCTTTTCTACTCTTTTTGTTGCGCAAACGTTTGCACCGAACGAGTTATTAATCAATAGATTCTCACCTCGTCGCCCACCTTGACTCCCTGTTCTGCCAGCCGTCGGTTTTTCTTGACGAGGCTTTTCAGCCTGATGCCGTATTTTTGGGCGATGTCGTAGAGGCTCTCTGAACTTCTGACGATGTGCGGACGCTTCTTGAACTCTCGTGGGGCACGCTTCTGTTTCTTGCAGGTCCAGATGATTTCACCGTCGCAGATGATGTCTCTCGTACCTCGCTCGTTTATTCGCGCCAGTTTGTGGGCACTCATACCGATTTCCTTTGCCAGACTCTTGAAGGTGTCACCGCTACGGGCTACAAGATAGAAGTTTTGGTTGTAAGGACGCAACTGGTGAATGACGCTGTTGACATCGAATCCCCTCCTACGCTCGGTGGTGGTGGGCTTCGGACGTGTCTCTTTCTGCTTCGGCTCGTCGTTGAAGGCGTAGCTCGTGGCATTGTCGTACTGGTAGAGCTGGTAGAGTTCTATGATTTCGATGAGTTTGTAGGCATAACTTGGGTTGGTGGCATATCCTGCCTGCTTCAGTCCATGAGCCCAGCCACGATAATCCTTGCACGAGAGTCGGAAAAGACTGCTGTAGCGCTGACGCCCGGTGAGGAACAGTGAATGGTCCTCGTAGCTTTCGAGAGGCGTGTCGTAAGCTCTGAAGCACTCGCCGTTAAGGTCGTCGTCGTGCGAGATGGTCCGTCCCGTCCACCCGTGGCACTTTATTCCGAAATGATTGTTGCCCAAGGTGGCCAGACGGCTCTGCCCCGCCCCACTCTCAAGTACCCCCTGCGCCAGTGTTATGCTGGCTGGAATGCCATAACGGAGCATCTCACGGATGGCCAAGTCCTTATATCGGTTAAAATAATTCTGATAGGTTTGATTCCATTTGATTCGGGGAGACGCAACGGCGCTACCCAAAAACAGAACGGAAATAAGGAACAAGAGGAAAAATCGTTTCATTATGCACGTGGGATAAGCGTATTCTTTTGCAAAAATACATAATTTGTCGTAATAGGCAAAATAATCTATCGGTTTAAAATTATTTAACATCTACAACTGGTTGTACCGTCAACTCCTTCTGTTGGTCGGCGATGGGGAGTAGCTTCTGCCACCTATCGTATCTCTAAGCTGTCAATATGATCTGAAATTCTGGCAAGAATGATTTTCCGCTTTGCCCGTGTTTCTTGTTATACTCTTGCCTTTTCCGTGTGCTTTTCCTTGGATTATCCTCTCTATGATACGTCCACAAACGAGCATTTTCTTTCCGCTCGTTTTCTTTGCCGTAACTAACCATAAGGCGTTTGCCCCACTAAAAAAGGCATAGAACTTGCCCAATTCAGGCTTTTTCATTAACTTCGCCACCTGAAAAGAGACCTTATTATATATATGTCAGACAGGAAACACGTTGCCATCATTGGCGGAGGAGCTGCCGGATTCTTTGCCGCCATCCAGTCAAAGGAACGCCATCCGGCCGACACGGTGACCATCTTCGAGAAGAGCGGCCGTGTGTTGGCCAAGGTTAGCGTGTCGGGAGGAGGCAGATGCAACCTCACCAACTCGTTCCTCGGCATCAACGATCTGAAGAGCGTCTATCCACGGGGCGACAAACTGATGAAAAGGCTTTTCAACTCGTTCGACAACAACGACGCCTGTCAATGGTTTGAACAGCACGGAGTTGAGCTGACAACACAAGACGACCAATGTGTGTTCCCACGATCGCAAAGCTCCCAGACCGTAATCGACTGCCTGACACGCACCGCAGCCAAAGCCGGGGTGACGGTGTGCCTGCGCCATCAACTCATGAAGGTTGCGCCACGGGCGGACGGACGCTTGGAGGTGGACTTCAAGGACAGGCCCTCCCGCACCTTCGACAAGGTCGTACTAACTACCGGCGGTTCGCCACGCATGGCAGGACTGGCCTACCTTCAGGAGACGGGACACAGGATTGAGCCGCCCGTTCCGTCGCTCTTCACGTTCAATATCGCCGACAAGAACTTCCGCGACCTCATGGGGGCAGTGGTCGAACCTGTGGTATTGGGCATCCCCGGCACAAAGTTCCGCGCCAACGGGCCACTACTCATCACCCACTGGGGCATGAGCGGTCCGGCGACACTGAAGCTGTCGTCGGTGGCGGCACGCTACATCAGCGACCACGACTACCATTTCGAAGTGGCCATCAACTGGCTCGGCGAGACCAACGCACAGCTGGCGGAGGAACAAATCAGGCAAATAGCACGGCAGAATCCCAAGAAGCTGACGGCAAACGTACATCCCGGTGAGCTGACGGCCAGAGTGTGGCACTACTTGCTTGAGCGGACGGGCATCGACAAGGAGAAACCGTGGGACGAAATGGGGAAAAAGGGGCTCAACAAGCTCATCGAAACGCTCACCAACGATGTCCACCACGTAAGCGGAAAGGGAGTTTTCCGCGACGAGTTCGTCACCTGCGGAGGTGTGAGCCTGAAAAGTGTCAACCCCAACACACTCGAAAGCAAAGTCTGCCCCGGACTGTTCTTTGCCGGAGAACTGCTCGACGTCGATGCCATCACGGGCGGTTTCAACTTGCAAGCTGCGTGGACGACGGGATTCGTTGCCGGACGGAGCAGCCGAACATGACCCACCGACCAACGGACGACGAGCGATTGCCGTGTAAGGATTGAAAGTTTGGAATTTATACAATAACCGTTAAGCCACCACTGCTTAACGTTAAATCCTGTTACAACTACACATTGTTTCTATTGGAAATTTGTTTTATATACAGATAAACCCTATATTTGTAATGTTTTCCATAGGAAACATTAGCACCCACTGACTGATGGGAAGTCAACCAAGCAGTGGAACAAACATCAACAGACAAAAACCGAGACACGAAAATGAAGAAAATAGTTTTTATCGGTCTTGCCATCTTCTCCCTCATGCTGGGAAGCTGCGCAAAGACCAACAAGAAACAAGAAGTCAAACAACAGAATGCACAGGAGACTGTAGCACAAAACAACAAAAAGGAGAACAAGAAAATGAAGACAACAGAAATGACAACGGCAATGTTTCAGGATAGAGTGATGGACTTTAAGAAGATGTCCGACAAATGGGAGTTCAAGGGCGACAAGCCCGCCATCATCGATTTCTACGCTACATGGTGCGGACCGTGCAAGATGATCGCACCCATCGTTGAGGAGATAGCCAACGACTACGACGGCAAGATAGACGTCTATAAGGTGGATGTTGACAAAAACGAGGAGCTGGCAGCCATGTTCGGCATTCAGACCATCCCCACCCTGCTCTTCATTCCCATGGAAGGAAAGCCCGTCACATCGGTCGGTGCAAAGCTGAAGCCCGAACTTGAGGAGATGATCAAGCAACATTTGCTGAAATAGGCCTGAGCGGAAAATAGGACGGCCCCACAACAACAGGAAATCATGGACAATCAATGTATCTGCAAAATCAGGAACATCTATCGTGCCATCGGTGCCTTTGAGCTGAAATTGGAAGACGCTTTCGGTATGAACATCAACGAGGTGATGCTGCTTTGCGTCCTCTCGGAGTGCGAAAGCCTGCTCTCCGGAGAAATTGCCGATGCACTGAACCTGACGCGTTCGAATGCCTCCAAGGTGATAGCCTCGCTCGAAAAGAAAGGCTACATCCGACGAAAGGCATGCGAGCACGACAGCCGATGCCAGCGATTCCACATCACACGAAAGGGCACAGAACAGATGAAACGCATCAACTGCGACAGCTTCCACGTGCCGACCAACCTCGAAGGTCTGCTGAGCGTTGAGACAATTTGATGCCGTCGGACCGTGCCCATCATCAGCCGGCAGAGCCACCATAAGACAAAAGCCATGTCAACACCCACAACAAGGGTAGCGACATGGCTTTTTCGGTTGGCAGACGACTGTAAATGGCACTCCTACAGAGTGATGGGCATTCAGAAACGGGTAGCCGAAGGCTGCACGTTGCCACCATGTCACAGTGTGTTTTCGGACAACGGGAAGCAGCCACGGAAAGAACGGAAGGGAATATGTTAATTAAAATGTTCAACAACGCAAAAATGCAACCAAACATTTGGATATTTGAGAAAAAAATTGTTCCTTTGCAAACCATTTAACACAGCGGAGTGTTAATATTGCTGATTTTCAAACTTTAGTGAAGCAATTAAGCTAAAAGGCTCAAGAAAAATTAGTTGACGACAAAGAATTTAATAACAAAATAGAGAAATAATGAAAAGGATTTATCAGATTCCTTGTGTTAAGGAAACAAGAATTGTTGAAAAGGAAATGATTTTGGCTGGATCGGGAGGAGGTCCCGGAGGTGACGACATCACCCCACCAGACACAGGTAGCGAAGAATCAGGTACAACTTCAGCAAAGCCCGATAAAATCGGCGCTGACCTTGGATTGTGGAATAGTTAAGGAGCAGGTTCGTTACGCTCAGCCCAAAAGCAAGGATACAATTCACCTAACATCGGGTAGAACAAAGAAATAGGATATAAAGAATGAGCTTGCATTTCGCCAAGCTCGTTTTTTTTATCCCCTATCGCCACGGGACTCCGAGCAGTTTTTGCGGAAACGGCAGACAATCAGTCGGTCGTGATGCCGAAGGCGCACATCGGTCAAGCAGTTGCCATCCCCCAAAATGCCACTCAACACCAAGCCAATGAAGCCACAGAAAACACCCTTTAGAATCATATTTACAACTGCCTGATTATCAATATCATAGAAATGGATATTCAAAAGGTCAGCTTTCGGCACACAAAAGGTCAGCTTCGGCACGGCGAAAGGTGAGCTATTGGACAACCATTGCTACACCGTTGGAAGAAAACCGCTGACAACCTGTCGGCAAAAGCCAAATGAGAGAATGCGAAAGGCCTACCGAAGAGTTCTCGCACATCCACCATAAAATAATGACATTGTGAAGGAAAAATCGGAGAATGCGCTTTGAGAGTTCGATGATTTTTACTAATTTTGATGCCGTAAACCATCTGACGGACTGCGAAACCAGTCGATGCGAACGGTCATCCTTAGCTGGTAAAAGTTACGAGATGCCCTTTGCGACAACCGTCAGCTCAGCAATAAAGACAAAAGACTGAAGAATCAAAATACAAAACAATGGAAAAGAAAATTGTAATGGTGACAGGTGCCACCAGTGGTATTGGCGAAGCATGCGCCAAGAAGTTTGCAAACGGCGGATACAACGTAATCATCACCGGCAGAAGGCACGACAAGCTGGAGGCGCTCAAGACACAACTCGAAGCCCAAGGGGCAAGAGTTCTGGCGCTGACGTTCGACGTTCGGGAGCGTGAGGTTGCACGGAAGGCCGTGGAGAGTATCGACGGCGAATGGGCAGACATCGACGTGCTGGTCAACAACGCTGGCCTCGCACTGGGCCTCGACAAGGAATACGAGGGCGATTTCAACGACTGGGACACGATGATCGACACCAATGTCAAAGGATTGCTCAACATGACACGGTTCATCGTGCCGGGAATGGTGAAGCGAAACCGTGGCCATGTCATCAACATCGGGTCGGTGGCGGGCGACGCTGCCTATGCCAACGGCAACGTCTATTGTGCGACGAAGGCCGCAGTGAAAGCCATCACCGACGGTTTGCGCATCGACGTGGCAGAGTCGGCTGTGCGGGTGACCAACATCAAGCCAGGTCTGGTGCAGACCAACTTCTCCAACGTGCGCTTCCACGGCGACGATGCAAAGGCGGAGAACGTGTATAAGGGCATCAAGCCACTCACGGGCGACGACATTGCCGACGTGGCTTTCTATGCAGCCAGTGCACCAGCGCATGTGCAGATAGCTGAGGTGCTCGTGCTGGCGACCCACCAAGCCAACGGTTCGGTCATCGTCAGGAAATAGAAACGTCAGCCACCGCCGCCCGAAACATGACGAGAAGATGAGCGGTGGCTGCGGTACACATCAAGTAGGAGGTAAACACTAATCATAGGTGTTTATCTCCTATTTTCGTGCTTACCGACCTATCTCACCATCGTACATGCCGTTCTGCATCTGGCAGTTTCTTGCTTTTACACCTCACGTGTGTGGCAAGTTGTTTTCAGCTATCCCTTTGAGATACGTCACTTCTATTCATTTCTTTGTCAACAGATGGGTATTGTCCGATAAAATATGTAATTTCCTATTTTCCTATCTTTATTTTTGAAACGATGCATATATGACCAAAAGAGACCTTGTCAGGTTTCTTTTGGTCACTGATCCCGAAAATTTACAAAATAAACTATCGGGGGAGGCTATCGAAAGGCTGCGCTATATACCCAAAGGAGCGGAAGTTCCATTTCCCACCGCCGGACACGAAAACGATAGTCTTGCCGAAGTTCAGACTGTACGAGAAAGCTGCATTGGAGCGAGCAGTGGACGACCAGTAGTAACCGCCGGAACCTATGCCGCGAAAGTGACCAGAATTGAACCAGCCCAACGCAGGGAGAAAAAAGTAATTACCAATCTCACTATTCTTAGGCTTGCCAGATGTAGGAGAAAATTCGTAGCGCCTGCCAATAGTATGATAATCAATACCGGTGGGATCTATAAGCTTTAACTCAGCAGACTCCTTGCCATTTTCTTCAGCGATGACGCTGAGCTCCTTCAACCATATACCACCAGTGTGAAGCTCACCGAAAACCTCCCACCAAGTACTATCATCCCTATGAGCATCACCCTTCAATACGTACCAAGCCATTTCGTTAGCATTGGGAAGCTGATTAAAGAGAGGATTGACGGAAGCCTCGAAACCAACACTGTCGCCACCTTCGTGATACCAACGAGAAGGATCGGCAGCCTTAGTATGTGGATAACCGTCGTTTCTTGCATCTTCCGTTGTTGGCTGCCAAGGATCAGCAGCGTCCCACTCGTGACCGGACCAATAGTTCTCAGCGGCATCCCACATGTAATAATTGCGACCGCTGTAATGTCTAACACCAAGATCAACGGGAATATCACAAATCTTATTGGCACCAAAGTTATGTGACTTATAACTTTTGGTTATTGTCATAACCGTATTCTTTGCGTCTAAAACTGTATATTTTACTTTTAAGGCATGGGTGCCGGGAGCTATAACTACGTAAAGAGAATTCTTAATACTTTTCGTTGCTGTTGCTTGATCAGCAAGCTTAAGACCGTCATTACCTACATTCAGCGTAATTGTCTTTGAATCACCCGTACCAGAAAGACCTGCTTGGGTAAGGCCATAAGTACCGGAAATATTGTTATCAGAGGTTATCTCTATGCGTTGGATCCTAAAGTTTGCGCGCTGCACCTTAATAGCCATATAGGGAAGGAAGCAAAGGTAGGACGCCTTGTGCTCCAAGTCGAACTTATAACCGCTCTTGCCTGCAACGGTAGTCTTCGTTGCCTTGGCCACACCGCAATCGCCAACGGCACCAAAATGCTTGGTGTTGTTAAAGGCAACCTGGGTCTGACTGCCGGCAATAACAACTTTCTTTGCACCGGCACCGGTGTTAGTACCACAATAGTACACATCGTATTGACTCTTACCAGTGTAAGAGCCATCTACCAAGAATGTAGTGCGAGCTACAGCATGAGTGATAGTACTCTTACTCTTACATAACTTCTTTTTATCGTCCTCTACATAGATCACGTCGTTAGGCTCCCAAAGGAAGGCTCCCTGACCACCGATGCCGTCACGATTCATGGAAGTACGAGTGGTAACACCGGGAACTACTGTTGAGCTATCAGAAGTACCTATCTGTACACGCTCCATGGGAACCTCAGTAACGACACCACCGGTAAAGGCAGTAAGCTGATCAGTAGTAGTAGTAGTAGTAGTAGCTGTGCTCTCGTCGTTGGAACAGCCACTCATCAGCGCGGATGCAGCAACGAAAGTCGCAAATGAGATAAATATTTTTTTCATTTGTATAAATCGCTTATAAAATTAATTCATTAAAAAATGGTTTCCTCAAGTTCACCGCCGGGAAGGGCAGGCTCGTGTCCACCATCAGAAGGAATAGTTCCGGCACAAAGCGAAGACTCTGACGCTGCTGAAAAGCAAGCGATGTGAGGACGAACGTAAGCCGCCTTGACAACGGCGGCAATGGTTTCTGTTTTGTTCATAACACTACAATAAATTTTGAATATGACTTTTAGTTTCGGAATATACTACCATAAAGGAAGGCAATTCCTTGCCTTCCACAAAAGGACACAAAGATTCGCTGCGCACCAAAGCAGAATGCGCAGAAAGGGGGATGAAAGAAGTTATACCTAAATTATAGGAGAGAGAGAGAGAGTACAAAATTATTTGGGACTACCAAATAATTTGTGTTAAAAAAAGAAAGAAAGTTGTTTCTTCTTTGCAGCACGTCACGCACCAAAGAGTATTTGGGGCAAGAATGTAATTGACTATGTGAAAAAGCTGATTTCAAACTCTATCGGTATTTAAAATCTCTATCAGTATTTAATATGCCAGCAAAGGTAATATATCTTTTCGTATTTTACAACTTTTTATAATATATTTCCCTGTATTTTGTAACTTTTTAAAAGAAATAAACAATTTAGGACCTATTTCCTGCATCATAAAAGAATTGTAATTTTGTAAGCAAAAGCACATCAACTTTTTATCATCAAATATTTCTTCTGCTGAGCCGTCGTCAGTATTCCGGCTATTAGTGTTTACACGGAACATTCACCCGTTAGATAATGCTCATGCCAAGGGCACTTAAAAAAGCGGAGATGTCACAAGGTTGTGGCATCTCCGCTTCATGATATTGGGTTGACCGGAGTCGGTCGTTAGCGTTCCATAGATTATAGTACGTAACCTTTGGCCAGTCCGCCCTCGCTTGTTTCTTTGTAGAGCGATGGCAAGTCGTGCCCCGTTTGCTTCATCACCTGTACGACATTGTCGAACGAAACAAGGTGGAGACCATCACTGAAGGTCGAATAGAGCTGCGCATCGAGCGCACGACAGGCTGCAAAGGCATTGCGCTCGATACAGGGAACCTGGACGAGCCCGCAGACAGGGTCGCACGTCATGCCCAAGTGATGCTCCAATCCCATCTCGGCAGCATACTCAATCTGCGACGGACTGCCACCGAAGAGTTGGCAGGCAGCAGCCGAAGCCATGGCACAGGCCACGCCAACCTCGCCCTGACAGCCCACCTCGGCACCCGAAATGGAGGCGTTGCGCTTGACGATGTTGCCGAAAATGCCAGCGGTCGCCAGTGCGTGGATTATCTTGTTTTCAGAAAAATCGTGTACATTCGCAATATGATGGAGCACGGCCGGCATAACACCGCACGAGCCACAGGTGGGCGCAGTGACAATGGTGCCACCCGAAGCGTTCTCCTCGCTCACTGCAAGGGCATAGGCATAGACGAATCCTCGGCTCTGAAGTGAGGCCTTGTAGCCACGTGCCTTGATGTAATAGGTGGACGCCTTGCGCCTCAAATTCAGCGGACCAGGGAGCGCACCCTCGTTGTCGAGCCCGTTCTCCACGGATTGCTGCATCGTGTGCCATACCTCCCGCAGATAATCCCATATATCGCGATCCTCGCACATCTCCACATATTCCCAGTAACCACGGCCATTCTTCTCGCACCACTGCTGAATTTCCCTGATAGACTTGAGCTCATAGATTGGTGGGGTGTAGAAAAAGTCGTCCTTGCCTTTCCCTTCGGAGAGCGCTCCGCCGCCAACGCTATAGACTTTCCACTCGTCGGTGGTCTCACCACTCTCGTTGAACGACTTGAAGAGCATCCCATTGGTGTGGAAGGGCAACACCTCGTTGGCTTTCCACACAATCTCGACGGGCGCAACTTGACTCAGCACCTCGACAATGGCCTGATCTGTCAAGTGGCCTTTGCCCGTTGCGGCCAGACTTCCGTAAAGAGTCACCTCAAATGCCTTGGCATCGGGATGACGGTCCAAAAACACAAGGGCAGCCTTCTGTGGCCCCATGGTGTGGCTGCTCGAAGGTCCTTTCCCTATTCTGAATATATTTTTTATAGACTCCATATCATGATAATACTAAAATGCCTAAGCTTCCGTCACCTTGCTACTGTCCTACTTTTCAGCGGTGCTACAGCCGACGGACGCCCCACCAGACGACATTGCTGGCAAAGATGTTGCAAAATTAGTCAATAATTTAGACAAACAACATTTTATTTAGTGAAAAATACTAACAATTCCACCACCGAATCATTAATTGATACAAAACACCTGCCAATGCTTCGACAATGGCTCGTGCAAAAAGCCTGACGGCACGTGTGACAGTAGCCCAGTCAACTACTCGGAAGCAGCGATAAAGGCTGCGCTGAACGCTCTCATACGATTGGCTAATACCGTTCAACTCACTGACTTTAAAATAATTATAGATTAAGCATATTGAAATGTAAAATTAGGCAATCGTTTGCACAAAAAACATTAATTTTTCAGTTTTCGGTGCCAATTAATTTGCATTTTTGCGAAAAAACAGTTAACTTTGTCATAGCCACTATTCAGAAGATAGTATTAAAAGAAAGGAGTTCAAAATGACTAATTCACAAACCTTACAGATTTATCAGGATTACTCGCCTAAGGATGAGAACCAACATGAAACGGAATCGAGAACGAACGTTTTAGGCGGAGATATTTGGTACAACTGATTTCAGCTCCGTCTGGTGATTAAAAGAGAAACTTGAATATCAATAACCATTGTTATTCTAAAAAACTCTGAATAGATAAACTTCGCTGCGGGATTGCCTGTCAAAGGGCTTTCTCGCAGCTATTTTTCTGTTTTTTGACAACAGCTGGCACGACATCAACCAGCGAACGAACAGAAAATGATAAAGTACTGATTTTCAAAATATTATTATCAGAAAAAGATAGATAATATTCGTCATGGGAAAACCTACCTATCGCATCGTCAACACTCACCTTCCCCATTACGGTTGGTGAGCCGTGGTTTGGAAAAATAAAAAAAAGGGAGGACAAGGCATGACGCCTCATCCTCCCTATGGTATGTTGTCTGACCACTTACTGGTGCTCCTTGCGAAGCAGGTCGTTGATGGTCTTGACTGGATTGAAAGTAATGGCCGGCACTTCTACGAACACGGTGTTCCAGTCGCTCATCGCACCGTTCCAAAGGCCAGGCAATTCCAGTGCCTTGAGTTCCTTGCCGTTCTTCGACTTGGTGCTGATGAATCCCGTTGACGAATCAACAAACTGGGGAAGCTGGAACGGACGGTGCTGATAATCATTGATGGCGCACACCAAATCGACAGGATTGAAGTGAGTACCCTCATTGAACATCCGCACATAGTCGGGGTTCGCCTTGTCTATCTGCGAGCTTTCCAATATCTGAAGGCTCACCGTGCCATCGGCATTGTAGGCAAAGAACGGACCGCCACCAGGCTCACCACTGTTTCGTACCATACCGCAGACACGCATCGGACGATTGAACTTGGACAACAGATAAGCCGACAGTTGCTCGTCGTTGAGCGATGCCGCCGAAGAATTGCGACAACACAGCGAAGTCTCAAGGAAACGGAGCATCTCAAGCAGCTCGCCCCTGTCAAGTTGGCTGGTCGTCAGACGCTTGATAAAGTAGAAAGTATGATTTTGAAGCGAAACCAAGACGCCGGCAATAGCCTTCTTCCACTTGGTTGTGGTTGGTTTCAATTTGTCGGGAATAATATTGTCGATATTCTTGATGAATACCACATCTGTATGAATATCATTGAGATTCTGTATCAGTGCTCCATGACCACCAGGTCGGAAGAGCAGTGTGCCGTCGTCGTTGCGGAACGGCGTGTTGTCGGGATTGGCCGCAACGGTGTCGGTGCTTTCCTTCTGTTCGGAGAAAGATATGTTGAATTTTACGTTGAAACGTTCTTCGTATTGAGTTTTCTTCGCCTCCACCTTCGCCTTGAAAAGCTTCAAATGGTCGTGCGAAACGGTGAAGTGAACATTCGCTAAGCCATCGCTTGCAGCATACAGAGCCGCCTCGACGAGATGCTCCTCCATGGCCGTCCGCACGTCATCACCGTAACGGTGAAAGTCGAGCAGCCCCTTCGGCAACTGTCCGTAGTTGAGTCCGTCGGCTTGCAGAAGATTTCTCACCACTGCCTTATAATCGCCCTTGGCTATGAGTTCGTCGATAGTAAGGCTGTTATTGGTCTTGCACTGCTCATTCAACGCAGTGTAGAAGGCGAATTTGCCTATGCCGTCGAAGAAGTCCTTCTCAAAGTCGGTTGTGGGTTGGCTGTACGGTGCGTCAATGAAGGCAAACAGATTCTTGAACATGCGGCTGGCAGCACCCGACGCTGGCACGAACTTAACTACCTTGTTACCGTTGTCGAGATAGCTCTCCCAGATGCCAGAATACATTCGGCAATCCTCCTCATCAAGTTGAATGATGCCATTGCCGACCGTTGCCGCACTTTCGAGTCTTAGAAAAGGGAATCCATTCTTGAAATTATCGAGCTGTTTGTTGAGCTCCGATACACTGATTCCCTTATTGCTTAGCTGAGTTTCATCATGTTGTGTTAGCATAGAGATAAAGGTTTTGAGTTTCTCCATACGGCAAAAATACATACTTTTTCTTAATTTGGGGAACGTTTGTCTATTTTTTTGTATCTTTGTCATGTTATATTAACAACCTATGGATGCAAATATTATTTTTAGCGATGAAGAGAGGGAAACCTTTCACGAACTGACCGGCAAGCTGAAGCAGGCATTGGGCGATCTGCTGACGGCCGAGGATCAGCAGAAAATAACCGACCATATAAAGATGCTTGAGGAACGGAATGCCATCGAGCGGAATGTGTTCGGCCTCAACTCACTGTTGTGCTCGCTTCAGACAGCGATGATAGCAGTAGAGAGCATCGGTCTGAAGCGCGACTCGGTCATTGCTATTCTGATTTACAGCAGTTACGAGGCTGGAGTGTCGTCGTTGCCGTCCATAGAGAAAGACTACGGGACTGGCGTTGCAAAGATTATTCAGGGACTTTCGCGCATTCAGAACCTTTACAAGAAGAATCCCATCATAGAAAGCGAGAACTTCCGCAATCTGTTGCTGTCGTTTGCCGAGGATATGCGCGTCATTCTCGTCATGATAGCTGACCGCGTGAACCTCATGCGGCAGATTCGAGACACGCCCAACAAGGAAGCGCAGCGCGAAGTGTCGGAGGAGGCCATCTATCTCTATGCCCCACTCGCCCACAAGCTCGGCCTCTATCAGCTGAAGAGCGAACTGGAAGACCTGTCGCTCAAATATCTGGAGCACGATGCCTACTATCTCATTAAGGAAAAGCTCAACGAGACAAAGGCAGCGCGCGACGCCTACATAAAGGAGTTCATCGAACCTGTGAGCAAAGAACTGCAAAAGGCAGGGCTGCGCTTTCACATCAAGGGTCGGACCAAGTCCATCCACTCCATTTGGCAGAAGATGAAGAAGCAGAAATGCGGATTCGAGGGTATCTACGACCTATTCGCCATCCGCATCATTCTTGACTCACCCGAAGCCAAGGAGAAGATGCAATGCTGGCAGGCCTACTCCATCGTCACCGATATGTACCAGCCCAACCCCAAACGACTGCGCGACTGGATATCAGTGCCTAAGTCGAACGGCTACGAGTGTCTGCACATCACCGTACTCGGACCAGCGAAGAAATGGGTGGAGGTGCAGATACGCACCGAGAGAATGGACGAAATAGCCGAACACGGACTGGCAGCCCACTGGCGTTACAAGGGAGTGAAGGCCGAAGGAGGCATGGACAACTGGCTGACATCCATCCGCTCGGCGCTTGAGGCTGGCGACAACCTCGAAGTCATGGACCAATTCAAGCTTGACCTCTACGACAAGGAAATCTATGTGTTCACACCCAAGGGCGACTTGCTGAAGTTTCCCAAGGGAGCCACGCTCCTCGATTTCGCGTATCACATCCATTCGAAAGTCGGAAACCAGTGTGTCGGCGGAAAAATAAACGGCAAGAATGCCTCCATCAAGACCGAACTGCACAGTGGTGACACTGTAGAAATCATGACATCGGCCAACCAAAGCCCCAAACAGGAATGGCTCAAGATAGTCAAGTCAGCCCGTGCGAAAGCTAAAATCAGACAGGCTCTCAAGGAAACGCAGATAAAAGAAGGCCTCTATGCAAAGGAAATGCTCGAACGTAGGTTCAAGAACAAGAAGATAGAAATCGAGGAACAGGTGATGGCTCACCTTGTAAAACACCTCGGATTCAAAGAGACATCCGATTTCTACCGACAGATTGCCGAGGAGAAGCTCGACCTGAACTACGTCATCGACGAATACCAAAAGATATTCAACCGCGACCACAACCTGAATGAGCCACGCGAGACCGAGAGTGCCGAGAACTTCGAATTCGAAAGCGGTACCGAGGAATTGCTGAAGAACAACGACGACGTACTCGTCATCGACCAGAATCTCAAGGGCATAGAGTTCTCACTGTCGAAATGCTGCCACCCCATCTACGGCGACCCCATCTTCGGCTTCGTCACGGTCAACGGTGGCATCAGGATTCACCGCAAGGACTGCCCCAACGCCCCCGAAATGCTCAAACGCTTCGGCTATCGCATCGTGAAAGCACGATGGAGTGGCAAAGGAGGCTCACAATACAGCATCACGCTACGCGTCATCGGCAACGACGACATCGGCATCGTGAGCAACATCACCAATGTCATCTCACAGGAAGAGAAAGTCGTCATGCGCTCTATCAGCATCGACTCACACGACGGTCTCTTCTCTGGCAACCTCGTGGTGCTCATCGACGACACCTCAAAGCTGAAGTCTCTCATCCGAAAGCTCAATAATATAAAAGGTGTAAAGCAGGTCGTGCGCATCTAACCACAACTGCCGACAGACCTTATCCCGTTCCTTGTTTCGAGCAATCTTCTCCGCCCAAAACTCCATATTGGTTTTCGGCATTCTGAAGTGTTGGCATCCCTCATGCCCATGCCAAAGTCTGCCGATGCTTGGATGGTACAAAATTACAAAATATTTCTTGTGAAATCAAATATTTATCGTGTAGTTATCAAGATACAAAAATAGATAATATCATATTATTATTTGTGTAATTGATTCATCGCACATCGCGGATATAAGCCTTCTGATTTATCATTAAACGGCCTTCACGAATTGTGGCAAAATGGGATGTCGAATTGGGCATCAGTGTCCAGCGGATTTTGCAGCTCGGTCTCCAACTGGAATACCTCACCGCAAAAGTTCATCACGTTTTCCGTGTTTACCTTTGCTGCCTTCGTCTGAATACGCTCAACCCACTCACGTTTCCACTGCTCAAACCCGCCTTGATACACCAAGGTCGTTTCATCGTAACCATTCGAAAACTCTCCACACCGTCTCTCCTGTAGGAGGGTGGAGTGGAGTGTTTTGTTAGGTTGGGATAGCACTTCTATTTCTGAATATATTTCTTTCCGTTCTTAATGACGATGCCTTTGTAGCTCTCGTTCACACGACTGCCACTGAGGTCGTATGCTTTGCCATCGCCTGCCCGGTCGGCTGTATTCACGTGGTCAATACCAGCGGTCTTGCTTGTGAAGTAACCCGTGGTGGGGTTAGCCATCTCAATGCCCGTTTTGTTTGCGTTGAACCAAGTGTTGGTACCTTTCAGCTTCGTACAGTTTTCAAACATATAATCACCATCAACATTGTAACCACCATTCCAGTCTTTGTTGCAGAAAATAGAGGTTAAGGACTCGCAGTTATGGAACATCCAACTCATATAGATAACCTTTTTGGTGTTGAAGTTGCTCACATCGAGCGATGTCAATGCTTTGCAGCCAGAGAACATGCTGCCCATGTTGGTTACGTGTTGGGTATTGAAGTTGCTCACATCGAGCGATGTCAATGCATAGCAGCTAGAGAACATGCATCTCATATCGGTGACGTTTTGTGTATTGAAGTTGCTTACATCGAGCGATGTCAATGCCGAGCAGCTAGTGAACATCCAGCTCATGTTGATGACGTTTTGGGTGTTGAAGTTGCTCACATCGAGCGATGTCAAAGCCGTGCAACCTTCGAACATGCTGCTCATGTTGATGACGTTTTGGGTGTTGAAGTTGCTCACATCGAGTGATGTCAATGCCTGGCAGGCATAGAACATTGAAAACATGCCGGTCACGTTTTGAGTGTTAAAGTTGCTCACATCGAGTGATGTCAATGCCTGGCAGCCATAGAACATGTCGCTCAGGTCGGTGACGTTTTGGGTATTGAAGTTGCTCAGGTCGAGCGATGTCAATGCCGAGCAGTCATAGAACATGCCGTTCATGTCGGTGACGTTTTGGGTATTGAAGTTGCTCAGGTCGAGCGATGTCAGTGCCTCGCAGTCATAGAACATGCTGCTCATGCCGGTGACGTTTTGAGTGTTAAAGTTGCTCATATCGAGCGATGTCAGTGCCTCGCAGCCATAGAACATCCATCTCATGTCGGTGACGTTTTGGGTGTTGAATTTGCTCACATCGAGCGATGTCAGTGCCTCGCAGCCATGGAACATGCCGCTCATGCTGGTGACGTTTTGGGTATTGAAGTTGCTCACATCGAGCGATGTCAAAGCCTGGCAGAATAGGAACATGCCGCTCATGTCGGTGACGTTTTCGGTGTTAAGGTTTCGTATGCCCTCGATATCTTGCAAATTGACACAATATGCGAACCAAGAGTAGGTGCTGGTGGGACGGTACCCGGAAAAGGAGGCATCGAACACAACGTGCTTGATATTTATCTGGGGTTTTCTATCAGTACCTGACCATGCGGGGGAACCCCAGGGGGAAGTGGGCATATCATAGATGGGTTCATAATTCGGACGGGTGGTGCGCTGATTGTCATAATAAAAAGTGAGCGTCCCGTCGGGTGTTAATACGGCATAAGCCTCTTGTGCTGCCACAGGCAGGCTACTCGTGACCGCCAAAAGGGCGACGAGGAGTGAAAGTAGATGATTTCTCATGATGATTGGTTTTAAATGAATAAAAAGAGGTCATCCGTCCGTCTTGTTTCCCGAAGGGGGGGCTTGGGCAAACTCGTGACCGTGAATAACTATCAATTGCGGATTGCAGTAAACATTCATCTTTTCGTGAACAGATGATGTTTCTGCATCGAAAATCTCACCTTAGCCATATCGGTTGCGTGTCGCAGAAGGTGAATACGAACGCAAAATTAAATAAAAAAAAAGAAAAACAACGGTTTAACCTACAAAATTTTGAATAATCAATCGTTTCAGGAGAGTGAGCCGCCACCTACATTAGAAAATGGGATTGAGAGTAATGTTATTTTGCAGATATTCTAAAGGTGACACCTAACTGCAAACTTATATTATTCGACATTTTTCTCTGATTATTTTGTTTATAATACTTTGATTATCAGTCGTGTACTCGTCACTGAACATCTTTTATTTTATCTGCAATGACTGGTCGGAAGAGGGTAAAGCAGAGGCTGGACGATAGTCTTGGGAAAGGGCTTACCAACTGACGGGTATAAGACCTTGGCGAATTTCATCGTGAAAACGTCCATGACTGCGGTTCAGACATTGAGGAACGGACCGATGGCCGACAGCAGTTCGGCACGTGAGAGGTAGCCGCTGCCACGCCAGAGCTGCTCGCCGTTGCGGAATAGCATCAGCGTGGGGACTGACTGGATGCGGTAGCGGGCGGCGGTGGCGTTCTGTTTGTCAATATCAATTTTGATAACGCGCAGTCGGTCGCCCATGGCTTGTTTCACTTCTTCGAGGACGGGGTGCATCATCTTGCACGGCTGGCACCATGTGGCGAAGAAATCGACCAGTACGGGCTTGTTGTCGGATATAACGTCGTTGAATGTTTCCATGTTGTTTTGTTTTGATGGGTTGCTATGATGCTCAAAATCGGGCGCGAGTGGTTTGTTGGCTTCTTCGTTCGTTCTGAGCTTTTTATGATTCCGTTTCTTTGGTTTTCTCCTTGGCTTTCTGATAGTGGGGCGCATAGGGCATTTGCAAATTGGTTCTCATCTGTGGGAATGCCTGCATGAAGGTGCAGTAGCACCATGCCGCCAGCTCGTAGCCCGTGAGCGGCGACGGACTGACGGCTGGCACGTTGTAGGTCTGCCGAAGGTTGATTCCCTGCTGACCCAAGGCGGTTGTCATGAGTGCGATGAGGCGGACTCTGCCCGCATCCATGTCGGCCAGTCGCCTGATGACGGCCACCATCTCGGCTATCATCCTGTCGTCGTCGAGCGGCGCCACTTCGTTGGCAGCGGACGGCTGCGCCGGTGGTGGTGTTTCTGTGGGCTCCACGATGGTTACTTTTTCTATCAGACCTGCCATTTCCTCCTCACTAAACAGGAAGGGGCCCTCTTCTGCCGTTGTTTTCTTTCGTCGTCGGTTGTTCATCTTTTGTTGTCTATTTTGCCATTGGTCGGTCTTTTCGCTGGCCAGCTTTATTGCGTCCTCGTCGGGTGCAGTGCGTGTCAGGGGCGCATTGCGATTGTCGGTCGGCTGACGGACTGCTGACCACGGACCGAAAGGCTGACGGCAATCGAGCGAGCGAGGGGCGCAGGCTCTTGATTGCGTGTTGTAAAGGTAGCTATTTTTATCGAATGTCGGGGTCTGTCGGCCATAAAAAATGCGTCGAAGGGGCGATTTTGGCAGAAATTGAGAATTGCGCAACCTTCAGAATGGTGATCATTTTGGGGTATAACCATTCAGAGCGGCATTCGGAAAGCGGAGCGGTTGGGCACGGCTGCTGGCCAATATCTGAGCTTTCGCATGGTGATACCTCACCTTTCGGGCGGCGAAAGCTCACCTTTTGCAAGGTCGTTGATGACCTTTTGGCGATGGCATGCTATCCTGCTGATTGTCAATCGGTTACAAATTCGGTTTCAACGGGGTGTTTTCCTGTTCATAATTTCCCGTCCACAGTAAAGGCCTCAACAACGTGGGCCGTGGCCGTCGGTCCTTCCTGTGTCAACCAACAATTCATCAATAGTAAGTATTGCGCAGACAGATATTTTTCATTGTTTTTGCAACCTTATTATAAAACCAAAGATATGATAAGATTTCTACTCATTACGGCGATGAGCCTGATGACGCTTTCGGGCCATGCGCAGGAAAACGTCTATAGTTTTCAAATACAAAGATAAGAAAAAGGAAGCTTACACACTTTTATAGGACAGTACCACCTCTTCAAATTTTTAAACCCTGCATTCGGAATAAGAAGGTATTTTCAAGATAAACCCCAAAGTGCGTGAACATACTGTCTCTATTTTGATATGGATACATGCCCAGTTCGTCCTTGCGTTGTACATGGATTTTACCAATGTATTTGCATTTAAACAGTAGGAGTATTACGAATTATACATAGAAGAATTAATAGATTATTAATCTTTGCAACCGAGTTGCAAGATTAAATGGATATCTTTGCATCGTGATGATGAAAAAAATATCCATATTTAGTATCTGGTTGGCAATCCTCATGGTGTTGTTTGTCTCTGTTTTGGCACATCATCATCACCCCAAAGAGGTATGCTTTATTGAAATGACATGCGCGTTGGATGGCAATGTTAATGATAGTCACACTGCCCACTCGACTTCGGGTCAAAGTTCTACACCAGACAATTGCTCTGTTGAACAAATCAAACACATTGTCAAAAACGAAAAGTGCGTTCAACAGATCACACAGACCATAGAGAGGCAATCACACTTATTGTATGTTTTCTCGCCGTATAAAATATTGTCAAACCTTGATGCTTCAAAGTTTAACGAAACATCACAAGAGCCCTCTTTTCATCTGCTTGAGGTAAATATTGTCTCAAGTGGGTTACGAGCGCCTCCTCTCTCATAATTATATCCATTTTTTTTTAATAAATAGAATAAGACATGACGGTTGTTCTCAATATGTCGTGTATAATTAAGTCATGAGATATGATCAATAAAATTATTTATTTTTCCATTAAGCATAAGTTCTTGGTGATACTCCTCTTGGTAATCATTATAGGTGGTGGCTTATATTCACTAAAAACCATCAATGTAGATTCTACACCAGATATCACCAATAATCAAGTACAGGTTATTACTGTGTCAGAAAACCTTTCAACAACAGATATAGAGCAGTTTGTTACTTACCCTGTAGAACTTGCCATGTCGAATCTTCCTGGTGTAATAGACATTCGTTCTATCTCTCGATTCGGTGTATCGGTTGTGACCATTGTGTTCAAGGATAATATGGATACCTATCTGCCACGCCAACTTGTTCAAGAGAAGTTAGAAGAAGTACGTGAAGAAATTCCAGAAGGCTTTGGCACTCCCCAAATGGGACCTATAACAACAGGGTTGGGTGAAATTTATCAATACACATTAGTTCCTAAAGACAGCAATTTATATAGTCCACAGGAATTGCGAACTATTCAAGACTGGATAGTTAAACGTCAACTGTCAATGATTCCTGGTGTTGTCGAAGTGAACTCTTTTGGTGGGAGTATAAAGCAATACGAGGTGGCTCTTAATCCGAATAGGCTCAATGCAATGAAAGTTACTATCAGTGAAGTATACGAAGCATTAAGCAAGAATAACATCAATACCGGTGGAGCCTATATCGAGCGCAACCACATGGCCAATTTTATTCGTGGTGAGGGAGTGGTTAAATCTATTGCAGACATTCAAAACATAGTTGTTAAGAATACGAATGGTATTCCTGTTCTGATACGAGACGTGGCCGATAAAGTTGATATTGGTTCACAAGTACGTTATGGCGCCTTTACCCAAAATGGGCATGAGGCTGTTGGTGGCATGATTCTGATGTTAAAGGGAGCAAACTCAGACAAAGTGGTTGATGCTGTTAAAAATAGAATGGAAAGTATCAAGAAATCACTTCCCACAGGTATTGAGATAAAACCGTTCCTCGATCGTTCTAATCTTATCGACCGTACAACGAGTACAATAGCTCGCAATTTGGTAGAGGGAGCCCTGATCGTCATTTTTGTATTAGTCTTACTACTCGGAAATGTGCGAGGTGGCATCATTACAGCTTCCGTTATTCCATTATCTCTATTGTTTGCCTTTATCATGATGAGAATCTTTGGGGTTTGGGCGAATTTAATGAGCCTGGGGGCTATTGATTTCGGTATTATTGTCGATGGAGCCGTTATTATTGTAGAGGGCATTGTATTTGAGATTGGAAAGAGGACTAAGCACCATCTTAAAGTTGACCAGACGGCCATGAATCAAATTAGTTACGATGCGGCATCCTCAATGATGAACTCGGCTTTCTTTGGTCAGCTGATAATTCTAATCGTTTTTACACCGATTATATTCTTGACAGGAATCAGTGGTAAGATGTTTTCACCTATGGCTTACACGTTCTCGTTTGCACTCTTAGGTGCGATCATACTCTGTTTAACCTATGTACCTATGATTTCGGCTCTTATTCTACGCCCCTTACATAATTCCGATAGTAGGATTGTCAGGTTTGAGAAGAGATTGGAGCAAGTAAGTAACAAGTTGATTACAAAAATCACGAGGGCGTATAATCCGCTGCTTCTTTTTTCACTTCGACATAAGACAGCAGTCATTCTCTCAGCTATAATCATGTTAGGAATTACGACCATCGCCTTTACGCGTATGGGTGGAGAATTTATTCCTGAGCTTGATGAAGGAGATATAGCAATGCAAACATTTCTTAGACCAGGAAGTTCTCTCTCTGAAACAATCAAGAGAGAAAAAGAAGTTGAGCGTCTGCTTTTGGATAACTTCCCTGAAATCAAAACAGTCTGTGCACGCATTGGCGTGGCTGATATTCCTACTGACCCTATGGGATTTGACTATACGGACAGTTTTATTATCCTTGAAAAAGACAGGAGTAAATGGACTTCGGCCACAACGAAGGAGGAACTTATTGAAAGGATAAAGGAAAAGCTCCAAATTTTACCCGGGCTAAACTTTTCTTTCTCTCAGCCAGTAGCACTTCGATTCAACGAACTGCTTACTGGTGTCCGCGAGGATGTAGCCGTAAAACTCTATGGTGACGACCTCGAAAAACTCAATAAATTGGGAAATCGGATGGTAAGCATTATTAGTAAAATATCTGGTGCCAAAGACGTGGCTCTTGAACGTACAGACGGATTACCACAGATTACAGTAAAATATGACCGGCAGCGCTTAGCACAATATGGAATGAATATTGCTGACCTAAACGGGTATGTGAGTTCTGCTTTTGCTGGCAGTTCTGCCGGAGTGGTATTTGAAGGTGAAAAACGTTTCGACCTTGTCATTCGACTCTCCGAGACGTATCGTAAGAGTATCGATAATCTTAAGCAACTCTATGTTGATCTGCCAAATGGGTCGCAGATACCCCTGAGAGAGCTAGCCAATATTAACTATGAGTCAGGTCCAATGCAAATATCACGGGATAAAGCCTCACGCAGAATCTATGTAGGAGTGAATGTGCGAGGACGTGATGTGGCATCCGTCGTCGCTGATATTCAAAAAAGTCTTGATGCTGAGTTGACTCTTCCTACAGGTTATCGACTGGAATATGGAGGTGAATATCAAAATCTTCAAGAAGCAAAGGCACGCTTGATGATAGTTCTCCCAATAGCCATGGCACTAATTTTCCTTTTACTCTACTTTGCATTAAAATCATTTAAGCAGAGTTTGATGATTTATATGGCAGTACCTCTTGCTACGATAGGTGGAGTTTTAGCTTTGATATTGCGTGGTATGTCTTTTTCCATCTCGGCAGGTGTCGGCTTTATCGTATTATTCGGTGTTGCAGTACTCAATGGTTTGGTACTCATTAACCGATTCAATTCATTAAAAAGTGAAGGTATGAAAGATATAAATCGAAGAATTATAGTGGGTACAAAAGAGCGCATACGACCTATCTTACTAACAGCAACAGCTGCAATGCTTGGCTTTTTGCCTATGGCGGTATCAGGCTCTGCAGGGGCGGAAGTGCAACGACCATTAGCCACAGTAGTTATTGGAGGGCTATTTACCGCAACACTACTTACGCTGGTTGTAATTCCATTATTATATGCATTGGAAGAAGGGGTAAATATTAAGAAAAAAAAGATACCGACGGCTATTACACTTACATTGGTCATGCTATTAATCACCAATGGTTCGAAAGCGCAAACTGTTAGTCTTCAACAAGCATTTCAACTTGCAGAACAAAATTACCCTACAATAAGGATAGCTGAACTTCGTGTCAATCGTGAGAAAACGATGATTAAAGGCGTAAATAACATAGGAGACACGGAGTTCTCAGCAGGTGTGGACGAACTCGGCAGAGGTAATGATGCTACCTTTTCATTATTAGCTATCCGACAGAATCTGAATCTATTCGGTAAGAAGCAACGTACTCGTGCTCAAGAACAAGCAACAAGAACAGCTCGTGCAGAAGCAGCGTTGACAAAATATGACTTACAAAGAGCTGTAAGTTACGATTATGCCCAAGCGTACATTCAGAAACAGAGAATGAAAGTCTATGCAATGATTGACTCTATCTATCAGAATTTTGAACATGCCGCAAAATTAAAATATGAAATGCGTGAGACCTCGCAATTAGAATATTTAACAGCAAAGAAGAAAGCGATAGAGATGAAGGAAAATTTGAATCAGTCAACTTATGATTATCAAGTAGCAGTTAGATTGTTATCTCGATGGTTAGGAGAAGGAATTTACGAACCTTCTACCTCCCCGGAAGAAATATTCGCAGTATGCAATGACACTGTTCATCCAATATTGGCATTGCAGAAAGAAAAAATTAAACTGGCACAAACACAGATAGAAGTTGAAAAGACAAAAGTGCTACCAAATTTTTTCGTAGAAGCAGGGGCGCAGAGAAATGGAAATAGGTTAGGCTATTGGACTATAAATGTTGGTATGAGTATTCCCTTATTTAGAAATTCATATCGTGCACAGAAGCAAGCCATGGCCATGGATAAGGAGATTGAAGAGGCTTATCTCACCTTATCACGTCAACAACTTAAAAGTGTTCAAGAGCGTTTACAAACAGAAAATCTAAAATGGCAGACGAAACTCAAATACTTTCAAGAAACAGCATTACCAACAGCAAGAGAGCAACAACGAGGAGCAGCTTCCGCTTACCGACTCGGGGCAACTGACTATATTGGCTTTATCCAGACCATGGGCGATGCTGTGCAGACAGAGCTTGACTATTGGTCAGCTTACGAAAAATTCATCAATACAAAGATAGATTTACAATATCCAAATATTTAAGACAATGAAAGCAAAAAAATATTTCTATATGGCCTCTCTCTTGCTTCTAATGGCTTGTGGCAATACCAAGAAGCAGGCCGAAAACAGTGAAGAGAATGCGTTGAAGGAACAGACCCAAGTAGATCTCACTGACGAGCAAGTGAAGAAGGTGAATATTGAGGTTGGCCATCTTACAGAGATGGTTTTTGAGAATGCTATAGAAGCGAATGGAAAACTGGTTATCGATCCGCAAAGTGAAGCAACTGTAACTCCGCAAACGGGTGGAAATATCAAACAGATATTAGTTAAAGAAGGACAAATAGTGGCTAAAGGCCAGATCATCGCTTACTTGTCTCACCCCGACTTTGTTAACCTTCAGACACAATATCTATCATCCCTCAATCAGCAGAAGTATCTCTCGAAAGAGTTTGCTCGCCAGGCAATGATGATGAAAGAGGGGGTGGGTGCAGGTAAGGATTACGACCGTATCAAATCAGAATTAAAGATAGTTAATGGCGAATTGCAAATGTTATCCGCCCAGCTTAGAAAAATGGGTATTAATCCTTCCTCTATTCGCAAGGGAAATCCCAAGATGACAATCGCAATAAAGAGTCCTATCCGTGGCACTGTTGAGCAAATCGACGTGCAGACAGGCCAATATACAACTCCAGAAATGCCAATAATGAAGATTGTAAATACAGACAACATTTTTGCTGAATTACAGGTCTTTCTACACGATATTTCTAAAATAAAAGTAGGACAGTCTGTACAATTTAAACAATCCGACAACAGTGGGAAAAACTATAGAGGCAAAGTATATTCCATTGGTAAGACCTTTAACAATGAAAATCAGACAGTAGATGTGCGGGTAAATATTATGGGGGATAGAACTGGATTAATTGGAGGCATGTATATTCAGGCACAGATTGCTACAAATGCAATAAAGATGAAAGCTGTACCTTATGAAGCCATAGCCGAAAAAGATGGGAAATTTTATATCTATAAAGCCTCTCATCAGGGCTCAAGATGGAAGTTCTTCCCTGTTGGTGTCAAGAAGATAAAAGAAGAAAATGGATTTGTAGCAATAGAGCCTTTAGAGGATACAAAAAAACTTTCTAATATTGTTCAATCGGGTGCCTATTATCTTCTGTCTGAAATGAATAAAGGAGAAACTGGAGAAGAATAGAATAAAGCACCTATCTCTAATTGGTGTTTACTGAAAATTAACGTGAGTTCGACGAATTATAAGTGTCTATAAATTTGGTGATTAGCGAAATTTGTTGTAACTTTAAAGAACTAACATTCAAACAGTTACAAACAAAAATCGCTATGATCACCGAAGACAAAGTTACTGAAATATTTTGTATGGCAGATGACTTCTGCAAGTCTTTTGATGCAATGACAACAAAATATACGCTAAAACCTACAGGAAAAAGGAAATATCATCGAAAATCTACAATGTCAAAGGCTGAAGTAATGCTGATAATCCCAAATCGGTCATTAGAGATTTTTCCGTGCAAAAAGTCAGATTATAGCAGACTGTGCCATCGTTATAGCATCTGTATACTAACACAATATGCATCTTTTGTTCTATTTCAAGACAAAATGAAAGCGAAATTTTCTAATGACCGATTTGAGTTTATCGAATGTCGGGGCCTGTCGGCCATAAAAAATGCGTCGAAGGGGCGATTTTGGTAGAAATTGAGAATTGCGCAACCTTCAGAATGGTGATCATTTGGGGGTATAACCATTCAGAGCGGCATTCGGAAAGCGGAGCGGTTGGGCACAGCTGCTGGCCTATGTCTGAGCTTTCGCATGGTGATACCTCACCTTTCGGGCGGCGAAAGCTCACCTTTTGCAAGGTCGTTGATAACCTTTTGGCGACAGTATGCTATCACACTGTTTATCAATCGGTTACAAATGCGGTTTCAACGGGGTGTTTTCCTGTTCATAATTTCCCGTCAACAGTAAAGCCCTCAACAACGTGGGCCGTGGCCGTCGGTCCTTCCTGTGTCAACCAACAATTCATCAATAGTAAGTATTGCGCAGACAGATATTTTTCAATATTTTTGCAACCTTATTATAAAAACCAAAGATATGCGATGAGCCTGATGACGCTTTCGGGCCATGCGCAGGAAAGCGTCCTTACCGAACATCATGATGACAATCATGGAGGGAGATTATTTGCAGGAGGCTCAGTTACATTTTGGAAGGACACAAAGGAAAAAACCACCACGTTCGATATCTGACCAGAGGTCGGCTACCTATTCAACGACAAGTGGGGAGTCGGCGTGCTGCTCGGCTACGAGCACGAAAAAGGGAACGAGGACGGGAAGGCGACAATCGACAACTCTTTCAAGATTTCGCCTTTCGTGCGCTACTACTACTATCACAAAGGTCCGTTCAACCTGTTTCTTGACGGGGGCGCGGGCATAAACTTCGGCAGTTTTGAGAAGAACGGGTCGAAAGAGCGAAAGAGTGGCTTTGAAGTCGGAATCCGTCCGGGGCATGCGCCGACCTGACCGATGGTCTGTGCCTGTGCTTGAGGATGGGGTTCATGGGCTTCCGGAAAAGCTATTTTTCGGGCGAAGAGCCGTTGATAGGCAACGACGGCTTTGGTCTTCGATTCGCTCCTGAAGAGCTGATAATTGGTTTGGAGCTTGAGTTCTGACGATCGGGCACGAATTGCAAGACGTGTGCCAGGCGGTCAGCATGCGCTTCGGGGCTACGGCTGATTGTTCAGGCGAGGAACGAATGAAAAAGTCCGGACAGGAGACAACTCCCGTCCGGACTTTCTATTTTCCGAAAAATCAATCAACAATTAGTAGGCGTGGTCGTCGCTTATTTCTTTGCTGTCGATTTCCTTACTGTCGATGCTGCGCCAAGCATAGAAAATGTAAGCGAGCACGAAAGGAATGATCAGACTGGCATAGAACATTGCTGTGAGCGTGAACTGGCTTGAGCAACTGTTCTGGAGTGTAAGCGAGCTTTGCAGGTCGGCGGTCGATGGATAGTAGGCGGTGTTGTTGTAGCCCACGATGAGGAACAACACAATCACCACCAGTACAACACCGATGCCTGCTGGCCAAATGCCTTTGATGTAATCCTTCTGAAGAATGGTGCGCACGATGCCAAAGAGCAGCAGAAGCACTCCGACGAGAAGGACAACGATGAGATACCACATATCCAGCAGGTTGTTGAGATACTTCATCGGCTCCATAACGATTTCACCCGAAGCAGCCACGGCATAGCCATCGCTGAGAAGTGTGCGGACGAAGAAGGTCAGGAAGAAGACAAGGAACAGCACCGTGTTGATGATAAGCTGCGGACGTATGCGAGAGCGGATGGCATCGTCGTTCACGTTGTTGTTGATGTAGAGCGTCCCAAGGATGCGCGCAAGGAAAACAACGGCCAGACCGAAAATCACCACCCAAGGATTGAGCAGTACGTCGAGACCACGCGAAGCATTGGCCCACTGTGAAATAACGGCAGGCATCTCATTGGCGATATTGGCCTTCTCTACGATGAAGTTTGAGCCCGTGAAGAACGTGGCTACCGCTCCGCCGATGAGCAGCGGACCAACGATACCGTTGATGATGAGGCAAGTCTGGAAAGTCTTAACCCCCAGTAGGTTGCCGGCCTTGTTTTGGAACTCGTAGCTGACCGCCTGAATGATGAACGAGAACAGAATGATGACCCATACCCAGTAGGCACTTCCGAAACTCGTACTATAGAACAATGGGAACGAAGCGAAGAACGCTCCACCGAATGTGACAAGCGTGGTAAACGTGAACTCCCACTTCCGGCCCGTTGAGTTGACGACGAGACGACGCTCAATGTCGGTCTTTCCCAGCTGAAAAATCATGGAGTTAGCACCCTGAACAAACATCAGGAACACTAACAGGCCTCCCAAAACGGCTATGAGAAGCCACCAGTAATGTTGCAAAAATTCGTATGTCATAGTTATAGCCCTTTCTTGATTTGCTTGCACATGATGCTGATTTCAACAAGCAACATCGTGGTGAATAGGAATAGGAATAGGAAGAATGTTAGCGCAACACCGCTGCTGCTGATATCACTCACAGCGGCCCAGGTCGGGAGCATGTCCTGAATGGTCCAGGGCTGACGGCCGAACTCTGCGACAAGCCAACCGCTCTCACTTGCAATGTAGGCGAGAGGAATGAGCACCAAGCCAGCGATGTGGAGCCAGCGTGGCTTCGTGATGTCGCGACGATAGAGGTAGTGCAGGAAGATGAGGAACGCAAGGATGAACAAGCAACCCAAACCAACCATGATGCGGAATGCCCAGAAGTTGATGCCCACAGGCGGAACGGTCTGGTCGGCATTCTTGATGTAGCCGTAACCGAAGTACTTCATGTCATTCTTCAGAATGTTAAGGTTGGCTGCCGTCTTCTCACCACTGCGGTAAGCCTTCAACGCTGCTATGGCTGCCTTACCCCGGCTGACCTTCTCGGCAAACGGAGGCTCAACCGTACCATCGGCCTTGGTGTAGCCGTTGATGATGTTCTTCACACCTGGCACATAACCGTGAAAGTCACGTGTGGCAAGGAACGACAACGCATTGGGGATCGCCAGACGCATCGGCGGCTCCTTCTCGCTCATGTAATCGGGCTGCTTGAACGGATTAACAAGCGCAACGGCTGTGAGTCCCTGGTCGGTACCTCCTTCATAGAGAGCTTCCATCGCAGCCAACTTCATCGGTTGGTGCTGTGCCACCTGATAAGCAGAACCATCACCAGTGTAAGCAGTCAACAATGCTGAGACGATACCAACGATGGCACCGATTTTCAGACTTTGTTTCGCAAACTCCAAGTGGCGCTGTTTCAGGAGATACCAGCAGCAAACACCCACGCAGAAGATAGCACCCAAAAGCCATGCCGAAGTAACGGTATGGAAAAACTTGTTGACGGCCATCGGACTGGCAGCAACGGCCAAGAAAGAGGTCATCTCATTGCGCATCGTGTCTGGATTAAACTCGCAGCCTACTGGATATTGCATCCACGCATTGGCAACAAGGATCCACCATGCCGAAATGGTGGCACCAAGACCGGTGAGCCACGTAGAGGCGAGATGGAATCCGGCGGAAACCTTCTTCCAGCCAAAGAACATGACGGCTACGAAAGTAGATTCCATAAAGAAAGCCAAGAGGCCCTCAATGGCCAGCGGAGCGCCGAAAATATCGCCCACAAACCATGAATAGTTGCTCCAGTTCGTTCCAAATTCGAACTCAAGGATGATGCCAGTAGCAATACCCATTGCGAAGTTAATACCGAAAAGCAACTGCCAGAACTTGGCAGCGGTCTTCCAAAACTCTTTGCGCGTGCGGTAATAGCACGTCTCCATGATGCCCATGATGAGGGCAAGTCCCAGTGTCAGAGGCACGAACAGCCAGTGATAGATGGCTGTCAGGGCGAACTGCGCACGCGACCAGTTGATCACGTCGGGATCGATGGTTAATAATAGATTTTCCATGTTGTATAAATATGTAACTGTTAGAATTGTTTCACCTTACTTATATATGACTTTACCTTACTTATATATGACCATTCAGGCAACGGCCACACGCCTTATTCTCTGCCAAGGACCTCCGTTGCTACAAACTTGCTCTCCTGTCCTTTTCCCGCTTTCTCCTTGATGAAGTTGGGAAAGAAGAACATTTTGAGAACAAAGAATATGATGAACAACTTTATTAGGATAATGGCCCACAGCGTCTTGCCCAGCGTCATGTTGCGGAAGCCCTCATAATATAAATCAAAAGCGCGATAAAAGAAATTTGATCTCTTCATACTCATAATGCTTTTATGGCTTGTACTTTTTACAAACTACACTGCAAATTTAAATAAAAAATTTGAAATCTATCCTGTTTTACCCTAAAATTATAATAAATGTGTAAAATAAAAAAGATTCAAACCATTTCATTTGGTATTATACTCAAAAAACAATACATTTGCATTCAGTTTTCAACATCATCGTAGGCAATGAAGAAACCTTTAGTTTTTGCATTATTCATCAGCATAACACTGGCCTCAACAGCACAGGGAGTGCTCTCTTTGCAGCAATGTAGGGAGATGGCACTGCAGAACAACAGACAGCTGAAGATATCGAAAATGACAGCGAGTATTGCGGAAAACATCCATAAGTCGGCCAAGACCAAATACCTGCCACGCATCACAGGAATGGCCGGATACGAGCATCTGACACGCGAAGTGTCACTCCTCAACGACCAACAGAAGAGCAAACTGTCGAACTTCGGCACGAACTCAGTGGGCAAAGTTGGCGGACAGATAGGTGAAAGCATTGCCGGGCTCGTCCAACAGGGCCTGATTTCGCCTGAAGCCGCACAGCAATTGGGCAGCGTCTTGGGGAAAATGACAGCGCCGATAGCACAGGCTGGCGACAACATAGGTCAGAGCATACGCGACGCTTTCCGATCGAACACCAAGAATATCTATGCCGGGAGCATCATGCTCACTCAACCTATATACATGGGAGGGGCCATCAAGGCGGCCAATGACATAGCAACCATTGGCGAGGACGTGGCCCGCAACGACATCGCACTGAAGCAACAGACCGTCATCTACGCAGTTGACAATGTCTATTGGCTGGCCGTCTCGCTCAAGAAGAAGAAACTGTTGGCAGAAAAATTCCGCGATTTGGCCAAGCAGCTGAGCAGCAACGTGCAGAAGATGTATCAAGAAGGAGTAGCTACTAAGGCTGATGGGCTGAAGGTAGATGTGAGCGTAAACACCGCCGAACTTAAGATAGCAGAAATAGAGAACGGCATATCGCTGGCCAAGATGGCACTCTGCGAGCTCTGTGGGCTCAGTCTCAACGGCGACTTGCAGCTTGCTGATGAGGACACCGACGAGCTTTCGGCCGTCGAAAGCGTCATCTACAACCCGAACGACACGGCCTTCGACGCACGCCCGGAGGTGCGTTTGCTGCAAAACACCATCGACATCAGCCGACAAAACACCAAGCTCATCCAAGCCCTCTACCGTCCACACGTAGCCCTGACGGGAGGATACACGGTGTCGAACCCAAATATGTTCAACGGATTCCAACAGAAATTCAGCGACGTATGGAACATAGGCATCGTCGTCCACGTACCCATCTGGAGCTGGGGCGAGAGCAAATACAGGGTCAGAGCCTCGCAAGCGGCCACCACCATCGCACAAATGGAGCTCAGCGACGTGCGCAACAAGATACAGCTTGAGGTGGAACAGTATCGCTTCCGCTTGAAAACGGCCAATGAAAGGCTGGCCACCGCCCACAAAAACATGGTGGCAGCAGAAGAGAATCTCCGCACGGCCGACATTGGTTTCAAGGAGGGAGTGATGACCGTTACTGACGTCATGATTGCCCAAACAGCATGGATGACCGCCAAGACTGCCATCGTCGATGCTGAGATTGCCGTAAGAACAGCACAGGTAGGCTTGAAGAAAGCTACTGGAACACTCAATTAACAACGATCCGTTCACCAACCGTCAACCATCAAAAATCCAATCATCAGAATATGTCAGCTAAATCACAACATAACAACATCTTATTGGCTATCCTCGGCTTCATAAGCGTCATCGTACTGGTAGCCGTCATCGGTTATTTCACACTTGACCGCACAGAGGAAATCATTCAGGGAGAGGTCGAAGTTAGCGAGTATCGCGTGGCTTGCAAGCTGCCCGGACGCATCACCGAACTTCGTGTCAAGGAAGGCGACTACGTACACAAGGGTGACGTGCTGGCCGTGCTTGAGATACCAGAGGTCAACGAACAGGAGAAAGTGGCCGAGGCAGCCGCCAACGCCACTGAGGCACTGAGCGACCTTGCCAAAGCCCCCACCCGTAAAGAGATGATTCAGAGCGCTTACCAGGTGTACCAACAGGCCAAATCGGCCAATAGAATTGCAGAAAAAACATTTGGTCGCATGGACCGCCTCTTCAAGGAAGGAGTCATCTCGGCACAGAAACGCGACGAGGCACAGGCAGCTTACGAAACTACACAGGCGGCAGTTGAGGTGGCCAAATCGCAGTGGGAACTGGCAAAGAACGGATCACGCGAGGAGTCGAAGCGGGCCGCACAGAAACAGGCACAGGCGGCACGGTCGGCCGTCAATGTAGTGAAATCGGTGCTCAAGGAGACCGTTCAGCGCGCCACCCACGACGGCGAGGTTTCGACCATCTATCCAAAAGAGGGCGAACTCGTGGGCTTCGGAAGCCCCATCATGAGCATTGCCATGATCGACGATATCTGGGGGACGTTCAATATCCGTGAGGACCAGCTCAAGGGGATGAAGGTCGGCAACGTCATCAAAGCCTTCGTGCCGGCGTTCAACAAGACTATCGAGCTCCGTGTCACCGCTATCAAGGATCAAGGCTCGTATGCCGTGTGGAAAGCCACCAAGTCCAGCGGACAGTACGACCTCAAAACTTTCCAGGTGAAGGCCAAACCAGTGAGCAAACTCGACGGACTGCGACCGGGCATGTCGCTCATCATCAAGTAATCCGCCATCCGCCGCAAGGCAACTGGTCTCCGAAGCCCTACAAGACATAGCCAGACGACACCAAAAGGCCGACGAAACGGCGGCGAGGGCACCAGCCACAAGCACTGATAGACAATGGACAACACAAGCAAAGAAAACGAAACAACCGACACTTCCCACAGCAAGAGGCGAGGACCCGTCGCCCGACTTCTTGCCATCGCTGCCCGCGAGGTGGGGCTACTTGTCCATAACCCCATCTATTGGTTCTGCATGATCGTCTTTCCGATTATCATTCTTTTCTTCTTCACTTCACTCATGCGTGAGGGGCAGCCAGAAAACCTCCCCTGTGGCATTGTTGACAACGACAACACCACCACCACTCGCGCACTCGTCCGCAACCTTGATGCCTTTCAGGGCACAAAGGTCGTGGCCCACTACCCCAGTGTCAGTGAGGCGCGCCGTGCCATACAACGCAACGAAATCTATGCCTTTCTCTATATTCCCGAAGGAACGACAGCCAAACTCATCGCCCAGCGCCAGCCGAAAGTGTCGTTCTTCTACAGCAACGTGACACTCGTGGCAGGCTCCATGCTCTTCAAAGACCTGAAGACCATCACCTCCCTCGGATCGGCAGCCGTGGGATCGGCCCGCCTTCAGATGCTCGGAAAGACACAAAAAGAGATTGTCAACACGCTGCAGCCCATCGCTCTCGACATGCACATGGTGGGAAACCCGTGGATGAGCTACAATATCTACCTAAGTTCCATCATGATTCCGGGAGCGCTGATGCTCTTCATGTTCCTCATTACCACCTATTCCATCGGCACGGAGCTGAAGTTCAGGCGGTCGCACGAATGGATGCAGATGGCTGGAAAGAACATTTTCATCGCTCTCACAGGCAAACTCTTGCCGCAGTTCCTCATCTTTTTCACCCTCTTCATCGGCTACGAATGGTACGTTTATGGGCATTTGGCGTTCCCACACCCAGGCGGCCTCTTCAAGATACTCATGCTCGGTTTCCTGACCGTTGTCGCAGCGCAGGGATTCGGTGTGTTCATCTTCGGCCTTATGCCATCGCTGCGCATGTCGATGAGCGTCTGCTCACTCTGGGCAGTGGTCGGTTTCTCTGCCTGCGGTGCCACCTATCCCGTCTTTGCCATGGACTCCATGATTGAGGCCTTCGCCCAAGTCATCCCGCTGCGCCATTATTTCATGGTGTATCAGGCAAGCATATTCAACGGCTATCCCATCATCCACGTGTGGTGGAACATCGTGGCTCTCGTGGCCTTCGCCCTACTGCCCATGCTGACGGCACGAAACATCAAGAAGGCCATGCTGGAATACGTCTATATACCATAGATTGAAATCCAAAATAGAAAAGTAATAACAGACAGATGTCGAGCAAAAAGAAAGAAAGTACCAACAAACCCGACACCGCACCACAGAACGGCAGCGGCGAAAAGAAACTCCGACGCAACAGAAAGTCGGTGGAGGGACTGATATACTCCATCTGCTACATCTGGTGGCTGGAGATGAAGAACACCATCAAAGACGAAGGCGTGCTCATCTTCTTCCTACTCGTGCCGTTGGGCTACCCGTTGCTCTACTCGTGGATTTACAACAACGAGGTGGTGCGCGACGTTCCAGTGGCTGTCGTTGACCTTTCGCAAACTGCCACCTCACGCAAGTTCGTCCGAATGTTCGACGCTTCGCCCGACGTACGTGCCGCACGTTTCTGCAACAGTCTGTCAGAGGCGAAAGAACTCGTCACCGCACAAGAGGCTAACGGCATCGTCTATCTACCAGAAGACTTCGAACGCACGCTCTTCCGTGGCGAACAAGCCCACGTCAGCATCTATTGCGACATGAGTCTCATGCTCACTTACAAGGCCATATACCAGTCGGCGACGGCCGTATCTATGGAGATGAACAAGGAGATTCAGAAGTCGATGGCCATGGGATCTACCAAGCGCGACGAAGAAATAAGCACACAGCCACTGGCCGTTGACGAATTGCCCCTCTTTAACACTACGGGCGGATACGGCAACGCCATACTGCCGGGTGTGCTCATACTCATTCTACAACAGACACTGCTGCTGGGAATAGGTCTGTCAGCAGGAACGGCACGCGAGAACAACCGCTATCAGGACCTCGTACCTATCAGCAAGCACTACAACGGCATATTCAAAATCGTACTGGGAAAATCGCTTTGCTACTTCATGATCTACTGTGTCATTGGCGCTTACCTGACACTCGCCGTGCCAAAACTCTTCAGTTTCACCATGCTCGCCCGCCCGTCAGACCTCATCGGACTGATGATTCCCTACCTATTGGCCATCATCTTCTTCGGCATGACCATCTCTTGTATGGTGCGCTACCGAGAAAACGTCATCCTGCTCGTCGTTTTCACCTCCGTGCCCTTCCTCTTCCTCACCGGATTGAGCTGGCCAGAGAACAACATCCCCGGCCTGTGGCAAGGCATCAGCTGGCTCATCCCCTCCACATACGGCGTCCGCGGATTCCTGCGCCTGTCGTCTATGGGTGCGACACTGCAAGACATAAGATTCGAGTACCAAGCGCTCTGGATGCAGACCGTCGTCTATTTCTTCCTCACCTGTCTCGTCTATCGCTATCAAATCATCAGTGCCCGCAAGCATGCGCTTGAGCACGTGCGCAGCATTCAGGACAAAATCAAAAAAGCCAGAAACCAGCGAAGCAACGGCTGACCAGCTTGAATCGGAAAAAGCGATACCTAAGAGTCAGCCTTGGCGAATTTTCGCCGTTCAGCTCAGACAGGAAATTTCAGCAACGAAAGAGCTTTGGCACGGCGATACCTCACCTATCGGCTCACAAAAGGTGAGCTTTTACCACCCGAAAGCTCACCTATCACAACGAAAATCATATCCTGCTGATTTTCAAGTAGTTATAAAAACAATGAAACTTCCTTATTCTTGGCAATTCTTTAGCGTCAGTTTTTAAAGCGATATCAACACTTTCCCAAAGAAAACTGTACGCATTCCCAGTGCATTAAAAGAGCCGTCTATACCCATAAAGCCAGAAAAGCATGAACAACAAAACTTCCTGACGCAGGCAATGAGATACAATATAATAGGTGGTAGGTCTGAAAATGCAGCTAAAACAGCATGCCAATGCACAGTGACAGATTTACCACTATACAATATTTAATTATTGTTTTTCAATAAATAATTGTCGAAAAACTTGCAAATCACAAGAATTGTTCCTATATTTGCAGCATTCGATGAATAATCGGATACTGCCTCGATGGCCGAGCTGTTATGGTTCGTTGGCCGTTGACGGGCAATTATCACATCAAACATCAGAATCTATGAACAGAAGATTGCGCTTTTACTGCACCATCATGTTGGTACTCATGGGAATAGTACTTTCTGTCAGCCTCTATGAGCTGGGCAAAGCCTTCGGGAGCGGTGTCTCTGCAGGATACGCCCTTGAGAAAGCACGATACGAAGCCAGTCACAACAAGAAGTATGCTCACTCCAAAGAGTTCAAAGAATTGCAGGCCCTCGACGAGGAATCAGACCTAAGGGCGAGTTCTGCACAAATAAAATTCAACAACGACATCGACTCACGGCCCGTGAAAGTGAAGAACGAGAAGACCGGGAAGTACGAGAAAGTGTGGATTATGTCAGCCGACATCCCCTACTCCGAGTCGAATTTCATCATCACACTGAAGTTTGTCTATCTCTTTGTTCTGCTGGTGCTCTCCGCTTTGCTGCTGATTACCTACTTCAAGCTAATCCGCAACTTCAGAAAGTCGGAGAACATCTTCTCCATCGTCAACCTGAGACTCATCAAACGCATAACCCTCCTGACGATTATCAACTACATCACCATGTGGGGCGTGGACTTTCTCGACACGTACAGTTGCGCACAGTCGTTCGAGCTGGCTGGAAGGACGGTCGATTACCTTGGTTCGATGAATCTGACGGACAATCTTTTCGAGATTCCCATTATGCTGATAATATGTGAAGTGTTTGCCATCGGAGTGAAGATGCGCGAGGAAAATGAACTTACCGTGTAAAGAAAGGAAGAGCTAAACCATGATAATAGTTAACTTAGACGTAATGATGGCTAAGCGGAAGATGTCGCTCAACGAACTTTCGGAACGCGTAGGACTGACGCTGGCCAACCTATCGATACTCAAAACGGGCAAGGCGAAAGCCGTGCGATTCACCACCCTCGACTCCATCTGTGAGGCCCTGCAATGCCAACCTGGCGACCTACTGGAGTTCAAGGACGAATGACCGGCCAGACGACGAACCATCGCAATGTAAAAAGAAATGATTGAATGAAAGTTGTATTATTGATATGAGGACAAGTGAGCGGGGCGGCCGGCTGAAAGGTCGCTTCCAAGCTTGTTGCTCGTCACACATCTTCATGAAAAAGCATAAACAATAAATTTCAAATAACAACTTTATGAAACTGAAAAACTTATTCATCGCAGCCCTCGCGTTCATCGCAGCAAGTGCGTCAGCTCAGCAAGAGACGATGCAAATGCCCGCAATGCCCGTGGACAGCGCAGTGATTGTAGGTCATCTCGACAACGGGCTCACCTACTACATCAGGAAAAACAACTACCCAGCTGGGAAAGTGAACTTCTACATCGCCCACAAGGTAGGCGCAATTCAGGAGGAAGACAACCAAGACGGTCTGGCACACCTGCTTGAGCACATGGCTTTCAACGGGTCGAAGCACTTCAAAGACGACTCCGTGGTGAAATTCATGGACTCAATCGGCGGCCAATGGAATGCCTACACCACTGCCGACCACACGGTTTACTTCATCACTGGCGTGGGAAACGAGCGCCAGAGCGTGATTGACTCGTGCCTTCTCGTGCTCAGCGACTGGTCGGAAGGACTCACGTTGACGGCCGATCAGATTGAGACGGAGCGCGATGTCGTTCACAACGAATACCGAGGACACAACGCTATGCAGCGACTCATGCGCGCCAGCAATGCCGATCTCTTCCCAGGCAGCATCTACGGCAAGCGCACAGTCATCGGAAGCATGGACGTCATTGACAAATGCAACCCCGAAACCCTCCGTGCCTACTACCGTAAGTGGTATTTCCCAGGCAATCAGGCTGTCATCGTGGTGGGAGACATCAACCCCAAAGAGATTGAAGCCAGCATTAAGAAGATGTTTGGACAGCTGCCGGTAGAGAAAGGCGCAACAAAGGCCACCGATGTGGCCATCGCCGACAACGAAAAAACACTCTACTCGTTCGGAAGTGACAAGGAAGTGACCCAAAATATCTACCAGCTCTACCGCAAACTCGACGTAGTGACGCCAGAGGAGAAGAACTCCCTGTTCTACCTCGTGCAGCAAGCCATAGAGCAAGTATCAAACATGATGTTCAACAACCGCCTCCAAAAGATTGCCGCAACGCCCGAATCGAGCCTCCTTATGGCACAAGCCGAGACCGACATCTATGCCGGCCATGCCCGTACACGTAGGGCACAGACCGTCGTAGCTCTCCCAAAGCCAGGCAAAGAGAAGGAAGCACTCAAGGAAATCATACTTGAGCTGAACAGAATCGGACAGTTCGGCTTCACACCGTCAGAGTACAAGCTCGCAATGGAGACCTACAAGACCGCACTCGAAAAGCAATACAACAACCGCGCCACTATAAAGAACGACACCTACGCACAGAAGCTCATTCAAAACTTCATCAGTGCAGAGCCATACCCAACCATTGAACAGCAATACGCTATACTGGGCCAAGTGATTCCAATGCTACCATTATATGATATCAACAAATACGCAAAGAGCGTGTTCAACACCGACGAAAAAAACTTTGCCGTATCGGCTATCATGCAGGAGAAAAACGGCAAGCCTGCCTTTGTGAAGGCCGACATGCCGACACTCATCGCACAGGCACGCAACGAGAAAGTTGAACCTATGCCAGACGATGCGAAGGAAGAACCACTGATGACGAAGGAACCAGTGGCTGGGAAAATCGTGTCGGAGAAACCTCTCGACAAGTTCGGAGCCAAGGAGTTGACCCTCTCCAACGGAGCCAAGGTCATCCTGAAGAAAACCGATCTCAAGGCCAACGAAATCATGATGACGGCCACTGCCGCAGGAGGAACGAGCATTGTAAAGAACGAAAACGTGGCCATGCGCAAGGCATTCGAGATGATGATGCCCATACACGGACTCGGAACGAAAGGTGTCAACGACCTAATCAACATCGGACAGGCCAAGCAGACCAGCGTTTCGGCTGGCGTCAGCAACGACCTACACTACCTTGAGGGACAGACCATCAACGAGAATATTGAGTTGCTCATGCAGATGATCAACCTTAACTTCACGGGAGTAAAGAAAGACGAGGCGTTCTACCAGCTAATCAGCCAGGGCGTTAAGGGACAACTTTCGGTTAAGCACAACAGCCCCGAACAGGTGATGGAGGACTCGCTCGCTTTCTACACCCACAACAAGCAGCTCGACAAGCTCTCACTCGACGAGAAGGACTTCGACAACATCAGCTACGACAGAATCATGGAGTTGCGCAAGCAGCTTTTCGCCAACGCTGGCGAGTTCACCTTCGTATTCGTGGGCAGCTTCGACGAGGCGACCATCCGTCCACTCATCGAGAAATACATAGCATCGTTGCCGGCAGACAAGAGAAAATCGGATCTTGAGGATAGCCGAAACTACACCAACGGAAAGCTGGAGAAGAGCTTCACCATGAAAATGGCGAACCCACAGAGCATCACCAACGACCTCTTCCGCTCAGATAAGGTGGAATACACGTTGGAGAACTCGCTCAACGCCAAAGCACTCGGACAGATTCTGTGGAACAAAATGTTCGAGATCATCCGCGAGAGAGAAAGCGCCGTCTATACTCCGATGCCGTCAGCGAAACTTGAAAACGACCTCAACGGCAACTACTTCACCATCGAGTGTGAGCTTGCCTCCAACCCCGATAAGACAGTCATAGCAGGAAAGCTCGCAAAGGAAATCATCAACGACGCACAGACCAACATCACGACCGAAGACATCGCCAAGGTGAGGGAGGCCATTTCCAAGTCGCACGCTGATGCCATCAAGACCAATGGCTACTGGCTCGACGTTCTGTCGGACTACGCCATCTACGGCATCGACAAGGCAACAGGCTTCGACGCAACGCTCAAGGCATTGTCGCCACAAAGCATCGGCAACGTTGTCAAGCAGGTGCTCAAGACGGGCAACCACGTGCGCGTAATCCTCAATGCAGAGAAGGAATAGACAACAATAAGCAAACGGATTACCAACCGCTGCGAAAGCAAGTCGGGAAGTATCCTATCGAGAGAGAGGGCCGGCACGAAAGTGTCGGCTTTTTTCAGCTTCGGCCGCTCCCACCACAAGGTTCACTGCCCCTCGACTGAACTACCTGAAAACAACACAAAAGCAACGGCCAACCAAAAGGTCAGCTTTCGCATGCTCATACCTCACCTTTTACCGACCAAAAGCTCACCTTTTAAAAAACCATTGCTCATTGCCCCATCCGACCATGCTGAGACTGCGATAACCGAACAAGCATAAAAGGCAGACGGAAGGGAGTGTCAGCAGCTGATTGTGAACGTGCGATCGAATGACCAAACAGTGTTAAATATAATTAAAAACAGGATAAATTACTTGCAAATATAAAATCTAAATTCTAATTTTGTGATATCAATTTGATATCGTTATGAAAACTATTTAAACCCATCGAATTATGGAAACAAAAGAATTTGCATTCAAAGGTCAAGCCATCAACGGCTTCGTCATGCTCACAATCGACATTATCGTTCTGCTCGCCGCCATCGCCGGCATCGTCTTCGGTATCATTCGCCTCGATGAAGGCACCGACGGCGGCGGTTTTCTGCTCGGCTCAGGCATAGTGCTGGCACTGGCATTCATCCTCATCTGCGGCGGATTCATCCAGATAGAACCCAACGAAGCCCGTGTAATGATGTTTTTCGGACAATACAAAGGCACGTTCACCCGTGTGGGATTCAGCTGGGTAAACCCGTTCATCATCACGAAGAAACTGTCGTTCCGTGCACGCAACATCGACGCTGAGCCCATCAAGGTGAACGACAAGACGGGCAATCCCGTCATGATTGGTATGATGCTCGTCTGGAAACTCAAGGATACTTACAAGGCAATCTTCGAAATCGACTCGGAGACGATGGCCGACAACAACGACGAAGTAAAGGTGACCAACAAGGTGAGCGACCTGATGATGGCCTTTGAGCGGTTCGTAAGGATTCAAGGCGATGCGGCACTACGCCACGTTGCCGGGCAATACGCCTACGACAGGGCCGACGAAAGCGACACCAACGAGCAGACACTGCGCGACAACAGCGAGGAAATCAACCAGTTGCTGGAGAGAACCCTCGACGAAAGACTGGAGATGGCGGGCATAGAGATTGTCGAGGCACGCATCAACTATCTGGCCTACGCGCCTGAAATAGCAGCCGTGATGCTCCGTCGCCAGCAAGCCAGCGCCATCATAGCTGCACGCGAGAAGATCGTCGAAGGAGCAGTGTCGATGGTTGACATGGCCCTAAGAAAACTGAACGATGAGCAAGTGGTTGAACTCGACGAAGACAAGAAGGCCGCCATGGTGAGCAATCTCATGGTGGTGCTCTGCAGCGAGACCAACACACAGCCAGTAGTCAATTCGGGAACGCTCAACATGTAGTTCATCACCTAATATCTGATAATGGCCAAAAAAGGAAACACCACAAAAAGTTTCATTCTTCGTGTCGATGCCGATACGATGAGCGCAATCGAGAAATGGGCCGCCGACGAGTTCCGTTCCACCAACGGACAGCTTCAGTGGATCATCACTGAGGCCCTGCGCAAGGCACGGCGATTGCCCAAGAACAGGCCGACGGACAAGCAAGAATAAGAAATAGAAGTGAGAAATCTGACATTTTAAATTGAAAATGAGCACCATACGACTTAGAAGGACAAAGGAGTCAACCGCCATTGAGGTAGCGTCGGCAGTCATGTTGATGGCTTCGTGGATTATGTTAGCCGTTAAACACAACGACTTGGAAGACCTTTCTGACGAACTCACATTCGCTTCCATCATGACTCTCTCCGCCATCGGCCTGCTCGTAGGAGCCTATTTCCCAGCCAACCGATGGATCAACAGTTTCGAAGCCACCACGTCACGGCAGCTAATATTCGCGGGACGCCTCATGCGCATCATAGCAATAGAGTTGGTTGTACTGTTTCTCCTCCACCAAATAGGCCTGTTCCTGCCCACCGCTGACTTCATTCCAGGTTTCGTTAGGAATAATTCGCTGCTTTGTATCTTGACCACCACGGTGGTATGGGGCAAGAAAAAGCTGGAGAAAATGAAGAAGGAAGACAGGAAAGGCAAAACCGGCATGGACGAAACGGAAAACAAAAAGTGACAAGGGCTCACGTTTCAGCCCACCATAAAAGCGAAAAAGGACTACCCTACACGGGCAGTCCTTTTTCAATTAGTTTTGATTAAAGTAGAATTTTCTGAAGAGCCTCTTGTCGGATTCGAACCAACGACCCCGAGATTACAAATCACGTGCTCTGGCCAACTGAGCTAAAGAGGCGGGTGGGCAAGCTGTTCTTATCGCGCCGCTACAACCTTCTGCCCTTGCTATGTTCCCATCCTGGGGGATTCAAAGGGAGCTGGCCGTAAGAGACTTGCCCGTTTTGGTTTCCATTTCTGAAAAGCGAATGCAAAGATAGCAAAAAGAATTGACATAGAACAAGAGTGAACGGGGAATTTTTGGTTTTTAACAAAAAAACATAATTTTGACTATCGCTTACCTTAATATATAATATTATTTGACTACTTTTGCACCATGAATTATACGGAATTAAGACAACTACGTGCCTTCTCATGGTACGACGGCATCTATCTGGCCATCATCTGGACGGTAAGCTTCGGCTGTTTCCTCGCCTCCACATGGCAACTGCTGCTGGGCGATGTAAGCTCGGCAATCGTTCTGCTTACTCCCCTGTTCGTAGGGCTCAGGCTTCGCCAGTTCAGAGACAACGTCTGGGACGGCATCATCAGCTTCAAGAATGCCTTTTTCTACTGCATGCGCATGTTCTTCAATGCGGCGTGGCTGTTCAGTTTGGCGCAACTGGCCTACATGGTGTTCATCGACCACGGCAAGATGCTGCGCATAATGAACGCCTTCAGCTCGACACCAGAGTTCCAGGAAATGCTCCACGCGATGGAAATCGACCAGCAAGAGTTCCTCGAATCTCTGCCCGACCTGTTCCAACCCTATCCACTCGTGGTCAACTGCTTTGTCAACGAGATCATTTTCGGTGCCGCTGCGAGTCTCGTCATTGCCGCTATACTGGCCCGAAACGTAAATACGACCAAACAATTTTCATAAAAACACATGGACATTTCTGTTATAGTACCACTCTACAACGAAGAAGAGAGCCTGCCAGAGCTGCACGCATGGATTCGAAGGGTGATGAGTGCCAACAACTTCACGTATGAGATAATCTTCGTCAACGACGGTTCGACCGACGGCAGCTGGGAGGTCATCGAGCGACTCAGCAAGGACGATGCCAACGTCAGAGGCATCAAGTTCCGCCGTAACTACGGCAAGAGCCCGGCACTCTTCTGCGGCTTCAAGGCAGCAAAGGGCAATGTCGTCATCACTATGGACGCAGACTTGCAGGATTCGCCTGACGAGATTCCCGAACTCTACCGAATGATAACCCAAGACGGCTACGACCTCGTCAGCGGATACAAGCAGAAACGTTACGACCCGTTATCGAAGACCATCCCTACCAAACTGTTCAACGCCACGGCACGCGCCATCAGTGGCGTAAAGAACCTCCACGACTTCAACTGCGGTCTGAAAGCATACAAGAACGTTGTAGTAAAGAACATCGAAGTCTATGGCGAGATGCACCGATACATCCCCTATCTGGCCAAGGAAGCAGGCTTCAAGAAAATAGGAGAGAAGATAGTGCACCACCAAGCACGCAAGTACGGCACGACAAAGTTCGGCATCAACCGCTTCTTCAACGGCTATCTCGACCTCATCACTCTCTGGTTTCTCACCAATTTCGGCAAAAAGCCCATGCATGTGTTCGGTCTGCTGGGCAGTTTCGTCTTCTTCATCGGATTCGTGGCACTGATATGGCTCTTCGTTGAGAAAATCATCAACCTCACAAACGGTGTCTATGGCGACCTGCTTTCGAACCATGCGTCGTTCTTCATCGCACTGACGGCCATGCTACTCGGCACCCAACTGTTCCTCGCAGGATTCCTCGGCGACCTCATCAGTCGTAACAGTCAGGGCCGAAACGAATATCTCATCGAAGAAGAAATCAACATCGACAAGCAAAATTGAATGAATCCGAACCGTCAACACTACCCTATCATGAACTCGCCGCTCAGCAAACAACGGGCATTGCTGATCATTGCCATCGCCTTTAGTCTGCTGTTGGCAGCCTGTTCGGAAGAGAACTGTCCGCTAAGCACCAAGGTTTACTCGCAGTATGCCATGAAAGGCGACACGCTAAGAGACACACTGACGGTGATCACTATGCGACCGGACAGCAATGACGCAGTGGTGCTCAACCGACTCGTCAACACCTACACGTTCTACCTGCCGATGAGCTACCAGAAGCCTACCGATGAGCTGCTATTTCTCTACACCGACGCAGAAGGAAAGCAGGCTCTCGACACGGTGAGGGTGAACAAAACGGACAAAAGTCACTTTGAAAGCGTGGATTGTCCGCCAAGCTTCTTCCACACAATAACAAGCGTCGAATGCACGAAGCACCGCATCGACTCCATCGTTATCCACGATCCCAACGTTGACTATGATGAAACGAAACAACATCTGTACATATATTTCAATTCTGGCCTTTAGCCTTCTGATAGCCATTCCACAGCAAGCCAGTGGCCAGCGGCGAAAGACGGTGGAGAAAGTGAAAGCCGACACCATCCCGTTCTTCCGCGGAGTCACCGTGGGAGCTGACCTTGTGGGCCCAGCCCGTAGGCTTTTGGGCGACTACGGACAATATGAGGCGATGGCACAGGTGAACCTCAAGGACCGGTACTTCCCCGTTGTCGAAGCGGGAGTTGGACAAGCCGACAAGACCGATGAGACAACGGGCATCCGCTTCAAAACCAACGCACCCTTTGGGCGCATCGGCTGCGACTTCAACATCCTCAAAGACAAGCACGATGTTTACCGTTTGCTGATCGGTGGCAGACTGGGCTTCTCGTCATTCAAGTACGATATCAGCAGCAAAGACACCACCGACCCTGTCTGGGGTGGCAAAGTGGAGTTCGGAGCGACTGGTGTCAGCGCCACTTACCTGTGGGGAGAAATCGTGGGAGGTGTGAATGCGAAGATCTGGGGGCCACTACATTTGGGATGGACGGTCCGCTACAAGGCGAACATCCACAAGAAACACGGCGAGATAGGTGAGCCTTGGTACATCCCCGGCTACGGACGGAGCGGCAGTTCACGACTCGACGCAACGTTCAACGTCATGTTTGAATTCTGATTCGCTCACAAACCAGTCACCAAACGACGACCGGCGGACTGTTCAAGTCCAAAGACTGGCCAGCCGTGGCAAGGCAACCACCTGAAAATGAGACAGACATCACGACACAAAACAAGAATAATCGAACATCGAACAGTGAATAATGAACAATGAAACATAACAAGAAACTCCTCTGGCAATTACCGTTCCTCGCATTTCTGATTATCGGAACGGTTTACATCGTGAGCAACCAGCAATCGATGCCTTACCAACACAACCAAGGTTTCGTATTCGGCACGGTTTACAACATCACCTATCAGAGCGACAAGGACCTGCAACCGGAAATCGAGGCTGAGCTGCGAAAGGTTGACAACTCGCTTTCAACCTTCAACAAGGAATCCATCATATCGAAAATCAACTCCAACCGCCCGACGAAACTTGATGAAATGTTCGTCGAAGTGTTCGATCATGCCAAGCAAGTCTCAAGAGAGACCGACGGAGCGTTCGACATCACTGTGGCACCACTGGTCAATCTGTGGGGATTCGGTTTCAAACAAGGCTCAAATCCATCAAGGCAGAAGATTGACAGCCTGATGCAATTCATTGGCTACGACAAGGTTTCGCTCGTCGGAAAAAGCATTCGGAAAAGCCATCCGCAAGTGATGCTCGACTGTTCGGCCATCGCCAAAGGCTACGGAGCGGACGTTGTGGCACGCTTTCTGCGCAAGAACGACATCACCAATTTCATGATTGAGATAGGCGGAGAGATTGTAACAAGCGGCAATAGCGAAAAAAGGGTGCCGTGGAAGATAGGCATCAACAAACCCATAGAGGACAGCACAGACGTGAATACCGAAATGCAGACTGTGCTCAACGTCACCGACAAGGCCATGGCTACAAGCGGAAACTACCGCAACTTCTATTATAAGGGTGGCAAAAAGTACGCCCACACCATCGACCCCAAGACGGGTTTTCCTGTTCAACACTCACTGCTCTCGGCCACTGTGCTGACCAACGACTGCGCAACGGCCGACGCCTATGCCACCGCTTTCATGGTAATGGGCATCGAAAAGGCCCGTAAGGTGCTCGAAAAGCACAAGGAACTCATGGCCTACTTCATCTACAGCAACGGAAAAGGCGCACTGCAAGTGTGGTACAGCCCAGAGTTGGAAAAGAAAATCATCAACTAAGGGCACGCCACCACTCACCCATGCTGCAAATCTACGACAAGCTTCTCGAACTACCGCTGTTCCTCGGCATCGGCGCTGAGGACCTGTCGCAGATCGTAGGCTCAACAAAGTTCAGTTTTCTCAAACTCAAGCCCAACGCAGTGCTGCTCAAAGAGAACGACAAATGCACGCAACTCTACTTCCTCATGGACGGAAAACTGAGCGTTAGAAGTCAAGCCGACGACCACAGCTACAGCATTGAAGAGGAGATAGATGCGCCGGCGGTCATACAACCTGAGCACATGTTCGGCCTCATGCAGCATCACTCCAAAACCTACACAGCAGCGACCGACTGCAACCTGTTGTCAATCGACAAGAACGAAATACTAAGACTATCGGAAAACTACCTCATCTTCAGGCTCAACTTCTTCAACATGCTCTCCACACAGGCCCAACGCCGCGGCCGACTACCATGGCAGCAACAGCCAAGGCACATCCGCGACAAGTTCATCCACTTCGTTCGCACACGCTGCAGCCACCAAGGAGGCACCAAGAAAATAGAAATCAAGATGCAGAAGCTCGCAGATGAAATCCACGAGAGCAGACTCAACGTGTCGGTGATGCTCAACCGACTCAACGACAATAAACTTATTATCCTTACAAGAGGGCAAATAATCATCCCACAATTAGAAAAATTGCGTTAAAACTCACGTTATTTCTTGCGATTACACATATTTTAAGTAACTTTGTACGAATAATTTGAGAAAGCAAGAAATGAAAGAAAATACAACGAAGGAAGGACAAAGAACCAATCCCTTCCTACTGCCCTACAACACTCCACACAACACTGTTCCGTTCGGCGATATCACACTCGCCGACTATGAGGAAGCCATGCTTGAGGGAATACGCCGAGAGAATGAGCAGATCGACAAGACAATCAACGACCCCGAAGAACCAACCTTCGACAATACCCTCATCAGAGAAGACGAGGTAGAGGGCCGAAAGCACTACTACGACCTGCTCTCACGCGTCGAAAGCGTGTTCTTCAACATGCTCAGCGCAGACACCAGCGACGAGATGGACGCACTGGCGCAGAAAATGAGCCCCATACTGACCAAGCACGCCAACGATGTGAGCCTCAATCCACGGCTCTTCGCACGCATCAAGGCCGTACACGACCACCACAGAGAACTGACTCCGGAAGAGAACAAGCTACTGGAGGAAAGCTACGACGGATTCGTGAGAAGCGGTGCGCTCCTCGACGAGAAAGGGAAAGAAAAGCTACGACAGCTCACAGAGGAGGCAAGCATGCTCGCACTGCAGTTCTCACAGAACCTGTTGAAGAAAAACAAGGCCTACACGCTCCACATCGACGCCCCCAAACAGCTCGAAGGACTGCCCGAAACCGTACGCGAGGCTGCCGCAACAACGGCAAAGGAGCAAGGACTCGATGGATGGACGTTCACCCTCGACGCACCAAGCTACGGGCCGTTCATGATGTACAGCACGCAGAGAGAACTGAGAAAGCAACTCTACATGGCACGCAACACCATGTGTATCAAGGACAACGAAGAGAACAACCTCGACATCTGCAAGCGACTCGTGAACCTCAGGAGAGAGATGGCGCAGCTGCTGGGCTACGAAACCTATGCCGACTTCGTCATGAAATACAGGATGGCCTCCAACGTGAAGAACGTCTATCGCCTGCTCGACGACCTCATCGAAGCCTACAAACCAACGGCCATCGAAGAACTGGGCGAGATTAAGGCACTGGCACAGAAGCGAGAGGGAAGCGACTTCAAACTGATGCCATGGGACACAGCCTACTATGCCCACCAGTTGAAACTCGAAAAATACGACCTCGACCCTGAAATGCTGCGCCCCTACTTCGAAGTCAACAACGTCATCAAGGGCGTTTTCGGACTCGCCACACGACTCTACGGCATCACATTCAAGGAAAACGGCGACATACCCGTCTATCATTCCGACGTGAAAGCCTACGAGGTCTTCGACAAGGACGGCTCCTATCTCGCCGTGCTCTACGTCGATTTCTTCCCCCGAAAAGGAAAGCGCGACGGCGCATGGATGACCGAATACCAAGGACAGCGCATCACACGCGAGGGCGAGAACATACGACCACACGCATCACTGGTGATGAACTTCTCAAAACCCACCGACGACAAGCCCGCACTGCTTAGGCTCGGAGAAGTAGAAACCTTCCTCCACGAGTTCGGACACTCGCTCCACGGCATGTTCGCCAACACCCGTTTCGAGAGCCAGTCGGGAACAAACGTCTGGTGGGACTTCGTGGAACTCCCCTCACAGTTCATGGAAAACTTCGCAGTGGAGAAGGAATTCCTGCGCACATTCGCCTTCCACTACCAGACAGGAGAGCCGATGCCCGACGAACTCATCGACAAAATCATAGCCAGCCAGAACTTCCAGGCTGCCACCGCATGCCTGAGGCAAGTCAGCTTCGGACTGCTCGACATGGCATACTACACCCAAAAGGAACCGTTCACAAGCGACATCATCCCATTCGAGAAGAAAGCATGGGAGAAAGCCATCATAGGCGAACAGATAGACGGAACATGCATGACAACACAGTTCTCGCACATCATGGCAGGAGGCTACGCAGCAGGCTACTACAGCTACAAATGGGCCGAAGTACTCGACGCCGACGCCTTCAGCCTGTTCAAGAAAAACGGCATATTCGACCAGAAGACGGCCCAGAGCTTCCGCGACAACATCCTCTCAAAAGGCGGCACCGAGCACCCGATGACCCTCTACAAGCGCTTCCGTGGACAAGAACCCACCATCGACGCACTGCTGGAACGCAACGGAATCAAGAAAAAGCAATAAGCGAGAAAAGAGCAACGAAACAACCGCTCAAGGCACAACAAACAGCCAACCAAAAGGCACCACAAAACAAGCCCGAAAGCACCGCAAAACGAAAGCTCACCAATCGCAAGGTAAAAGCTAAGCTATCACCACGCAAAAGCTAAGCTATCGCAGTGTGAAAGCTCATTGCCCCAAAAATAGCCACCCACAGAAGGAAATATCATCCCTCAACGTGGCAAAGCGACAGCTCATTGCAAGGAATGGCGTAACTCAATACGTGCAAGGTGGCGGCACAATGCCGAACTCACGCAAGCATCGCCCCCAGTCCGCAACCAGCTGACAGCAGAACATAGAACGAATCAAGAAAGCGAAATCAGGGCAACCTCCCCTGTGTCACAGGCAGAGCAGCCAGTGTCCATTGGAACCCCCATCATCGCCCACAAACCATCCATCAGCCCATCAACCCCCACCAATTTGGGCTCCCCTCCTTTCGGAGGGGTTGGGGGAGGCTTCAAAATGACAGACAAACAAACACTTCTCGACTACCGTTACCTGCGCATGGCCCGCGTCTGGGCAGAGAACTCCTACTGCAAGCGCCGACAAGTAGGCGCACTCGTAGTCAAGAACAAGATGATCATCAGCGACGGCTACAACGGCACACCCAGCGGTTTTGAAAACATCTGCGAAGATGAGGGCGCCCAAACCAAACCCTACGTACTGCATGCCGAGGCCAACGCCATCACCAAACTCGCCCGCAGCGGCAACAACAGTGACGGATCGACACTCTACGTCACAGCATCGCCCTGCATAGAATGCGCAAAACTTATCATACAAGCAGGCATCAAGAGAGTAGTATATGCCGAAAAATACCGCCTCACCGAAGGTATCGACCTACTCAAACGTGCCAATATCGAGGTAAAATATTTAAATCCAGAAGACCATGAGTCAGAACAAGAATAACCGATTCATGCCACTGTGGCTGGCACTCTGCGTCGTCATAGGCGTGCTCATCGGAACTTTCTACACCAGTCACTTCTCAGGCAACCGCCTGAACATCATCAACAGCGGAAGCAGCAGACTGAGTAACCTGCTCCATATCATAGACGACCAATACGTTGACTCGGTCAATATCGATGAACTCGTTGAGAAAGCAATGCCCGAAATACTGGCAGAGCTCGACCCACACTCCGTCTATATCAGCGCCAAAGACGTGCAGATGGCCACCGATGACTTAAAAGGCTCCTTCTCAGGAGTAGGCATCGAGTTCACCATCCGCGAAGACACCATCCACATTCAGAACGTCATCAAAAACGGACCGGCCGACAAAGCCGGCATACTCGCAGGCGACAAGATTGTCAGCATAGACAACCGGCCATTCGTAGGCAAAAGCGTCACCACCGAAGAAGCCATGCACCGCCTGAAAGGACAGAAAGGATCAAAGGTGAAAATAGGCGTGCGGCGCTTCGGAGAGAAAGCAACCAAGTACTTCATACTCACCCGTGGCGACATCACCATGAAGAGTATCACCGCAACTTACATGCTCGACGATTCAACAGGATACATGCGCATCAAGAACTTCGGTGAGCGAACCTACGCCGAAATGCTCGCATCGCTACAGCAACTCAACTTGCAGGGCGCCGATCACTTAGTAATCGACCTGCGAGACAACTCCGGCGGCTACCTGGAAAGTGCCGTGCAGATGGCAGAAGAGTTCCTCAAGAAAGACCAACTCGTGGTTTACACCGAGGGAAGGAAGAGCCCACGCAAGGAATACCGCAGCAGAGGCAAGGGCAGCTATCAGCAAATACCACTCGTAGTCCTCATCAACGAAGGCTCCGCCTCAGCATCCGAAATCTTTGCCGGAGCTATCCAAGACAACGACAGAGGTGTCATCATCGGAAGGCGCTCCTTCGGCAAGGGACTCGTACAACAACAGATACAATTCCCCGACGGAAGCATGATCAGACTCACCATCGCACGCTACTACACCCCTTCGGGAAGATGCATACAAAAGCCATTCAAGCCGGGTGACAATGCCGACTACGAGCAAGACTTGCTCAGCCGCTATCAGCACGGAGAGTTCTTCTCGCAAGACAGTATCAAGCACACGGGACCGGCATACCACACCAACAACGGACGGATTGTCTATGGCGGCGGCGGAATCACTCCCGACATATTCGTGCCAGAAGACACAACGGCGGTTACTTCCTATTATAAGGAGGCGGCAGTCAGCGGTCTCATACTGCAATACGCTTTCCAATACACCGACAACAACAGGCAAACACTGAAGAAATTCACCGAAATGCAGCCTCTTTCGGAATATCTCACGGGACGGAATCTCGTGAACGACTTCGCCAACTATGCCGAAAAGAACGGGCTCCGACGACGCAACAATCTCATTCGCAAGTCGCACGGCCTGCTGGAGAACTACATCAACAGCCGAATCATCTACAATATGCTCGACGAACAGGCATGGAACCAGTACCTGAACCGCAACGACGAGATGATCAGACAGGCACGGGAGGTGTTCAAAAAGGGAGCCGCATTCCCATCAAGGCCCATCGTTCAGCGAGGAACACTGCCCCGTCGTTGACCGATGGCCAAGAAACAGACTACAACAAATCGGCTATAACACTGCAATAAGCAAGCCACACTATTTAGTATTGATATGAACAAATCAGAGTTACGAAAAGAAATCCGCAATCGAAAGCGACAGTTCACCAAGGAACAACTGCGCGAACGGTCGGCTGAAGTCATCGACCGCCTTCGCAACCATCCGAAACTGAAGGCCGCAAAGACATTACTCCTCTATCATTCGCTCCCCGACGAGGTTTATACGCACAGCTTCGCCGACGAGATGGTCGAGGCAGGAAAGAACGTTCTGCTACCCGTGGTCATCAGCGACACAGAAATGGAGATACGACGCTACACCGGACCGGACGACATGGCTGAGAGTTCGTTCCACATTCTCGAACCCATCGGCGAGCTATTCACCGACTACGACGACATCGACTTTATCGCAGTGCCTGGCATGAGCTTCGACAACGACCGCAATCGCCTCGGCCGTGGCAAAGGCTACTACGACCGTTTTCTGCGCCAAGTGCCCAAAGCCTACAAGGTTGGCATTTGTTTCGACTTCCAAAAGCTCGACAGAATACCCACTGACGTGCATGATCAGAAAGTGGACGAGGTGCTTTGAGGACGTGGTGAAGGAGGACGGAGCAAAACACGAATGACTTTTTGAACATCTTTCTGTTGGAAACAATCCAATAGGGAAAGCCCATTTCAATACTCAAAAACGAGTGTTGAAATGGGCTTTTCTTTGTTTTCGGCGAATCGCCGAACCTCACATCGAGGATGATGCCGCCCTCATTATTGTCTGACTCATGACCGATGTCACCGCGCTATCGGAGACAAGGACGCTTGCTTGCCGAGCCACCGCCCCACGGTCAGTAGATTCTCACCTCGGCGATGACGAACGATCCGACATGTTCGTTGAGCCTTTTGACGAGCTGTGTGCGCATCATGGAAAGGTCTTGGCGAAGCGCCGGGTTGATGATTTTCACGCAAAGGGTCTGGTTTCTGATGTATTTCTGCTGTGTGTAGCGCGAGACGGTAGGCCCTACGACGACATCCCACGCATCGACGATGCGCTTCTGCAGCAGCGGAGACTCCAGTCCGCCATCCCGAAGTGCCTTTCCGAGTACGTCAGTCAATGTCTGTACCTTACGCCTGAACATCGTCGCCGTTCCTTTCTGTTATCTCTCCGTCCTCGACGGCAAAGAGTTTGTAGTCTGAACCGCCACTGTGGAGTATCCTGTCGAGGTGGTCACGGTTGGTGTCGGTGATGAAAATCTGCCCGAAATCCTCACCCGACACGAGTCTGACGATTTGCTCCACGCGGTCGGCGTCGAGCTTATCGAAGATGTCGTCCAAGAGAAGCAAGGGAGTGCGGTTGCCGGCGGTCCGTCGGAGGAAGTTGAACTGTGCCAACTTGAGTGCGAGAACGAATGTCTTGCTTTGTCCCTGGCTGCCTTCTCGCTTCATGGAATAGCCGCCGAGTTTCATCGTCAGGTCGTCCTTGTGTATGCCGTGGAGCGAGTAGCCCATGATACGGTCTTTCGCCCGGTCGCGTCTGATGACGTCGAGGAGGTCGCCCCGTTGTGCGTGCGACACGTATTCGAGCGACACTTGCTCACGGTCTTGCGAAATCTGCTGGTAAATGGTCTGAAAAACGGGCACGAGTTCCTTGACGAAGGCTTCCCTCTTGCGATAGATGTCGGTGCCAAGTTCGGCCATTTGCTGCTCCAGCAGTTCCATGAGCGTAGCGTCGGGCTCGTCGTCCTGCTTCAACATGGAGTTACGCTGTAGCAATGCCTTGTTGTAACGTCCGAGTGAGTCGATGTAACGTCGGTCGTACTGCGAAATAACCACGTCCATCAGTCTGCGCCGCTCCTCACTTCCGCCCTCGATGAGCGAGCTGTCGGCTGGCGAAACGAATATGAGCGGGATGAGTCCTATGTGCTCCGAGAGTTTCTTATATTCCTTCTTGTTGCGCTTGAAGTGCTTTTTCGTTCCCCGTTTCATAGCGCAATACACCTGTTCGCTGTCTCCTCCGTCGGCGGTATAGTCGCCTTCTATCACGAAGAAGTCGCTTTCGTGGCGCATCACTTCGGAATCTTTCGGGTTGAACGAGCTCCTACAGAACGACAGGTAGTAGATGGCATCGAGAAAATTGGTCTTTCCCTCGCCGTTGTGCCCGATGAAGCAGTTCATCTTGGGCGACAGATTGAGCGATGCCGCCTGAATGTTCTTGTAGTTGATGATGGATATCTTGTCTAAACGCATGGGTGTATGTATCGTAGAAATGCCGTTCTCAGGCTTGCCACTGAGAGTCTGCCGGCGCAATGTGACGACAAAGATAGCAATTTTATGTGACATTTCCCGCAGATGGGCACATATTATTTTCGCGCCAGCGGGTCAAACGACAAGGGAGGAGACCACCATGCGGGCCACCCCCCTTTGGGAATACAATCTAAATAAAACTTACACAGAGAGAATCATACGCTCTCAATTATCTTCAAAACTCTGATTCGGACGGCCGATAATATCGCATCATCAACACAATGGCTTCGGCACGCTAACGGGTTTCGCAACAAGTCAGCTGCTTCGGCTCATTCTAATCCATAAAAAACAATTTGTAAACACCTATATTCAACCTAAAAAATTTCATCTTTCTAATTCCTATTTCAGCAATATTTGTACGGTGCAAAGGTACGATACCAGCGTTTCAAAAGTGCGAAAACGACGTTACACTATTCCTAAGAATACGTTAACATGGGGTTACAACACACTGGGGGCCAGACGACAAGTTCAGCATTCGACAATGAATGCAGGGCATTCTGACAACGTCTGACCGCCCATTTGGGAGTGGAACACCAGTCACGATTGTAAGAAAAAAATCAAAACAAACTGCCAAAGCTGACCTTCGGCATGGCGAAAGGTCAACAATGACAAGCTCGAAGATGAGCTTTCACACAGTAAAAGCTAAGGTTTCGCCAGCCAAAACGTATATAACTGTAATTCAACGGTTTGCAACGCTGCAAAAAAAATTCACTGTGTAAAGATTCTTTACCTCAGAATGACAAAAAAATGAGACTGCCAATCGAAAATCATCGGGCAGATGGAACAGTGTGAGAGAATTTTTGTATATTTGCAGAAAAGTAGCAAGCATGAAACAGATCAACTGGGGTTTTATAGGATGTGGCGAGGTGTCGGAACAGAAATCAGGGGCGGCCTTCAACGAAGTGGCAGGCTCGCACGTAGAAGCGGTGTTCAGCCGCAGCGTGAAGAAAGCCCGCACCTATGCCAACGCACACGGAATCAAGAACTGGTACACCGACGCACAGATGCTCATGGACAATCCCAACGTGAATGCCATCTACATTGCCACACCGCCATCGGCGCACTCCACCTATGCCATCATGGCCATGAGGGCCGGAAAGCCGTGCTACATTGAGAAGCCGCTGGCAGCATCGTATGAGGATTGCGTACGCATCAACCGCGTCTCCGAACAAACGGGCGTACCTTGTTTTGTGGCCTACTACAGGAGAAAGCTACCCTATTTCAACAAAGTCAAGGAGATTGTGGCCCAAGGAACCATCGGCAAGGTGCTCACAGTGCAGGTTAGATTCGCCGTTCCGCCACGCGACCTGGACTACAACCTGAACGATTCGCTGCCCTGGCGACTGCAATCGAACATATCGGGTGGAGGATACTTCTACGACCTCGCACCACACCAGATCGATTTGCTACAGTACTTTTTCGGAATCATCGTCAAAGCACACGGATACACGGCCAACCGCGCCGGACTTTACGACGTTGAGGACACCGTTAATGCCGTATTCAGATTTGAAAACGGACTCAACGGAAGTGGGGCATGGAGCTTCGCATCGCACGAGAGCGCAAGAGAAGACAGCATCGAGATATTCGGCACACAGGGACGCGTGGCTTTCTCGGTCTATAACTACACTCCCATCAAACTCTACACCAGCGACGGACAACACAACATTGAAGTGCCCAACCCGAAACACGTGCAACTGCCACTCATCAAGGCAGTGGTCGAGGACTTACAGGGCTTCGGAAAATGCGACTCCACAAGCATCAGCGCCACCCCTACTAACTGGGTGATGGACCGTATATTAGGTAAGATTTAAATGCGCTTCACAACAAACACTCTATACTGGCACATCAGACTCGCCATCACCACACTGCTCCTCATCGTGGCATCATTCAACATAAAGGCAAACGGTACGGACGAGATGACCACGGCCGACTCGATACGATGGATGAGGGTAGATACGACAAGCCGATGGTACCAACGACAGCTGCACAAAGCAAAAAACACACTGCACCGGTTCAACGATATCGACTCCAACTACATCGAGCCACAGCACTACAACTTCACCGTAATGCTCCAAAACACCAACACATACGAAGTCTATAGGCTCAACAACAAGGAGGGACAGAGCATCACCTTCGCACCCGAACCCAACATCAAGATAGGTCCTTACTTCGGATGGAGATGGATATTCCTCGGCTACACTATCGACATCAAACACCTCAACCTAAAGCATCAAGACCATCAACGGCAGGAATACGACCTAAGCCTCTACAGTTCGATGGTCGGAATCGACTTCTACTATCGCAAAACGGGCAACGACTACAAAATAAGGACATTGAAACTCGAAGAGAATATAGACACAAGGGCCGTCGAAGGAGCACAGTTCGGAGGACTCACATCCACCATCAAGGGACTGAACATCTACTACATCTTCAACCATCGGCGATTCTCCTATCCTGCGGCATTCAGCCAAAGCACCGTGCAGCGAAGATCGGCAGGAAGCCCACTCATCGGAATCGGATACACGAAACACACACTATCTGTTGACTGGAGCGCACTCAACCAGCTCATCAGCGACCGTCTGGGACCTAACGCAGAAAAAGCGCAGCTCGACAGCACGATGATGTTTGGCAAAGTGCAATACTCTGACTTCGCCTTGTCGGGGGGATATGCCTACAACTGGGTGTTCGCCCGCAACTGGCTGATGGCCGCATCGCTGACAATGGGACTGGCCTATAAGCGAAGCACGGGCGATGTTGAACGAAAGCACCTATCGCTGCGCGAGTTCTCGTTCAAAAACCTGAACATCGACGGCACGGGACGTTTCGGAATCGTGTGGAACGATACGAAATGGTATGCTGGAATGAGCGCCATCCTACACGCATACAACTATAGGAGAAGCCGATTCTCAACCAATAACTTCTTTGGGAGCGTGAATCTCTACGCAGGCGTTAACTTCGGGAAGAAAGGAATGAAGAAAAAGAAAAAGAAAGACTAACCAACATGAAAAAAATATACGTATCGCTGATGGCCATTGCAACGCTCGCGTCGTGCAATATCAGGGCCAACAGGACCGAACAGGCAACCAATGGAAAGCCGGACAGTGTGACGACGACAACGGCACAAAAGCAACGGCCAACCAAAGAACAGACACCGAAAAGCAAAGGCTCACCGACCGACAGGACAAGGGTGGAAAAGACACTCAAAGAGCTCGCCACAATGAGGAAAAAGCTCACCAAAGGGGAGATGATACTCCGTGTGGCACGACTGTTCATAGGCAAACCATACGTAGCACACACACTCGACAGGAACAGTTCGGAGAAGTTGGTCGTCAACTTGGATGAGCTCGACTGCACCACTTATCTTGAAAACGTGGTGGCAATGGTACTCTGCATCGACAGGGGGCTGACCACTTTCGACGACTTCGCTGACATGCTGATGAAAATACGCTACCGAGGAGGAAAACTGAGCTATGAGAACCGGCTGCACTACTTCCACTGGTGGCTGACGGACAACGAACGAATGGGATTCGTCGAGGAGATCAGCACACCCAATCCGCCGTTCACCGCCGTCCAAAAGCTGAAAATCAACTACATGAGCCAAAACCAAAGTGCCTACGACATGTTGCGCAACAATCCCCGACGGGTGAGCGCCATCAAAGCCTTGGAGGATGCAACGAATGGAACCAGCGTGCGTTACATTCCCAAACAGCAACTCAAGAACGTGGCACTAATGCGCAGCGTGGTGCACGACGGCGACCTCATAGCGCTCGTCACCAACAAAAAGAACCTCGATACCACACATCTCGGCATAGCAGTGTGGCACAAAGACGGACTGCACCTCATCAACGCATCGAGTCTGACGAAGAACGGCAATTCCGTGGTTGAGCCGACGGAAACGCTCTATCACTATCTCATGGCTCGCCCCTACAATACGGGCATACGGGTGGCCAGACTGATACTGCCCAATACAGGCCGATAAACGCACATAAGGACAACGACAGCCGGAAATCACACAGGTGTTTTCCGGCTGTCGTTCGTTTACGGCGTACTCTCCCCTTGCCTTCCGCTATGCGTTCTATCCGGCATAATGGACATTTGGTAGGCTGAAAGCAGCCGATGGCACTGCTGCAGAAACATCTTGCTAAGTTCCCGAACGGCGGTAGCCTTTCTACAAGCATCCGTACCCTCACCAACGGCAACCGTATTCTCATCAAAAACATCTGCCACCCTCAACAACGGCAACCGTGCTCTCACCAACGGCAACCAACGGCTGAAATGAGAATGAGCGATAAGCCCCGTTCCCGATAAGGTTGGACCGCCAAAAATAAACAAAGCCGTGTATCATCAACGATACACGGCTTCATTGAAAAAGCGGAATTAAAGAATACTTGTATTATTTCACAACAATACTTTTACTGATAAGTTTGTTTCCTGTATCAATCTTTACTACATAAATACCTTTCGCTGCTTGTGGTAAACGTACCGCAGCTCTTCCGTTAGCATAGGTTTTCTCAACCAGCATGCCAGAAGTTGAATAGACTTCTACCTTAAATTGTGTGTTGGCTAAAGTTACTACAATTTCTCCTGATAATATTTTCACTGAGGCATCGTCGGCCGAAGCATTGACAGTGTGGATGCCTGTAGTGTAATCGACTGGTATGCGCACATACTGCGACTTTCCAGCCTGTGTCATCTTCACCACAACGGTGAACTTTTCCTTGTTTTTGCCTGTGACAACGAGTTTTCCATCGTCTGTTATTTTCACCTCAGAGTTGACGTTCGTGCCCTCAACAATCTCGTATGTGATGGTGGCATCTGAACCGTCAGGCGTGAAGAGTGAGGCAATGTCCATCGTTTCGGCAACAGACTGTGTGCCTGCGTCCTTGACTGGGCGCTCGCCATTGAAGTTATCGAAACAGAAATACCAAGGAGTGGTGATGCCATTGGCACCCGGTGCATTGCGCTTTGTTCCGTCGAACTTGAACGTCAGTGACTTAACCTCGCCCAATTCACGAAGATCGAGCCACTCCCACGAATCTATGACGTAGTGATCGGCCTCTTTCTCCGAACGATAGTCGGCAAGATAGAAGTCAACTGTTTTCTTTGTGCCGTCCGATTTGTTGCCAGTGACGGTCAGTTTGAAGTAGTCGCCTGTCTGGAAGCCAACCCTTGGATTGGGCTTCGACATGCCATCGCCGTTCTTTACGGCATCAACGACCCAAGCAGTGTTGGTGATATAGAATCCGCGGATTAAGTCACCGTCCGCCTTGTTGGTCACTTTTATCTTGCCATTCTGCGGATAAGCCACACCGTAGTTCTCCGAACCATCAACGCCATGTCCGACAGCACTGTTAAACTGGTCGTCGAGTCCACCGTAAGTGGTCGATGTTCGGTTGGAGTAACCATAGTAGAACCAAGTCGCTATCTCAGGATAGCACTTGTTATCAAACTCGTATGTACCACTGACGAATGAGCTGAACTTGTTCACTCTTCCGTTCCAGTAACTCTCTTTGTCAAGATAGAGGTTCTCGAAGGTGGCTGTCACAGCGTCGCCGGTCACCATCACACGGCAGGTGTCTGATGCCGACATGCCGTTAGCATCGGTAACGGTCACGATGTAATCATCGTTCTCGGTCGGAACAACATCGGTTGCCACTTCCTCATGTTTGCCATTTACCCACTTCACTGTATAAGGCTCCTTGCCTTCGCTGATGGTGGCCTTCAAGTTAGCTGCCTCGCCGAGGGCTATTGTCTTGTTCTTGGCAACTACTTTCGGCGCCTTCATCTCAATAGGAGCTGGTGCAGAGGTAGCTACAAACTCTTTGCTTGCCACGACTTCGCCTTGGTTTCCTCGCAAATCCACAAGCACAATGTAAGCCACGTATGTATCATCCTTTTCCAGTCCGGTAGCGTTGTAGGACGCAACGTCGCCGTTTCCGAATGTGACGGTGTTGCCGGCAGCGATGATTTCATCCTTTGTCGGAGCTGGTTCGCCCTTCTTCTTGATGACGATATAGCCCTTTCCGTTCTTGTCCGCCTTGACATTCACGACGGCGGAGTTGTCCGTTATGTTGGTCACCGATGGGTAATCGGTTGCCATCTGCGGAGCGTCGGTCGTAGCGTCGAACTCGTATGCACCCATGGTTGGATGCTCAGCGTCACGCGTCGCACCAGTAACATCGGTCGTAACGTAGGCCAAAGGACTTGTCTGACGGAGGTTACCCTCGTTCTTCGGCTCAAGAATCTTTGCGTCGAGGAACTCCACTGCCTCGTTGAAGCTGCCCGTCTCATTCGACATCGCCTTCCAGTCGTCGAACGTTGCCACATCCGTCTTCGGGTAAGCCAGCACCTTTCCGGTGGTAAAGATATTGTTCTTGCTGTAGTTCACTGTCCGAACGTTGTCGGTCTTATAGAAACGGTAGATGTAACCGCCAGCGTCGTTTTGCAAGAGGTTCTGTGTGAGGTTCACATTGCTCATGTTATCGTTCACCCAGAACACGGATCCCTTGGTCGCTGTTCCCGTAAAACGAACCGTATTGTGCGCCACGTTGACATTTTCAGACATGCTCTTCATCTTGATACCATAGGTACTGTTGTTGCTTGAGTTGGTGATGACAACGTTGTTGATGATGCTTGCCGGTGCCTCAGCTGTGGCAGTGATGGAGCGTACGTAGATGGCGCCGGAGTAATTCTTGGTGTCAAGATAGAACTTATTGCCCTCAATCTGTATCTGTCCCTCACCATCGAGGTCGAGACCATTGAAGTCCGACTTGTCGGTGGTGTTGTTTTCGATGGTGTTGCCAATGATTTTCGCATTGGTTTCTTTCTTTGCGTAGATGGCCTTTGCTCCCTGATTGCGGAAAGTATTGCCAACCACCTGTCCGCCAATCTCCTTCGGCAGCTTGACATAGCTGGTTCCACCGAGACTAAGGCCATTGTAACCACCCTCGAAGATGTTGTTCTTAACGGTGATATAGTCGTTGTTCTTGTTCGCTTCGTTAGGAGAGTACATCTGCAGGAGGTTGATGTCCTGCTGATAGTTGGTTGAAATAGGTGCATGCAAGTAGCAATTCTCAATTGTTACGTGCTGACTCACATTGCGAACGCGAACAACCGCTGGATAATTGATCTGCTCTGTATAGATCTCAACTCCACGTAGCGTCACGTAATCTCCTCCATCGAAGGTCACGATTCCGTATTCGCGGGCCATTTGGTCGTCGGAGTATCCGCTGCTGATGTAATTGTCGTTGTAGATCTTCACGTCATTGTAGTTGCCTGTCGATGACTCGATGGTCAGAACGTTCACGGCCGACATGCCAGGGATTTGCGGAATGTTGACGTGCTCTTTGTAAATACCCGGCTTCACGGTGATAGTCACAGGTCCTTCGATACCACTGCTGACGGCATCGATGGCCGATTGTATTGTCTTGTATTTCTCTTCGTGTCCGACGGTTATGTTTCCGCTGAATCCTGCCTTAACGGTTGTTGTGGCAGTAACGGCGGTTTCGGGTGTCAGCGTTGCCGTACTGGTGACAGAAGCCAGTTCTGCCGTTGCCTTCTGGCCTACAGTGGCAGTCGGAACAATGTCATATGCCACCCAGAATTTATAGACACCACGGTCGCTGATGGTATATTTCCCGTCAAATTCGTATGGAGTTGACGCTCCCTCTGCAAAGAGTTTGGTCGTGGAGAATGCGGAAACAGTGTCTGTTGCGTAGATTCTCGCCTTGCCGATGATGGCATTCTCCGTGGCATTGACGATGAATTTGGTCACGTCGGTTGAGCCAAAGTCACCCTCCGCCTCAACATCGACACGAAGCATCGGGAGGTCTGTCTGTCCCTTCAGTGTCTGTTCAGATGCCACCGCCACAGTCTTGACCGACTTAACGGCCATCTTCTGAAGCTTGACGCTCGTCACTTCTACAGCGAAACCGTTGCCTGCGTTGTATCCTGTCTTGTAATTGACGGTAAGTTTGCCATCTGCTGACTTCGAAACGATGAAGTCCAGTTTGTCGTAAGAGCCGAATTCCTTGTCTGGAGTCTCCTTGGCCTCTGCGCCGTAAGACACCCGGAACTTATCGCCATAGACGAGTGTCCAGTTCTTTGCGGTGAGTTTGATGCCATAACCCGGAGACACGGGTGCGAAAGTGATGGTGCCATCGAAGTTCTTCGATTCCTTTCCACTCTCTCCTCCGTCATCGTAGAACATCAGTGAGGTGTCGTCAGGAACGACTTTCGTACCGTTATTGCCACTCTTAAGGTTAAGAATATTCTTGATAATGCGTTCTCCTTTTGGATCGGCGGTGACGTTCTGTACCTTGTCGTTAAGCCTAATGGCCGTAATGGCTGCGTCGAGTTTCTTCTCAGCGGCTGCTTCGTCCTTCACGTCGTAGCGGATTCGGAACCAGTTGTCGCCCTCAGCGAGCTCAACAGGTGCAGCGAAAGCGATGTTGATGGTATTCGCTGAGCCGAGCTCGGTGACCTCTGCCAATACGTTTGCGCCGGCAGTGTTGTCCTTTGCAGCCGTTCCGAGCACCGTAACCTTAGCGATGCTCTCCCGTGACTCCTTCATGTCGAGCGTAATGCCATTGACGGTCAGTTTGTTTTGGTCGCCTACGGTCTTGATATTAAAGCTGATGATTTCCTGATCCTTAGCCCCTGCCGCCACTATTTCAGTTGACAGCTGGTTGGCAGTCACTTCTTTGAGTGCCATTGGCTGGTGAGCGTACTCCGAAACGGTAGCCACCCAACCTTTATCGGTGTAGGGTGAGGCGGACTCTACTGGATTGAAGAGCACCGTGAGTGCGCCGTCGGCAGCCTCAGAGCGAATGGTCTTGCCTGGTCCTACGGCCTTATCAGCGGTCGATTTGAGTTCCCAGAGCACCTTTCCTCTGGTTCCCTGTCCCTCGTAGATGACGAATTTCGCCTTCACACCGTAGCTACTTGACGTGTAGGCGAGGTAGAACGACTCGAAATCTATCTGCACCGTCTTGCCGGCATGCACAGGTTTGAAGATGACGATACGGTCCTGGTTTCCTCCTTCGTATCTGGTTGCGTCGCCAACGTTGCTCTTGAACTTGATGGAGTTGTTGACATTGATGGTCTTTGTGCCATCGGTCGCCACCACAATATTCTCAACCGTTCGGTCGCCGTCGGGGTTTCCTTCCGCCCCTACTGCGTGATCGGCGTCGCTGAGTCGCACATTGGTGAGCGATGCGTCTATCTTCTGTCCGTCAGTGACCGTCTCCTTGATGTCGTAGGCAAGCCAGAAATAGTTGTTGCCTTCGAAAAGAGCGAGCGGTTCGGTTGTTGTAATCTCAAATTCATCGGCTGTCACTTCAGCTTCGCCCAATTTTTTAGTAGTGGCGAATGTATTGGAAGCCTTCGTAAAGTATAATGTGGCATGTCCAACCTGTGCCTGTGTTCCATTCGTCGTAAAGCGGAACTTCTGCGTTTTCAGTACAGGCGCTGTCTCAGATGTTTTCAGATTGAACGAGAGGATGGGCTGATTGAGATCGCCTGCACACACTGTGCCCTTGGTGTATTGAGCCACTTCCACTGCATCGAGTTTCATCGGCAGCGGCTCGAACTGTGAAACGGTTGCTTCCCAGCCCTTACCCTTCATGTAGGCATTGTTCTTCAGCCTCACGGTGAGTGCGCCGTCGGGCGAAGTTGATTTCACTTTGCCTGTCTCCGTCCCGTTGAACGTGGCGAGTAGGTTTTCCGCTGTTACTTTCGTACCATTATATACATAGACGGTTTGTCCGTACATGGTACCCGTTGCCAGCGACATCATGGTGAAATCGATCATGATCTTCTTGCTGGGATTCTGCGGAGTGAACGTCACCGTTCCTTCAAGGTCCTTGGCAATGTCACCATCGGCGCCTCCATCATCATAGAACATCACTGGTGAGTCACCCACCGTAATCGTCTTGTCACCTGTCTCAAGCTTTACGATTGTCGCATTCGTCTGCGCTACCACCGGCAACGCAAGGAATGCAGACAAAACGAGAGACAATGTAACTGATAGTAATCTCTGTTTCATAAGTTGCTATTCATTTTTATTATTCAAAACTTCTGTTAGAAATATAATACTGCACCCCATTCCCCTGCCTCAATACCGTGGCATTATCGATACTGCACGATATGGAAACTGAGAGTGGATACCCTATGAGGGCATTTTTCAGCAGATCATTTGCTAACGTCTGTTTCTCTAACTTCCTCGCCTATCCCAAGAGGCTACGTCGAAGCAGGAGCAGAGGCAGGTCTTCTGACTTTGTTGCCTGATCACAAACGCCTTCCCGAACATTCGTTCAGTGGTCTCTGTTTGTGTCTAATAAGGACAACTCACAGCAGCCGGACTGTCTGGGATTCACACCCAGTTCCCTTTTAATCACCTTGCGGTGAACCTTAAGCCGATGCAAAGTTAGCAATAATTATTGAAACGCAAAGAAAAATCTGAATAAATGTTTGCATTTTTCTTTGCTTCCGCCTTCCCACTCGTTTCAACAGTTTTTTGAAAGATGCAATAGTGGCAAGACAGACAGCACTTCCATGACGATGGAAACGCACCGCACGGGTGGCAACATGGCAGCAGAGGCAAAGAGCGACGCTCCGATAGAGGAGCTTTTCATCAACGGCAAGAAGGCATCGATGGACGAACTCAAGAAAATAAGCTCAGCAATCATCAAGGAAATGAAAGTGGAGAAGATGGGCAACGGCAAAAGTCGCATCATCGTCACACTGAAAAAAATAGGCGCTGCCAAACGAATCGACAGATGGGAGTCACGTGACAAGACTACGACCCCACGACACCTATTTATATATAGCTGACTTTTTGCAACATCATAGCTGACCTTTTGCAACATCATAGCTGACCTTTCACACGGCAAAAGGTCAGCTTTTGTTTTGCAAAGGCTCACCTTTTGGAAAGAGAAGCGTAAAAAGGCTGATTGAATGTCGATTACAGATGTCGTTCCGTTGGTGACTTTTCGGCATCACTCAACAGCGCAATGGCTTCGGAACACGTCACCCGCAGACCGCTCACGCCCTATCAAAAAAACAGCGTACAATCCAACGGGAATCGTACGCTGACACTGTGTAGGCTTTGAAGTGTGGCGGAAGCAATGCCGCTTTTTCAAGTCACCATGTCAGTAGTTTACGGATTATCGCGACACAGTGCTCCGCCGACAACACAGTTAGGTAAAAATCGTCAGTCAGTATCTGCCCCCTCGCCTGCCACTACGAGAGTTCCGACAGATGAGTCATCTCGTTGTGCTTCGTGCGACGTGCCTGAACGAGTTTGAGCAGGCGTAGCATCGACTTCGGTTCAATCATCCGCCTGACGAAAATATTGGGTATAGCCACTCCCAGCGCTATGAACAGGATGACGAGACTGGCCTTGATGCCGTAGTTGAAGGCCACCGTCAGCTCGCCGACAACGCCCGTCATCTCAATGAAACCAAAGAGCGAGCGATACATGAGCACACCGGGAATCATGGGAATGACCGCCGGAATGGCTATGACCTGATGAGGAATGTTGTGCCACACCATCTGCCGGGTGGCAATAAGGCTGATGAGTGCCGATCCGACAAACGAGCCGATGATGATGCCCTGGTCGAGTCCCACGTTGCCGTTGCTCTCCCCAAGGTTGACGAAGTTGCGCGTGCAGACGGCAATGATGCCTGAAATGGCCAGCACAGGGAGTATGCGCCGCGGCGTGTTGTAGATGGTTGAGAAGCCCATCGCCGAGATGGCCGCCGCCAAAGCATAGTCGAAATAGGTGTTGTGGGGCGTCATGCTGAGGTCCTTCACAAAGTTGTCGATGCCGCAAATCTGAATGGCCAGCACGATTCCGAACGACATGGCGAGCAGCATCATCAACGTAGTGTAGGCCCTTGTCGCACCCACTGACACATGGTTGCTCACCATGTCGCTGACAAAGTTGATGAGCGGCACACCGGGGACGATGAACAGCGTGCAGGCCATCAACGGATGGTAGGGCGTGGCACTATGCATGAATGCCGGAACGCTCGCCGCAATCTCAGGATCGAGCGACAGAAAGGAAGTGAGCCAGGCCAGTATGGTGGCTAAAAAGGCACTGACAGCTATTGCCACATAGGTGTTAATGTCGTGCCGTGCCAGCCACATCTTCAGTCTGAAGCCCAGTATTGCGGGCAGCGACGCATAGAAGAAGGCCGTCCAGTCGCACCCGAACTGCACACAGAAGCCACCACACGCAAAGCCAGCGGCCACGGATATCATCCAAGGGGTGTAGTTCTTCGGCACGTGACTCAGCGCATCGAGTTCCTCTTCGTACCTATCGAGACTCCAGTCCTCACGCAGCGCCTGCCAAAGCATCTTGCTGACGCGCGAAATGACAGTGAACTCGATGACGTGGTGGTCGCACCGCTGGTATTTGGAGAACGAGTGTCGCTCGTCGCTGATGTTCACCATGATGATGTCGTAGTCAAGGTGAATGTGAACATACTCCTCAGGCAGTCCGAGGAAAGCCTCGCAGCGCCGTAGGTTACGCATGATTCTGTTACAGTCGGCGTTGCTCGACATGAGGATGGCACCTGTGCGCACAAGCAGGTTGAGTTTGCGGCGCAGTTCGTGCTCGGTCATGTTTCGTTCGTCATCAATGGCCTGTCGTCGCAGTGCCGCTTCCTCGTGAAGCAGCAGCTCGTCGAGCTCCATCGACCTTTCGGGCTTTGAGGATTTGTCTCCTTGCATGTTGTAAACGTTTTATTTAGACGATAGACATGATGAGCACCTGAATGATGATGATGCGCAGAATCATGGCCAAGGGGTAAACAATCGTGTAGCCGATGGACGGTACATCGGTGGAAGTCAGTTCGTTAGCATAAGCCAGTGCCGGAGGGTTCGTGTTGCCACCCGACAGCACTCCCATCAGCGTAAAGAAGTTGAGGTGCATGAAATAGCGACCGATGATGCCCCCGATGAGTATCGGCAGCATGGTGATGGCGAGTCCATAGCCTGCCCACTGCAGCCCTTCGGCAGTGACAACGGTTGAGATGAAATCGCGACCAGCCTGCAATCCTACACAGGCGAGGAACATTGTGATGCCAATTTCACGCAGCATGTTGCCCGATGAGAAAGTGGCGATGTTCAGCAGATGATGCTTCGTTCCGAAATAGCCCATCAGTATGGCGATAATCATTGGTCCACCGGCCAGTCCGAACTTAATAGGCTGCGGCAGTCCTGGAATGATGAAAGGAATATGGGCGAGCACACAGCCGAAGGCTATGCCTATAAAGATAGGAATAAGGTCACCGTAGGAAGTGCGATTGTTGCGCTTCGACACTTCAGAGTCGGTGTGTGCCAGTGCGTTCTCTGTGCCAACGACGGTCAGCACGTCACCAGTCTGCAACACGAAGTCAGGAACGGCAACATAGTCGATACCGTTGCGGGTTACTTTCGCCACGTTTGCCCCAAAGCGCGATCTGATATTGAGTTCCTTAATGGCCTTGCCGTTTAGTAAAGTATTGGAAACCAAGAATCGGTTTACATTCATGATGCTGTCGAACTTCGTCCAGTCGAAGTCAATTACTTGTCCGAAGAGTGCCTTCATGATGGCAACGTCCTTCGGAGCGATAGCCACGCCGATACGATCGCCCTCGTGTAGCATGGTGTTTCCTGAAACAATGTGGCATGTTGAGTCATCGTCCTTGAACACAATGCGTGTGACCATGAAGTCGCACTTGGCAAACTGGCTGATTTCGCCTATCGTCTTGCCGATGATTCGCTCATTGTCCACCTCGACGGTGATGTGGCGAATGCTCAACCTCTCTGTGCTGCCGAGTCCGCGAAAGGCATTTTCCTCTTCCTTTCGGAGATTGATGCGCAGCACGTAGCGAAGGATAATGAATGAGAGAACAACGCCCAGCACACCCATGGGATAAGTGACGGCATAGCCGATGGCAATCTTTGGTGCGTCAATGCCGAAGATGTCGGTCGTCGCCTGTTGTGCCGCACCGAGCGCCGGGGTATTGGTGACCGCACCAGAGAGGATGCCTGCCATGGTGGGCATGGGGATATTGGCGACATACTTGATAATGAGCGTTATCAGAATGCTCATGGCAAGGACCATCAGCATCAGTCCGTTGAGCGCAAGACCTCCGCGACGGAACGACGAGAAGAAACCAGGGCCTACCTGAAGGCCGATGGCAAAGACGAAGATGATCAACCCAAGTTCCTTCACAAAGTGGAGTAAGTTGGGCTCAAGGGTCATGTTGAACTGCCCGAAGAGTATGCCGACGAGCAACACCCAGGCAAGTCCCAGCGACACTTGCTTGACTTTGATTTTGCCCAAGAGCAGCCCAAGAGCCATCACGATTGACACAATCAGAACGGAATGAGCCACTCCGCCGCCCCAGAAATCAGGGAATCCACAAAAAAGATTCTGCAATAAATCCATATCCTTTTATATTTCAAAATTAAATTGATAATTGTAAATCTGTGGCAAAGGTATGGATTTACGACAATCGGCAGAATCATTGTTTACTGATTCTACCGATTGCTGGTATCATTGAAACTAATAGCAGGTGGCAACGATGGTCTCAGGCGACTCAATCCAAGGCCCGCTGCACCATGACCGCTGTGGTCTGGGTAATCATTTTGATGAACTCCTGTGTCGAACACTTCACGTATGCACCCTTGAGCAGGTGGATACATCCGCTGATTTCATTGCCCTCAGCGATGATGGGGATTGCTCTGAGGTCGTGGCTCTTGATGATAGTCGATTCCGCCAGTATGGTGGCGTATTTGGCATGACTGATAAGGTCGAGCAAAAGGCTGACGTTGTTGACTTCCACCTTCACTTTGTAGCTGTAGTCGGTGCGCTCAATGAGTTTCTCGAATGTGTTGCGGGCCTGCAATCCACGGCAAGGGAGCACAAGGTCGTAGTGCTGAAGCTCGTCGAGGGCGATGCCATCGGCATGGTAGAGGGGATGGTTGCGACTGACGATGACAGCCAGCCGGTTGTCGAAAAGTGGGCGGCGGTCGATGGCAGCGTCGCCTTTCGGTGAGCTGAGAGCCAGCATAATGTCTATCTCACGTTGCTTGAGCATCTCCATCAGTTCCTCCATCGAGTCGTAACGGATGTTGAGTTTCACCTTGGGGTATTGCCTGAGAAAGGCGATAACGGCTTCGGTGACGATGGAAGCGAAAGAGAAGGTCACGCCGATGTTCAGCTCTCCCGTCCGAAGGCTCTGCAAATCGGTCATGTGCTCCATGCATTCGGTCACGGAGTCTATGGCTTTGCGCGCCACTGGTGCAAATTCACGTCCCGCCTCTGTGAGATGAACCTCATGACTGTTGCGCTCGAAGAGGGGCTGACCGACTTCCTGTTCGAGTTGGCTGATCTGCTGCGACAGATTGCTTTGCGAAATGAACAGTCGGCGACTTGCTGTCGAGAAGTTCAACGTCTCTGTTACCATCAAAAAATATTTGAGTTGTCTGATTTCCATAATCCTATTCTGACTCTTTCAGTTTTCCGTTGTTTTGTCATACCTTACCTTTCACCTTGTCATAGCTTACCTTTCACTTTGTCATAGCTCACCTTTCACTATGTCATAGCTCATCTATTGTTTTGACGGTGCTTGAAGACGGGGGTTATTTTGCTTCCAACTGCACGTGGTAAAGCCCTGCATACGCACCATCGACGTGGGTGAAGATGACGATGACGGCATAGGGATCGCCTGCCTTGTTGTGAGCGGGATGCTGCAAAACGAAGTTGCCATCCATGTCACGGAAGTCCCCTCCGCCCAGCACCGTGAACCCTTGCGCCAGTGCATCCTCTGCCAAATGCGTCATTTCGTCGGCTGAACTCGTATAGAGATTGATGCGCTGGATGGTGAAACGGTTACCCATGCCGACGCCGAAGAATCCCATCTGACGTGGATTCTCGCCCGAAACGATGTCCTTTCCCGACTCATCGTCGTAGTACATGTTATGATTGTAGGCGAGTTCCTTCTGCGCCCCGTGACCCTTGATGGTCTGCGACAGTGTGAGACCGTGACTGGCGGCCAACGAATCGAAGAAGGTCAGTTCGTTGGTGCGGTTCTCTCCGCCTGCCAAAAGCTGGTAAAGGGCGGCAAAGGAGAACTCTCCCTTGGCACGGGGGATGGCTGGATGTGATGGCTCGGCTGGTTTTTCGGCTTCTTGTCGTACAGGTTTCGGCACTTGGGTGGTGGCGATACGGGCGGCGGTGGCGGCGCCGACAGCGGCAGCATCGGTGACTTTGCCTCGCTTCAGCTGGGCTCTTGCTCCTTTTTTGCTGGTTGTTTCCGACTGGATGTCTGCAACTGGCGGAACCGTCGCTGGCGGCTCGTGTGCCGGCGGCTCAGCAATCCCTGGCTCTGGATAGCGAACGGTCTCGGCAAGTCTTTCCGACTCGGTCTTCTCCCGTTCAAATCCACTCGGCGAAACATGGCCGTTGTCAGCCACGGGGGTCTCGCTCCGCGCAACGTCGGCAATGGTCTTGTGCGACGTCAGCTCACGCTCCCCTGACCGGGCGACGGGCTTTTGCTGGTCCATTCCCGACGCAACGGCCTGTGCCTGCGCCATGATGAGGGGCTCGTCCTTCCGATACTCTTCGCAGAAGCTGTCGGTGTGTGTCTGTTGGCTGATGTATTTGTCGTGGCCTCCTCGCTGTTCGCTCACCTTTGAGCCGTTACGCCAAACGGTGGTGTATTCAAGTTTCCCCGATTCGTTGTAGGTGTAGGTGGTTCCGTTGAGCAATCCGTTGTTGTAGTTGAGCTTCATGCCCACCATGCCACTGGGATAGAACGAGACGGCTCGCCCATGAGCCTTCCCATTCTTATAACGCATGATCGACTCCACACGTCCCGACCGATGGAAGGTGCGCGCCACTCCCGTGAGCACCGTGCGACGGTCGTCCTTCCGGTTGATGCTAACGTAGTGTTTCTCGGCGCGCAGCTGGCCAGTGATGTAGTAGTCGTAAAACATTTTCTGACCTCTGTCATCAACAGCCAGCAGCCGATAGTAGGCCGCTTGACCGGCTTGGCTGACGCCTTGCCACTTAATGTTGTAGAAGATGGCATCTTTGGGGATGCGATGACTGGCCGGTCGCTGGGCAACGACCATCAATGGCAGTGCGAGGAGTAGGATAATAGTCTGTAAACGTCTCATCTGATTGTCACTTTTGTACCCCACGACTGAACATTCACTCTCTGGAGTTGGGGCTTTACAACTGCAAACGTACAAAAAAATCTTCAATTCCGCATCATTGCCCGTCATTCTTTTATAGGTTATGCCTATCGGACGGAACATTTTTCACTGTTTCGTCGCCCATCGGGAGCACGGGAAACGAAAACTGGGAGATGAAGGTCGAAAACGCAGAAGGACACCATCGAACCTTCCGCCAGACGGCAACCGCATCGCCGTGGCAGACTGGTTTGTGGCGCAAAAAGCACAGAAGCCTTCCCCACCCATCGGGCAACGGCCCACAGGACCTCGGCAAACAAGGGATTTCAGGCGATTGAACAAGCTGCCTTCATGATATAAATGATGTACGAACAAAAAGCAAAAGGTATAAAATAAGCCGAAAAAACAATAAATATATTTTAAGAATAAACGAGAAAAAATTAAATAAAGATAAAATAAAGGAAAAACTTTCCCCATTATTTGCACCTATTACAAAAACTTATTACCTTTGCATTAGTTTTTTTAGTGGTTAATTTAGTTTTAGTATTGGAACCTTGGTTGATGCGATATCAGTCAAGGCTTTTTTTATGTTTGTAATGCTGTCGGGAGGCAAAGGATTGTCGGTCCTTTGTGCCAAGTTAACGATTTTTTTTTCGTATCTTTGCACACAAATTTCAGGAGACTATGACAATCAAAGCAGCTTTTTTTGATATCGACGGCACGTTGGTTTCGTTCCGAACCCACCGAATCCCCCAATCAACCATCCATGCCATAGCGGAGGCAAAGCAACGCGGAGTGAAGATTTTCATTTCGACAGGCAGGCCAGTCGCTCTCATCAACAACATCAAGGAAGTGGAGCAGCTTGTGGAAGGCTACATAGCGTTCAACGGTGCGTATTGCTTCATCGGAAACGACGAAATCGCCACCACCCCACTGCCCGCAGCTGACGTTATGAGGATGGTGGACGATGCCACGAGGCGCGACTACTGCGTGATTGTCTGTGGGAAAAACCAGGTGGCGATACACAACTACAAACCTATCTTCAACGAAATATTCGTCGAAGGGCTCGGAGTGACGAACATCGACATGGACAAACCGGTAGGACCGCTGCTCGAACAGCCCGTATTGCAACTGACACCGTTCATCACCGAAGACGACGAACGGCTGATTCTACCTGAGATGACGGAGAGTATATCGGCCAGATGGCACCCGGCGTTCACCGACATCACCGTGAGGGCGGCCGACAAGGGCAGCGCTCTGGCGCAAGTGGCCCGACATCTCGGAATCAAAACGGAGGAATGCATTGCCTTCGGCGACGGGGGCAACGACAAATCGATACTGAAAGCCGCAGGCATAGGTGTGGCAATGGGCAACGCCGCTGAGGAAGTGAAGGCCGTGGCCGACCATGTGACGACGTCAGTTGACGACGACGGCATCGCCAACGCCATGCGGAAATTTGGACTCATCGGATAAACGGGGCGGTTGGCGACAAGCGCTGACCCAACAACAGAAAATCAATCAATAATGAACGACATAGCAAAGACAAAACAAGAAAAGCGCATTCGGCTGGTGGTGGTGCTCTCATTCGTCATCATGCTGGCCGAAGTGGGTACTGGGTTGCTGTCGAAATCGATGGCATTGCTGGCCAACGGCATCCACATGGGTGCCCACGTGCTGATAATAGGCCTGAACTGGCTGGCTTACATCGTAGTGAGGCGACTCAGGAAACGGGGGAACGAGCACTACGACCCTGACAAAATACTGAACCTGTCGGCATTCACGAGTGGCATTCTGCTGCTCATGGTGGTCGTGTTCATCATCGTGGAAACCGCCGAACGGATGCAACAGGGAGATGCCCAGATAACCAACTATGAGTTTGCGCTCACCATCGCTGCCATAGGACTGGCGGCCAACGGCGCCTGTGCCATGATTCTGCACGACAAGAAGGGCGAGGGCGACAACAACAGTCATGCCGCCTACCTCCATTTGATGGCCGACGTGCTGACCAAGTTTGGTGCCATTGCGGGCATCGCCTGTGCCATGATCTGGAACATCACTTGGATTGACGCTGCCGTGGCCATCGTTTCGGCCGTGGTCATGGGCCGATGGGCACAGAAACTGTTATGGGACACAGGGCGGATTCTCACACGAAAATAGCATTTTTGCAAACCACTGACAATCAACACAATAGCTTCCAATAAATAAAAGGTGAGCTTTTGCCGCCCAAAAGGTGAGCTATGACGTTCCGAAAGGTGAGCTTTCAGTTGCTCATTGCTCTATGTTTCACTCGCCGATGCCGTTCGCCACGAATCAGCAGCTTCGTATCTGTCCTTCGACCGCACGCGTGTGTCGGCGATTGTCAGTACCTTATTTTAGGTAAGCCTTGATGATTTTCGCCGCAATGGGTGCCGCAACGTCAGCCCCAAAACCACCGTTCTCCACGAAAACGGCAATGGCGATTCGCGGATTGTTCATCGGCGCAAAGCCGATGAATGCCGAATGGTCTTTCCCTTCGTTCTCCACCGTGCCCGTCTTGCCACAAATGGCATAGGCAGGGGTGTTGATTGCCGCAGCCGTACCACGCACGACAGCACCCCGCATGCCTGAAATGACGGGTTTGTAGGCCCACTTCGCCACCATCGTCTCACGTCGTATCAGGTAGCGCTGGGCAAGCGGCTGGGCTGCCGTTCCACGGTGAACATGCGGCCTAAAGAAGTAACCGCGGTTGGCTACCGAAGCCACCATGTTGCAAAGCTGCAGCGGAGTGGCGGTGATGTCGCCCTGCCCCATTCCCACCCAGATGACGGTTTGCGGTGTCCAACCTTTACTGTAGCGCCTGTAAAGATACCGAGAGTTGGCCACGAGGCCACCTTTCTCACCGGGAATATCGACCCCTGTCGGTCCGCCCAGTCCCATACTGGTCATGTAGTCGCGCCAACGGTCGATGGCTTGGTCCTTGTTCAGGTATTTCTTGCTCAACAACAGTGAGCGGAAGGCCTTCAGAAACCACGTGTTGCAGGAGTGTGCCAACGCATTCGGCAACATGAGCGGCGACGGATGCTTGTGACAGCCAACTTTGAGGCTGCCCTCGTGCAATCCGCCACGGCAGCCAACGGAGGTCTTTGGGCCAACGATGCCTTCCGAGAGCAGTGCCAACGCCTGCGCTACCTTAAAAGTCGAGCCGGGAGCGTAGGCCGTTGCGATGGCCAAGTCGATGTCAGGACCGTTCGGAGAGTTGGTTACCAGACAGAGGAGCTCACCCGTCGCAGGATCCTCTGCCACAATACTCCCCGTCTTTCCTTTGAGAAGCTCCTGTCCGAGCTGCTGGAGATAAGGAACAAGTGTCTGCTGCGGCTCCGCCGTATCTTGCCTTGTGGCGGTCGTTTTCTTAGTTTCCTTCCTCGCAAGTGTCTGCTGTTCGGGATAGATGCGTTCCATTTCGCCGTGATATTCCTGTGCATTGGCGGTCGTGACGATGGCCAGCAGTGCCGTCACCAGCCACAAAATAGTTTTTCTCATCAGGTCAGTCGTTTGATTTGAACGGCAAAATTACGAAATATTCTCCGAACCATCACCCATTTGAAACTTATTAACTTCACCATCTCCCGTCAGCCATTGGTGTGCCATTCCTGCCATTTTGTCGGGAAAAATATCGTATCGGATAAAAAAATCAATCTTTTTTCGAAGAATACTTGCCAATCAATAATTATTTTATATCTTTGCAATCAGTAAAGTAATAACCTTATAATAATTTATTATTAACATTTAAACAATATTTGATTTATGAAAAAACTTTTACTCTTAGCTATCGTAGCTATCTTCAGCCTTGGAGCATCTGCTCAGGAACTCAAACCAATCAAGGACGCTCCGGCAGGAACCATCAAGGTTTACAAACGTTCTGGTCTTGGGACAACCCTTGTGAAGAACCCTGAAACTGGGAAATTCGAAGTGAAAACGGTCAGCCAAGACACCTTGGCAAATATGAAAGTCGTGTTCACTGCCGACAATCAGGTCTATATTCAGAATCCTCTATCAACATGGCAGACTAACGCTTGGGTAAAAGGAACTATCTCTGGCAACACAATCACCATACCAGGCGGTCAGTGTATCGGTGTAAGCAAGGACAGAACATGGGGTGTAATGGTAGCAATGATGAAGCAAACAGACGACAAAGGTGTTATCATTGACGAGTCGCTCCCTAACATTATCTACACCGTCAATGGAGACAACATCATGTTGGAGAACACGACTGTCGATCCGAAAATCATCGGTTTGAGTTCCTACTATTCTGACAACAAGTCTTGGACGGGCAGACTTGACATTGCGTCAATGTACACATTCGATGCAGAGGCAACTGCTGCCGGCATCGAGACTGTTGCCACCGAAGCCAACGAGGGTGAGGTTTCAAACGTTCAGTACTTCGACCTCACCGGCAAGCGCATTGAAAAGGCTGCCAAGGGCGTAGTTGTCAAGAAGATTGAATACAAGGACGGCTCTGTGAAAGCTGAGAAGTTCATTGCCAAATAAGCAACAATAAAGATACAAAGGAATTGGTATTCGCCATCGGCGACCGACTGAAGGCTGCCCGAAAGCATACTGAATCCGAATCATAAAAAGAGTGCATCTCGATGAAGATGCACTCTTTTTTTATCTCTTTCCGCCCCATCTGACGGGCGGCACGACAGCCATCGGCATGGCATTACCCAGCTCCGGCGCAAGGACAAAGACCGACGGGCTATTCAAAGTAGTAGAGGAAGGTGGCGATACCCTCGATGGCGGACTTGCGTTCTCCCTCAATCTCAATCTGAAACTTGATACCTGCCTTGCAGATGCCGCGCAGATTGTCGATGCTTGCCAGACTTGCCACCAGCCGAACACGAGCACCGGCGGGCACAGGACGCCCGAAGCGCATTTGGTCCATGCCGTAGTTGACCATCATCTTTAGGTTGTTCACCTCGATTATCTCACCCCACATGTGCGGCAGCAGCGACAGCGTGAGGTATCCGTGAGCTATCGTACTCTTGTAGGGGCTCTCTGCGGCTGCCCGTTCTGTGTCAACGTGAATCCATTGGTGGTCGAGCGTGGCGTCGGCAAACTGGTTGATGCGTTCTTGACTGACGGTAAGCCACTCGCTCTCACCGAGCTTCTCGCCCAATCGGGCTGCCAGCTCGTCGTAACTGTTTACGATAAGTTTTCCCATTTTTAGTGTTCGATTTTGTGAATGATGCGGCAAAGATACTAAAAAAGTGCGTAACGGGAAAGCCTACGCCCACAGAAAAGACTTCAGCCGCAAGCGGTCAGCAGACGGCAAGTTCTCCATCAGAAGATGGAAAGGCTGCTTCCTGACAGGTTCTTACGGCCGAATTGGGTTCGATGGGGCTCGCTTGAGGGAGCGGAGAATGAGAAATGGGGAATGAGACAATCAAAGAAAAAAGCGATGGCCTTCACAGGCGATCGCTTCGTAAAATCTCCAAATCGGTATTAGTCATTTAAGGTAAAAGATTGTTTTTAGGATAACGATTACAAAGATAGTAAATTCTTTCGTTACGACCAAATAATATAGGCACTTTTTTATTTTATTCTCAACGTGTACGAACACACGTAAGACCAGCCGAAGGTTATCCTCTCGTTATGCTGTTTCGGGCTGCTGGCAATTTGGTTTCCGTGCCATTGCTCCGCACCGCCCGACGGTTGAGCCTGCGACAGGAACGCGGTCGCAAGTCGTTCTCAATCCACAGGAAATCAGCACAAGAGCTTTCACACGACAAAAGCATAGGTTTTACCGCGCGATAGGTGAGCTTTCACTCGACGAAAGGTCAGCTATTGCCGTGCGGGGCTTTTTCGTTCTGCCGCAAAGGGGCTCCGTACCGTGAGAGAAAGGGTGTGGCATCGCCATCCGACGCAAAAGCCGGAACAGCACATCGGCTATCCCGGCTTCCGTCATCGGCCCGTCGTTTGCACGGCCATGAGTCGCCCCACAATCGGCGGCATGAGGCTTTCGGCTTATCTGAGCTTACCCTTCACTTCCTCCAAAGCCTCCACCCAGTTGGTGTCGAGCGAGAACTGTGTCAGATAGTCCTCACGGTTGTAGTAGGCGAGCACCAGCTCCGCATCGTCGTCGTGGTAGAGCGGATGGTTGATGCTTGCGTCTCTGAATATCTTTTTGATTCTGTTCTTTGCCTTTTCGTCGGCTGCCTTGGCGTATTCCTTGGTGAAGAGGTTCACGTAATCATACATGAAGTAGGCCATCGAGTCGAGTTGGTTGTTGAGATGCTTGATGGTCTCTTGCGACAACGGTGTCTCTTTCTCGACCGACAGTGCTGCGAGGGTCTTTGTTTGCAGGTATGAGATGGCATCGACCTTGAACGAAGCCACCTTCCTCAGTCCTGTATCCTCGGCCTTATTGGCTGCCACGGCGTATGCACTCTTGTAAATCTGCTGATAGACACGGTCTTGTGCGTATGTGCCTGCTACGGCTACGAGGGCCAAGGCAATAGTCAAAACAATTTTTTTCATCTTCTTGTATTTTTGAGTTCCTATTCTTCTGTAATGCTCTTTCTTGCGTATTGTTTCATCGTTATAACACGATTTTCGCTTGATTATTGTGGTCTTGCGTTTTATTTGATGATGCGCGACTCGTTTTTCCTTGCGAAATCCTTCCACGAACTGAAGTGTCGGCCTTCGGCTTCGGGCTGACTCATCTGCATGAAATGGCAGTAGGCGGCCCCCAGTGCGTCGGTGGCATCCATGAATTGGGGCATCTGGTCGTCGCGGAGTTTCAGCAGTCGTTGCAGCATGCCAGCCACCTGTTCCTTCGAAGCTGAGCCGTTGCCCGTGATAGCCATCTTGATTTTCAGCGGTGCGTACTCGTGTATGGGCACGTCGCGGTGTATGGCCGCTGCGATGGCTACTCCCTGTGCGCGTCCGAGCTTGAGCATCGACTGTATGTTCTTACCGAAGAAGGGGGCTTCGATGGCCATCTCGTCGGGCAGATATTCCTTGATGATGCCCGTCACACGCTCGAATATCTTTCCGAGTCTCAGATACGGGTCCTTCTCCTTGCGCATGTCGATGACTCCCATCACCACCAACTCCGCCTTGTTGCCTGTCACACGGATGACGCCATATCCCATAACGTTGGTTCCGGGGTCAATGCCAAGGATGATTTTCGTGGGTTTTGGCGTTGGGTTGTTCATCGGTCCATGTAGGGATTGTGGGCCAGCTCGTAGCCGATGGTTGTCTGGTCGCCGTGTCCGGGGTAGATGATGGTCTGGTCGGGCAGCTGCGACAGCTCGCGGAGGCTGCTGATCATCTGGAACATATTTCCGCCGGGGAAGTCGGTTCGTCCGATACTGCCCTTGAAAAGGGTGTCGCCGGTGAAGGCAATGCCCTCCTCACGGCAATAGAGGGTCACCGAACCGGGTGTGTGTCCTGGTGTCGGGATGACGGTAAGCTCGTGATGGCCGAAGCGTATCTTCTCGTTGTCGTCGTAATAGCGGAACTTGGTGGGGAAATCGGTGTCGAGCTGCATGCCGAAGATGGCCGACGCCTGTTCCTTGAGTCCCTCTATGAGGTTGGAATCTCCGGCAGCGCACTCCGTTGTCAGCCCATAGGCTTCGGCTACGGTGGCGATGCCGAACTGGTGATCGAGGTGTCCGTGCGTGCTGATGAGCCTAACGGGTTTCAGTTGGTTGTCGGCGATATAGTCGGCGAGGGCCTGATGGTCCTCCTTATAGAATGCTCCGCAGTCGATAATGGCGCATTCGAGTGTGTCGTCGCTCACCACATAGCAGTTCTCCTGCAGTTGATTGCATACAAATCTTTTTACCTTTATCATTTCTTTCTCCTTTTCTGTGTGCCCCACTGGGGCGTTAATGTTACGTGTCGGTGGCCCTTCGGCATCACCGTAGTGGCGGTTCTGACGGTCGGCTATACTGGTACGTAGATGAGATTCTTGGTCTTGAACCACTCCTCATCGAACCATTGCGACAGCTCTTCCACCATGGCTATCTTGCGATAGGGCCGCACCTCCTCCTGCAAGTCGCCCCCTTTGAGCACGATGACTCCGTTCTCAAGGGCGTTGTGCTGATCATTGGCGACGTTTTTCCTCACTATCTTCATCAAATCGGGCAGCGGCATGACGGCGCGGGAGACGATAAAGTCGAACTTTCCTTTCTCTTCCTCTCCCCGTAGGTGCTGAGCCAGCACGTTTTCCAGTCCGATGGCGTGCGCCACCTCATTGGCCACGCGTATTTTCTTACCCGTTCCGTCGATGAGTTTGAAGTTGGCGTTGGGAAAAAGGATAGCCAGTGGTATGCCGGGGAAGCCTCCTCCCGTGCCGAAGTCGAGCACATTGGTGTCTTGTTTGAAGTCTATGAACTTGGCGATGGCCAGCGAATGCAGGATGTGATGTAGGTAAAGGTTGTCGATATCCTTGCGCGATATCACGTTAATCTTGGCATTCCATTCGCCGTAGAGCCCCTGCAGGGCCTCGAACTGGCTCATCTGCTTCTGCGACAGGTGTGGGAAGTATTTGCTGATGATGTCTGTCATTGCGTTGTTAGTGTCATTTCTCAAGTGTGACGCGCACCTCTTTCGGGTTGATTTCTCCGGCAGTGTAGATGAACGTCACTGAATCGTCGTACAATATGAAGTTCTCGGCTGGGTAAGGATCGATCATTGCGAAGTAGCCCGCTCGCTGAAGGCTTGCCAGATTGTCGTCGTCGAGTCCGAGTTGGTCGGCCATTTGCTCGACGATGTCCTTGGTGAGCCGCTCCTTGTAGTCAGCCCCGAACTCGTCGGAGAGACGTGTCTGCCTGCCCGTCTCTGGGTCGAAGTTGTGCGCCAGCTGGTATCTGGAGGCCGCGTCGCCAGTCTTTATGTAGATGTCCGACAAGTAAACGAGCCGCTTTCCCCTACCGGGAATGATGCGGGTCTTGATGTTCAGCTCCCAATCAAGCTGACTTCTGGCCTTCTCACGGTCGTGAAGCCACTGCGCAAGCTCCGAGTACTCACGGGCATAGCGCTCCATTATCGTCCTGACGGCTGACTGCGGAACGAGTCGTTCGTAGCTGATGGCGAGGTAATTTGGCTGCAGCGTGCCCATTCTGAGCAGCGAATCGTTGACCGCAGCATACTTCTGGCCCTTCAAATAGGCAAAATCGATGTGGATACGGCACTGTGCGTCGCGGCGGAAGCTCACGACCGAGTCAGCCACCACATGACCGACGGGCACCGACAGGACCTTGGTCTTGCCGTGTCTGCTCCCGCATCCCACCACGATGAGCAACAGGAGGGCGAGCGACAAAGCAGTGAAAAATTTCTTAAGCATATTATATTGGTGGCAAAGTTACGAAAAACTTTCGTAACTTTGCACGCTAATGAACAACAATTAGTAAAATGACAAGAGCTTGTTTATTTGATCTCGACGGCGTAATATTCGACACCGAACCGCAATACACGGTGTTCTGGCGACAGGTGGGTAGGAAATATCACCCTGAGATACCCGATTTCGAGTACCGAATCAAGGGGCAAACGCTGGTGCAAATCTACGAACGCTACTTCCACGGGCAACCGGAGAGGCAGGCGGAGATTACGAAAATGCTCGACGACTATGAGATGTCGATGGACTACCGCTATGTTCCCGGAGCACGGGAATACATCGAGCGGCTACAGAAAAGGGGCATCAAGACCGCCGTTGTCACCAGTTCGAACCTCCCGAAGATGAACAACGTCTATCGGCACCACCCCGATTTCACGCAGTTGTTCGACAAAGTGTTCACGTCAGAGGACCTCACAGAAAGCAAACCGTCGCCCCACTGCTACCTGAAGGCCGCCGCCTACTTCAATCTCGACCCGAAAGAGTGCGTCGTCTTTGAGGATAGCTACAACGGTCTCAAAGCGGGCACGGCTGCAGGGGCACGGGTCATAGCACTGGCAACCACCAATCCTCTGGAGAAACTGAAGGAATACACATCGGAAATAATAAACGACTTCACAGAAATGATATAGAACAATGGGATATCTAACAACCGACAAGAAGAAAATCACTGCCAAAACGTTCATCGAAATGAAAGCCGCCGGGCAGAAAATAGCGCAGATGACAGCCTACGACTACACCACAGCGGCCATCCTCGACGCAGCAGGCATCGACAGCATACTCATCGGCGACTCCGCCTCGAACATCGTATGCGGAAACGACGACACACTGCCCATCACCCTTGAACAGATGATTTACCACGCAAGGGCCGTGGCAAAGGCATGCCAACACTGCCTGACCGTCTGCGACATGCCATTCGGGAGCTACCAAGTGAGCAGCGAGGAAGGCATACGCAACGCCATAAGAATAGCCAAAGAGAGCGGCGTCGATGCCGTGAAGCTGGAGGGAGGCGAAGAGATTGCCGACACAGTGCGAGGCATCGTCAACGCAGGAATACCCGTAGTCGGACATCTCGGACTCACACCGCAGAGCATCCACAAGCTCGGAGGCTACGGACTGCAGGCCAAGGAGGAAACAGAGGCACTGAAACTCATGGCCGACGCAAGGGCACTCGACAAGGCTGGCGCATTCTGCATCGTGCTTGAGAAAGTACCGGCAGAGCTGGCGGCACAGGTTACCAAAGTGGTCAAGGCGGCAACAATAGGCATCGGAGCGGGAAACGGCACCGACGGACAAGTGCTCGTCTATGCCGACGCACTCGGAATGAGCCACCGTTTCAGACCGAAGTTCCTACGCTATTTCGCCGACATGGAGAAATGCATGACCGAAGGCGTACAGGCCTACGTAGGAAGCGTCAGGGAAGGAACTTTCCCCAGTGACGAAGAATCATACTGAATCACAGCAAACCCAACACGGAAATGAGGAGAATCATCATCGTCCTGATGCTCGTCACAGGCCTAACGGCCAGCGCTCAGCACAACGAACTGCGCGACTCGCTCAACCACACCACAGCTGAGCTCGATCAACACCCCGATAGCATAGGTCTGTTGCTCAAGTGCGCCGGATGGAAAGTCATGCTTGAGCAATGGCAGAGTGCCAAAAACGACTACGACCGTGTGCTGCGGCTCGAACCCGACAACCCATCGGCACTCTATTACAGGGCATACGTCAACGAAAGGCTCGGCAGATACAACTTTGCACGGCTCGACTACAACAACCTGCTCCGCATTGTGCCGGGAAACTTTGAGTCACAACTCGGCCTTGCACTACTCAACGAGAAGGACAAGCACTACACCGAGGCACTCGACGGCATCAACAGACTCATCGAACAATATCCCGACAACCCCATCGGCTATGCCGCACGAGGGGGAATCGAGGCCGAACGCAAGATGTTCATGCTCGCAGAGTACGACTTTACCGAAGCCATCGTGCGCAGTCCAGACAACCAAGACTACATACTGCAAAGAATCGAAGTGTACATACAGCAGCGAAAATTCAGCCAAGCCAAACGCGACCTCGACCTACTCGTCAAGCGGGGTGTCAGCAGACCAGCCCTGAAGGAATTCTACGACCGACTGAAATGAGCCGCACCGCTCACCCCTCCCACCCCAAAACCGCACTATGACAATGGCGGCAAGCAGCGGAAAAGGAAAGGAGGACGAGGCATAGCGAGACAAAAGGAAAGCAAACGAAAGGCGGTTTGCAACCCACTGACAATCAGCACAAAAGAAAACAGAAAACAAAAGGTCAGCTATGACACGCCAATAGCTGACCTTTTGCATGGCAAAAGCTCACCTTTTGCAACGTCATAGCTCAACCAACGAAGGACACGACGGCAGAAGCACAACACGAAAACTGAACCACCACCACCCGATAGGCCTAAACAAAATAGATGATGCACTGCCCGACAGCGACCGACAACATCCCCATTATTAGGTATTTTTTCAACAAGTTCGCACCAAAAACCATCATCTCCGCCTTTTTCTTCGTATCTTTGCAGAAAAAGAACAGCGTATGAGATTGTCTGAACTGAAAACAGGCGAGACTGGTGTCATAGCCAAGATTTCAGGACACGGAGGATTTAGAAAACGAATCATCGAGATGGGATTCATCAACGGCAAGGAGGTGAAGGTGCTACTCAATGCCCCCTTGCAAGACCCCGTGAAGTATCAGATCATGGGCTACGAGGTGAGTTTGCGCCGAAGCGAGGCCGACCTCATCGAAGTCATCGCCCTCAACGACAAGTCGCTGACCGAACGAAAACCAACGGAGCACAATCCCGCCATCGAACCCGACGCATCCGACCCCTACGAGCAACCGTTCTTGCCCAGTGAGCTCACCGACGCCGTCAACAGGCAACGCCATATCATCAACGTCGCTCTGGTGGGGAATCCCAACTGTGGCAAAACATCGCTCTTCAACTTCGCATCGGGCGCCCATGAGCGAGTAGGCAACTACTCAGGCGTGACCGTCGATGCCAAATACGGCCATACCGAGTTCGAGGGATATCACATAGAACTGGTCGATCTACCAGGCACCTACAGCCTGTCGGCCTACAGTCCCGAAGAACTCTACGTCAGAAGGCAGCTCGTAGAAAAGACACCAGACATCGTCATCAACGTCATCGACACGTCGAACTTGGAGCGCAACCTCTATCTGACTACCCAACTCATCGACATGCACATACCCATGGTCTGCGCCTTCAACATGTACGACGAGACGGAGAAGCGCGGCGACCACATCGACTATAAGAAAATAGGACAGCTACTCGGAGTGCCCATCATACCGACCGTATTCAGAGACGGAAGAGGACTTGACGATCTCCTCCGCGCCGTCATACAAAACTACGAGGGAAAAGAGGGCGACTACCCGAAATACAGACACATACACATCAACCACGGACACGAAATAGAGAACGGAATAGCCAGCATTCAGGAACACTTGAAGAAGGAACTCGACATCCGACAGAAATACTCCACACGATACCTCGCCATCAAACTGCTGGAGAACGACCATCAGGTAGAGCAGCTTGTGGCACAATTCCCCGACGCAAAAGAAATCATGCGACACCGCGACGATGCTGCACGACGCGTAAAAGAAGAAACAGGACAGGACAGCGAGACTGCCATCATGGACGCCAAGTACGGATTCATCAACGGAGCACTGGCTGAAGCCGGATACACAACGGGCAAAAAGAAGGACACTTACCAGACAACGCACAAGATTGACAGCCTACTGACGAACAGGTACTTGGGTTTCCCCATCTTCTTCCTCATCCTCTACATCATGTTCACCACCACCTTCACGTTCGGAGAGTACCCAAAGAGCTGGATTGAAACAGGAGTGGCGTGGCTTGGCACAGCCGTGACGACCTATATCCCCGAAGGGCCGGTGAAATCGATGCTCAACGAGGGCGTCATCGGTGGCGTAGGAGCCGTCATTGTCTTCCTTCCGCAAATACTGATACTCTACTTCTTCATATCGTTCATGGAGGACAGTGGCTACATGGCACGCGCAGCGTTCATCATGGACAAACTGATGCACAAGATAGGGCTCCACGGCAAGTCGTTCATACCTCTCATCATGGGCTTCGGATGCAACGTCCCGGCCGTCATGTCCACACGGACCATCGAGAGTAAGCGCAGCCGAATCATCACCATGCTCATCCTTCCGATGATGAGTTGCTCGGCAAGACTGCCCATCTACATCATGATCATCGGCTCGTTCTTCGCCGCCCAGTACCGCACCCCTGTCATGCTGTCGCTCTATGTCATAGGCATCATGACGGGAATGGCCATCAGCTGGGTGTTCTCACGGTTCGTCATCAAGGGCGACGACACACCCTTCGTCATGGAACTGCCACCCTACCGGTTCCCCACGGCAAAGGCCATCGCACGCCATACGTGGGAGAAGGGAAAGCAATACCTGCGCAAAATGGGTGGCATCATCCTCGTGGCATCGATCATTGTCTGGGCACTGGGCTACTTTCCGCTTCCCGACGATCCACAGGCAACCACCCGCGAGCGACAGGAGCAAAGCTACATCGGACGCATAGGCAAGGCCATGGAACCCGTCTTTGAGCCACAGGGATTCAATTGGAAACTCGACGTGGGACTGCTGGCTGGCATCGGGGCGAAGGAAATTGTGGCATCGACGCTGGGAGTGCTCTACTCAAACGACGAAACGGTAGCCGAAGTGACGGAAGACGAAAACTACGACAACGCAAAATACGAACTGTTGAGACGGCAGATGACACTCGACGTGGCTCGGCAGCACAACATCAGCATGGCCGAAGCAAGACCCGTGGCCACGCTCACGGCCTACGCATTCCTCATTTTCGTGCTCTTCTACTTCCCATGCGTGGCGGTAATAGCGGCCATCAAGGGCGAGACGGGAAGCTGGAAGTGGGCCATCTTCGCCGCCTGCTACACAACGGCACTGGCATGGCTGGCAAGTGCGGTCATCTTCCAAGTGGGAATGCTCCTCATAGGCTGACCGACTGACGGAAACCCACCAACGGAGACACACTGAAGAATCGCTCACCGACAACAATATGACCATCTTCACAACCATCAGACGACTGCTCAAACGACACCGCCTGACATCTGCGCCGAGATTCCGATGGACCTTTACGGTCTGTTCGACTTTGAGAAGGCACAAGAGCTCATTGAGGTCGGCCGACAGGAAATGACCCGTCAGCTCGACTTATACGAGGCAAACGAAAAATAATCTGCCGACTTCCGAGACACATTTGTAACCATCTGCTGTTCAGTATGATAGCCATCTACTGGCAATAGGTAAGCTTTCATCGTGCAATAGGTGAGCTTTTATCGTGCGAAAGATGAGCTTTCAGCCAACCATCGATGAACTTCGGCCGACGGAGGATGGCATTCGCACCCATCATGCCACAGACAACAGAGGCGCCCACTCGATGAACGGAAAACAAAAACGCACCAAAGCCATCAGCTTGGGTGCGTTTTTTGTATGTTGTATCATTTCGTCCGCCTCGCCGTGCTTGCGCCACGGGAGGGCGACCGGCGAGCATCAGCCGTTCATTGAGAGCAGGAACTCGTCGTTGTCCTTGGTGTGCAGCATGCGGTCGTGGATGGAATTCATGGCCTCCATTGAGTTCATGTCGGCGATGTACTTGCGCAGTATCCACATGCGGTCGAGCGTTGTCTTGTCTTGCAACAAGTCGTCGCGTCGCGTGCTCGAAGCCACGAGGTTGACAGACGGGAAGATGCGCTTGTTGCTCAGTGAGCGGTCGAGCTGCAGTTCCATGTTTCCCGTACCCTTGAACTCCTCGAAGATGACCTCGTCCATCTTCGACCCGGTGTCGATGAGTGCGGTGGCGATGATGGTGAGCGAGCCTCCGCCCTCGATGTTGCGTGCCGCTCCGAAGAAACGCTTGGGCTTCTGCAGTGCGTTGGCATCGACACCACCCGTCAACACCTTTCCCGATGCTGGCGCTACCGTATTGTAGGCGCGTGCCAGACGGGTTATCGAGTCGAGGAAGATGACTACATCGTGGCCGCATTCCACCATTCGCTTTGCCTTCTCAAGCACAATGCCCGCAATTTTGACATGTCGCTCAGCGGGTTCGTCGAAGGTCGATGCGATGACCTCTGCGTTGACGGTGCGTGCCATGTCGGTGACTTCCTCCGGTCGCTCGTCGATGAGCAGCATCATGAGGTATGCTTCCGGGTTGTTGGCTGCTATGGCGTTGGCAATATCCTTCATCAAAATGGTCTTACCGGTCTTTGGCTGTGCCACGATGAGTGCTCGCTGTCCTTTTCCTATCGGCGAGAAGAGATCGACGATGCGTGTCGATAGGTTGGTCGTCTTTGGATCGCCGCAGAGTGTGAACTTCTCTTCGGGGAAGAGAGGGGTGAGGTGTTCAAACGCCACTCGGTCGCGCACTTCGGCCGGCATGCGACCGTTGATTTTGTCGATGCTGGTCAGTGGGAAGTATTTCTCTCCCTCGTGTGGCGGTCTGACGTGGCATTCCACCACGTCGCCAGTCTTGAGTCCGAAGAGCTTCACTTGGCTGGCGGCCACATAGACGTCGTCGGGCGACGACAGATAGTTGTAGTCGCTGGAGCGGAGGAATCCGTATCCGTCGGGCATTACCTCAAGTACGCCGTTGGCTGTGACGATGTCCGCGAAGTCGAACTTGGCGGTCTCAGGCTGCGATTCCTGATAGAACGTCGGCTGGTTCTGAGCTGCGGGCCCTGTTGGGCGGTCGAACATATCGTAGCTGGGCACTGCTCCTTGGTCCTCGATGGGGATATCGACGACGGTAATGAAGTCGGTGCCGTCGCCTGGGTCACCTTCCCACACGCCGTCGATGGCTGGAACGTTGGCCTCTTCTTTGTTCTGCTCGTTGTGAGCACTGACTTTGGCTTGCAACTGTGCGATGAGTTCGCTGTTTTCGGTCTGCTCCACTGGTGCGTTGGACTGTGCAAACTCTGCCTCTGGTATGATGTCGTCTTTCTTTGTCTCCTTTTTCTTCTCCTCTTCGCTGGGTGTTTCGGGCTTCTTTGCCACCTTCTCAGCCTTCTTTGCCGCCGTTTCAGTCTTCTTTGCCGCCGTTTCAGCCTTCTTTGGCTCGTCGGTGGTTTCTTTAGCGGGCTGTTTTTCAGGCATATCTTTGAACAATGCCGGCTGGGTGGTTCCCGTTGGCTTGTTCTTCTGTACGTCGAAGTTCTCGCCTTCCTTACCGCGCACGGAATAGACTCTGTCGGTTTCCTTGCGTGCGATACGCGTTCTCTTGCGTTTGGTTGTTCCAAGTGGGTGTGTTGCACCGGCATCTAAGGCCTGTCTGTCCAATATCGCATAGATGATAGACTCCTTGTCATCGCTTTTTTTGTATTCAGCGCCAAGTTCATTTGCGATATTCTCCAACTCGGAAATATCCTTGTTTAATAGTTCTTCTTTACTTAACATAAACTAATATGTATGCGAAATTTTTTAATTGTGAGAGATAAAGTTTCCAGAACAGAAACCTTACGTGTTTTTAAATCTTGTGCAAAGGTAACTGTTTTTTTTGTTTCTGCAAATCTTTCTTGTTCTTTTTTTAAGCGAGTTCTGCCAATTCGAGCCACCGCATTTCCTTTTCGTCGAGTTCTTGCTTGATTTTCGGCAGTAGTTTGCTCATCTCCGTCAGCTCGTCGATGGCGAGTTGTCCTGAGCATAGTGCCTCCTCGATGGCCTTCACCTTAGCCTCTGTCTGCTGTATGTCGGCTGTGAGCTGCTCATACTCTCGTTTTTCCTTGTAGCTCATGCGCCTTCGGGTGTCGTTGTGGTAGTCCTTGTTGGCGGCTGGTTTCTTCTCCTTCGGCTTTGGGGCTGCTTCCTCGTCCTTGCTCCTGAGCGTCTGGTAGTCGCGGAACTGCGTATAGTTGCCGGGGAAGTCCTTTATCTGTCCGTTGCCTTTGAAAACGAGCAGGTGATCGACCACTTTGTCCATGAAATAGCGGTCGTGCGATACGACGATGACGCAGCCGGGGAAGTCTTGCAGGTATTCTTCGAGAATCTGCAGCGTCTGAATGTCGAGGTCGTTGGTGGGCTCGTCGAGTATGAGGAAGTTGGGATTTCTCATGAGCACTGTGCACAGGTAGAGCTTGCGCTTTTCTCCGCCTGAGAGTTTGCTGACGTAATTGTGCTGTTCGCTGGGCGAGAAGAGGAAGTGGTTGAGGAATTGTGACGCGCTCATGTGCCGGCCGCCTCCGAGGTCGATATAGTCGGCAATGTCGGTGATGATGTCTATCACCTTCTGGTCGTCGCGGAAGCGGAGTCCTTCCTGTGAGAAGTAGCCGAAGTTGACGGTCTCTCCGATGTCGAATCTTCCGCTGTCGGGTGGCACGAGCCCAAGGAGCATCTTGACGAAGGTTGACTTTCCTGTGCCGTTGTTGCCCACAATGCCCATCTTCTCGAAGCGCGCGAAGTTATAGTAGAAGTCTTTGAGGATGACTTTGTCGTCGAATGCCTTTGACACATACTGGCACTCGAATATCTTACTTCCGATATAGACGTTCGATGCCTTGAGTCTGATTTGGCGGTCCTCGATGCGCTGGTGTGCCTTTGCCTGCAACTCGTAGAAGGCTTCCTCACGGTAGCGTGCCTTGTGGCTTCGTGCCTGCGGCATTCTCCTCATCCACTCCAGTTCGGTACGGTAGAGATTGTTGGCCCTTGTTATCTCTGCCCTTGTGTTGTTGATGCGCTCCTGCCGTTTCTCAAGGTAGTAGGCGTAGTTGCCCCGGTAGGTATAGATGGTGTGGTCGTCGAGTTCGAGGATGAGATTGCACACGTTGTCGAGGAAATAGCGGTCGTGTGTCACCATGAGCAGTGTCTTGTTGCCGCGCGAGAGGAATCCCTCCAGCCATTCTATCATCTCCAAATCGAGGTGGTTGGTGGGCTCGTCGAGTATGAGCAGGTCGGGTTCGAGGATGAGCACGTTAGCCAGTGCCACCCGTTTCTGCTGTCCTCCGCTGAGCTGGCTCATGGGTTGTTCGAGATCGGCTATCTTGAGGGTGGTCAGTATCTGCTTGGCCTTCAGCACTCGCTCAGGGTCGCCCTCATGGTTGAAGCACGCATCGAGCACGGAGTCTTCAGGATTGAACTTCGGACTCTGTTCAAGGCATGCCACCCGCAGGTCGTTGCGGTAGATAATGGTGCCCGACTCGTAGCCTTCCTTTCCTGTCAGGATGGACAGAAGGGTCGATTTTCCGGTTCCGTTCTGTGCGATGAGCCCCACGCGCTGGCCTTCGGCTATGGAGAACGATATGTCTTCGAAGAGCACTTGTGAGCCGAAGCGTTTGGAAAGTTTCTGAACGTCTAAATAAGGTATCTGGGCCATGTGATTAAAAATAACTTCTATTGTTTCTTTCCTCAACGGATATTGATTCTGAAAATGACTACACAGGAAAGCTCCTATTTCAATCTTATTTGAAAATTGAGTTTGAATGAAAGGGTTCCGTCATTTTCTTTGATAATCGAAGCATACTCATGCTTTGTGGTACTTGAGCGTTCCAAATACGCATTCGTAAAAAGATAATCCTCGAACCTGTTACGATCATAAAAATGATAACACAGGATTTCACCATTTTTCTTTACAATCAAATATCCGCCATTAGCCTCAAACTTACCGTCCCATGCAGTCGCAGGCATCATACCCAGTGCCACAGATGTCAAAAGATGTTTGATTTTATATTGATAAGTTATTGACGACTGGTCTGAATCATAATTAAGCGGATTGCGCTTGGCTATTTTTTCGGATAAAACTTTCAGTCCTGACACCCCGGAATTTAATTGCTCCAATAGCAAGTTAGCTATAATTGTAGGCAAATCGCCATCAAGCATTGTTAAATTATTTCTGAAGGTAGGGCTATCTATCTTGTCATACTCCAAAAATCCGCCTTTATTTTTGATGCAATCTACCCTCATAAGCACCTTGTTTCTTTTCGGATTCAACGAATTTATTTCACGTATCTCATCGTCACAAAGGGAAATACCTTTAATCTTAAAATTAAAATTGGTGGCCTTACTAGCATTTAGAAGGGTTGAATCACTTCCGAGTTGAGATTTAATACTGAATCCCATCTCATTGTTCAGTTTCGTTCGACAGTCATGTAAGATAATTTTTATATCGGTTTTATCTGTTGATTTTGCTTTAAGGGAATAACAATAAATATCCTTCATGAACTCTTCAATTTCTGGTAACGAAAATGCTCCTTCGTTTTCATTAATAGAACTCAACAGATTTTCCGCCTGCTTTAGGAACACAGAGGCTGGCATCCGCAATAATTCCTCACCTTTTGGAGTTTGAACGACTACATCGTGATTACATAATTCATAATTGAAACTTCCATACTTCTCTTGTCTGAGAATCATAATAATCGGATAAAACAAATCCTTGATTTTATTTAAATCTGCGTCTCCAGCATTGACATAACCGTCCCCCAGTAATTTAAACAACACATAAATCTCACTCCATTCACCTTTATTTCCTTTTATCATAACGCATTGAGTTTGACAGATTAAGTCTTTTGAGTATTTCTTGTGCCGTTGCTTGAATTGCCGGCACGGCTACAGAATTTCCAAATTGTTTGTAGGCAGAGGCATCAGCTACTTCAATAACGAAGTCATCAGGAAAGCCTTGTAAACGCGCCCATTCTCGCGGTGTCATTCTCCGAATCCCGTCACGATTTACGACTCCTTTGATATTCGTCACGGGTGTAAAATCTTCGAGGCGATCGTCAATCACCAAATTACGTTCTCTTCCCATACCGCCAACAACAATTGCATTTGCAACTCCATTATCTGATATTATCTCATATCCGAACCCATTACCTTTTTCAGCATGTCTTTTCTTGTGTGCTATTAGGGTTTTAATGTATTGAGTTGACAAATAATATTTTACAGAAACTGTTTTCTTTTCCTTAACGTCAGCAAATACTTTTGTAGTATCGGTTGGTATTGGATAAGAGAAATCATTTACATTTTGGTCCTTTCTGAAACCGACTATATATACCCTTTCTCTATGTTGGGGTACTCCAAAGTTCATTGCATTTACGACTTGTGGATCAGGAACATAGTAATCAAGGTCCTCTCGTAACACTTTCAATATGGTTCGAATAGTTTTTCCTTTATCATGTATCAGCAAGCCTTTAACATTCTCAAGAAAAAACGCTTTAGGGCGTTTGCGTCGTAAAATTTCCGCAACGTCAAAAAACAAAGTTCCTCTGGTTTCTTCAAATCCCAATCGTTTTCCCGCTAAAGAAAAAGCCTGACAAGGAAATCCAGCACATAAAATATCAAAGTCATTGGGAATAAAAGATTTGGTGGATTCTTTCGTTATATCGCCAAAAGGAACTTCCCCGTAATTCAACAAATATGTTTTTTTGGCCATGGAATCCCATTCGGAAGAAAAGACACATTTTCCTCCCAAATTCTGCATTGCCATTCTAAATCCACCAATACCTGCGAATAAATCTATAAACGTAAATTTGGGATTGTCCACAGGTAAAAAAGGAACCGAGAACAAATCTGCGAATAAGGAATAATGTTCGCCTTCGGAAACACAATGTGTCTCGGATTTATTTTGATATATTTTGTAAATATCCTCCAACAATCCTTCAGCTTTCCCCTCATAAGGCTGTGCAAATCTAAAGCCACGATTATGCAAATAATGTGAAACTATTGCCATTTGATCTTCAAATGGCATCACAGTTCCATCTTCGGTCAATGAATGAGAGCCATAAAATTGTACAGCTATTTTTTTACCACCCAGAAAATTTGTGATGCCTATTAAATTCTCTTTTTGTGATTTTATTCTGTTCATGTAATCCAATATCTGTTTTAAGTATTCAGCAAGACCCGTTAAAATATTCGTTGCTCTTAAACGAAAAAGTATCCATATTTAACTAACAAAGTATGTTTTTACCGTCTTGCCCCGTTCAACATTCTTAATCTGCACGGCTCGTTATAGACAATCCGTGACCTTATTGTATTTTTCACATGCACCGGCGGAAAGAAAATAGTTACTCGGCCTCTTGATTCTCGATGCCTTGGATGATTTCTTCGATGTAGTCGAGCACCTCCTCGCGGCCTGTCTTGTCCTCAGACGACGTGATGAAGTAAGGAGGCAGCTCCGCCCACCTGTCCTCCAGCTTCTTCATCCACTGCAAGGCATTGCTCTTGGCACGACCTCCCGACAGCTTGTCGGCCTTGGTAAAGATGATGGAGAAAGGCACGTTGCTCTCGCCCAGCCAGTCGATGAACTCGCGATCGATGAGCTGCTGATCGTGACGGATGTCGATAAGCACAAAGAGGTTGGCCAGCTGCCGGCGCTGCAACACGTATTGCGCTATCATCTGCTCAAGTTTGTTGCGCATGGTCTTGGAAGTCGTCGCATAGCCGTAGCCGGGAAGGTCAACCAGATACCACTCGTTGTTGATGATGAAGTGGTTGATGAGCAACGTCTTGCCGGGCTTGGCCGACGTCTTGGCCAGTCCCTTGTGGTTGCAGAGCATATTGATGAGACTCGACTTGCCAACGTTGGAGCGACCGATGAAGGCAAACTCTAACTTATTGTCCTCCGGACAACGGACCACGCTCGGCGACGAGATGCTGAACTCTGATTTCTTGATGATCATATTTCGGAATTTTGGAGTGTCTGACGGCGACAGCCACATTATATTAATGTATTGCAAAACGGACGGCCGCTTGCAAATCAGCTGCAAACTTACACAAAATAATCGACTTTCAGCCACGTTGCAGAAAGTTTTTTCGGATGAATCAGATAATTTCCCTCCCTAATTTCGTGCTTCCGACAGAGCCGAAAACGCATGGAAAGCAAGGCACGGGCTACTTCGCCAAAGTCACCCGTTGCCCATAGCTCACCTTTCACTCAACAATAGGTGAGCTTTCACTCAACAATAGGTGAGCTTTTGCACGGCGAATGATGACCTTTCGGAACTGGGCCTCGGAGGAATGTCTTTTCCTGAATTCACTTGTCAGATCTGACGATGTATTTCTGTTTTACTTGTCAAATATTTTCTTGTTTACTGAATGACTTGACATTAACATT
>QWBY01000327.1_pt1 | contig 108909 bp, 93 predicted proteins | sample 1972471 | NCBI WGS metagenome assembly QWBY01 (sample SAMN09866722, study PRJNA288562) | Human gut metagenome isolate term6_stool, whole genome shotgun sequencing...
TGTAACTTTGCAACATCTCTATTACTATTTACATAAAGTAAAATTTATAACTCGAACATCTATGAAACACTTAGAAACTATAAAACAAGCAGCTGAAAAAATTAAGACTGAACATATCAATGCTGACAAAGTCTACTTTGCCAATGAGGTGCTGAACGATAATAGTGTATTGCCAATTTACAGCAAATTGTGCATGGTATTAGATATTTATGGTGTAAGACACGAAATTGCTGAAGAAACAGACCTGCAATGTTGCAAAGCCTACAAACCTACTTGGCTTGCTAACGAGGGCATCATGGCTGACCATATCGAAAGTATTGTGCGCTATATCGGCAATAATCGTGTATTAATGACCAATTGTGCTGAATACGATACAGAAATTGCGGCTACTTTAAAGGCTGAATTTGAGGCTGACGGCTACGAAGTTGTAGAACTTAGTTATTCGTCTTGCAATGGAAAACGCAACCCTAAAGATATGAGCTGGGCTTATATCAACTACATTCAAACCTCGAAAGTAGTCATTGTACCTATGCAGCGCATCGAAGAAGACAAAGAGGCATTAGAACAAATAAAGACTTGTTTTCCTGATTTGGCAGTAGTAGGCGTGTATGCGCAGCCGTTCTTTAGCGATGAAGGCGATTTTATCTGCTATAGTAAAAGCATTCAAGACAATTCTATGTCAGGTTATCACAACGATTTAAATGAAAAATCCCACAACCCGTAAAGGTTGTGGGATTTATTTTAGAGTTTAATTTTGCTTAATCAGCGAGTTTTGCTTTGATAAATTCGCGGTTCAAACGAGCGATATTAGCAATAGATTCGTTCTTTGGGCATTCTGCTTCACACGCTCTTGTGTTTGTACAGTTACCAAATCCGAGTTCTTCCATCTTCATAATCATCGCTTTAGCGCGCTTAGCTGCCTCAAGTTTGCCTTGTGGAAGAAGTGCTAATTGGCTAACCTTAGAAGAAAGGAAGAGCATTGCTGAACCATTCTTACATGCTGCAACACAAGCACCACAACCGATACATGTTGCGCAGTCCATTGCTTCGTCAGCATCTTCCTTAGAGATAAGGATAGCGTTAGCATCTTGTGGCTGACCTGTACGAATGCTTGTATAGCCACCAGCTTGAATGATTTTATCGAAAGCACCACGGTCTACCATGCAGTCCTTAATAACAGGGAAAGCAGCAGAACGCCATGGCTCAACTGTAATTACATCGCCATCGTTGAAACGACGTATGTAAAGTTGGCATGTTGTAGCCCCTGTTGCTGGTCCGTGTGGGTGACCATTGATATAAAGAGAACACATACCGCAGATACCTTCACGGCAATCGTGGTCGAAGACAAAAGGTTCTTGTCCATCTTCTATAAGCTGTTCGTTAAGGATATCCAGCATTTCGAGGAATGAAGTATCACCAGGAATATCCTTCATTTCGAATGTATCAAAATGACCTTGTGCTGTTGGTCCGTTCTGACGCCATACTTTAAGCGTGAAACTTATTATTTTTTCCATTACGTTGATTTCTTTTTAATGTATTGCCTAAGCAACTTTGACCTAAAATTAGTTCTTGTAGTTACGTGTTTGAACCTTAATTGCTTCGTATTCAAGTGGTTCTTTGATGAGTTCAGGAGCAACGGTATCGTCGCCTTTATATTCCCAACAACCTACATAGAAGTAATTTTCGTCATCACGCTTTGCTTCGCCTTCCTCTGTTTGATATTCTTCACGGAAGTGTCCACCACAACTTTCGTTACGTGAAAGTGCATCGTGTGCTACAAGTTGTCCCATCATGATGAAGTCGCGAAGGTGGATAGCCTTATCCAATTCTACGTTGAGTCCTTCTTTGCTTCCAGGGATAAAGAGGTTGGTTTCGAACTCTTTGCGTAGTGCTTTCATCTTTTCCAAACCAGTCTTTAATCCTTCTTCTGTACGACCCATACCAACATATTCCCACATAATGCGACCAAATTCCTTGTGAATAGAGTCTACACTGCGCTTTCCTTGAATATTCATCAAGCGGTCGATTTCGTCTTGTACGCCCTTTTCTGCCTTAACAAATTCAGGGTGGTCGGTAGAAATCTTGCCCCAAAGACTTTGGTCAGCGAGATAATTTTGAATGGTATAAGGGAGTACGAAATAACCATCAGCCAAACCTTGCATCAATGCAGAAGCACCAAGACGGTTAGCACCGTGGTCAGAGAAGTTACATTCGCCGATTGCGAAGAGTCCCTTGATAGTTGTTTGCAATTCGTAATCAACCCAAATACCACCCATTGTGTAGTGGATAGCTGGGTAAATCATCATTGGGTTATAGTATTTTACGCCATTGATTTCTTTTGCCAACTGACCTGGATTTACGTCTGTAATTTCTTCGTACATATCGAAGAGGTTACCATAACGCTGACGAATAACGTCAATACCGAGGCGGTTGATACTTTCAGAGAAGTCAAGGAATACAGCCAAACCTGTGTTGTTTACACCGAAACCATGGTCGCAACGCTCCTTAGCAGCACGTGAAGCTACATCACGAGGTACCAAGTTACCGAATGCTGGGTAGCGGCGTTCCAAGTAGTAGTCGCGTTCTTCTTCTGGAATGTCTGAACCTTTCTTTGTTCCAGCTTGCAATGCCTTAGCGTCTTCTATGTTCTTTGGAACCCAAATACGACCGTCGTTACGCAATGATTCTGACATCAATGTGAGCTTAGACTGCTTGTCGCCGTGTACAGGAATACAAGTTGGGTGAATTTGAACGTATGCTGGGTTTGCAAAGTAAGCACCCTTACGGTAGCACTGAACAGCTGCGGTACAGTTACAGCCCATAGCATTGGTAGAAAGGAAGTATGCGTTACCGTAACCACCAGTTGCAATGACAACTGCATTAGCAGAGAAACGTTCAAGTTTACCTGTTACAAGGTTCTTAGCAATGATACCGCGTGCGTGGTCGTCAATGATAACAACGTCTTCCATTTCGTAACGTGTGTAAAGTTTTACACGTCCGTCATGAACTTGCTTGCTCAATGCTGAGTAAGCACCAAGGAGGAGTTGCTGACCAGTTTGCCCCTTTGCATAGAAAGTACGTGATACTTGCGCACCACCGAAAGAGCGGTTTGCCAACATACCACCATATTCGCGTGCGAAAGGAACACCTTGTGCAACGCATTGGTCAATAATGCTATTTGATACTTCAGCCAAACGATAAACGTTTGCTTCACGAGCGCGATAGTCGCCACCCTTTACTGTATCGTAGAATAAACGATAAACAGAGTCGCCATCGTTTTGATAATTTTTAGCTGCATTGATACCACCTTGTGCGGCAATAGAGTGCGCACGACGTGGTGAATCCTGAATACAGAAGTTGTAAACAGTGAAGCCCATTTCGCCAAGTGAGGCAGCTGCACTGGCACCAGCCAAACCAGTACCAACGACAATAACATCGAGCTTCAATTTATTTTTAGGGTTAACCAAACGCTGGTGAGCCTTATAATTGGTCCATTTCTCAGCTATTGGTCCTTCTGGGATTTTTGAATCTAATATTTTAGCCATAATCTTGTATCTTTCTAAATATTATGAATTAAGCTGCACAGCAAAGACTTGGAGCACAACCAAATGCAAATGCGAGTACAACAACGAGGAAACCTAACATGAGAAGAGTGGTATAAACCAAACCAATCATCTTCCAACGATTGAACCATACCTTACCATTGATACCAATAGTCTGCATAGCTGACCAGAAACCGTGTGAAAGGTGGAACCAAATAGCACATAACCATACAATGTAAAGTGCTACAAATACAGGGTTGGCAAATGTTTCCTTGATGTAAGAAAAACCATCAGCAGGTGAGAATTGTGTACTCATACCAACGATTTCAGCAAACATCATGTTATACCAAAAGTTGAACAAGTGAAGCAACATACCCAAAAGGATAATGATACCCAACACCAACATGTTCTTAGAAGCCCACTCAACTTTAGGACTTGAACCGTTTACAGCATAACGTTCATTACCACGTGCGCGACGATTCTGTGCCGTAAGAATGAAAGCGTAAACAATATGAGCTACGGTTAAAGCACCCAAACCCATTGTTGCAACCACTGCATACCAATTGGCACCTAAGAATTCACAAATCATATTGTATGCTTCGCCTGAAAACAAAGCTACAATATTCATTGACATGTGGAATGTCAGAAATAGAATAAGCGCAATACCGGTTACCGACATTACAACTTTTCTACCAATAGAAGAATTGATTAACCACATAAATGTTTTGTTTTTAAAATATTTAAACTGTTAGAATTATTTGTCTTTTTCGTGAACGCACACGTTAGATAATGCCAAAAACAGAACGAAACTGAATTTAGGCAACGTCTGTACATTATTATTAGGTGTTGAATAAACGTTGCAAAAATACGAAAAATGTATGAGTAACCAAACTTTTTTAACAAAAAAACAAGGATAAAACATGCGCTAAAACCTTATATTGACAACGTCTAAACAAGCAGAAACTAACGAAATGTAACATCAAAACACAAAACAAAAAATGACTACCCTCATTACCTGCCTCGAAAACAGACAAATGTAAAGCAAAAATAAATTATTGCTACAACAAGTAGCACCTCTACCGAGTTGAAAACTTAGTGCATCAAAAAGCGTAAAACTTGGTTTCGAAAAATTGTTCTATTCTTCTCCTCCCTTTAATACATTTAGATAGAATGTGAAACAACACATCTATAAGTGACTAAAACACTGATAGTTACATCCATATCAATTTATTTAGACACAAAAAGCACTAATTTCACAATTGCAAACAGCCTATTTTGCAACTCAAAACAATAGGTTTTGAAGCTCAAAATAGGCACTATTGAATTTCAACAGCCTACATATTGTAAATTAAAAGTCATTTTGTTCTATTTTTCCACATATTGTTCATAAGCACAGAAAATGGGAAAGAAATATAAAGATAATGTAATATTTTTTTAAATGTTTTACAAATAGAAAAGCATAATACTTTAAATATCACGCATATTCCAATTTAATTTCTTACTTTTGCGGAAAAATAAAGAACGAATGAGCATAACTTTCAAATATGATGTGTTGGTGATTGGAGGCGGACATGCAGGTTGCGAAGCAGCAACAGCAGCAGCCAACATTGGCGCAAAAGTTTGTTTGGTAACAATGGACATGAACAAGATTGCACAAATGAGTTGCAATCCTGCCGTGGGAGGCATCGCCAAAGGACAAATCGTAAGGGAAATTGATGCACTCGGTGGTCAGATGGGTATTGTTACCGATGCTACTGCTATTCAGTTTCGCATGCTTAACCGCTCAAAAGGCCCCGCCGTATGGAGTCCAAGAGCGCAATGCGATAGAGAAAAGTTCATCTCCGAATGGAAAAGAACGCTCGACCACACTGACAATTTAGACATATTTCAAGACCAAGCTGATGAACTTATCGTCAAAAACGGAAAAGCCATTGGCGTAAAAACAATATGGGGCATTGACCTATATGCACAAGCTATTGTTGTTACAGCGGGTACTTTCTTGAACGGATTGATGCACATTGGACACAAACAAGTGGAAGGTGGAAGATGCGCAGAACCTGCTGTGCACAATTTTGCAGAGAGCATTGCGCGCTGGGGCATACGAAAAGAGAGAATGAAAACGGGTACTCCTGTACGCATTGACAAACGTTCTGTCCATTTCGAGGATATGGAAGCACAACCAGGAGAATCGGATTATCACCAATTTTCATTTATAGGTAACTACCGAAAGCTACCACAATTGCCTTGCTGGACGTGTAACACAAACGAAGAAGCACACGAAATTTTACGTCGTGGAGTGGCTGATTCTCCCCTTTTCAACGGACAAATTCAGAGTACAGGACCACGCTATTGTCCCTCAATAGAAACCAAATTGGTAACATTTCCCGATAAGAATACACACCCATTATTCCTCGAACCCGAAGGAGTAGATACGAATGAAATGTATCTAAGCGGCTTTTCTTCGTCTATGCCGTGGGAAATTCAACTTGCAGCACTCAGGAAAATTCCAGCACTAAGAGATGCAAAAATGTATCGACCAGGGTATGCTATTGAGTACGATTACTTCGATCCAACACAATTAAAACCATCGTTGGAATCGAAGATTATTGCACATTTATTCCTTGCAGGACAGGTAAATGGTACAACAGGATATGAAGAGGCAGGCGGACAAGGTATGGTTGCAGGTATCAATGCAGCCATGCTTTGCAGTGGAAACCAGCCGTTCATCATGAAGCGAGACGAAAGTTATATAGGCGTACTCATCGATGATTTAACAACAAAAGGTGTAGATGAACCTTACAGAATGTTCACTTCACGTGCAGAATATCGCATACTTTTAAGACAAGACGATGCCGATGCACGACTAACAGAAAGGGCTTATGAAATCGGTATTGCCACAAAAGAACGCTACGATTGGTGGATTATAAAGAAGAATCACATAGAAAGAACGATTGATTATTGTAATAAAAATGCAGTGAAACCGCATGAAATCAATGGTTATTTAGAATCTATTGGTAGTTCACCTATACGTGGTTCTGTGAAGATTTCCGACCTTATTGCACGTCCAGGTGTTAATATTCACGCTCTATCAGAACACATTTCAGAATTAAAAGAAATCATAAATGCTGCGCCAAACAGAAAAGAAGAGATTACAGAAGCAGCTGAAATAAAAATAAAATATAAAGGTTACATCGAAAGAGAACGCATTTTTGCCGATAAAATGCACCGCTTAGAAGACATAAAAATAAAAGGACACTTTGATTATTCTACCATTCACGACCTTTCAACTGAGTGCCGCCAAAAGCTTGAACGCATTCAACCAGAAACATTAGCGCAAGCAAGTAGAATACCAGGAGTCAGTCCAAGCGACATAAACGTATTATTAGTTCTTATGGGACGATAAACACTCTATTTTAAAAGAGAATAAAACAATGTTTCACATGAAACATTTTACGAGATAATACATACATAACTAATTGAATATGAATAGTAAAATACTACTTGACAACCTAAGATGTATTCCTGATTGGCCAGTCAAAGGTGTCAATTTTCGCGATGTTACTACCTTATTTAAATCACCTGAAGCCCTACAAGAGATAACAGATGAGATGTACGAATTGTACAAAGATAGGGGAATAACAAAGATTGTAGGAATCGAAAGCCGTGGTTTCGTAATGTCATCAGCATTGGCATTGCGTTTAGGAGCAGGCATAGTATTGTGCAGGAAGCCAGGAAAACTACCTTGCGAAACCGTTCAAGAAAGCTACGCGAAGGAATATGGCATTGACACTATCGAGATTCACAAAGACGCAATTAACGAAAACGATGTCATTCTCCTACACGATGACCTCCTCGCAACGGGAGGAACAATGCGCGCAGCATGCAGTTTGGTGAAAAAATTCAATCCGAAAAAAGTTTATTGCAATTTTATTATCGAACTTGAAAAGGAATTTCCAGAATGCAGAAGCACATTCGATGAGGATATAGAAATTAGTTCTTTGTTAAAATTCTAGCCGAATTAGAGCAAAAGAATTAGATTATCATTCTACCAAAGGGTAGCCTGAACTATATAAAGCCGAAAGACACATCAAAAAAGTCTTTCGGTTTTATGCGCAACAGCACAAGAGACACTACTCAAAAGTAAATAGCTTGCAACATAAAATGGAACAAAGTCGCATTCCGTTCCACGTGAAACAAAATATATAACAAACTCCTTTGTACAAAGGCTTTAGCAGTATGACAAAAGAAGAAAACGAAAAAAGATTAGCATATCTTAAAAATATAGTATTGAACTTGCCTGAAAAGCCAGGCACATATCAATATTACGACAAGGAGCATACTATCATTTATGTTGGCAAAGCTAAGAATTTAAAAAACAGAGTAGCGTCCTATTTCCACAAAGAGACTGATCGTTTTAAAACAAAAGTATTGGTTTCAAAGATTCATGACATCACATACACGGTCGTAAATAGCGAGGAGGATGCGTTATTGATAGAGAATCAGCTCATAAAACAATACCAACCACGCTACAACGTACTGCTTAAAGACGGCAAAACCTATCCTTCCATTTGTGTAACAAACGAGTATTTCCCACGAATCTTTAACACGCGCAATATAAACAAACGCTATGGAACATTTTTTGGTCCTTATTCGCACATCAGCAGCATGTATGCCATACTCGAAATACTAAAGAAAGTGTATAAGCCACGCACTTGTCGATACCCTATTACAGAGGAGGGAATAAAGCAAGGGAAGTATAAACCATGCTTGGAATACCATATTGGAAATTGCGGAGCACCGTGTATTGGAAAGCAATCTTACGAGGATTATCGCCAAAATATTGAGGAATCAAAGCAAATTCTAAAGGGTAATACGCGCGAAATGGAGCGAAAAATGAAGGCAAAAATGGAGGAATGTGCTGCAGAATTGCGCTTTGAAGAGGCTGAAAAGTATAAGCAACGCTACTTGGCATTGGCTAATTTTGCAGCAAAAAGCGAGATTGTTAGCTACACAATAGCCGACGTTGATGTATTCTCTATCATTAATGACGACAATAATAAGAATGCTTTTATCAACTATATCCATGTAACAAATGGTGCAATCAACCAAAGTTTTACCTTTGAATACAAGCGAAAATTAGAGGAAAGTGATGCAGAATTGCTCAATGAGGCTATCCTTGAGATTCGTGAACGTTTCAAAAGTACAGCAAAAGAGATAATTGTTCCGTTCGAGATGGACTTTAAAATAAAGGACGCAACCTTCTTTATTCCGCAGCGAGGCGATAAAAAACATCTATTAGAATTGTCGGAAATGAATGCTAAACAGCATAAATTTGACCGCTTAAAGCAAGCCGAAAAGCTCAATCCTGAGCAGAAACAAACCCGATTGATGAAGGAATTGCAAGATAGATTAAAGCTTCCAAAACTGCCATATCATATCGAATGCTTCGACAACTCCAATATATCGGGTACAGATGCCGTCGCTGGCTGTATCGTATATAAAGGTATGAAACCTTCCAAAAAGGATTATCGCAAGTATAATATAAAGACTGTTGAAGGTCCAGACGACTATGCTTCTATGCAAGAAGTAGTCAGACGACGATACAAACGCATGATTGAAGAAGGCACTTCCCTACCCGATTTAATTATTACAGACGGAGGTAAAGGGCAAATGGAGGTTGTTCGTGCGGTCGTAGAAGATGAGTTGCACATTACAATCCCTATTGCTGGTTTAGCAAAGGACAATCGACACCGCACAAATGAGTTACTTTACGGTTTTCCTCCTCAAACAATTGGTGTTCCGACCAACTCTGAATTGTTTAAAATACTTACTCAAATTCAAGATGAAGTCCACCGTTTTGCCATATCATTTCATAGAGATAAACGTTCTAAAAGCCAGTTACACAGCGAATTAGATACCATAAAAGGAATTGGAACGAAGACTAAAGAGCAACTTTTAACGCACTTCAAGACTGTAAAACGCATCAAAGAAGCTGATTTACAACAACTTACAAACATCATTGGAGGCTCTCGCGCATCATTACTATTTAATTATTTCCACCCTACTGACCCTAATTCCAAATAATTTAAGTAATTTTGCGGTATGAGAATTGTAATACAACGCGTTAAGCACGCATCTGTTAGCATAGACAACAACGTTAAGTCAGCCATTCAGCAAGGTCTTTTAATTCTCTTGGGAGTTGGCGAAAACGATACAGAAGACGATGCTAATTGGTTGATAAAGAAGATTGTTGGTCTACGAATTTTTGACGATGAAGCTGGCGTAATGAACAAAAGCGTGATGGATATTAACGGTGAAGCCCTTGTAGTTTCGCAGTTTACGCTGATGGCAAGCTACAAAAAAGGCAATCGACCAAGCTATATTCACGCTGCCAAACACGAAATTTCAGTTCCGCTTTACCAGTATTTCTGCAAGGAATTAAGCGCTGCCATGGGCAAGAAAGTGGGCGAAGGCGAGTTTGGAGCAGACATGAAAGTAGAGCTTTTAAACGACGGTCCTGTTACCATCTGCATGGATACAAAGAACAAAGAATAGCCTTATGACACAAGAAATAACAATAAAAGAAGCCCAAAAGATGGTCGATGAGTGGATAAAGACCTATGGGGTACGCTATTTTAGCGAACTTACCAACATGGCATGTCTTACCGAAGAAGTGGGCGAGTTAGCTCGTGTGATGGCTCGAACCTATGGCGACCAAAGTTTTAAGCAAGGCGAAAAGCCTAACATAGGCGAGGAAATGGCTGATATTCTGTGGGTTTTAATGTGCTTAGCCAATCAAACAGGTGTCGATTTAACCGATGAATTAAGGAAAAGTTTCGAGAAAAAAACAAGCCGAGACAAAGACCGACACAAGCAAAACGAGAAACTAAAATAAGATAAGATAGAACGATTTAAAACGATAAAAACAAATTATTATTAAATAAAAATAGATTATGGAAAAGAACGAAGGTAAAATTCAAAGCACAAGCAAGTATAACAATATGCTCAAAGAGTACGATTTAAACATTACAGACGAGCAAGTTAAGGAAGCGGTAAAGAAGATTATAGCAGAGAAAGTACCCGAAAACGACACCTTAGAAGTAAAAGAATTCCTCTTAGGTAGCGTGGAACTTACCACACTTCGCACCGTTGATACTGAAGAAGATGTACTTGCAATGGTGGAAAAGGTAAACAAGTTTGCTCAGGAATACCCTACCCTCCCTCACGTAGCAGCTGTTTGTGCCTACCCATGTTTCACAAAACTCATCGCTGAAAGCCTTGAAGTGGACGGTGTAGACATCACAAACGTAACAGGTAACTTCCCTTCTTCACAAACATTCCTTGAAGTAAAGACTATCGAAACAAAGCTTGCTATCCAAGATGGTGCTACTCAAATTGACATCGTTCTCCCTGTTGGTAAATTCCTTTCAGGCGATTACGAAGATGTTTACGATACTGTCAGCGAGTTGAAACAAACTTGTGGCGAAATTCCTATGAAGGTTATCCTCGAAACAGGCGACCTTCCTAATGCTCGCAGCATTAAGGAAGCAGCCCTCCTTTCTATGTTTGCAGGTGCTGAATACGTTAAAACAAGTACAGGTAAAGAGAAAGTTAGTGCTACTCCAGAAGCTGTTTACATCATGTGTACTGCCATTAAGGAGTTCTACGACAAGACAGGCATTCAAGTAGGATTAAAGCCTGCTGGCGGCATCAATACCGTTATGGACGCTGTTATCTTCTATACCATTTACAAGGAAATCCTTGGCGAGAAATGGTTGGATAACTACTGGTTCCGTTTAGGTACAAGCCGCTTGACCAACCTCTTATTGAGCGAAATCGAAGGCAAGGAAATTAAGTTCTTCTAAGCTAAGATTTTAACAACAAAATCATTTTACAAAAGCCCGATTCAATTATTTTGAGTCGGGCTTTTTGTGGTTTTAAACGAGACAGATGGGGCTAATAAGGCTTTTAAAAGGCAGGGATTCACGAAGCTCTCTCCCCACTCTTGTGTAATATTAACCTTGTCGGACAGGTCAGACCAGTCTAATTCGTCCGCCTAACTCCATTCTTCAGAGCAAAAATTGTTCTAAATTCGTGTAGCAGGAATTATCAACTAAATTCAGTATAGGGCAATTGCCATTTCAAAACAATAGGTTTTGAAGTTCAAAAGAGCCTATTTTGAACACCAAAATAGGCTCTTTTAATTTTGAATAGTATTAGTACAAAAAAATAAGCGTGCATATTGTTCTATATTTCCTAACAATATGCACGCCTAAATGTATCTTCTTTCTGTCGATTAATTCTTCCTTTGAATCACAAAATCCAAATAAGCTTGTAGCGATTTAGCAATTTCCACGTCCTTCACATAAGTCGTTATAAACTTCATTGCATCGCTATGAAACTCCATCATCTTTTGTTCGGCATAATCAATACCACCACTCTGCTTTGTAAAAGCTACTAACTGAGCGATTTCTTCGGCACTCACGTTGCCTTCTTTCACCTTCATTGCTAAATCCATCATGGCGGTATTATTCGTCGATTTCAACGCATAAATAACGGGTAAAGTCAGCTTTCCTTCTGCCATATCATTGCCAGTAGGCTTACCAATCTCGGTAGAATCGTAATAATCGAAGATGTCATCGCGAATTTGGAAGATGATTCCAATGCGCTGACCAAACAATCGTGCTGCCTCTATCGCCTCTTCCGAAGCACGTCCAGCCTTTGCACCGATGACAGCACACGCTTCAAACAAGGCTGCAGTCTTCTGGTTAATCACCTGATAATAAACTTCTTCCGATATTTCTTGGTTCGAAATATTGGTCAATTGCAATATTTCACCATTTGAAAGCGTACGCCCTAACTCGGCAAGGTCGCGCACAATATCGTCCGACTGCGTGTATGCCACGTTCAACAAGGCAGTTGAAAGTATGTAATCGCCTACCAATACTGCCACTTTATTATTATAAGTAGCATTCATTGAAGCTTGCCCACGACGCTGAACGCTCTCGTCTACCACATCATCATGCACCAAACTTGCCGTATGCAACAATTCTAAACCTATGGCAGCATGTTGTGCCACAAACGTTACTTCACCGAAATTCTTTGCCATAAGCAACATTAAAAGAGGGCGCATACGCTTTCCACCACGGTTTCTAATATGCTCTAAAGCCTTAGCCAACAACCCATCATCATGCGTTAACGCCTTGTTAAACAAAGAGATGAAGTCGTCTAATTCCTTAGAAATTGGAGATTTTATAATAGATAGATAATCCATGCTACATTTATTTTGTTACAAAAATACTGAATATTATCTACATATATGGCTTTTTTTTTGTAATTTTACCCTAAAAAGATATTTTACAATGGATAAATTGTTTCTCATCGATGCGTACGCACTCATTTATAGGTCGTATTATGCCTTCATAAGGAGTCCACGAATCAACTCAAAAGGACAAAATACTTCAGCTATTTTGGGCTTTTGTAACACACTCAACGAAGTAATTACGAAGGAGCAACCCACCCACATTGCGGTGGCTTTCGACCACGGATTAACCTTCCGACACGAAGCATTTCCCGACTATAAAGCGCAACGTGAAGAAACTCCAGAGGACATTAAACTCGCTGTACCTTATATAAAGCAGATACTCGAAGCCATGCGCATACCTATTTTGCAGACTGATGGATTCGAGGCTGACGATATTATCGGTACAGTGGCTTTAAAAGCGGGCAACGATGGCATCGAAACCTATATGCTTACGCCCGACAAAGATTACGGGCAACTCATTCGCAACAACATCTTTATGTATCGTCCACGCCATGGCGGAGGTTACGAAATCATAGGACCTAACGAAATTCAAGATAAGTATGGTGTGCCTGAAGCCGCTCAAGTAATTGACCTTTTAGCACTCATGGGCGATTCTGCCGACAACTTTCCCGGTTGTCCAGGGGTAGGCGAAAAGACCGCAGCTAAGTTTATCAACCAATTTGGCTCTGTCGAAAACTTGCTAAACCATACCGATGAACTCAAAGGCAAGATGCGTGAGAAAGTGGAAGGGGCAGTCGATGATATAAAAATGTCAAAGTTTCTCGCCACCATACGCACCGATGTGCCTTTCGATATGAAATGGGACGAACTCAAAGTTGAAGCCATTGATGAAGAGAAACTCACTGAAATTTTCCAAGAATTAGAGTTTAAAACACTTCTTAACAAGTTTATTAAAAAAGGGAAAGAAAACCCAAAAACAGAAAATTTACAACTCAATTTATTTGAAGAAATACCGACCGAGCGTGCAGTTGCGCCCGAAAAATCGCCAAATTTAAACCTTTCAGATGTACCACACAAATACAAACTCATTGAAAATGAGGAAGAAGCAAAGAAAATTTGTGAATATTTCTTTACAAAACAAATTCTCAGTTTAGACACAGAAACAACTTCTGTCGATGCAATTGATGCAGAATTAGTAGGTTTAAGCTTTTCTGTCGAAGAAAAAGAGGCATTCTACGTCGCCATTTCTCCTAATCGTGAAGAGGCGTTAAATATGGTAAACATATTCAAACCTCTATACGAAAACGAAGAAATCCTTAAAGTTGGACAAAACATTAAGTACGACTACGAAGTGTTAAAGAAGTATGGTATTACTTTGAAAGGAAAACTTTTCGACACTATGATAGCCCATTACCTCATTCAACCCGAACTCCATCACAATATGGACTACATGGCTGAGACCTTGCTAAACTATCAAACCGTGCATATAGAGGACATCATTGGTCCAAAAGGAAAGAAGCAAAAGAATATGCGCGACCTTGCTCCAGCCGAAGTTTCCGACTATGCTTGTGAAGATGCTGATATTACTTTGCGACTCAAAAACGCATTAGAGCCAAAACTAAAGGAGGTAAATGCTGAATCGTTATTTTGGGAAATCGAGATGCCACTCGTGCGTGTTTTAGCTGATATGGAACTCCACGGCATTCGTTTAGATACGGAAGCATTGGAAGAAACATCACGCATTTTCACTGAACGCATGAATAAATACGAGGCAGAAATATACGAATTGGCAGGCGAAACCTTTAATATTTCAAGTCCAAAGCAGGTAGGTGAAATACTTTTTGGTAAGCTCCAAATCATGGAGAAGCCTAAAAAAACCAAAACAGGGCAATTCGTTACAAGCGAAGAAGTGTTGATAAGCCTACAAAGTAAGCACCCTATTGTTGAAAAAATCTTAGAATATCGTGGCATCAAAAAGCTCCTTAGCACCTATATTGATGCGCTACCAAAGCTCGTTAAACCACAAACGGGACACATACACACATCGTTTAATCAAGCACTTACGGCTACGGGACGACTCTCTTCAAGCGACCCTAACTTGCAAAACATACCTGTTCGCACTGATGACGGTAAAGAAATACGCAAGTGTTTCATACCAGAACCCGATTGTTTGTTCTTCTCTGCCGATTACAGTCAGATAGAATTGCGCATTATGGCTCATCTTTCTGAAGATGAAAACATGATGGAAGCCTTTCGTAAGGGGCATGATATTCACCGTGCTACGGCTGCTAAAATATGGCACGAGGATATGGAAAATGTTACCGATGCACAACGAAAGAAGGCTAAACAAGCCAATTTCGGTATTATTTATGGTATCACTACCTACGGATTAGCCCAACGCATGGACATTCCAAACGGCGAAGCCAAAGAACTAATCGCCGACTATTTCAAGACTTTTCCAAAGGTTCAAGCCTATATGGAGGAGGCAAAAGAGGTGGCAAGGCGTAAGGGTTATGCCGAAACCATATTCCATCGCCGCCGCTATTTGGCTGATATTAACAGCCGAAACGCTACTGTTCGTGGCTTTGCAGAGCGCAATGCTATCAACGCACCAATACAAGGTTCGGAGGCAGATATTATAAAAGTGGCAATGGTAAACATTCATCAACGTTTCGAACGTGAGCAAATACGCTCTAAAATGATACTCCAAGTACACGACGAACTCAATTTTTCGGTTTATCCAGAAGAAAAAGAGCTTGTAGAACGCATTGTTTTAGAAGAAATGCAGAACGCCTACCAACTCCGAGTTCCCCTCATTGCCGATGCTGGCTGGGGTAAAAATTGGTTGGAAGCACACTAAAAAAGAAAGCCGATACACCTATACAATAGCCTCCCCCACCCCTCCGTTGGGAGGGGAGCGCACATTTGCTGGCTCGTGGCAAGTGCTTTTCTCCCCTATTTTCTCGCATTTAGCAAATAATAATACCTTGTAGGGACGTGATTTATCACGTTACTAACACCCTAAAATAAGCTGACTCTTTGTTGAGAGGAACGTGATAAATCACGCCCCTACAAGGTATCATTATTTACGATACAAAAGAAAATATAGCAAAATTACCATACTCTCGAACAAGCAAGGTAGCACTCCTCTCCTATCGGAGGGGTTGGGAAAGGCTTTTTCTACAGAAATTTTGACCAATTTCTATCTTCTTGAAAATCAATACATTACATACTCGTTTCAAAAACCTATTGTTTCGCATTTCAAAACAATAGGTTTTGAAGCTCAAAAGAGCCTGTTTTGAACGCCAAAACAGGCTCTTTTATTTTTCGATAAAATAACGATTGTTCTAAATTCCATAAAATACTATACGGAAAATTGTAGTATTTCTTACTCCATTTCCTCATTAAAAGTGTAAAACAACATAAAGTTTTCCCTCATAAAAGTGTAATTATCATTAATAAAAACATTCTAATTCATTGATTATAAATGGAATATTATATATTCGTTTAAAAGCGAATATAAAAAACAATAACCCTGCTTAATCATTTACTATTATTACTTGCACATTCTTACACCTACGAAATGGAAAGAATATCTACATAAGCTATTAAAATTAGTGAAATATATTTGTATTCATTATATTTACAGTACTTTTGTAGTTTGAAATATATTGAAAAAAAATGAGTCTGACAAGCATCGTAAACAAGTTGTATTTTCAACCCCGTCGCCACGAATTAGAGCGATATACCCATGAAGGTGTGGCTATTCAACGCAAGGTATTGAAGTATTTAATAGAACGTGGAACAAACACGGAGTATGGCAGAAATCATCTTTTTTCTACTATTAAGTCGTATAAAAACTTTGCGCAGAATATTCCTGTAAACACTTACGAAGAGTTGAAAGCTGATATTGAACGTATGCGACATGGCGAAAGCAATGTTTTATGGCCGGGTCAGGTAAAATGGTATGCTAAGTCTTCGGGAACAACCAACGATAAAAGTAAGTTTATTCCTATCACTTCTGAAGGCTTACAAAACGTTCATTATCAAGGCGGAAAGGACGTTGTGGCTTATTATTTAAGCAATAATCCGAATAGTAAGTTGTTCAGTGGAAAGAGTTTAATACTGGGTGGGAGCCATTCGCCCAACTATAATTTGCCCAATTCGTTAGTTGGCGATTTGAGTGCAATCCTCATTGAGAACATCAATCCGTTGGCTAATTTAAAGCGAGTTCCATCGAAACAGGTGGCATTATTGAGTGATTTCGAAATAAAACGCGACCGCATAGCACAAGAAACCCTTACGCAAAATGTTACCAACCTATCGGGAGTACCCTCATGGATGCTCTCTGTTTTGGTGCGTGTCATGGAGTTATCGGGCAAAAAACACTTGCAAGAGGTGTGGCCAAACTTAGAAGTTTTCTTCCATGGGGGCATTGCTTTTACGCCTTATCGTGAGCAATACGAGCAGCTTATCACCAAATCGGATATGCATTACATGGAAACTTACAACGCTTCGGAGGGCTTTTTCGGCATTCAAGACGACCCTTCCGATGCAAGTATGTCGCTAATGCTCGATTATGGGGTGTTCTATGAGTTCTTGCCAATGGACGAATTTGAAAGCGAAAACCCAAATATAGTGCCGTTAGAGGGGGTTGAAATTGGGCGAAACTATGCGATGCTCATTACTACTTCGTGCGGTTTGTGGCGTTATCAGATAGGCGACACGGTGCGTTTCACCTCTATCAATCCGTATAAATTCATCATTACAGGGCGAACTAAATACTTTATCAATGCGTTTGGCGAAGAACTCATCATGGACAACGCCGAACAGGGATTGGAAACAGCTTGTAAGGCTACGGGAGCTATGATTTCCGACTACACGGCAGCACCTATTTTCATGGACGCCAATGCTAAATGTCGCCACCAATGGCTCATAGAATTTACGAAAGCACCGTCCGACTTAAAGGAATTTACTACGATTTTAGACCGCAAACTACAAGAGATAAATTCAGATTACGAGGCAAAACGTTTCCACGATATTACCCTACAAGAATTGGAAATCGTCCCTGCTCGTGAAGGATTGTTCAACGATTGGCTAAAATCGAAAGGAAAATTGGGCGGACAACACAAGGTTCCACGCCTTTCAAACAGTCGTAAAAACATTGAAGAGATGTTGGAAATGAACACAAAGAAAATGCTTTGATTTTTGAAACCTATTGTTTTGAATTTTAAAACAATGGGTATCGACAAAATAAAAAAGAAGGATAAGTTATGAACCAACAAACAATAATAAAAATAGCAAAGAAATGGAGCAGCTTTTGTATCCTTTTCTTTCTCTTGCTCAACCTCATTTCTTGTGCAAGAATGGGGCAACCCGATGGCGGTTGGTACGATGAAACTCCCCCACGCATACTTGCTTCGTCGCCTTCCGATAGGTCAAGCAATGTAAACAGCAAGAAAATAACATTGCTTTTCAATGAGTTCATCACCTTAGAAAATCCTACTGAAAAGGTCATTGTGTCGCCACCACAATTGGAAGCACCTGTTATAAAGGTAAGCGGAAAGCGCATCACAGTGGAATTGCAAGACACTTTGAAGGAAAACACCACCTATACGGTTGATTTTTCCGATGCCATTGCCGACAATAACGAGGGCAACCCGATGGGAAATTACACTTATTCGTTCTCTACGGGCAACCAAATTGACTCGTTCGAAGTGGCTGGCTATGTGCTTGAAGCCGAGAATTTAGAGCCAATTAAAGGGATTATGGTTGGACTTTATAAGAACCAAAACGATACCGCATTCCAGCATTTACCGATGCTGCGTGTCGCTCGCACCGACAGTCGTGGGCATTTTGCCATTAAAGGTGTAGCAAAAGGCGACTACCGCATCTATGCTTTACAAGACATGGACGGCAATTATAGTTTCAATCAGCAAAGCGAAAAGTTGGCTTTCACACCCGAAGTCATCATGCCTTCATCGAAACCCGACATTAAACAAGACACCATTTGGCGCGATTCACTACACATTACCGATATAAAACAAGTGCCTTACACACACTTTTTGCCCGATGACGTGGTGCTAACAGCCTTTACGGAACAACAAACAGGCAGATTTTTCTTAAAAGCAGAGCGCAAAGAAGCTGATAATTTCACGTTGTTTTATAGCTACGGAAATGCCGAATTACCACAAATTACAGGGCTGAATTTCAATACCAAAGACGCTTTCATAACCGAGCCGAGCCTCAACCAAGACACCATTACATATTGGTTAAAAGACACTGCATTGGTCAATCAAGACACACTGCGCATGGAAGTAAACCATTGGGTAACTGACTCGTTAGGAACACTCGTGAAAAAGGCTGACACATTGGAGGTCCTTTCTAAAAATCCATACGCCAAACGCTTGAAAAAACACGAGGAAGAAGTTGCAAAATGGAAGAAACAACAAGACAAAAACAAAGAGAAAAATCGCCCATATCAAACCGAATTTCCAAAGGAAGAGTTGCCTATCAGGTACAATGTGAACTCGCAAATAGCACCAGACGAGAATCCTACTTTCCAAATCGCTTCGCCTGTGGCTCTGTGCGACACTACTAAGATTCATCTTTACGAGAAAGTAGACACACTTTGGTATCGTGCTAAATATCAATTCGGTATTGCCCCAAGCCGAGCCCGATGTTACAAACTCATTGGAGAGTGGACACCAGGGCGAGAATACAGTCTTGAACTTGATTCAGCAGCCTTTGTAGACATTTACGGCAAGGCATCTAAAAAGTTCAAACAAGGCATTCGTGTCAGTTCATTAGACGAATTTTGCACGCTCACTGTGGCTTTACAAGGCATGGAAGGCAAGAATTGTTTGCTACAACTCATGAACGAAAGCGACAAACCTATCAAGGAAGTTGCAGCAAAGGACAATGAAGCCACGTTCTATTACGTCAAACCAAGCACTGTTTACTTGCGTTTGATAGTCGATGACAACGATAATGGACGTTGGGATACGGGCTTATACAACAAGCAACGACAACCCGAAGCAGTCTATTACTATCCAAAGGAAATAGAATGTAAGGCAAAACGCGATGTAAGAGTTACATGGAAACCGCGCGAAACACCGCTCTATTTGCAAAAACCAGGCAAAATTACGAAGCAAAAGGCTGAGGAAAAGCAAAAGATAAAGATGCGCAATTACGAGCGTGCCAAGCAGTTGGGATTAGAATACAACCCACGAAATGGGTTAGAGGAGAACCTCAAAAATAAGAAAATAAAGAAACAGGAAAAGAAAAAGAAATAACAAATACTGAAAAAAGGTAATTATGAATTTTAAAAACGTAATTACCTTTTTTCATTTATACTGCTCTCAACGATTATCGGAGGCGTAATAGACTATCATCGTCCCTTTTTCACCATATTTCTGCTACCATAATAGAGTGGGAAATACACCAAAACAGCCGATATAACGCCTGCTAAGGCATCAATAAGATAGTGGGCTTGTATGTAAACCGTGGCACAACAAAGGAAGAAATAGAAGGGTGCTAAGGCTGCCAATAGCTTTCTGTTGCCCGTATGCCAAATTAAAAACATACAAATTGTACTGATGCCAACATGCGAACTTGGGAAAGCTGCCGTCGGACGCTCGCCTGCTGCCTTGGCATCTTCCACCAAATGATAGAAAATTCCGTCTGTATAGCCAGGACTTGGCAAACAATCTTGGTGGAAATTAAAGTAATCGTGAACATTAGGAAACACGCCAGCAGCGATTTTTTCCAATCCTACTGCCTTGTAATAGAACGTTGGTCCAGCCACAGGAACAAAGATAAACACGACATAATAAATAAAGAACGAAGCCAACATGATGAAGGCTACACGCTCAAATTCCTTGTAACGCCAGATAAAATAATAGAATACCGTGAGCGCAATCATGGGATAATAAGCCGCATAACCCATATCAAAAAGTTCGCTAAACACAGCATCGGGCAACTCTTTGGCAAACAATAAAGCTGGCTGGAAGCCGAAAAGGTTTTGCTCCCAAGTGGCAAAAACGTGGTCAAGATTAGGCAACAAGCGGTTAAACTCGTAGGTATCGGGATACCACCATGCTAATAATCCTAACTGTGCAGCCACTCTTGCGAAGCGAGTGAAGCGACATGGCACGATGCGATAGACCAACCAAAGGGCGAAAGTCATAGCAACGACACGCAAACGACCATAAATCATGGCTTCAGGCTGGTTCATTTTTGTGTACATGAAGAAGATTAAAACGAACGTAAAAGCCATGTAAACGCCCATTGCCCACTCTATTGCCATCAATCCCTTTAATGGTTTCTTCTCAAGTGTAAATAAATCAACTAAAAATCTTAACATTATCTTAAAGCCAATTGTTCTTTTTATACCAATCCATTGTTTCTTTAACACCTTTTTGTAGGTCATATTCAGGTTTATAGCCTAATTCGTCAATGATTGGTTGAATGTTGCAACGCCAATTGCGCTGCTTTAATATCTGATATTTATCATTATTAAGTGGGGAAAGCCTTCCCGTTATACGTCCAAAGAGGTCGCCAAAGAAGGTAATCACACGCAACAAAGCAATGGGAGCCTTTATTCTGACCCACCAAGGGTTGCCCAATTCTGCACGAATTAAGTTGCTAAAAGTAGAACTCTGATATACTTTGCCATCGGTTATAAAGTATCCTCGCCCAGTTTTTCCTCGTTCCAAAGCCAAGAAAACCGCTTGAATCAAGTCTTTTACATACACAAACGTAATGTCTTGACGCTGAAAACCTACTGCAAAGTCAGTATGCTGCTGGATTGATTTTGCCATTAAAAAGTAGTCTTTTTCCCTCGGTCCATACACTCCAGTAGGTCTTAGAATGACGTAAGGCAGTGTTTTACCATTGTGTTGGGTCGTTGCCAAAAGTTTTTCTGCCGCCAATTTACTCTCGCCGTATGCTGTATTAGGGCATTTTTCATCATTTTCTTCAATGTCTTTATAAGGCATTTGCTCCGAAATAGCCCCATAAACGCTCAGACTTGACACAAAAACAAAGCGTTCGAGTGGCATTTCTAACGATAAAAGTGCATTGATAAAATGGCGTGTTCCTTCTGTATTAACTCGAAAAAAGTCTGCTTTCTTCAAACATTTTGTAGCTCCTGCAGCATGAACAACATAGTCAAACTGATGCGGACGCAACGCTTCACGCAACTTTTCCTCATTTGAAAAGTCGAGTTCTATAAAGTTTATGCGCTCATCTTGCAGGTATTTTCTCGATGAAGAACCACGCACTGCTGCCCAAACTTCCATGTTTTGGCGCAGTGCTTCCTCTACAACGAACGAGCCAATAAAGCCCGAAGCCCCTGTTATAAGTATTCTTTTTTTCATTAAAATTGTATGAAAGATTTGCAAAGATACAAACTTTTTCGTTACTTTGTAGATATAATCAAAGTGCAAATCATTATGGGAAAGGAAAAAAAAGGAAAAAAACGATTGAACAAAGCAGAACTTACTGAAAAAATAACAGGTTTTTTCCAAACACAACCAGACCAAACTTTTAGTTTCAAACAGATATTTCGTGCATTGAAACTCACTACTCACCCGCTTAAAATGCTCGCTATCGATGTAATGGAAGAGATGGCTTGGGACGATTTCTTAGCGAAAGTAGGCGAAAATGCTTATACGCTGAACACGAAAGGGCAAGTGCAAGAAGGTGTATTTGTTAGAAAATCAAATGGAAAAAACTCTTTCCTACCTGATGATGGAGGTACACCTGTCTTTGTTTCAGAGCGAAATTCAATGTCAGCCCTTAGTGGCGACCGTGTAAAAGTACAGTTTTTTGCACGCCGACCCAACCATATTAAGGAGGCAATGGTCATCGAAATTTTGCAAAGAAAGAAAGAAACATTTGTTGGAAAACTACAAGTGGAACCCGAAATTGCTTTCCTTATCACACCAGAAAACCTTTTCGTACACGATATTTTAATCCCAAAGAAGGCTTTAAATGGTGGTAAAACGGGCGACAGAGCGGTGGTAAAAATCACTAAATGGCCTGATGCTGACCATAAAAACCTTGTCGGTGAAGTGGTAGATGTATTGGGTACGGCAGGCGATAACGATGTAGAAATGAACGCTATCCTTGCTCAATTTGGTTTGCCTTATAAGTATCCGAAGAAAGTTGAAGAGGCTGCTGAGAAAATTAGTGCTGAGATTACAGCACAAGACTTGGCTGAACGTGAAGATTTCCGTGATGTTTGGACTTGCACCATTGACCCAAAAGATGCAAAAGACTTTGACGATGCGCTCTCTATTCGTAAGTTTGAAAGTGGTTTATGGGAGGTTGGCGTACACATTGCAGATGTATCTCACTATGTAAAAGAGGGCGATATTATTGACAAAGAAGCCCAAAAACGTGCTACATCTATCTACCTTGTAGACCGAACGATACCGATGTTGCCCGAACGTCTTTGCAATTTCATCTGCTCATTGCGACCTAATGAAGAGAAATTAGCTTATAGTGCTATCTTCCATTTAGACGAAAATGCAGAAATAAAGCACTTCCATCTGGCGCACACCGTCATTAAAAGCGACCGCCGTTATGCCTACGAAGAGGCTCAAAAGCTATTGGAAGACAATGGCGTAGTAGACGGAACGGGCGAGCCAGCACCTGCTCCTGACAAAGAAGGCTATAAGGGTGAGTTTGCCGAAAACATCATTACACTCGACCGTTTAGCAAAACTTTTGCGCAAAGACCGCTTCAAAAATGGTAGCGTAAACTTTGATTCAGAAGAACTTCACTTCGATATTGACGAAAAAGGCAAACCTATTCGCTGTTATTTCAAGCGTTCTAAAGATGCCAACAAACTGATTGAAGAGTTCATGCTCCTTGCTAATAAGTATGTAGCCATGCAAGTTGGAAAGGTAGCACGGGGCAAAAAAGCCAAAACCCTACCCTATCGTGTTCACGATAACCCTGACCCACAGAAGTTTGAGAACCTCCGTCAGTTCACTGCAAAGTTTGGTTACCGTCTCAAATCGTCAAGTACAAAGGGCGCAACGGCTCGTGCTTTGAACGCATTAATGGCTGAAGTAGAAGGCAAAAAGGAGCAAAAAATGATTCAAACCATTGCTTTACGCTCCATGATGAAGGCAAAATACACCACGCATAACATTGGACACTTCGGTTTGGCATTCGACTATTACACGCACTTTACATCGCCTATTCGCCGTTATCCTGACACTATGGTGCATCGTTTACTTACCAAATATCAAGAAGGCGGACGCTCTGCCAATCAAGACCATATTGAAGAGTTGTGCGAACACTGCTCCGACATGGAACAAGTGGCTCAAAATGCCGAGCGCGACTCTATAAAATACAAAATGGTAGAGTTCATGGGCGACCACTTAGGCGAATGTTTCGACGCTCATATCAGTGGTATTCAGAGTTTTGGAATCTATGCCGAAATAGACGAAAACCACTGCGAAGGCATGATTCCTATGCGTGATTTGGACGATGATTACTATGAATTTGACGAAAAGAATTATTGTCTTGTAGGGCGCAGACACCATCATACTTACCAGTTGGGCGACCCAATACGCATAAAAGTGGCAAAAGCCAACTTGGAACGCAAACAACTTGACTTCACATTGGCTGATGATGACGAAGGCAAAAAGGCACAAAAAACGCTGCAAAAGCCTAAGTCTAACGGTCATTCAAAAGGACATAAAAGATGTAGATAATGTGTAAAAAACTACAAACAATCCTTGTTTGCCTTATTGTTGCTCTTGCTGCACAGGCGCAAGAGCAACAATTTTTAAGACTGAAAGGCTACTATCGAGTCTATCAGGCTACCGATTCTTTGCTCTCTTACTTCGTTGATGGTATGGTGGAAATGTATGTTCCACTCGACACAACAGCTAAAAAAGCGACATTTGTAGACCGCAAATTTCTTGGCGAACGCCGCCGAAAAGCTCCACAAGCCAATGGCGACGAAACCTTTGTGCGCATGAATATGCCTGCGTTAGAGGTTGTTCCACTCATCGAAAGCATTAAAAGCGAGGAGTATTCCACTCGCAACAATGGCGATATTTACCGTTGGGCAGACAAATGTGGGGAAATTAAAATACATAAGTTTCCTAATCAAAAGATTGCATATACGGGTGTAACGATTAAAATGGACAATTTGGTGGGACAACCGAACCACGAAATAGAAATGAACCAACTGAAAATGTATGGTATTATTGCCCGAATGACACAGTTTGAGGAGGAAGAAACCTATTCAGAAAATGAAGGAACATACACGTTAAGCGACCTTTTTTCGGCTCGTAAGCACCAAACTTTCATGGCACACTATCGTGGTGAGGACAAAGACGAGCAGATTGATGTGTGGTCAGAGCTTTTTATCACCGACCGCATGACCATTTCCGAACAAGAAATGAAGCGTATTAAGAAAGAAAAGAACAAGAATATGACTTTCAAAATACCTCAATCGGTGCCTCAAATAGACGAAGTCATTGCCGAAGCGTGGGCAAAAATGGTGGAATACTAAACACAATTTGCTTTACTTGTGTCAGATCAGTCTGACTCGTCCGACTCGTCCGACAAGTAAAACACTTATAATCGCTTGTAAGTTACAATGCTATTCCCATAAAATTCCCTTTTCACCACTTCAATATTCTGCGGAAGTTGCGGTGCAGCAACGCCTTTGTGAATGGAAAAAGGGGCTGTCTCCACTCTTATCTCATCGAAAAGATTTTCATCAATAAACGATTGCAACGTTTGTGCGCCACCTTCTACAATGACCGAACAAACTGGTTTCGTGCGTTCAAGCTTCCCTATCGCCTCAATCATTGCCTTCGGACTGCTCACAAACAACACATTTTCATCTGCATTTTGCATTGTTTCTGCCTTGGAAGTCATCACAATTTTCAATGGGTTTGCCCCACTCCACTCTCTAACTGTGAGCTTCGGCTGCTCTAAATCGTTCGTTACACGCCCAACAACAATGCCGTCATACGCTACTCTTAGCTTGTGTACCAACATCTTCGTAAAGCCGTTAGAAATAAAAAGCGTACCTTTTTCTGCTGCTTCTGCTGCTGAATAACCTATAAAACCATCTTCCGTCTGCGCCCATTTCAAGAGAATATAAGGGCGATGCAAGGTGTTTCGCACTATAAACTCACGATTTAAAGCCAAACATTCTTGTTCTAAAACGCCCACTTTTACTTCAATTCCTGCCTGACGAATGCGCTCAATGCCACGTCCTTGTACCTCTGAAAAAGGGTCTACACAGCCACAAACCATGCGGCGTACACCCTTTCGAACTATCAAATCGGCACAAGGAGGCGTTTTTCCGTAATGAGAACAAGGCTCAAGACTAACATAAATGGTCGATTCAGAAAGCAAATGCTCATCAGTTGGACGCACTGAATGAAAGGCATTTACCTCAGCGTGTCCCTCGCCACAACGCACATGGTAGCCCTCACCAATGATTTTTCCGTCATGGCTCACTATCACTGCACCCACCATTGGGTTGGGTTTAGCGTTCAATCTACCATTTTTCGCCAGCTGCAAACAGCGACGCATATACATTTCGTCCCTATCCTCTTGTTTCATTTCCATTTATTTTTTATCTTTGCATCATGAGTATGACCTATCAAAAGATGTGCCTACGGCTTACAAAAGTTTATCCGTCAGGTGAAGCAAGAGCCATTGTTCGCATGGTTTTAGAAGACCATTTCGGACTAACCCTTGCCGATATTTATACCGACAAAGTTACGGAATTATCAGCAGACGATGTCAATGAACTCGAAAAAATAATGCTCCGCTTAGAAACTGGCGAACCTATTCAGTATGTTCTTGGCTCGGCTCGGTTCTGCGGACGGCAGTTTGGTGTGGGCAAAGGTGTACTCATTCCTCGTCCCGAAACAGAATTGTTGTGCCAATGGGTCATGGAATCGCACGATTGTCCTTTCTGTGGCTTGCAACCGCCTGCTCCTCTGCGCCTTTTAGACATTGGAACGGGTAGCGGCTGCATCGCTATTACGCTTGCTTTGGATATGGCTAACACCGTAGTTTCGGCTTACGACCTATCGTCAGATGCCCTTTTAATTGCGCGCGACAATGCTATACGCATGGGCGCAGCAGTGAATTTCCAACTGAAAGATGCCTTAGAAATGACAGCAACAGAGGAAATGTTCGACATTATTGTGAGCAATCCGCCTTATATTTGCGAGAATGAGCGAACAGAAATGTTGCCTAATGTACTCAATTTCGAACCTTCTACAGCACTTTTTGTACCTAACGATGACCCATTGCGCTTCTATCGTGCCATTGCGCAATACGGACAAACGGCACTTTCACACGGCGGCGAACTCTATTTTGAAATCAATGAACACTATGGAGAGGAGGTTTCAACGATGTTGAACACCTTGGGATACGTTCAAATAGAAGTGCGCAACGACCAATTTGGCAAACAACGATTTGTAAAAGCCTTACGCCCATGATACAGAAGAAACCGATAACAGAAATCGAAGCCTTGCGAAAATTAGGCGATTTGTGCGCTCGGGGCGAACATTGCTCGGGAGAAATGGCTGAGAAACTACGTAAATGGGGCATTCCAACCGATGCGCAAGAACGCATTATCGACAAATTAATTGATTATAAATACATCGATGACGAACGATTTACTCGGTCTTTCGTGCGTGATAAAATAACGTTCAACAAGTGGGGACGGCGAAAAATTGAGCAAGCCTTATGGCAAAAACGCATACCCACCAGTATTTCGCAACCAATATTAGACGAAATTGAGCCTGAAAAATACTTAGAAGTGCTGCGCCCATTGATGAAAAATAAATATAAAACCATTAAGGCTGAAACCGATTACGAGCGGTCTATGAAGCTCATAAAATACGCAATGGGACGTGGTTTTACGCTTGATTTAATTCGGCAGTGTGTCGATGATGATTCCATTGTGGACGATGTGAATGAAGATGACGCAGATTAGTTTCCTCACAAGACTATTCGACCTCCTTGCGCCACGTGCTTGTCCGATGTGTGGAAGGCGATTGAGCATTAGCGAACAACCGCTTTGCGCTGCTTGCAACCTTGCTTTACCACGAACAAACTACCATAAAAATGCTTTAGAAAATCCTGTTGCACGCCTGTTTTGGGGTAAATTTCCAATCGAAAAGGGAGCAGCTTTCTTATTTTATAAACCTCAATCGTCAACGAGTAGACTCATTTATAAACTGAAATATTTCGACTCTCCCGAAATAGGATACACCCTTGGACAACTTGTTGCAAGCGAATATATGGCGCAAAACTTCTTTCATAACATCACCGCCCTTGTGCCTGTACCGCTCACAAGAAAGCGAATAATAAAGCGAGGCTACAATCAAAGTGTTGAAATAGCCCGTGGAATAAAGTCCATAACGGGTTTGCCCATCATTGAAAACGCAGTGAAACGCACCCATTTCTCAGAAAGTCAAACACACAAAGACCAATGGAGTCGCCTCAAAAATGTAGAGAATGCCTTCCAGTTGTGCCACCCCGAAAAATTATCCAATCAGCATATTCTCCTCATCGATGACGTTATGACCACAGGAGCAACCCTTACATCGCTGGCAAAGGAACTCATGAAAGCCGAAAACATTAAAATTAGCGTTCTCGCCCTCTGCTTTGCTGCCGATAAATAGGCTATAAAATTGAAAAAAATTACTTTCTTCTATTTCTACAAATAACTTTGTGAGGGGTTATAACAAAAAATAATACTTTGTAAGGGCGTGATTATTCGCAAACTCATCAACTCGTCATCACGTTCCTAACACTATAAATATTGTTGATAGGAACGTGATAAATCACGCCCCTACGGCTTAACGCCCTTGTTCGTAGACATTGAATTTTGCTGAATAGAACGGACATTACAGGCTGGTTCTATAAATTAGCTTTGTTAGATTTTGAGCTTATTTTTGAGGTCAAAATGCAAGAGAGTGAAGGAGTGTAGCGAGCTACACGACTGAACGTAAAAGCCCAATAAAACCATATTTTATTGCAGTTCTATATTGAACTTACGCCTATAGAATTTTGAATATCCACCTATAAGGGACACGATTTTTATGGATTTTAGAACAATGATTATTAGTAGCATTTTAAAAAGAGCCTATTTCGCATCGCAAAATAGGCTCTTTTGAGGTTCAAAACCTATTGTTTTGAAACGCAAAACAATAGGTTTTAAAAACGCATATATAATAGGTTGATTTTCAAAAAGATACAGATTGGTCAAAATTCCTGCTGTTTTTCGGCTATTTTACAAGGTTTCGTAAAATGCTAAATAGTCTTTTGCAATCTTTTCAGGGGCATAACGATTGAGCATATCTTGGCGAATTTCATCGCTATTATATTCTGTTTGTAAGGCTTTTCTGATGCCTTCTTCTAAGGCTTCGAGGGTGAAATCGGTGCAACGAATGCCGTTTTGGGGTGTAATAAGTTCTTCCGTTCCACTGCATGGAAAAGCGATAACAGGCGTTCCGCACGCCATTGCCTCTAAAGGAGCTTGGGCAAAGTGTTCTTTATAACTTGGCATACAACAGAAATCGGCAACAGAATGTATGGCTGATATTTTTGTTGCATCAGCGAAAAAGCCCATTTCTATGACATTTGCCCATTTACTTCCCTTTCTATTTTTCCCAATTGCCAATATTCTATAAGACGAATCGATGCGCATAAGTGCTTCTGAAAGCACTGCTAAACCTTTGCGGGCATCGTTAATATCGTAAGCACAAAAGGAGAAAAGTTTTGTATTGGGAAGCGATAATTGTTGGCGAAGTTGTTCTTTAGGAAAGGGTTTGAAAAGACGACCATCGACCATATTATAGATAATGGTTTTCTTTGCGTGGTTTAACATTTCATGAACGCTATAACTTTCAAAACTCATCTTCGAAAGAAAAACTGCACCGAAATGTTCTACTTTACTCATTTCTTCATATTTGAGCTTATAGTATTTCTTTTCAAGTTCGTTATTGGGCAAATATTGCTGTTCAATGCTTGCTATTCCGTACAAAATACTTTGGTCGTGAAGCGTACAAACAATCGTCTTATTGCTCATTTTAGCAAAGAAAGAAGGATAATCTAAGAAGCCGCCTATCCAATGTAAATGTACAATATCGGCATTTTTTACCACGTCTAACTTCGTTATATCAATTGGAGAAAGTGGTAAAGTATAGGTAGCACCGTTTTGTTTACCTAAAGCTCTGCACATATTTACCTCATCGGCAATATGAAAAAGTTTTTTTATTTTGCGCAAAGAGCTGTGTAAAAAGTAGGTTACGCCCCCTGTTTTGTGTACAAAACTTTCTTTTTGTTTGTTATAAAGTACTACAAGTTGAGCATCAATCCCTATCTCTCTTTGTGCTTTGCATATTCTGTAAGCACAAAGTCCAGCACCTCCTGTATCTGCTACACTGACATGTACAACTTTCATTCTAATTATTTATTTTATTCCAAATTTCCTCATTAACTTCTCTTTCCACGTTGGTGTCCAACTATGGGCGCAATAATGAATAGCAAAACTATTCTTTGTGGCTTCGTGTTTGTTGCCTGCAAAGATTTCAGAGCGATATATTTTCATGTTGTCTTGCAAGAGTTGGTCTTCGTCTTTGTACTTAAATCCATATTTTTCCATTGCCCTTGCATAAAGGAAAGGGGCGATAATTCCACTTCCTTTTGGACCACTTGGCATTTCAAAAGTTCGAGTTTGATAGTCGTCTAATACATCTTTTACAAATTGGCAATCTGGTTCTGCTCCCATTACAGCTGCTTGAAGCTGAATGCCCGACACATATCCGTCTTTTATTCTATTGCCTTCGGCATCAATCATCTCCCTTGCGCCTGTCATTTCGATTTGTAAAGGGTGATATTCTAATGATGAAAAGAAATTGTGATGTAGGAATTCATCGAATGGTTTTAGTATTTTTACATCGGAATCAAGGTAAATTCCTCCTTCATGATAGAGTGCATACATGCGAATATAATCGGCTACAAACGCCCATTTGCGCTGTTTGAAAGCTTCTTTCACATAGTTTGGAGCCGCAGAAATATCAAAATTTTCGGTACTCCAACGCTTTATTTCGTAATCAGGCATCATGGTTTGCCACGTTTCCATACACTTTTTAATTTTCGAAGGGAATGGGTCGTTGCTCAACCACACATAATGTATTACTTTTGGTATCATTGTTTTATCTTGATTTTATCTTGGTTTTATTTATTTCTTAATTTGCAGATACTATAAACAAGGTAAAGACGGGGCAAAAAGCGAAGTTTATCCGTAAAATTATCGGTTTCTTTTATCACTTTTATATTGTCCATCAATCCTTTTGAACGACTTGTATTAGACACTCCTGTGGTATCGAAGTTGGCAATAGCGAATGGAAGTTGCAGAAACTGTTTGCGAGCCTTCCACATTTGTTTGAAAAACTTAAAGTCTGCCGACATCTTATGGTTTATATCGAAAGGATATTCCTGCAAACAAGCCTTACGAGTGAGGCTACTTTGGTGGCAAAAATACATACGATGAGCGTTGTGAGGAGGCTCGGCTTGCTTTATAATATTGCCCTTTACCACATCGCCATAGATAACATCGGCTTGGCGAGGCACTTCAAAAATATGCTTTAAAACATTGTTTTCGGCAAAAGTATCACCTGCATTGAGGAAAATTACCCATTCGCCTGTTGCCATACTTACGGCTTTATTCATGGCGTCATAGATGCCTTTATCGGGTTCAGACACCCATTTGTTGAGTTTCTCGCCCATGTTTTGCAAGGCTTCAACAGTGCCATCGGTCGATGCTCCGTCTACAATGACGTATTCTAAGCTGGGGTAATCCTGCTGAAAAACGTTATTTGCCGTCAGTAAAAGGGCTTCTTTCACGTTGAAACAAACGGTAACAACGGTAACTTTTGGATAGTTTTTATCGGTTTGCAGCATGGTTTAGAGGTTTAAAAGTTTATCGTATTCGGTGAGCATAGCTTGTGCCACATCGCCATTTTCAAAGCGTTTGATGTAGTTTTGGCTTTCTTCTATGCGCCGTTGCCTATCATCGTTGCCCACAAGGAGGGCTGAAACCGCTGCGGCAAAGTCGGTTTCGTTGTCTGGGTCTACATATAAATTGGCACTTCCGCCTGCTTCTTCCAAACAAGAACCTGTGCAACCGACAACGGGCAAACCGCTTTGAATGGCTTCAATGATAGGTATTCCAAAGCCTTCGTAGCGAGAAGGATAAACAAAGCATTCGGCTTGCTGGTAAATAGCGGGAAGTTCGGCGTTTGATATGCCATGAAGGAAGTGTAAACGAGGGATAATGCCGTGCGATTGAGCAAACTTTTCAACCTTTTGAGTGTATTTTGTTTTGCGCCCAACGGCAACAATCGAAATATCTTGGGGTAGCTTCAACAAGGCTTTCACCGCCAAAAGCAAGTTTTTACGCTCTTCGATTGAACCAACAAAGAGTAGGAAACGTTTGGGAAGTTGATACTTTCGTGCTATTTCTGCCTTGAAATCGTTGCTCACAACATCACGAAAACGTGTGCCACAGCTTTGGTAAACAACATTAATCCGCTCTTCTGGGAAATCGGAATAGTGCAAAATATCACGTTTAGTACATTGGCTGATAGCGACAATGCGGTCGGCTTCTTGGCAAGTATGGAGGAATTTGCGCTTATAAAGGAAGGCATCGATGAACGTATAATATTCGGGGTGGCGCAGAAAGATAAGGTCGTGAATGGTAACAATGCTCTTAATGCCAGATGCCGCAATGCCTTTGGGCAGTTCGCCCGATAGTCCGTGGTAAAGTTGAACCCTGTCTTGCTGCAATTGGTTTACTATTCCAGCTTGTCGCCACAGGTCTTTTTGAAAGCGAAAACGGAGGTTTTTAGGGTAAACAAAGCTAATGTTATTGGCTTTTGTTACCTCGTTTCTCAATCGTTCATTGCCCTCGTCGGGAGCATAGAGCCGCAATTGCAGTTCGGGACTCACTTCGGCGAGCGCATTAATGAGTGTCCTTCCGTAGTTTCCCAAACCAGTATTGTTGCGCACAATGCGTTTTGCATCGTAGCCAATGGATATGTTATTGTATTTCCCCATGCTCATTTTCTTGTTTTGCTTGTGCTGCTTTGCGCTTTTTAATCTCTTCTAAATCGCCAAAATCAACTTTTCCTGTTGTCTCATCGTAGCGCAAATTAAATTCTTCGTGGGTTCTTTTCCAACGATTATGACTCCAAAGCCAATAAGCAGGAGCGCGGTTGATGGTTGCTTCGAGCATTTGGAAATACATATCGGTAATCTCAAAATCGGCTTTCGACTTAGGATTTAATTCAATTGGTTTTAGTTCGCAAACGTAATATCCTCGCTTGGTTCGGGTAATATCGCCATAGAAACACGCTTGATTGGTATGTTTTACGATGCGTTCAGTACCTGTCAGTACGGGTGTATCGTGGTGAAGAAAGTCAATCCAATGGTGAATATTATTCCACATGGGTGCTTGGTCGGCAATGTAACCTACCACAAGCGAAGAACTTTTACGTTTAAAATCGAGAATTTTGCGCAATGATTCTTGCATCGGAATACAGAGTGCATTGTATCGTTCACGCACTTTTATGAATAAAAGGTCCATGGGTTTGTTCTCCAAAGGGTGGTAAAGTTCGCAACATTGCACATGCTCGGGAACCCAAAGTGGTATGGAAGAAATCCATTCCCAATTACAATAATGCCCCAAATAAATGGCACACGAACCGCCATTGTTTAAGATTTCATTAAATTTATCCATACCTGTGAACTGCATGTGCTTGCGCAAAGCAGCAGGCGATAGGCTCATGAGTTTGATGGTTTCCACAAGATAGTCGCAAAACCAATGGTAGAAATCTTTTTCAATACGGCTGATTTCGGCATCGGTCTTCTCTGGAAAGCTTTCTTTTAGGTTCTTCCAAATTACTTTATGGCGATATTTCACGACATGAGCAATAAAGAAATAAAGGAAATCGGAGAATAAAAAGAGGATACGGAAAGGCAATAACGACAGCGCATACCACACGCCGTAAACCAAACCATATAGGATTTTATTTGTTAGTTCTTTCATTTTTCTTCGCTTTATAATTACTTTCTCGCACAAAGTATATCGTTTCCGTTCAGTTTCTCCTATGGAAACTCCCAGTTTCTCCTATGAAAACTCATAGTTTCTCCTATGAAAACTGAGCGAAACTTAAATACTTATTAATTCGATTGTAATTTGTTATTGACCATTCGGTACATATATTGGTAAATAATTGCCTTCAATTCTTGTTCCATTCGGGCCTGTTCTGGCACTTTTCCTACAAGATTATGCTGCATGAATAGGTCGTTCAAGCTGTACATACCCGTTGTTTTTTCGCCGTCGAACTGCATTGTGTAACCATTCTTTGTATATTGATAAACGCCATTGATATAGTTCAAAGCGTAAGTATCCTTTGCGGGTGTGTTTAAAACATCGCAACCAAACGAGAAATAAGGCTTATTGTAGCCCAAAATACCGAAAATGGTTGGCAAAATGTCTATCTGTTGAGCTATTCCTTCCCGTCTTTCAGGTTTTATTTCGCCCGATGGGTCGTAAAGAATGAAAGGTGCGCTAAACTCGCCAATATCAGTTTTGTATTGTTGATGATTGCTTTGATTGGTGTGGTCGCTTACTAAAATAAAGATAGTGTTCTTAAACCAAGGCTGTTTTGCTGCCGAAGCAAAGAATTTTCCAATCGCCATATCGGTGTAACGAATACACTTATGAATAGGCAATTGCTCTTCTTTAAAGCGTTTTTTATACTTATCAGGCACAACAAAAGGGTGATGACTCGACACAGTGAATAGGGCTGTCATAAAAGGTTGCTTCATTTCCGACATCTTTGCGCAGTAGTATTGCAAGAAAGGTTCGTCCCAAATGCCCCAATTTCCGTCAAAATCGGCATCACCACCAAAACGTTTATCGGCAGCATAATCCTGTCGTCCATAATATTTTTGGAAACCTATTTTATTGGCAAAGGCAAGAAAACCCATTGAGCCACGATTAGCCCCATGGAAAAAAGCCGTCTGATAGCCCCATTTAGAGAGATAACCAGGAATGCCAATGTAATCGTTCATGGAAGCAGGAGTAAGGATAAAAGGCTCTATAAACATAGGAATGCCACACAAAGACGAAGGCATTCCATCGATACTCTTATGCCCATTGGCAAAAGAATAATCAAAAACAACGCTCTTAGCAATGAGTTTGTCCACATTTGGCGTATAACCTTGGTAGCGACCACCCTCTAAATGCTTATTGAAAGCTCCGATATATTCACGTCCGAAGCTCTCAACTATCAAGATAACAACGTTCTTTTTATTGGCTTTTGCCTCTGGATTGGGAAGATGAACGGGATTGAAAAACTTAGAAGATTCCTTTAAAGAAGCGAAAGTTTCAGGCACTTTAAAAATACTTTTGCCAATGGTTCGCATTAAAGCAAAGGGCGTATTCAAGACCAAAGCACACTCAATAGGGCGTTTTACAAATTCATTGGCATTGCTAATCGTAATGGGTCGCACACCCGATTGTAATCCACCGCGCGCTCCTCCTACGCAAAAAACAACTACAAGCGATAGTGCCACAAAGTTAATGGCAAAGAAATGCCAACGTTGTTTTATGGTTTTAAAATCAAAATGACTCAGCTTTGGCGTTCTATAAAGTTGGTACAAACCCCAAGAAACAATAATAAAAAGCAGCACAAAATACCAATGATGAATAATTTCAGTACCTAAAATGTTTCCTAAATTATGCTCATTGCTAAACTCTTTAAACACACTTGTCGTTGTTCTACGCAAGGTAAAAGGAAAATAAACTGCATCGCAAAGATTGATAAACAGTCCAATGCTATTGATAATCACAAACAACCAACGACAAATACGATGATAAATATCAGTTTCTTTCACCCAAATCGGGAAAAGAATCAATAAAATATAAAGCGCATTAGAATAGACTATCGCACTGGTATCGAACATTAATCCGCCACGAAACAATTGCCACAAATGCGAAATATCTAACCCCGCCTTGAAAAAAGAATAGTTTTCAAACAAAAAAGCTATCCTCGCCACGAAGTAAACCAAATAGGCCAACACAAGATTTACAACCAAAGCAAACATTGGCTGCAACGATTTCAAAGTAATTCCGTTATAGTTTGACTTTCCCATTCATTTGTTTTTTTCTCAAGCTATCAACCTTTCAAGCTAATCCATTAAATTTCTTGCATATCATGCAGCTTCTTATAATAGCCATCAAGATGCATTAGTTCGTTGTGAGTGCCTCTTTCTACGATTTTTCCTTCGTGCATTACACAAATTTCATCTGAGTTTTTAATGGTAGAAAGGCGGTGTGCCACGGCGATAGTGGTGCGTGTCTTCATTAATTTATAGAGCGCATCTTGCACCAAACGTTCGCTTTCGGTATCAAGTGCCGATGTTGCTTCATCAAGAATAAGAATTGGTGGATTTTTTAATATGGCACGAGCAATGCTAACACGCTGACGTTGTCCGCCTGAAAGTCTACCGCCACGGTCGCCAATATTGGTGTCATAACCATTTTCAGTTTGCGTTATGAAGTCGTGAGCATTGGCTATTTTGGCTGCTTCTACAACATTTTCCTTTGTAGCATTGACACCAAACGAGATATTATTAAAGAAAGTATCGTTAAAGAGAATGGCTTCTTGGTTTACATTTCCTATAAATTTGCGCAAATTGTGCAAATTTAGGTCTTTCACATTCACTCCATCTATCAATACTTCTCCCTCTTGCACATCATAATAGCGAGCAATAAGGTCGAGCAAAGTAGATTTTCCGCTTCCACTTTGTCCTACCAATGCGATGGTTTTTCCCTTTGGAATGACCAAATTAATATTGCGTAGCACCCAATGATACTGCTCTGTTCCGTCTTCCAACTTATCACTTGTATAAGCAAAACTAACGTTTCGTAACTCTATTTCATGGTCGAAACTATCAAGTTCTTTCGGGTTCTTTGGGTCTTTTATTTCTATTTCAGCCATTAATATCTTATCAACACGCTCCATAGAAGCCATACCTTTCGGGATATTGTAACCTGCTTTTGAAAATTCTTTGAGGGGATTAAGAATGCTATAAAGTATGACGAGGTAGTAAATAAAGGTAGGTCCACTAATGACAGGATATTGTCCTAAGACCAATGTACCGCCAAACCAAAGAACAACAATTATCATCAGCGTTCCCAAAAATTCGCTCATTGGGTGTGCTAACTGCTGGCGAATGTTCACTTTCATGATGTCGTTGCGATAGTTATTGTTCACTTTATCGAAGCGGTCATTCATCAATCGTTCTGCACAAAAGGCTTTAATAATACGCAATCCGCCTAAAGTTTCTTCCACTTGGCTCATGGTATCGCTCCAAAGCGCTTGTGCGGTAACACTATTTTGTTTGAGTTTGCGCCCTACTTTCCCCATAAACCAACCAAAGAATGGTACGAAAATGAGGGTGAAAAGGGTTAATTGCCAAGACACAACCAGCAAAGTAGCAAAATAAAAAAGGATAAGAATAGGATTTTTAAAGAGCATATCCAACGATGCCATTACCGAATTGTCTATTTCTTGTACATCGCCACTCATGCGAGCAATAATGTCTCCCTTGCGTTCTTCACTGAAAAATCCCAACGATAGCTGTGTTATTTTCTGATACAACGCATTGCGAATATCGCGAACTACACCCGTACGCACTGGAATAATGGCTGCTGAAGACAAGAAATAAGCTCCCGTTTTCAAGAAAGTCATGAATCCCAAGACTATTCCTATAATTAAAAGCGTATTCGTAGGTCCCCAATCGGTTACGAACATCTGCACATAATAGTCGGCATTGTTCGATAAAATATCTTTATACTGACCTAAATTTTCAGCTTGATTCCACGGAATATAATGCGTTGCACCTGTTCCTGCATCTACTTTAAAGAGAATTTGCAGCAAAGGAATGAGTGTCATGAATGAGAAAATATTCAACAATGCCGAAAGAATGTTGAACACCACAGCCATGATAAGATATTTCTTATAAGGTGGAACAAATCTTTTTAATACTTGTATGAAATCTTTCATAGCTTACAAAGGTAAATGTTTAGACGTAAATTTGCAAATAAAAAATTCGCTTTTTGACCGCTCTTGCACATAGAGATGTGTGATGAAGGGAAAAATTACCTAAAAATGCAGTTGTATAACCTGATGTGAATGAGTAAAAAGAAACAATATTTGAAAACCGAAGAAAAGAATATATTTTAAATAATCGGCTCAAAAATTGGGTTTAACAGAGGATTTATGGCTCATTTTGAGCCGTAAAACTCTATTTTTTTACCATTTTTGAGCCGATTCTTTAATATTATCTTCTTTGTAATGTCTTTATTCCACCGCTTCGCCTATCAAGGTTGCCGAACTTGAACTTGTAATACGGACACGAACAGTTTCGCCAATGTGATGGTTGCCACGTGGAATGACAACGGCTTTGTTTTGTTCGGTGCGACCCATGAGTTGCTCACGGCTGCGTTTGCTAAAACGTTCGATGAGAATATCAAACTCTTTGCCTTCGTCTTTCTTGTTCTGTTGAGCCGAAATCTCGGTTTGAAGTTTGATGAGTTCGTTCAAACGACGCACTTTTTCTTCCTCTGAAACGTTGTCAGGCAAATGCTTTGCTGCGTAAGTTCCAGGACGTTCAGAATATTTGAACATGAAAGCAGAATCGAATTGACACTCACGCACCAACGAAAGGGTTAGCTCTTGGTCTTCCAAAGTTTCGTCATGATAGCCCACAAAGATGTCGGTGGTCAATCCGCAGTTAGGAATAATGCGGCGAATGGCTGCCACTTTTTCTAAATAATCCTCACGGGTATATTTGCGATTCATATCCTTCAACACCTTATTGCTACCGCTTTGTGCTGGGAAATGAATATGATTGCAAAGGTTAGGCTCTTCGGCTACGGCGTGGAGAATATCCTCTGTCATATCTTCTGGATTGGAAGTAGAGAAGCGCACACGCATATCGGGAACACTTTGTGCCACTTTGCGTAAGAGTTCGGCAAACGATGTACCATTTTCGGGGCGTTTTCCGTTCGGTAAAAGTCCGTAAGAATTGACATTTTGCCCCAACAAAGTAACCTCCTTAAAGCCTCTATCGTGCAAATCTTTTACCTCTCTTAATATGCTTTCCACATCTCTCGAACGCTCTCTACCACGAGTAAACGGCACGATGCAGTAGTGGCAGAAGTTGTTGCAGCCACGCATAATGCTCACAAAGCCCGAAACACGATTACCACCAATGCGTTGTGGCACAATGTCTCGATAGGTTTCTGTCGTGGAAAGGTCTACATCCATGGCGTTATGTCCATTCTCGCATCGCGCTATCATCTCTGGTAAATTCAAATAAGAATCGGGACCGCAAACAAGATTAGCATAATGATTTTCTATTAAATCCTTGCGTACACGCTCAGCCATGCACCCTAAGACACCCAAAATAACCTCCCTACCCTTTCGCTTTTCGGCATAAAGGGTTTCCAATCGGTTGTAAATTTTGTTTTCAGCATTCTCTCGTATGGAACAAGTATTGAGGAAAATAGCGTCAGCCTCTTCTTCTTTTTCGCACACATCGTATCCTGCCATCTTCATAACGGAAGCAACCACTTCCGAGTCGGCTACGTTCATTTGGCAGCCGTAAGTCTCTATATAGAGTTTTTTCATCGAATAAACTTTCTTTTATCAGCTTGCAAAGTTACGCATTTGTTGGCAGAATAACAAAGGTTTACACCATACTATTTTAAAACAGCCTATTTAGCACATAAAAACCTATTGTTTTGAGTTTTAAAACCTATTGTTTTGAAATACAAAAAGCCCCCTTCGAAAAATGAAGGGGGCTAAATTAGCATAATATATTGTGTATATTACAATTTCTTAGAGCTTTGGACCAGCTTCAACGAGTGCCTTACCAGCTTCGTTACCTGTGTACTTAACGAAGTTCTTGATGAAGCGACCAGCGAGGTCTTTTGCTTTTTCTTCCCATTGAGCAGCATCAGCGTATGTGTCGCGTGGGTCAAGAATGTTTGTATCTACGCCTTCCAATTCTGTAGGAACTACGAAGTTGAAGAAAGGAATAGTCTTTGTAGGAGCGTTGTTGATAGCACCACTGAGGATTCCGTCAATAATACCACGAGTATCCTTGATAGAAATACGCTTGCCTGTACCGTTCCAACCTGTATTTACCAAGTAAGCCTTAGCACCGTTCTTTTCCATCTTCTTAACTAATTCTTCAGCATACTTAGTTGGGTGGAGTTCCAAGAAAGCTTGACCGAAGCAAGCAGAGAAAGTAGGAGTTGGTTCTGTGATACCACGCTCTGTACCTGCCAACTTAGCTGTAAAGCCTGAAAGGAAGTAGTACTTTGTTTGTTCTGGGCTGAGGATAGAAACTGGAGGAAGCACACCAAATGCGTCAGCACTCAAGAAGATAACTTGCTTTGCAGCAGGACCTGCTGAGATAGGCTTAACGATGTTTTTGATGTGGTAGATAGGGTAAGAAACACGAGTGTTCTCAGTTGTGCTACCATCTGTAAAGTCAATCTTACCATCAGCAGCTACTGTAACATTTTCGAGCAATGCGTTGCGCTTGATAGCACCATAGATGTCTGGTTCTGATTCCTTGTCAAGGTTGATAACTTTTGCATAGCAACCACCTTCGAAGTTGAACACACCATTATCGTCCCAACCATGTTCGTCGTCACCAATGAGAAGACGCTTAGGGTCGGTTGACAAAGTTGTCTTACCTGTACCAGAAAGACCGAAGAAAATAGCTGTATTTTCGCCATTAAGGTCAGTGTTTGCAGAGCAGTGCATAGAAGCGATACCCTTCAATGGCAAGTAGTAGTTCATCATTGAGAACATACCCTTCTTCATTTCACCACCATACCATGTATTGATGATAACTTGTTCCTTAGATGTAACGTTGAAAGCTACGCAAGTTTCAGAGTTCAAACCTAATTCTTTGTAGTTTTCTACCTTAGCCTTAGAAGCATTGTAAACGATGAAGTCTGGCTCTTGAGCGAGTTCTTCTTCGTTGATTGGGCGAATGAACATATTGGTTACGAAGTGAGCTTGCCATGCAACTTCCACGATGAAACGAATCTTCATGCGTGTATCCTTGTTAGCACCGCAGAAACCATCAACTACGAAAAGACGTTTGTTAGAAAGTTCTTTCTTAGCTAATTTGTTTACAACTGCCCAAGCTTCTTCTGTCATCTTCTTGTTATCGTTCTTGTATTCGTCAGATGTCCACCATACGGTGTCGCGTGAGTTTACATCGTCAACGATAAACTTATCTTTAGGTGAACGACCAGTGTAAACACCTGTCATTACGTTTACTGCGCCGAGTTCTGTTTCCTTACCTTTTTCAAAACCTTCGAGACCTGCCTTTGTTTCTTCTTCGAACAAAACTTCGTAAGAAGGATTGTAAACTACTTCTGTTGTTCCTGTAATTCCGTACTTTTCAAGTACGCTTTTATCAAAATTTGCCATTAGTTATAATGTTATTATGTTGAAAATTAAAAATTCTATTCTAAAAAACATCATCTTTTTTATCACCGCAAAGGTAAGAAAATATTCATATTCAGCAAAAGGATAAATAAGAAAAAAGCGCAGATAAGGCAGATGTAAGGTTAAAGAATTTAAAAAAGAATATTATTCATGGATATTTGCTATTCAGACGTTGCAAAAATTAAACTATTTTCTTAATTTTGCCACAATTTTGGACTGCAGTAAAATCTGCAAATGGTTTAATCCAATTAAAAAGAAATATATGAAAATCATAAACTTCTCGGAACAAAACTCCATCGTGAATCAATACATGGCAGAAATCCGTGACAAGAACTACCAAAGAAACCGCCTTCTTTTCCGTAACAACGTTATGAGAATTGGAGAGTTTGAAGCCTTTGAAATTTCAAAAACTCTTCAGTATGAAACAAAGGATATCGAAACTCCATTGGGCATTTCAAAGGTAAATGTACCTATCGATAAGGTTGTTCTTGCAACAATTTTCCGTGCTGGACTTCCTTTTCATAATGGATTCCTTAATATTTTCGACCATGCTGGCAATGCTTTTGTAAGCGCATATCGTGAATACAAGGACGATGCGCACCACGAAGTAGGCATTCATGTGGAATATTTGGCTACTCCGAATATTGACGGCAAAACTTTGATTATCGCAGACCCTATGCTCGCAACAGGTGGTTCGATGGAATTAGGCTACAAGGCTATTCTTTCTAAGGGTACACCTCGCCACGTTCATGTTGCTTGTGTCATTGCTTCTCCAGAAGGAATTGAACATATAAAAAATACTTTCCCTGACAGCGAAACTACAATATGGTGTGCTGCCATTGACGAAGGACTCAATGAACATAAATATATTGTACCTGGATTTGGCGATGCAGGCGACCTTTGCTACGGCGAAAAGTTATAATTTTTAGTAGATAAATTTCTATTTTATAGAGATACAGCATAAAAGTGCTATCCTGACAATAAGTAAAATTATTGCCAGAATAGTGCTTTTTTTCATACCATAAAAAAGATTACAATAAATTACTTTTCGTTTTTTTGAAATATTAATATCAATAAAAGATATTTTCTTCTTATTCGTTTCTTTTTTTTGTTTATCTTTGTCAGAAATTATTCCATAGCACGAATGATAAATACAGCTGCTTGGGGTAGTTTTCATATAGCATAGAGGACGCAATGTGTCTACAATTCACTATCTTGCACTTGTGTTCCTCATAGTAAAAGCATACCCAATACAGCAAAACGGAATTATTTGGCATAGATATGAAGAGAAATTTAATCATAGTAGCGGCTTTGCTACTTTTTATAGGCTGCACAAAGCAAAAAAAAGAGTATGTTTCGAAGGAGAAATTTACAGACGAAGTGCGCTTGAAAACCACGCCTGTAAAGAACCAAGGGAAGAGTTCGCTTTGCTGGGCATACGCTATGTTGGCAACTATCGAAACAGAACATTTGATGAAAGGCGATTCCATTAATCTTAGTACCGACTATGTGGCACGCATGTATCTTCTGGAACAAGTCAAAAGAAAACTCATGTCGCAGAAAAGAAAAACGCTATTAGGAGGCAATGATACCCCAATCACAACAAGAGGTATGAGTGGAATGCTGATAGACTTGATTCAAACCTACGGCTTACAGCACTATGATGCGTATCATCAGCGCAAAAATACAAATTACAACGTTATAGCGCGGAAGTTGCATCAAGCTGTTATGGCACCGAAATCAGCCCATATTGGTACTGAAATAAACCATTTAAATGAATTTTTAGACGCTGAAATAGGTTACATTCCCAACCATGTTTTCCTTTACGGAGCGGTATATACGCCACAAGAATTTGCTCGAAGTGTGTGCCGAAACGATGAATATTTAGCAATAACGAGCTTTTTACACCACCCTTTTGGTGAATATTTTCCTTTGGAAGTGCCTGATAATTATTTCCATAACACGTTTTTAAATGTGCCAATCGAGGAGATGATAACCAAAATGGAACGTACCGTCAGAGCAGGACACCCTGTTTGTTGGGAAGGAGATATATCGGAGGACGGCTTTTCTTATGCAAATGGCTTTGCACGCATAGAAAACGAAAGCATGAAACCCACACAAGAACAGCGTCAAAAAGCCTTTGAAACGTTTAAAACCACGGACGACCATTGCATGGAAATAGTGGGAATAGCCCACGATAAGCAAGGTAATAAATACTTTTGCTGTAAGAATAGTTGGGGCAGAACCAATCGCTTTGGAGGTTTTATGTACCTTAGCTACAATTATGTGCGCCTAAAAACCATTGCGATATATGTACCACAAAAGTAAAAAGAAGTAAGAATAAAAGAGAATATAGACGGGTTAAATTAAAAAATAAATTAAATTATAATATTATTTAGATTATATTTTGTAGATATGAGAGAATAATTAAATTAAAAATATTTTTATATAACGGTTATTTTCTTATTATATCAAAGCAAAAATAAAGTAAAAATAAAAAATTAAATTATTAGAAATTATGATTATTACAACAACTCCAAACATTGAAGGTTACAAGATTTTAGAGTACAAAGGACTTGTAACAGGCGAAACTATCATCGGTGCTAACTTTGTAAAGGACTTCTTTGCAGGTATCAGAGATATTGTTGGCGGTCGCAGTAGTTCTTATGAGAAAGTGTTACAAGAGGGCAAAGAAACCTCAATTCGTGAGATGATGCAGCGTGCAGAGGCGGTTGGTGCAAACGCTATTGTAGGCGTTGATATTGATTATGAAACTGTCGGACAGAGTGGTTCAATGCTTATGGTGGCTTGTTCTGGTACGGCTGTGAAAATTTAAGCATACCTATCAACACTCATTTTAGCAATGAATAAAGACTGAAAAATAGAATTTCACTTTTTTGTCGCACTTTTATAAGGTGCTGACAATAAGTTATTTAAAATTTAAAAATCCACTATTCAAAGGTTTATAACAGACTTTGAATAGTGGATTTTTAGATTGAGTAAATCAAACGATTTGCTATTTTCTTGTTATTACTTGTCTAACTTCCATGTAACACCGTCTTTGGTGTCCTTAACTTGGAAACCAGCATCAGCAAGCGCATCACGAATTTGGTCGCTAACTGCCCATTCCTTGTTGGCTTTAGCCTTTGCACGAAGTTCCAACACCATGTCTACCACCTTTCCGTATGCCGCTTCGCGTGCATCATTGTTAGCTCCACGCTCATTGATTAAACCGAGAATATCGAACGCAAAGAGGTTTACACTCTCTGAAAGTTCCTTTAAGTCGGTTTCATCGATTTGCGCTTTGTGGTCAATAAGCAAGTTTATGGTGTGGCAAGCCTCGAAAAGGTGCGAGATAACAGCAGGAGTCATCAAGTCATCGTTCATAGCATCGTAACACTTTTGGCGCAATTCAGCTACAAATTTAGCTGTATTTTCATCGCTCTTGTCTGCGGTTTGCACACGCTTCAAGTCTTCAATGGCATTCATTAGCTTCTCGTAGCCCTTTTGTGCAGCTTGTAACGCCTCGTTAGAGAAGTCTACTGTGCCACGATAATGGGCTGAAAGAATGAAGAAACGAATGGTCATTGGCGAGTAAGCCTGCTCCAATGTGTCGTGATTGCCCGTAAAGAATTGTTCCAAAGTAATGAAGTTGCCCAACGATTTACCCATTTTTTTTCCGTTAATGGTAATCATGTTATTGTGCATCCAATACTTCACCATGTCATCACCTTGTGATGCTACGGCTTGAGCAATCTCACATTCGTGATGAGGGAATACCAAATCCATACCGCCGCCATGAATATCGAAGTGGTTACCGAGGTATTTTCTACCCATAGCAGTACACTCGCAGTGCCAACCAGGGAAACCATCGCTCCATGGAGAAGGCCAACGCATAATGTGTTCTGGCATAGCACGCTTCCAAAGTGCAAAGTCTACTTGATTGCGTTTCTCGCTTACACCTGCCAATTCGCGCGAGTTATTAATCATGTCGGTAAGGTTTCTGCCCGAAAGTCTGCCGTATTTGTGGTCTTTATCATACTTTGTCACGTCGAAATAAATGCTTCCGTTGCTTTCGTAAGCATAGCCATTTGCCATGATTTCCTTATTGAGCAATTTCCATTGGTTCAAGTTGTTCCAATCTTGCTTTTTTTGCTATCTTGTCATCGCCATCATCAGCATCATGCTCTAAATGACCAACGTCTGTGATATTGCGAACATAGCGCACTTTATAGCCAATGTGCTGCAAATAGCGGAACAAAATATCGAAAGTAATTGATGGACGAGCGTGTCCCAAGTGTGGGTCGCCATAAACGGTTGGACCGCAAACGTACATTCCTACGTTGGGAGCAGCAATAGGCTGAAAGCGTTCTTTCTGTCTATGCAGCGTGTTGTATATTACTAAATTCTGCATTTTTAGATTTATTATCTTTGCATTATGATATAGCTGCAATTAGCAGATTGTAGGGGCGTGATTTATCACGTTCCTAACAGCAAAAAAGCATTTTTTAGGATATTAGGAACGTGATAAATCACGCCCCTACAACGTAATAGCTTTCTTTGCATTATTCAATAACCCTTTGAAAGGTAAGAAATAAGAAAAAACTATGCGACAAATAATTCATCATTTTACTGATAATGACGCTTATACGTTTAGCTGTCAGTATTATATTTTGCAAACTTACCCTCGTTCAGAGGTAGAATACACTTTCTTCGACCGCCATAAAACGGTTTATCCCGCAGGGTTTGCTGAACTTTTAAATGAGCAGTTGGGTTATATGCCAAGTGTCATTATAACCGAAGAGGAAATAGATTTCTTAAAGAAACGTATGTATTATTTGCCCGAATGGTATTTTACTTTCCTCCGTGGCTATCGTTTCAATCCTCATGAAGTTACGGTTTGGCAAGACGAGGAAGGTCATTTGAACGTAAAAGTATGTGGCAAATGGTATTCTACTATCATGTGGGAAATGCCAATTTTGAGTATCGTTTCCGAATTATAACGGCATTTATCTTTACGATTGCTTTGGCGATAAAGTGTTTTTCAGCAACCTATCAAAGCGCATGGCTATGATGTTTACGGGTTTGCGCATTGACAGTGGGGTAGAAGAAGAGCAATTAGAAAAAATCATTGCGAAATATAAATCGCTCGGAATAGACCCAACTACCAAGCAAGTTGTCTTCAGTAATGGACTGAATATTGACCGTGCCATAGAAATTCATCAATATGTAAACGGAAGAATGAAAGACAGTTATGGTATGGGAACTTTCTTAACCTGTGATGTTGAGAACGTAAAACCAATGAACATTGTCGTCAAACTCACCAAGATGCGCATCACAGAGAAACGCGAATGGCACGACTGCGTGAAACTTTCGTGCGACAAAGACAAAACGTTGGGCAACCCAGAAAAATGTGCTTATCTATTGAGAATGATAGGGTAGAGAGAGGAAACGAAACCTTTGAAAAATAATATAGGCTCTTTTGGAGCATAAAACCGCCTGTTTTGGAGCAATTATGGTCCGATGAATATTGGCTACTGCTGCTACAAGTTTACTTTAAGAAACCAGTAGGGCTAAAACCAACTTTTGCACGCTCAATGGTTGAGTTGAGTTTGGAATTACATATTTCGCCAAGAGTATTGTCTGAAAAACTAAAAGAATTGATAGAACGTGGCACACCAACCTTAGAATCGTTGTGGAAGAAGTATGGCGACAACCCTAAAAAACTCAAAAAAGAAGCCAAAAGAATAAGGGAAATGAAGGGTTTTGGACAGGCTGAAACGTTTTACGAGGGGGTGGAAACGAACGAAACATTTGAAAAGGATTTTCTACCCATCAACGATGCGAAGGATTTAAATAATGTTATCCTCATCATGGTGTTGGATTTATATTTCCAACTCACACCCATTACAATGGTAGAGGAAACACCCGAAGTGAAAGAATTGGCTCATTTAGTGGAAATTACAAGCAAAAGGGTAGTAGAAATATTAGAGATTTTCCAATTTTGCGACCCTTATTTAAACAATAGCGACCTTATGATTTCGCCTATTTTGCTGCCTTGCCAAATGATATGGGATAGATATGGAACAAAAGACCCTAATATTCTTTCACAATTAGCAACAGAATTGCAAGAATATTTTAAGCGATTGTAGGAGTTTTTTCGTAATTTTGCAAGCATTATAAACGGATTATGGCTCAAGAACAAATACAAATTCAAGAACAGAAACAGCAACAAGTGCAACGCCTTTCACAGCAACAAATGTTGCAAGTGAAACTACTTGAAATGCCATTAACCGAATTGGAAGAAAGCGTAAACGCTGAATTGGACGACAACCCTGCTTTGGAAAAAGGGCAAGACGAGGGGGAATATAACGAAAGAAATGAGAGTTCAGAGCAAGAAGAATACGATTTCGATTCGCAAAGGGAAAACGAAGAGCGACAAGATGCGTTAGATTCAGCTTTGGAACATATGGTTTCTGACGATGATTTGCCTACATACAGCGGACAAATGCAGCGTGATAATGCTGAATATGAAGAGATTGTATATGGTGATTCCACTTCATTTATTGACAAACTAAACGAACAAATTTCAGAAAGAATACTTACTGAACGTGAAAAAACTGTATTAAAATATCTTATTGGTAGTCTGGACGATGACGGATTACTAAGAAAGGAATTAGACGTAATAGCCGATGAACTTGCAATCTACCAAGGAATTGACTTGAACGAACACGAAATTGAACATATATTGAAACTCTTGCAAGACTTCGACCCGCCTGGAATAGGAGCGCGTTCGCTACAAGAATGCTTGATTTTGCAGATAGAAAGAAAGGTGAAAGAAGGGGAATGGGATAGAAATAGCAATCTATACAAAATCTTATTTACTATCTTCAACAACTATTTTGAAGCCTTTACGAAAAAGCATTGGGACAAAATTAAAAATGCACTCGAACTGTCTGATTTGCAAGTAAAAGCATTACAAAACGAAATAAGAAAACTAAATCCGAAGCCAGGAGCATCAATGGGGGAAACATTGGGCAGAAATGTACAACAAATTACGCCTGATTTCATCATTGATACAGACGAAAACGGAAATGTAAGTTTCACTTTAAATCAAGGAGAACTGCCCGAATTGCGTGTTTCGCAAAGCTTTAACGATATGCTCGAAGCATTTAAAGAAAACAAAGAGGGCATGAATAGGCAACAAAAGGAAGCATTGCTCTACGCAAAAGGAAAGATTGATAAGGCACAAGGATTTATTGAAGCTATCAAACAACGAAGAAATACGCTCTACGTTACGATGAAAGCAATCATCGAAATACAACGAAAATTCTTCCAAGAAGGTAACGAAGCCGATATGAAACCCATGATTTTAAAGGATATTGCCGAAAAAACTGGGCTCGATATATCGACTATTTCACGCGTAAGCAATATAAAATATGCGCAAACAAGGTGGGGAACATTCCCTTTACGCCACTTCTTTACCGACAGTTACACCACTGATGAGGGCGAAGAAATGTCTACAAGAAAGATAAAAATAGTGCTGAAAGAGGTGATAGAGCAGGAGGATAAAAGTAAACCATTGAGCGATGACACGCTCGCAAAGGTAATGAAAGAAAAGGGATTTCCTATTGCTCGCCGCACAGTAGCCAAATATCGAGAACAATTAAACTTCCCTGTTGCACGATTAAGGAAAGAATAATAAACTATATTAAGGAGTAAAATAAATTAAAATTCAATGAGTGAGAAAAATATAATCCTTACTGCACGAATAGCAAGCATGCTACTTACACCGTTTTATTTACCGGTTGTAGGCATCTTAGCTATCTTCATTTTCTCCTATTTGAGCATGTTTCCCTTTCAAGTAAAGTTAGCTTTGGTGCTGATGACCTACTTGTTTACGGTGTTAATTCCTACACTTCTCATTCATCTTTACCGCCAATATCATGGCTGGACTCCCATACAATTAGGGCAGAAAGAGCGTAGAATAGTACCTTATATCATCTCCATTTTGTGCTATTTCTTATGCTTTTACATCATGAATTTACTGCATTTACCCCATCTTATAACCTCCATTCTCATCGTAGCCTTGGTTATTCAAATATTATGTGCCGTTATCAATGTTTATTGGAAAATATCTACCCATACGGCAGCGATTGGTGGAGTGTTAGGAGGGTTGATTGCATTTTCGTTTATGCTCAATTTTAATCCTATTTGGTGGCTCTGTTTGGTCATCATAGCATCTGGAATTGTAGGTTCAAGTCGTATTATTTTGCGACAACACAGCCTCATACAAGTAACAATGGGATTCTTTCTCGGCACGATAAGTGCATTCATTACCATTCTTTTGGTATAAAACAAAACGACAGAGACACTAATCAATATAAAATAACATCATAAAATTAGAAAAAATGAAACCAATAGTAAGTATAATTATGGGTTCAACAAGCGACCTTCCTGTAATGGAAAAGGCTTGTAAGTGGTTGGAACAATACGAAATTCCATTTGAAATAAATGCACTTTCAGCCCATCGCACACCTCAAGCAGTAGAAAATTTTGCAAAAGAGGCTAAAAGTCGTGGCATCAAAGTTATTATTGCAGGGGCTGGAATGGCCGCTGCTTTGCCTGGGGTGATTGCTGCTTCAACAACATTACCTGTTATTGGAGTGCCTATTAAAGGCATGTTAGACGGTTTAGATGCCATGCTTTCAATCATTCAAATGCCTCCTGGCATTCCAGTAGCAACGGTTGGAGTCAATGGAGCGCAGAATGCTGCTATCTTGGCTGCCCAAATGATAGCTTTAGGCGATGAAGAAATTGAAAAGAAAGTGGAACATTGGAAGTCTACTTTAGGACAAAAAATAGAAAAAGCCAATAAGGAATTGTCTGAAATAAACGACTATAAATTTAAATGTTAGATAGGTTTTAAACATTAATTAAATAGGTTTAAAATATTAATTAGGTAGGTTTAAAACATTAAAATGATAGATTTATTTAATTACGAGCGTAGGAAAAGTTCGGTAACTCATGTTGGTTCATTGGATATGGGAGGCGACAATCCTGTCAGAATCCAATCTATGACAACTACAAATACCAACGATACTGAAGCAAGTGTAGCACAAGCAAAGCGTATTATAGCTGCTGGTGGCGAACTTGTAAGACTTACTACGCAAGGAAAGCGTGAGGCTGAAAATCTCAAATATATCAATGCGCAGCTGCGAGAAGAGGGGATTATGACACCACTCTGTGCAGATGTGCATTTCAATGCCAATGTTGCCGACGTTGCAGCCCTTTATGCTGAAAAAGTTCGCATTAATCCTGGCAATTATGTAGACCCTGGTCGCACCTTCAAAGTATTGGAATATACTGACGAAGAGTATGCTAAGGAATTGCAAAAGATAGAAGAACGTCTTACCCCTTTTATTGAAATTTGCAAAGAAAACCACACGGCTGTGCGCATAGGAGTAAACCATGGCAGTTTGTCCGACCGTATTATGTCGCGCTATGGCGATACTCCTGAAGGCATTGTCGAGAGCTGTATGGAGTTTTTACGCATCTTTAAGAAACAAAATTTCAACGATATTGTTATTTCTATCAAAGCCTCTAACACGGTGGTCATGGTACGTTCAGTGCGCCTTTTGGTAGCTGAAATGGAAAAAGAGGGTATGAATTATCCGCTCCACCTTGGTGTTACAGAAGCTGGAGAGGGTGAAGACGGACGAATAAAGAGTGCGGTTGGCATTGGAGCTTTACTGAACGACGGTATCGGCGATACTATTCGTGTTTCGTTAAGCGAAGACCCTGAAGACGAAATACCTGTGGCTCGCTATTTAACACGCTATATTCGACAAAAGAAAGGGCATTTAATTGTACCAGCAGAGCCATTCAATGGTTTCGATTATTTGCGCCCTGAACGCCGAGAAACAGTTGCTGTAGAGAATATCGGAGGCGATAATGTGCCAGTAGTCATAGCATCGCAAAACAAAGAAGACAGCAGTTCGACAGTTGTTTCGGCATTGCCTAAACCAGATTACATCTATGTTAATGACAAATTGCCAGAACAATTAAAGGACGGACAACGTTATATTATCGATTATAATGCTTACATTGAGTTGGCTTCAAAGGGCGAATTGCCTTCCGAAAACATCTATCCTATCTTCCCAACGCCTGCCATTCCATTGATAGGAACGGTCAATTCAAAGATTAAATTCTTAGTTGTAAGATACGGAACTCCGTCAGAAGAATTGTTGGCTTGCCTTAAATTCCACCCCGAAGTAGTCGTTATTTGTGTAAGTTCTCATCAAAACAAACTTGCCGAACAACGTGCTTTGGCGCATCAGATGATGATTGCTGGTGTGAAAAATCCACTGATTTTTGCACAAATGTACCAATTCTCAACCGATGATAAGGTAAAGGAAAACGAACCAACTGCCAAAGAACAGTTCCAACTTTCGGCTGCTGCTGACATGGGTGCATTGATGATGGACGGACTAACCGATGGTTTGTGGCTTATGAACGATGGTAATCTTTCGCAAGACGACATCGAACAAACTGCATTTGGTATTCTTCAAGCAGGTCGTTTGCGTATGGTAAAAACCGAATACATATCTTGCCCAGGTTGCGGCAGAACCCTTTACGACCTCCGCACCACCATTGCACGCATAAAAGAGGCTACAAAAGGTATGAATGGGTTAAAGATTGGCATCATGGGTTGCATTGTAAATGGTCCTGGAGAAATGGCTGATGCCGATTATGGCTATGTAGGTGCAGGCTTAAAAAAGGTTAGTTTGTATCGCAAAAAGGTTTGTGTTGAAAAAAATATACCTGAAGAAGATGCAGTAGAACACTTACTCGCACTGATTAAAAATGACCAAAAATAAGGTTGAAACTATCTAAAAAAATCCCTGTTAAGCAAGATTTTAACAGGGATTTTTTATGCTTCTATAAAATGAATTACTTCACTTGCGATGTAATTTTTTGTCTTATTCCTTTCATTGTAGTAAGAAATGCCTTAGCAGACCCAAACTTCAAGCGCATATCCAATCTGATTGGAATATGATTATTGTCGTCTGTAACAAAGAAACTGGCTATATTGCGCCATTTATTGTCGTCATATTCATAATAAGAGAGTTCCAAACAACGATATTTCTTATTGTTATCAGCCTTTATTGTTGTCTTTCCATCGTAAATAATGCGTGCAGAATGGGTGCTACTTCCGTCTACTAATGGGAAATTAACAACATATCCTTTCTTCCAACTGGTAGGGTTAAAGCTCCTTGCACGCAAGAAAATACTCATCATATCGTAGACACAATTCTTTGGATTTGTAGTGAGCCAATGATGTTTTCCCTCGTTATTTATGTAATGTTGCTTGATGTTTACACGCCCATTCGGATAAGAATAAAACACTTCGTCCACTGTATAACGCTTGCCTTCCTTGGCTCCCTTGCGATAATAGAGTGGGGCTAAATCTTTCGTATTGTAACAAAGCAACGTATCACGCATTACAAAATACTTGTCTAACTTTCCGTTTCCTCGTGTCATAAGCGATGCTCTATAAGCTGGAATGCCTTTATAAGTGGACGAAACCGTATACCATGAGGCTGTACCTACCTTGACCCACACAAATTGCCAATTGAAATAAAGGTTATAAGTCAGAAATTCGCCACTATTAAATGCTGTATTTCTGAATGAACATTGCGCTGATGAAGCAACTGAAAGTAACAACATAAGCGAAACAACTATATATTTTCTAAAATCCATTTTATCCACAATTTTCTTTACTCTCTTCATAATAATATTATTTTTCTTTTTAAATAAGAAAAGAAATATGATGATGATAGGCTGTGGATAGCGTTCATAACTTTTTAAACAAATCCTTGTCTATTTCGTTATCAACGTTTTGTTACGAGTTATCCACAAGCATTTTTCTTTCTTTCTTATTGATTATCAGTTATATTTTTGAGTTATCAACATATCAACAATCTACTGCAAATATAATAAGTTTATATCTTTTAAACGATAAAAGGTGTGCAAAACTTTCATAAAACGACTTTAATAACTTTTGGGTTATCCACCAAACCTATTGAATAACCTTTGTAGTGTGGATAAATTCGTGTTTTTAAAAAGTTATTAAGTGGGTTTTCCACAGACTTATCCACACTTTTTTCATAAAAATCGAGTAGGGTAGAGTAGGGTGGTTTCGCTTCTTTGCATGATTCATATAGGTTGTTTAAAATTCAAAAGAGCCTATATTGATTTTTAAAGCGAGCGTTATCCTTCCGAAAAATAATAAAAAATAAAAGCCAAAAGCAACTTTTCATTGCTTTTGGCTTTTATTTTATGCTATAAAAACACTGCTATTCAGTAGTGTTTTGCTCTATTTCTACCAAAATAGCATTGTTTTCTAAATCTTCATCTGTTGTATTTTTGGTTTCCATTTTAGCCTTTTCTTCCGCCTCTTTTTGAAGTCTAAGTTTCTTTGCAGCAAAGATTTTATCGGCAAACTTTGCATCTTTTCTGATTCGTTGCATTGTTTCTTTGGCTGCTTCCTGCTGACTTTCTTTTTTAGAGTATCCTTTTCCCTCTCCGCAAGCTATATTTTCTAAGATTACTTGGAAAGAAAAAGTAGGATTTCCATCGCTGTCTTTTCCAAAATTAAGCGGTTTAAACTCAATCTCAACCTTATGTTTTTGTGTCCATTCCAACAATTTTGACTTGAAATTCACCTCCTTATAAGCCACCTTATCAATATTGATGAGTTCGCCAAGGATTTGCTTTTGCATGAATTTTTTACAAGCATTATAGCCGTGGTCAAGGTATAACGCACCCACTAAAGCCTCGAAAGCATTGCCGCCCAAATAACTATTGTGTGATGCTGAACGCCCATTGGAAAGAATAAGACGTGTAATTCCCATGTCTTTTGCCAATCGATTGAGCGTATCACGTTGGACTATTTTGGAACGAGTATTGGTCAAAAATCCTTCACGTTTGCCAGAAAAATGTTGGAAAACAATGTCGCCTACAATTGCATCTAAGATTGCATCGCCAAGAAATTCTAAACGTTCGTTGTTGATAGGACGCCCTTTCTCGTTTCTTCGGGCTACACTCTTATGCAAAAGTGCCGTCTTATAATATTCAAGATTGTGAGGAAGGATACCAATTATATGGTATATAGACAAATAAAGCTCCTTTTCCTTGCGGAAAGGGAGCCTTATTTGGTCAATGAATTTATTCAGCATACTTCTTGAAAATCACGCAAGCATTATGACCTCCGAAGCCAAATGTGTTGCTAAGAGCAGCACGAACTTCGCGTTTTTGAGCCTTATTGAACGTAAAATTCAAATTGTAATCTAATTCAGCATCTTTATCCTCGTCATCGTGATTGATGGTTGGAGGAATAATATCATTCTGAATAGCAAGTACACAAGCCATGGCTTCAACCGCACCAGCGGCACCAAGCAAGTGTCCCGTCATACTTTTTGTAGACGAAATATTGAGTTTGTAAGCTGCATCGCCAAAGAGTTGTACAATGGCTTTAGCCTCTGAAACATCACCAACAGGAGTTGAAGTGCCATGAACATTGATGTAATCAATATCTTCAGGAGTCATTCCAGCATCGTCTAAAGCTGCTTTCATCACTAAATTAGCACCTAATCCTTCTGGGTGAGAAGCTGTGATATGATGAGCATCAGCCGATTCACCTTCTCCAACCAACTCTGCGTAGATTTTAGCACCACGCGCTTTAGCGTGTTCCAACTCTTCGAGAATCAAACAACCAGCACCTTCGCCCATAACAAAGCCATCGCGACTTGCTGAGAATGGACGTGAAGCAGTTTCAGGCGAATCGTTACGAGTTGAAAGCGCATGCATAGCATTGAAACCACCTACACCACCTTCGGTAATAGCAGCTTCAGCACCACCACTAACAATCATATCAGCTTTGCCCAAACGTATCAAATTGAACGCAGTACCAATAGCATTGGTTGATGAAGCACAAGCCGAAGTAGTTGTAAAGTTAGGACCATGGAAACCAAAACGAATACTGATATGACCAGAAGCAATGTCAGCAATCATTTTAGGAATAAAGAATGGGTTGAATTTTGGTCCGTTTTCAATGTGAGTAGCATAGTAACCAATTTCTTCTTCAAAGGTTTTGATACCACCAATACCTACTCCGTAAACTACTCCGATACGGTTTTTATCAGCTTTTTCTAAATCAATTCCGCAATCTTCAACACCTTGAACAGCGCTAATGATAGCCAATTGAGTGTAACGGTCGAGCTTACGAGCCTCTTTACGGTCAATATAATCGTTTATATTTAAGTCTTTAACCTCGCAAGCAAACTTTGTTTTAAAGTTGGTTGTATCGAATTTTGTAATGAGACCAGCACCACTTTTACCTTCAAGCATGGCTTTCCATGTCTCTTCTGGGTTGTTTCCCAATGGTGTAACGGCACCAAGGCCTGTTACAACAACTCTTTTTAATTCCATTAATTTCTAATTTAAATTATTGTCATCGGTATTCCGATACGCTTTAAGGTTTCTTTCAGAATGAAATTAAGGAGTTAAGCAAGGGTTCTACTATCATTATTGAATGAACAATGTAAGTAAAACGTTGGCTTAACTCCTTAACTTCTTATTCTAATATTAAGTATTCTGAATGTTGAAACCTAAGTAAGAATAAGTAATTGCTTTAAGAATAATTGCGATAGGAGTAATACTCCTTCCGCAATTATATGTCTTCTTACTTAGCGTTCTCTTCGATATAAGCAATAGCGTCGCCTACAGTAGCGATTTTTTCTGCCTTATCGTCTGGAATAGAAATACCAAATTCTTTTTCAAATTCCATGATAAGTTCTACAGTATCCAATGAATCGGCACCAAGGTCGTTTGTGAAACTTGCTTCTGCTTTTACTTCTGCCTCGTCAACACCGAGCTTATCTACGATAATTGCTTTTACCTTTGATTCAATTTCTGACATAATTATAAGTTTTTAATGTTTTAATAATAACTTTCAATTTCTAAAATCGGCTGCAAAGGAAAGATTTTTTTTCCATGTACGCAAATATTTTAGTCAAAAATATGCTCTTTATTGCACAAACTATATGCGATTGTGCAAGAAAAATGCTACTTTTTCTATTATATTGCGATAAATCAAGTCATTATGATACATTGTTAGAAGATTACTTTTACGGAGAAAACATAAAATAATCATCGTTACACGAAAAGAAAGTGCGTAAGAGAATTGCAAAAATATTTATATTTCTTATTCAAATAGCACCGACTTTTTGACCAATCTTGTATTTATATGAAAATCAATGCATTAGGAATAGTATTTTCAAACCTATTGTTTCGCACTCGAAAACAATAGGTTTTGAAGCTCAAAAGAGCCTGTTTTGAACGCCAAAACAATAGGTTTTAAAAATCGACTAAATAGGGACTGTTCTAAATTCCATAAAGTAAAGGAATAAATTAAGTTTTTATTGCATATTAAAACAAAGCTAATTTTTAGAACCCACCTATAAAGAATTATTTTTTAATTTCAATTTTTTCAGTACGCATTCAAAGAAATTCACTTATAATAGTCAAGTATAAGTCTTATTAAAAAGATGAATAAGAGGTAACGATTAGATTTTTAAGTAAAAAAATTAATAGTTATATGTCACAAAAATCAATTTCATTCGTTAAACTATTGAACAACGATGGAAATAGAACAATTCAACCGAATAGTTACGAACCTGCAAGCACCGCTGCTCAGACAGGCAAGAACATTAGAAGGAGGAGACGCCGATGCCAATGATTTTGTGCAAGAAACGTTCCTTCGACTATGGACTATGCGTGAACGATTGGATAAACATCAGAACATAGAGGCTTTGGCTATGGCTACTTTAAAGCATATTGCAATAGACCATTGGAGGCATCGCCGCTATTATGAATGCAATAAAGGGGAGCAAACGCAAGACCTTATCATTGAGAAAGACTATTTAGCAGCAAAAGATGAAATGGCTTTCATTGGAATGATAGTGGAGCATCTTCCTCCATTGCAGCAACAAATCTTCCGCTTAAAGGATATAGATGGATACGAAAATGAGGAAATAACGAAAATTTGTGGCTGCACTGTGGAAGCAGTAAGACAGAATTTATCTCGCGCTCGCCGCCGCATTCAGAAAGAATATGTAAGATTAACGATAGAAAGGAATAAGTTATGCAAATGAAAGATATAAGACAATTGGTTGAAAAATATTTCGATGGCACTACAACTGTGGCAGAAGAGCAGCAATTGCGTGACTTCTTTACTCAAGATGCGTTAATATTGCCCGAAGATTTAAAGCCTTTAAAAGCTTTGTTCGTTTGGGAAAAGCAGCAAAAAATAGTGTCAGAATTATCATCAAACTCGGTAATTGAGAAACCTTCTAAGCAACAACGAAGTAAACTTTCTCAAAAAATTATTATGCTAATTTCTATAGCAGCGATATTTATGGTCGTTGTATTGATGATACGGCAAGTGAAATTAGGACAGTATAATGATTATGGTGTGATAAATGGTGAACGTACCACAAACAAAGAAATATTACATCGTGAAGCCGAAGCAGCATTAAACATTGTTTCAGACGATGGAGATAAAGATTTTGATGCACTTTTATTAATAGGAGAAAATAGTAATGAAAAGTAAAATGAAAAGTATTTTTCTTATTATAGCCTTTCTTTTGTGTCAATTACCAATAAAAGCACAAAAGGATTTGCAGGTGGGAGCAGCCTTTGAACGATTTGGACGAGAGAAAGGTTGTAAGATGGTTGTGCTGAATAACACCACTTTGCGAGGCTATAAATTACAGGTTTATAAATCATTAACCTATAAACGCATAGGCAATAGAATAAAACCTTATTTGCAAGCCGATAGAAAAAAAGCAAAGAAAATTAGAGAAATAATCGAAAATGGAAGTATAACAAGTGGGTATTACATGCTCCCTCCTTTATCTTCGAGTATCAATCGGTATATTCTTTTTTCGAATAGAGATGATGGAGGTGGGGCTTTGATATACATAGAAGGTGCGCTTGGACCTGACGATATACTCAAACTTTGCTATATAAAGCGTTAAAAAATAAAATGTATAAACTGAAAATTATGAAAAATCTATTATTAGCTCTATCATTTATGGCAGTTGTTCCAGGAATAGCTGCTGAAAAGAACGATACAACCTTTCAGTATCGTGATAAACAAATCGTAGTAAAAATCGATAGTGTGGAAACCAAAATAGTTTTGTTAGACAAAAATGGAAACGAATACACAAAAACAAAAGAAGAAAGTTATGTAGACGGACAAGAAGTAGAGCGTATCTTTGTATCATCGCCTTTTGTACCAATAAAAAAGAAGAGCGGACACACATTCTATGGGCATTTTGCAGATTTCTTTATAGGACAAAATTTGTTGAATGGAGGCAGCGAAATGCATAGTAGAGACGCTAAATCGTTAGAATGGGGCGTAACAGTATTTGATATTGGTTTAGGATTAACAAAGTCTGATGCCTTTGGCTTAATGTCAGCACTACAAGTGGGTTTTGTTCATAATCATTTTAATACAGATTATGTCCTTAATAATATTGGTGATAAAACTATAATGGTGAAGAATGATACTACGGGAGTGAAAACAAGCTTCTTGAAATATACATATTGGAAGATACCTTTGATATTAGAATGGAAAAAAAAATTTGCTAAACGTGATGCTTTTATTGGAATAGGTGTATCTATGGAATGGCGTACAAATATAAAAAGTAAATACAGAATAGGCGATAAACGTTATACGGTAAGCAGGGAATTGAATGTAAATCCTATTGGTATAGACCTTGAAGGCTACATTGGCTTTGCTGGATTCAATATATTTGCTCACTATGGACTAACCAAAATGTTTAAAGATGGTCCCACTTGCCACCCTATTGGGTTAGGAGTTGGATTTACATTTTAGTGTTTCTTAATTCCTCATCTATAATAAATACGTGGGCAACAATGAGTTGTCCACGATTTTATTATATCTATTTTCTCCAACCAAAAAGAACAAAAAAGGACTAAACTTTTGTTTTTAGAGTAGCTAACTTTTCATAGAAAGTTTTTATTCAAACTTATATATTCTTCATTTCCCTTGCCTTTCGTTTGTGTATCTGATTTATTTCGAGTATATTTGCACAAAAATTAAAATCATAAGAATATGTCATTTACAGAACATTGTAATGAGATTTTTGGTCAAGCTATCCGTGATTACCACATTAAGGATAATGTTGATACACCTATTAGTAATCCATACGAACGAGAATCTATTGAAAATCGTTTGTATTTGAAATGCTGGATTGACACCGTTCAGTGGCATTTTGAAGACTTAATCCGCGACCCTCACATCAAACCAGAGGACGGAATGCAACTAAAACGCCGCATCGACCGCTCTAATCAAGACAGAACTGACTTGGTGGAACAGATTGATTCTTATTTCCGTCAGCTCTATTCTGATGTGAAAATATTAGACGATGCGACGATAAACACCGAAAGTCCAGCATGGGCAGTAGACCGTTTATCGATTCTTGCACTTAAGATTTACCACATGAAAGAGCAGGCTGAGCGCACTGATGCAACGGCTGACCACATTGAAAAGTGCAAGAATAAATTGGCAATTCTCCTTGAACAACAAGTTGATTTAGGCTCGGCTATCGACCAATTGCTTGAGGATATTAAGACAGGACGCAAGTATATGAAGGTATATAGGCAAATGAAAATGTACAACGACCCTGCCACTAATCCTGTACTTTACAAGAAATAGATTGAGGACAGACCACATTATTATAATCCGATTCTCTGCTATTGGCGATGTCGCTATGGCAGTTCCCGTTATTTACTCATTGGCTACGCAATATCCAAAGGTGCGTATCAGTGTCTTATCGCGTCCGTTTGCTCGTCCATTCTTTGCTTATATGCCCAAGAATGTAGACTTTATGGAAGCCGATTTGAAGGGAGAATACGTTGGAATAAAGGGTCTAAACAAATTATACGGCAGACTGTTGGCGAAACAACCAACAGCCATTGCTGATTTCCACAATGTGTTACGCACAAAATTTATACGCAATCGATTCAAATTGCACGGCTATAAAGTCGCTACAATCGACAAACATAAGGCAGAAAAGCGTAAACTTTGTAGGAAATCAAATAAGGTAATGGAACAGCAACCCACCTCGTTCCAAAATTATGCCGATGTACTTGCTCGGTTGGGTTATCCTATTAAGATTGATTTTACAACTCTTTTTCAGAACGGAGAAAACATTCTTTCGTCTTTAACAAGTATTGGCGAGAAACCAAACAACGAACAATGGTTTGGCATTGCGCCCTTTGCTGCGCACGAAGGCAAGATGTATCCGAAAGAAAAAATGGAGAAAGTAATCCAACTTTTGCAAGATTCTAAATGCCCATTGCGCCTCTTTCTTTTCGGTGGAGGGAAAGAAGAAAAGGAAATTTTAAGCCAGTGGGCAGCGAAATATCCTATTTGTACTTGCGCATTTGAAAAGCTTAACGGACTCAATGAAGAACTTATTTTGATGAGCCACCTTGACCTTATGCTTTCAATGGATAGTGCTAACATGCACTTAGCTTCACTTGTTGGAACTCGTGTGGTTAGCATTTGGGGCGCAACTCACCCATTTTGCGGTTTCCTCGGGTGGAAACAAAGCGAAAAAGACGTTATTCAAAACGAAAATCTTACTTGTCGCCCTTGTTCTGTGTATGGTAATCAACCTTGTTACAGACAAGATTTTGCTTGTATGAATAGCATTGAGCCACAAACCATCGTTCATCATTTGCTTGAACAGACTATCCCTACTAATCCTCTCAATACTTCTGAAACCAATGAAAATAAGTCTTGAAGAATTATCAGTTGGTTATAAAGGTTTTGCACCTGTGGTTTCCGATATTAATGTTGAAATTCATAGTGGTAAACTCACTTGTTTGATAGGTTCAAATGGTATTGGAAAGTCTACTTTACTGAAAACTTTGACGGGTTTTTTGCCTAAAATTAGCGGTCGTTTACTCTTAGATGGTCGTGATATTGACTCGCTTACTCAACGCGAACGAGCAAAATATATCAGCATTGTCTTGACTTATAAGACCGATGTTCAAAACCTTAATGTTGCCGAAATGGTGGGAATGGGTCGCATGCCCTACACTGGTTTCTGGGGAAAGCTAAACGCTGACGACCAAAAGGTGGTTAATGAAGCCATCAACTTGGTAGGAGTAGAGCATTTACGCCACCGTATGGTGCAAACTTTGTCGGACGGAGAACGCCAAAAGGTGATGATTGCCAAAGCCCTTGCCCAGCAAACTCCCGTTATTTTATTAGATGAACCCACTTCTTTCCTTGATTTTCCTTCGAAAGTAGAGATGCTCCAGCTGCTCCATCGTTTGGCAAAAGAAACCGATAAGGTAGTCTTTCTTTCTACCCACGACCTTGAATTAGCCCTCCGCATTGCCGACACACTCGTGGAATTGAACAAAAATGGGCTGCATATCGTTGAGGCTCCCGATGTTCAAAAAAGCATTAACACCTTGTTAGGCGAATGATTTTTACAGTTGTAAAAAAAAGAAGGTAACCCAAAACAGGCTATTTTGTAGCGCAAAACCTATTGTTTTGCATTCTAAAATAGGCACTTTTAATTTTTAAACAATAGGTGGAAAAACTGAAACCTGCCCTCCCACGAAACATGAACCGCTATTTTACTCTGAACAAAATTACTACACAAAAGTGTAAAAAATGAACAAAAAGAAGAAAATAAATTCGTTTTTTTTTATAAGAAAAAGTTCTTTTCTTACCTTTGTTGGCACTAATATATTAAGCATAAACAATTATGAAGAAATTTTACATGGTGCTAACCATGCTTTTGTTATTTGCAAACATGGCAAAAGCGCAGCAAACCATTCGAGGTTGGATAGTAGACGAACAGCGTTCACCTATTGAGTATGCCAATATTATTGCGCTTTCGGTGCGCGACTCTTCGCTCGTTACGGGTGCTATCACCGATAACACGGGCGCATTCCAACTCTCTGTACCCAACGATGCAAAGGTATTTTTGCGTATTTCGGGCGTAGGCTATACTCAAAGCAATGTTTCTTTGCCCCTCGCTACCGACACTTTGCAGTTGAAAGCAGAAGCAAAGACGATGGAAGGTATCACCATTACAGCACAACGCCCCAAAATGGCTATTCGCAACGATGCCCTTGTTACTACTATCATTGGTTCTTCATTAGCTAAAGCAGGTTCGGGAAACGATGTCTTAAAACGCATTCCGCTGCTTTCGGGCAAAGATGGCAACTATTCTGTGGTGGGTAAAGGTTCGGCTGTTATCTACATTAACAACAGAAGAGTCAACGATGCCACGGAATTGGAGCGTTTGAACTCATCGGATATTAAAGATGTAGAAGTAGTTACCAATCCTGGTGCGCGCTATGATGCTTCGGTGCGTGCCGTTATTCGTATTCACACTGTGAAACGGGCGGGCGATGGCTTTGGTTTCGATGCTCGTTCGTCGGTTTACTATTGGGAAAACTGGGACACAGAGAACCAACTGAACGCATACTATCGCCACAAAGGATTGGAAATAACGGCTGGAACGGGTTACTATATTGACAATGGTATCAATAATCAAACAACCATAAATGAGGTGCAAATTGCCAATTTGTGGGAAAACAGATGGAATAGTGAGAGCAAATCCCGCAGTACGAACAATAATTATACACTTTCAGCAGCCTACGAAATAAACCAAAACCATGCTGTGGGAGCAAGATTTTTCACAAATTTGGTGGTTGGCAAAAACGACAATCATGGTGTTTTCTCAACTGATATTTTGAAAAACAATATACTTTACGACCACATTGAATCGCAAATACAAGGCAAAGCAAGTGCCATTCCTAACAAAAGTTTGTCGGCTTACTATGTCGGAAAAGTTGGAAAATTGGGCATTGACTTCAATACCGACTATTATTATGGAAGAGAAACCGACAAAAAAATAACCACCGAGCAAAGCAAAAACTATGAAAACCGCACGGTTACAACAGTAGGACAGCACGCCAACCAGCTATTTGCTACCAAGTTGGTGCTTTCACACCCACTGCTTGGCGGAAATCTTTCGGTAGGAAATGAGAACACTTACACCAACCACGAGCAAACTTTCAACAACGAAGAAGGCTTTGTAGCCAATGCAACATCAAGCATTAAGGAGCGTAACAATGCGGTATTTATGGAGTATAGTCGCATGACATCTATCGGACAACTCATGGCAGGACTTCGCTACGAACACGTTAATTCCGATTACTACGACCAAGGCGTTTATAGCCCAGACCATAGCCGCACTTACAACCAATGGTTTCCATCGTTCAGCTTTGCTACACAAATTAAAAAAGTGAATTTACAACTCGCTTATTCGGCAAAAACACGTCGCCCATCATACAATCAGTTGGGCAACAATGTTTCGTATGTGAACCGTTTTACACGCCAGAGCGGCAACCCAACATTGAAACCAACCACATTGCACGACCTTTCGTTGGTTACAAATTGGAAAATCCTTACCCTTGTTGCCAATTACACTGAGACGCACAACCAAATTATGTATTGGAACGAGCAAGACCCTAACGATGAGAATATTACAACATTACGTTATCGCAATTTAGATAAATTACCAAAAATTTCTTTAAGCCTTACTGCATCGCCAACCATAGGCATTTGGTCGCCACAACTCACATTGTTCTACCAAAAGCAGTGGTTTGACATTGAGCGTTTGGGCAGAAAATTCGATTTAAGCAAACCTATTTGGGGCATACAAATGAACAATTCGTTTGAATTTAAGCACAATTGGACAATAGAATCCTTCATGCAATTCAATTCGAAGGGTATAACAGAAAATACAGAACTTATCAGCAATTGCTTTAATTTCAATTGTTCGGTGCGCAAAACCTTCTTGAACGATAGACTTTCCGTTACTGTTGGTGTAGACGATTTGTTCAATCGAGGATCGCAACAAGTTATTCTCTACACAAATACACTGAAAACAACGGTTCATCAAGAGTTCGATTCACGACAAGCATACGTTACTTTGCGCTACAAATTCAACACAGCACGCAGTAAATACAAAGGAACGGGCGCAGGAAAGAACGAGCGCAGCCGCTTCTAAAAGAACTTGAAAAGAATAGTAAAAAGTCCATGTTTCGCCTTGTTTGAAGGCAAAATATGGATTTTTTGCGTTAAAGTTACTAACATTATTTAACTTGTTAAAATGCCACCATGTATTAATAAGGTGTAAAAAATCAGCTTATTTTTGGTTTTATAGGGCTAAATTGCTATCTTTGCATTTCAAAATAGACATCTAACAAATAAAATATTAACATCTACTATGGATTTATTAAAGCAAATTGTTGCTCGTGCTAAAGCCAACAAGCAACGCATTGTGCTTCCTGAAGCTGAGGAAGAGAGAACTCTGAAAGCCGCTGACAAAGTATTAGCCGACGACATTGCAGAATTAATTCTTATTGGTAACCCTGACAACATCAAGAAATTGGCAGCTGATTGGGGCTTAAAAAACATTGATAAGGCTACTATCGTAGACCCAGAAAACAACCCACGCAGTGAAGAATATGCTGCAAAACTTACTGAACTCCGCCAAAAGAAGGGTATGACCATCGAAAAGGCACGCGAGTTGGTAAAGAACAATCTCTATTTGGGTTGTATGATTATAAAAATGGAAGGTGCTGACGGACAAATTTCAGGTGCACTTTCAACTACAGGCGACACACTTCGCCCAGCATTACAAATTATTAAATGCGCATCAGGTATTAGCGTTGTAAGTGGCGCAATGCTTGTTTTGACCCACGAAGCACAATATGGCGAAAACGGCGTGGTAGTAATGGGCGACGTTGCCGTTACTCCAAATCCAACCGCCGAGCAATTGGCTCAAATTGCATACACCACCGCAGCAACTGCAAAGAGTGTAGCTGGCTTTAAAGCTCCACATGTTGCAATGCTCAGTTTCTCTACAAAGGGGTCAGCAAAAGACGCTATTGACAAGGAAACAGGCAAGAGTGTTTACATCATTGATAAGGTGATTGAAGCAACAAAGATTGCAAAAGAACGCTACCCAGAACTTGAAGTAGACGGCGAAATGCAGGCTGACGCAGCACTTGACCCAACTGTTGCAAAAAAGAAAGCACCAGGTTCAGACATCGCTGGCAAGGCAAACGTATTGGTTGTGCCTAACCTCGAAGTTGGAAACATTGGCTACAAGTTAGTTCAACGCCTCGGTGGTGCAACAGCAATTGGTCCTATTCTCCAAGGTATTGCACGTCCTGTAAACGACCTTTCTCGTGGTTGCTCAGTAGACGACATCTATTATATGGTGGCTATTACCGCTTGTCAAGCACAAGACGCTAAGGCTTAAAACATTGTAGGGGCGTAATTTGGTTGTAAACATAGTGGTTTTAAATTGCGTTCCTATGCTTAAAAAATAAACAGAAAACAAAAATTACATCATGAAGATATTAGTTTTAAACTGCGGAAGTAGCTCTATCAAGTACAAATTGTACGATATGGCTGACGAAAGTGTGCTTGCACAAGGTGGTGCAGAGCGTATTGGCTTGGACGAAGCATTCGTAAAAGTAACAATGAAAGATGGTAGTAAAGAGAAAGTTATGCACGATATGCCTGACCATAAAGAAGGTGTTAAGTTCGTGTTCGACCTCTTGCTCGACCCAAAATATGGCGCATTAAAGAGCCTTGACGAAATTGATGCAGTGGGACACCGCATTGTGCAAGGTGGCGACTTGTTTGAAAAAAGTTGCATTGTAACCGAAGAAGTGGAAAAAGGTATTGAAAGTTTGATAGACCTTGCACCAGTTCACAACCTCGGACACTTACGCGGTTTGAAAGCGGTTGATGCTTTAATGCCTCACACTCCACAAGTAACCGTATTCGACAATGCTTTCCATAGCACAATGCCTCCTCACGCTTTCCTCTATGCTGTGCCTTACGAAATGTATGAGAAGTACCACGTTCGTCGTTACGGATTCCACGGAACAAGCCACCGCTATGTTTCTAAGCGTGCATGCGAGTTCTTGGGCGTAGATTATAAGAGCCAAAAAATTATTACTTGCCACATTGGTAACGGTGCTTCAATGGCTGCTATCAAGAACGGAAAGGTAATTGATACCTCAATGGGCTTGACTCCGTTGGCAGGTATGATGATGGGTTCACGTTGTGGCGACATTGACGCTTCAGCTGTTACCTACATGATGGAGAAACTTGGTAAAACGCCACAAGAGATGGCTGACTACTTGAACAAAGAAAGCGGTGTACTCGGTATTACAGGCATTAGCTCTGATATGCGTGACATAGAAGCTGCAGAAGCAGCTGGTAACGAGCGTGCTATTCTTGCTTTAAAAATGTATTCTTACCGCATTAAGAAATACATCGGTGCTTATGCAGCTGCAATGGGTGGCGTAGACATGATTATTTGGACAGCTGGTGTAGGCGAAAATCAAACTAGTCTTCGTATGGATTCTTGCGAAGGACTTGAATTTCTCGGCATTAAGATGGATAAAGAAAAGAACAATTGCCGTGGTGTTGAGCGTGTAATTTCAGCTGACGACTCTAAGGTGAAGGTTCTTTTAATTCCTACCGATGAAGAAATTGTAATTGCTCGCGATACTCAAGAGCTTGTTATGGAGGCTAAGAAGTAATTTTAGCCCAAAGTAACAGAATATAAAAAAATAAAAAGTGGACAACTCTCAAACGGAGTTATCCACTTTTTTTATTGTCCTTTCCACTTGAATTAGTCTTTTTAATGGCAGAAGAATTGCTGCAAATAGGTGTGTGAACAAGACTTATAGACTTTTCTTGAGATTGATTCTCTTCTGTTCCAATTCTTTATCGTCCACATAAGCAAGTGCATATCCCCAATAAAGATAAGCAGCCTTTAAATCTTGTTGTTTAAGTTTTGCCTCTCCTATATTTTTGTAGATTACAAACATGATGGGTTTGCTGGGTTCGTATAGCTTAGCTGCCGTCTGTAGATAGTTGATAGCCTCATCATAATGATTCAATTGGTTTTCAACAACTCCCAATCTATAAAAACCAACAGGCAATTTTGGATTTAAAGCCACTGCTTTTTTAAAGTAAAAAGCTGCCGAATCAAGTTTGTTTAAATACTCAAATGCCCCTGCCGTATAATAAAAAGCGTTGTAACTGGCTTCGTCCATTTCCATAATGTCCTTGTAAATGTTGATACATTTCTCATATTTTTGGGCAAGAAAATAGGCTTCTCCCAGTGCTTTGTTCACTTCAACATTGGTAGAATCGAGTTTATAATAACGCTCTCCATAGAGCACAGATAAAAAAGGCGCATCGTCATTATCCTCTTGAGATAAGAAAACTTGTATAAGGTCGGCAAGAATATGCCCATCCATTGGAAATTTTTCAAGAAGTTTCTTTCCCCAATAGGTCTGTTCTTCAGTCTTTTTCATTGCGCCTTGTGCGTAATACATTTCGCGTAAAGCATCGTGCGTCAAGCTATCTTCTGGCACTTTTTGCAGCAAATCAATACATTTCTTATAGGCTGTGCGAAGATAATAACAATTGGCAAGTTTCATTTTTATGGTGTTATTATCGTTCATAGCTTGTGCTTGCTGATAAAAATCTAAGGCATGAAAATAATCATACGCCTTTACACAACTGTCGCCTTGTGCTATTAGTTGCTGATTTCTTTGTGCAAAAGCTGGCATACAGGCTACTATGAAAATAAAAATGAAGATTTTTAACTTTTTCATCGTGATTATTTTTGATGAACACCTATGGTGAATATCGTAAAACCATAGGCGTTCTGTTGTGTTTCAAGTCTTTTCTTGATTTACCTTGCTTGCTTTTTATAACTTACAAGTGAATTTCAATTACTTCCTTTTCTTTTTTCGTTGCCTTTCCAGCCTCTTTTTTGCTTAATTTGAAACTTACAGGAAGGATAAAATTGGTTTCTATTGCTTTGCCATTTTCTATGGCTGGTTTCCATTTTGGCATAGAAGAAATCATGCGAAGGGCTTCTTTATCGAGTGCAGGACTCACTCCTTTTGCCACTTTTGGGTTATTAACGCTGCCATCGGCTGCTATTGTAAAAGCAACAATAACGTTTCCTTCTTCGTTTTTCTTTACTGATTCATCAGGATACTTTACATTTTGCATTAACCAAACATTGATATTACCACCAAATTGAGGCATTTGGTAATCACTTTTTTTATTTTTTGCCGCTTTCTTTACCACCTTCTTAGGGTTCGGAACATTGGTTTGGAGGTTTGTTTCGGCTATATTCTGCGTAATGACTAACGCCTTATCTGCTTTGGATTCAGTAGGTTGGTTCATTTTTATAGCTTGATTGCTCAGCACAGAAACTTCTTTTTGGGCTACATTAGAAACGGCTCGTGCTACACTTTCAATATTGCTGACCACCAATAGGGCTGCCGTCATGGGAACAATCAAGGCATATTTTGCCTTTCCTATGCTTTTTGTTCTTTTCTTGTTCATCATCTTGATTCTTTTTTTAAGAGGTAAAACATTAAAATTATTTGATATTGTAGCTACGTTCTTCTTATATGTCAAGCCGAGCAAATGATATTGATACTGCTTACTATCGGAACCACATTCCAATACTCTATTATCGGCAAGATATTCTAAATTCAATCTAACTTCACGCCTTAGCAACCATGCGAACGGATTTACCCAAAATAGGATTGTAAACAGCTCAGTTACAATAATATCTATGGAATGCTTTTGCTGGCAATGGGCTGCTTCGTGGGTTATAATTTCGTCTAATTCTTGAATTTTATGTTTGGTAGGATTAACGAAAATCCAATTAAAAAACGAGAAAGGACTCTCTATTTTCTCTAAGATATAAACACTCTTCCCATTGATAAGCTTTGTTTTACAACGATTTTTCAGCTTCACAATGCTCACAATTTGCCATGCGAAACGTGCCAAAAGTATTGAAACGACTATGGCATAGATTAGGACATAAACAAAATCCCACGAACTGGCTCCGTTATCTTTAATTCCTATGGTTACCGTTGGCAATACATTGGTTGCATAATGGGTCGCCATGGACGTGAGTTCTTCGTTACTTGTTACCCAATAAGACAGATTTAACCCTGGCACAGCAATGGAAATAACAATGATTCCCAGCAATGTTATTCTTCTAAAAAGGAAGAATGTATCGCCCGAGAAGATGAGTTTGTAAAATTCCAAAAGGACGATGAGGGCAATATTTATTTTCAATAGATAGAGTAACATCATTATTTTTTTAATTTTTGAGCGAGGAAAGCGTAAGACTTATTTATCTTTTGAAGCCTTTTTAGGCTTTTCCCTTTTCTATTTCTTCAATAATTTCTTTCAATTCGTCAGGCGAAATCTTGTCTTCTTTGGCGAAAAATGAAACCATTTCGCGGAAAGAATTCTTGAAATAATTGCCTACAAACCCCTTCATAAAGTCGGCTTTATACTCCGTTTTCGCTATTTTCGGACTATAATGGTAGGTCAAACCTTTTTGTTTTGCGTTTAAAAAACCTTTCCGTTTCAAGTTGTTTATAACAGAAGCCAAGGTAGTATAAGGTGGTTTTGGGTCGTCCAATTCGTTCAAAACCTCCTTAGTCGTGCAATCTTCTAAACGCCAAATGTGCAGCATTACTTCTTCTTCTGTTTTGGTTAGTTTTTCCATTCTACTTTCATTTCTTGTTATTTCTATTCGCAAAGTTACGAGAATTTCGTAATACATACAAATACTAATAGTTAATAAATACTAATAAGTCTATTTTTAAGCTTTGGATAATAGCTCAATACGATTATTTCGTAATACGAATATTATAGGATTTAAAATAGCTTTGTTAGATTTTCAGCCCCTTTTACCTACCTATAAAAAATAAAAATAGGCTCTTTTGCACCTCAAAACAGCCTATTTTGAGGTGCAAAAGAGCCTATTTTGAAATTTAAGGCATAAATTACACATTTTTGAACGCATGTTTTAAAAATATAGGATAATATCCGTTACTTTTGAAACTGACCAAAATGCAGATAAAGAAAAATCTGTTACTTTTGAAAAAGCAGTTGATTTTTTAAGGTGGGTTCTAAAAATTAGCTTTGCTATATTTTGAGTTTTTTATTGAGTAAAAATAGGCAGTGAATGAGAGAGCATAGTGGACTATGCGACCGAATGAACTGACAATTTGTGCCAATAAAAGACCAAAAGAAAGCAAAACGTAATCCATTATTTAAAGTAATATACTACGATGGTAATTTTTAGAACGATTTCGTTAAGCCAAACGAACTATATAAATGAGCAAAGCGAAATTTAAACATGGTCGTGACGAGAAATAGAACCTTTCGAGCAATGATACTTTGTAGGGGCGTGATTTTTTCGCTTTGCTCAACAACTCGTATCACGTTCCTAATATACTAAAATCTGCGGATAGGAACGTGATAAATCACGCCCCTACAAAGTATCATAACTTGCCAGAAAGCAGCTATTTTGCACTTTGAAAAAGAACCCATCTTAATACCTTTACAGTGGATTTCTCGTTCAAAAAACCTAAATGGTAGCAATTTTTTAATAATTTGCCTCCTAAAAATTTGTGTAAATGGAAATAATCTACTAATTTTGCAACCGTTTTTAGCATCAAGAGTCGGCAAAAGGTCGCCCCAACCGAGCTATAGTTAAGTGTCACGGTGGGAAAACGATGCGGATTGTCTCACAATTTAAAGTACTTAACATGACTGCAAAATACATTTAGCAACTAAAAATTATGCGGCTCACGACAAAAGCGAGTTGCAATACGGCATGGGTATTACCCTAATAAATTCTAAATAAATAATGTTTATTTTGTTATCCGAAGATGTTACCGTAACTTTGTCGCTCGTAAGGAAGTGATTTATTACGTTCCTCATCAAGAAGCGCAAAAAGACTAAAAGGGAAATGGAATAAATTCCACCCAACAACAAGCAAAGTAATGGCTTACAATTAGGATAATAAACGAGTAAAAAATAAAAGAAAAAACAATATGTCATATTTATTCTCATCAGAATCAGTTTCAGAAGGACACCCAGACAAGGTGGCCGACCAAATAAGTGATGCACTTTTAGACCAATTTCTCGCTTATGACGAGAACTCTCGCTGTGCTATCGAAACGTTCAACACCACTGGACAAGTGGTCATCATGGGCGAAGTACGTTCAAAGGAATACATTGATATTTCGACAATTACACGAAATATAATCAACCGAATAGGCTATACCAAAGCAGAATATCAATTCGACGGCAATAGCTGTGGTGTGCTATCAGCAATTCACGAGCAAAGTTCCGACATTAATCGTGGCGTAGACCGTACAGACGAAGACAACCAAGGCGCAGGCGACCAAGGTATGATGTTTGGTTACGCATGCAACGAAACCGACAATTATATGCCTGTTACACTCGACCTTGCCCATTTATTGATGACAACATTGGCAGATATTCGTAAGGAAGGCAAACAAATGACTTATTTGCGCCCAGACTCTAAGAGCCAAGTAACCATTGAATATTCTGACGATAATATTCCACAGCGCATCGATACAATCGTAGTTTCAACCCAACACGATGACTTCATAAAGCCTGAAAACGACTCTCCTGAGGCACAATTGCAGGCAGACGAACAAATGTTGGCGCAGATTCGTAAGGACGTTTTAGAAATCCTTATGCCACGCGTAAAAGCACAAATCACATCAGAAAAGGTATTAAAACTTTTCAACGACAACATTAAATATTTCGTAAACCCAACAGGTAAATTCGTTATTGGTGGTCCTCACGGCGACACAGGCTTAACAGGTCGTAAGATTATCGTGGACACCTATGGCGGAAAAGGAGCGCATGGTGGCGGTGCTTTCTCGGGTAAAGACTCGTCAAAGGTAGACCGCTCAGCAGCATACGCAGCTCGTTATATTGCCAAAAACATGGTTGCAGCAGGCGTTAGCGGCGAAATTCTCGTGCAATTGGCTTACGCTATAGGCGTGGCACAACCCGTTAGCATTTATGTAAACACATACAATCGTGCAAAAGTACAGATGACAGACGGCGAAATAGCAGAGAAAATTAAGCAAATGTTCGATTTGCGCCCAAAAGCCATTGAACGCCAATTGAAATTACGCCAACCAATGTATTTAGAAACTGCATCATACGGACACATGGGACGTAAGAACGAAGTTGTGAAAAAGACCTTTACAAGCCTTTATCATGAGCATAAAACCATTGATGTAGAACTCTTTACATGGGAAAAACTCGATAAAGTAGACGAAATAAAGAAAGCTTTCGGACTTTAAAAGAATATGCCTACAACCGATACTCTCGCTGTTCCACCTTTGTTAAGACGAATAAAATCGCATCAACAAAAGGCTGATACAACAGCAAAAGCAACGGTGGCTGACACAATAAAAACTAAAACAAAAAGCATTTTAGAGTGGAAAGCCCCAAAAGCATTTAAACTGACAGAAGTAAAGTTTGCCCAAGAAAGTTATTTCAAGGGCAATCCTTACTACCGTCCCGAACTTGGTATGCACCATAGTGGCATATTAGGCGACCCAGCACCTTACAGCGTCAGCAACGATAACATGGTGGCAGGAACGTTGTTACTCTGTTTTGCATTGGCAATGATAGCTGCTTCCATGTCGAGCAACTTTATAACCAGACAAATAAAGGAACTCTTTCACCGTCCTTATCGGCGCACAAATGTAGGAGAAACAGCACGCGAAGTAAGGTTTCAGTTGTTTTTAGTGTTACAAACATCGTTGCTATTAAGCATTACTTACTACCTTTTTACAGGGTCATCGGCAGGCGAAAAATATATCATAGACTCCCCAATATTAATAGTAGCCATCTTTTTAGCCATCTTTTTAAGCTATTTTTTTGCGAAAAATCTGCTCTATAAATTAGTGAATTGGGTCTATTTCGATAGAAAGAGTAATCAGCAATGGTCAAGACTCGGACTTTTCTTGATTTCAGCCGAAGGAGTTTTGATTTTCCCCGCTGTTTTATTGCTCATTTACTTCGGTTTATCCGTGCAATATACCCTCTTTTACATCGCTACTGTAATCGTTTTCGCCAAATTGCTTCTATTTTATCAAGGGTATGTCATCTTTTTTAAAAGAACAGCTGCCAGTCTGCAAATTATTTTGTACTTTTGCACCCTAGAATTAATGCCGTTGATGGCATTATTAGGAATCTTGGTTTATACCGATAACTATTTGACAATAAATTTTTAGGACACGATGATTAAAAAGATATTGATATCACAGCCAAAACCAGGGAGTGAAAAGTCGCCATACTATGATATTGCGAAGGAATTTAACGTAGATATGGTGTTCCGTCCATTCTTTAAAGTGGAAGGTTTGTCGTCAAAAGAATTTCGCCAACAGAAAGTAAATTTGCTCGAACATACTGCTGTGGTATTCACTTCACGTCATGCTATCGACAATTATTTCAAGTTAGCACAGGAAATGCGCATAACAATTCCTGAAACAATGAAATACTTTTGCGTCATAGAAACAATTGCCTTGTACATTCAAAAGTACACACAATACAGAAAACGCAAAATATTCTTTGGCAATTCTGGTAAAATTGATAGTTTGATTCCTACGATGGTGAAGCACAAAGATGAAAAATATCTTGTGCCAATGAGTTCGGTTCACACTGATTCTATCAGCAGTTTGCTCACTGCTCATAAGCTAAAATACAAGGAATGCGTAATGTATCGCACCGTAACAAACGACCTTACGGAAGAAGAAAAGAAAAATTTTGACTACGATATGTTAGTATTCTTTAGTCCAACAGGGGTTAGTTCATTGAAAAAAAACTTGCCCGATTTTGTGCAAGGTGATATAAAAATTGCAGCGTTTGGTCCTGCTACGGCAAAAGAAGTTATCAATCAAGGATTGCGATTAGACTTAGAAGCACCATCAGATAAGTATCCTTCTATGACCGCTGCATTGCGTGCTTTCTTGGAAGAAAATACGAAAAAGAAATAAAAGTAAGGTGTATTCTGATAAAAGAGTACGCCTTCTTGACCCTATAAAACCTACAACCAATGACAGACGCTCGAAGATTTACATTCAAAAAGCAAGAGCGGATATGTAGTAAACTGCTCATTGACAAACTATTTGGCGGAGGAAAAAGCCACTCAATGGTAGCTTTTCCACTAAGGGCGGTCTATTTGGTACAGGAAAAAGAAAACAAAACAGACGAAAATCCACAAATTAAAATACTTATTAGTGTACCGAAAAAGCACTTTAAACGTGCTGTTAAACGCAACAGAGCCAAGCGACAAATACGTGAAGCATACCGAAAAAATAAGTATTTACTACTCGATGAATTGGAAAACAATCCTCAAAAAGAAGTCTTATTGGCTTTTATATGGCTTGACAACCAATTGCACGAAACAGAAGCAGTGGAAACAAAGGTGCAAAACCTTCTGCAACGCATCGCAGAAAAGATAGAAAAAGAAAGAAAGGAGGACGCAATAACATGACTTTAAAGAAAGTTGGACACTTCGTTTTGCGTGCCTTGTCGTGGCTTTTAATCTTGCCAATCTTGTTTTATCAAAGATTTATAACACCGTTTACGCCACCTTCATGTAGGTTTACTCCCACTTGCTCGGAATATGCAAGACAAGCGTTAATCAAACATGGTCCTTTTAAGGGATTAGCATTGGCAATTTGGCGAATACTAAGATGCAATCCGTGGGGCGGAAGTGGCTACGACCCTGTGCCATAGTGATTCGAAAGACCCTCCCAAAAGAAGATTACAATCACCCCCAAGTGGATTTTAAACAACAAACATAGATGAATAACAGCTCAGAATGGGCTTTTAAAAATAAAAATATAGATGAAAAACTTTGTTGAAGAACTAAAATGGCGTGGTATGTTAGCGCAAATTATGCCTGGTACAGAAGAGTTTTTACAAAAAAATATGGTATCAGCTTATTTGGGAACCGACCCAACTGCCGATTCATTGCACATTGGACACCTTTGTGGAATCATGATGTTACGCCATTTACAGCTTTGTGGACACAAGCCATACTTGCTCATTGGTGGTGCAACAGGTATGATTGGCGACCCATCAGGCAAGAGTCAAGAGCGTAATTTGCTTGATGCTGAAACACTTTACCATAACCAAGAAGCCATTAAAAAGCAGGTTAGCAAGTTCCTCGACTTTGATAGTAACGAGCCTAATAAGGCTGAAATGGTGAACAATTACGACTGGATGAAAGAATTTTCATTCCTCGATTTCGCTCGAACAGTCGGCAAACACATCACCGTAAACTACATGATGGCGAAAGATAGCGTAAAGCGTCGCCTTAACGGAGAGGCGAGCGATGGACTTTCTTTCACCGAGTTTACCTATCAACTCCTACAAGGTTACGACTTCTTATACCAGTATGAGAAGTTCGGAGTGAAACTCCAATTGGGCGGAAATGACCAATGGGGAAACATGACAACGGGTACAGAACTCATCAGACGCACACTCGGTCAAGAGGCAGAAGCGTTCTGTTTGACTTGTCCTCTCATCACAAAAGCCGATGGAAAGAAGTTCGGTAAGACTGAAAGCGGTAATATTTGGCTCGACCGTAACCGCACTACTCCATACGCTTTCTATCAGTTTTGGCTCAATGTAAGCGATAACGACGCTGAAAAATACATTAAGATTTTCACCTCATTGGATAAGGCTACTATCGATAGTTTGATAGAAGAGCATCGCCAAGACCCAGGTCGTAGAACCTTACAACGCCGCTTAGCAGAGGAAGTTACACGCATGGTTCACTCACAAGAGGACTTAGACATGGCGATAGCAGCATCGAATATCTTATTTGGAAAATCAACAAAAGAGAACTTGTTGCAACTTGACGAACAAACTTTTAACGATGTTTTCAAAGATGTTCCTCACTACGAAATTTCTAAAGACCTATTGGGTCAGCCTGCTGTTGAGGTATTCAACCAAGAAGGAATGCAGATTTTCCCAAGCAAAAGCGAAATGCGTAAGTTGGTAAAAGGTGGTGGTGTATCTCTCAACAAAGAGAAACTCCAAGCTTTCGACCAAGTAATTACAGCTGAAGACCTTATTGACGGAAAATATTTATTGATGCAAAAGGGAAAGAAGAACTACTTCCTTGTCATCGTGAAATAATAAAAAACGAAGAAAAAGACTATATAAGATTGCAAAGAAACACTGCAAAACATTGCTTTTAAAGGCGTTACGAGCAATTTTATATAGTCTTTTTTTCTACAAATATACGGTATTTACTCGCTATATAAATGGTCTACAAATACAAATAACGATGAAAGCTATCCTAAAATCTGCTTTAAAACAAGGTTTTATCTATGCCTTTCTTGCTTCAATGGCATTAGCATTTGTCTTTTTTGTCTATATTTTTAATGGACAAAACCTTGATTTTATGGATTTTACAGGTTGGGTTTACTATGCCACTTCGTGCTTTACTCATGCTGCTATCATCATGTTTGTGCCTTATATAGCCTTATTCCTCCCCTTAATTTTCTGCAAAATAAAACCCCAAATAGCCAATATCTTATTGACAATTATTTATAGTTTTATTTTCATTTTAGCCATTTCAAATAGTTTTGTCTACAACATTTATCACTTCCACATCAATGGATTGGTTATAAAAATGCTAACCAGTTCAGGTGCGTCCGATATATTTGTGTTTTCAACGAGTATGTATGTGAAAGCCTTTGGGATTATTTTAGGTTTAATTGCTTTAAGTTCAGCACTTTGTTGGTTATCTTACTGGATAGAAAGCCGTATTCGAATCAAAGGTTTTTATCGCAAAATGCTCCTGCCAATCCTCCTCGTTGCATTGATTTCTCAAAGCATTCACATCTACGGAGGTGCGACAATGAAAACATCAGTGGTGGAAAGTACAGAAGTAATACCTTATTATTTCCCTATCCGCATGAACTCTTTTTTATCAAAATTGGGCATCGTAGACAAGAATAAACTCAACCAAATAAGATTTCAAAATAGCGAAACAGCAGTGATTTACCCACTCCATTCGCTAAAAATTAAGCCAGTAAAACAGAAATTAAACGTCGTTATTCTCTGCATCGATTCGTGGAATAAACGTACCATGAACGAAGAATGCACACCTTATATATATAGGTTTGCACAAAAGGCAGAAAATTTTACCCAACATTTGAGTTCAAGCAACGCCACAAGCGGTGGTATTTTCGGAATGTTCACAGGCGTATCGGCTTACTATTGGAAAAGTTTCGACTTTGGAAATGTGCAGCCTGTCATGGTCGAACAGCTACTAAAAGCGGGCTACAAGGTGCAAGCCTATCCGAGCGCAACCTTAGAATACCCACCTTTTGCAAAGTTATTGTTCAAAAACGTAAAGGGATTGAACATCAAAACCGAAGGTAAAACACCTTACGACCGTGATATTCAAATCACTAAAAATTTCCTTTCCGATTTGGAAAAATATGACGGCAAACAGCCTTTCTTTTCTTTCGTCTTCTACGACCTGCCCCATGCTATGGAAATGCCAAAAGAAAAGTTGAACAAGTTCAAACCAACGTGGGAAACTCCCGACTATATGGCTTTGAACAACGATACCGACCCAACGCCTTTCTTTAATCTTTATAAGAATTGTGTGGCACAAGTAGACCAACTTATTGGATCTATTTTAACACGAATGGAGCAAAAAGGAATGCTCGAAAATACCCTTATCATTATCACTGGCGACCACTCACAAGAATTCAACGAAAACCATAACAACTATTGGGGACACGCTTCCAATTACTCGCAGTGGCAAACCGCCGTTCCAATGATTTACTATGCGCCAAAATGTAAACCAGGAAAACGCAATTATCGTACTACTCATTACGATATTTCGCCTACCATTTTGCAGCAAACCATTGGCGTTCAGAATCCTACTTCCGACTATTCCATGGGCAAGAACCTACACGATTCTGCCTCACGCGATTGGCATCTCGTGGGTAGCGACCTTTATTACGCCTTCATACTCAACGATGGAACCATTGTAGAAAAGCAAGGAACAGGCAACATTAAAATAATGGACAAACAAATGAATACCATCTCTGATTATCCATTAGACGCTCGAAAACTCAATCAGGTTATCATGAACATGAATCGTTTTTTCAAAAAATAGTAACAAACAAAACTTTTTTGCAATTGTATGGATATATCTACTAATAATGGTTTTATTCTTTTAGGAATATTAATAGGCAATACCTTCCATATAGAGTGGCTAACCTATTTAATCTCTGTATTTTGCATTTTATCAATATATAATCTGATAAAATATGAACATAGAAAAATTACGTATGTATATTCTATACTATTGCTTTTCTTATATGGGGCATCTCTTTATGTAACCATATTCAATACACCATAATCCTAAGTCTATAAAAAAGAAAAGATTTTTCTAAATACCCTTCAAAAATATATCCACCTGCCAGCCCTTCTATCCTGAACAGGTGGATTTTTTTTGAGATGGTTTCTAAAAATATAGCAAAATGTAACCCCTAATTGAGAGTAATATTTTTCAATACCTATTGTTTTGCACTTCAAAAGAGCCTATTTTGAAGCACAAAACAGGCTGTTTTAAAATTTAAAGCGTTTGTTTTGAAAAATGGTAGGGCAGCGTTGTAAGCAAAAAAACGATAAGAATGGCATTCATTTATCATTTTATGGAGTCGTTTTTACTTTTTTATGGTACCGCCAAACTTTTTCTTTCTTTTTCATTTCGGTTTGCCAAAATTTGAGTACATTTGCAGACCAACTACTAATTTGAATAGAGATGCTTGAGAAAAACATACGCGAACAAATCATTGATTTGATACATCGACAGGTAGTACCTGCCGTAGGGTGTACTGAACCTATGGCGGTATCCCTCTGTACCGCACGTGCCACCGAATTATTGGGGCAGAAACCAGAGAAAATTTATGCCTATCTTTCGGCTAATATTCTTAAAAATGCTATGGGTGTGGGTATTCCTGGCACAGGCATGATAGGCTTGCCTATCGCTATTTCCTTAGGTGCGCTCATTGGAAAGTCGGAATATCAGCTCGAAGTCATCAAGGATTTGAATGCTGAAAGTCTTGAAGAAGGCAAGAAATATGTGGGTGAAAACCATATCGACATTAAATTAAAGGAAGGTATTACCGAAAAATTGTACATCGAAATGGTGTGCGAAGCGGGTGGAAAGCAGGCAAAAGCCATTATTGCAACCACACATACCAACTTTATTTACGAAGAAGCTGACGGCAAAGTGTTGCTCGACAAGCAAGTGGCAAAGGCTGACGGCGCACAAGGGGAACAGAAAGACATTCAATTGAACTTGAAAATGGTGTGGGATTTTGCTACTACATCGCCATTAGAGGAAATTGATTTCATTCTCGAAGCCAAACGTTACAATATGAAGGCGGCACAAGAAGCCCTCAAAGGCAACTATGGGCATTGCGTAGGCAAGAGTATGGACAGACCATTGAGCCGTGGTATTTTCGGAAATAGCATTTATTCGCACATTATATCAAAGACTGCATCGGCTTGCGATGCTCGTATGGGTGGCGCAATGGTACCTGTAATGAGCAATAGCGGTTCGGGTAATCAAGGCATTTGTGCAACAAACCCTGTGGTAGTCTTTGCAAAGGAAAACGAAAATACACCTGAAGAATTGGTGCGTGCTTTGACTTTGAGCCACCTCACAGCCATTTATATTAAGCAAAATCTTGGAACTTTATCGGCACTTTGCGGTTGTATTGTTGCCAGCACGGGTTCAAGTTGTGGTATAACCTATTTAATGGGTGGCGATTACACCAATATTTGCTATGCCGTTAAAAACATGATTGCCAACCTTACAGGTATGGTTTGCGACGGTGCAAAGCCAAGTTGCGCATTAAAGATTTCGTCTGGCGTATCAACAGCAGTACTTTCAGCTATGCTTTCAATGGAAAATCATCATGTAACTGAGGCTGAAGGTATTATTGACAAGGATATTGATAAATCTATTCGCAACCTTACCAATCTTGGAAAGGACGCAATGAACTCAATGGACGAAATGGTTTTGGACATTATGACAAATAAAAGCAGTTGCTAAACGGCTGATTTTTAACATATAAAAGGTTCATTTGCGCTCGGCAAGTGAACCTTTTTAGATATACGACCGATAACGTAAAATATGCGTTCTTAAACAAATGAAACATTCAACGGAAATAAATTTCAGCAGAGCCGTACTCATTCTTTTGGTGGTTTTGGTGCATATTGTTCATTTTGGCACAACCTATCCTGCCGTAAAAGAAGCTATTTTGGCTTTCATGATGCCTGCTTTCTTGTTTATAACAGGCTATTTGGCAAACGTGGATAAACCTGCAAAAGCCTTCGGACGATATGTTTTGCAAATTTTCCTACCTTATTTCATTATGGTAGTGGGCTTTTCCGTCTTGTCTTATTTCCTCCCTGTACGCGACAAACTCACCGAATTATCGGTCAATGCCATTAGCGAACGCCTCTTTGTAACCTCAATTGGTCCTTATTGGTTTCTCTATGTCATGCTTGGTTGTGGACTATTATATCGGTTGAGTGGACTGATTGTGCGCAATAAAGAACGTTCTTTTTTGCGTATTCTTACCTTTGGCGGCTTACTCGTGTTGGTTTCGTTCGTCGTACCACTCATGTCCGTGCAAAATGTCATGTACTATTTTCTCGGAGCAGCCTTGCGCCAATGCAATATTCAATATACAAATTTCATAAAACCATCGCGTTTTGCTCTTTTTCTATTCATCTTTATCATTGTTTTTTTAGGAGTTAGAACGTGGGTAAGCTTTGGTATCGTATGGGCTGTTTATGAATTTTTAGCCTTCACAAGTTGGCTTTCCACTCGCTTACCACAACGTTTGGAATATTCATTCAATTGGTTGGGTATGAACACTTTGCCCATTTATTTGTTTCACCCTATCTTTACACTCGCCAGCAAATACTATTTACCCCTATTTGCATGGGACAAAACTGCAATTTGCTTTACCATTGTAACCTTACTTTTCAGTGTTTCAGGCAGTTTAATGGTGGCTTTCGCTTTGGATAAAACACATTTAACACAGTTGTTTGGGCGCAAAGCATTCTTTCGTAACATAAATGAAAAGCAATAAGTTCCAAGCTTTTTCAAAGAAATTTATTACCTTTGCAGTCTGATAAAAGAACAAACGAAATGAAAATAGAAGAGCAGATAACGACCGCAGCATTGGCTGCTGTGAAAGAACTATATGGTGCAGATGTACCAACACAGATGATTCAGTTGCAAAAGACAAAAGCAAACTTTGAAGGAAACCTCACGCTTGTAACTTTCCCATTGCTGAAAACCTCACGAAAGAACCCTGAGGAAACAGCAAAAGAGATAGGTGCATACCTTAAAGATAACTGTAATGCTATTTCAGATTATAATGTTGTCAAGGGATTCCTTAATCTTGTCATTGCACCAGCTGCATGGATTGGTCTGCTTAATGATATTCACGCCAACGAAAAGTTTGGCGAAAAGCAAGTAACAGCCGATAGTCCACTTGTAATGGTGGAGTATTCATCGCCTAATACCAACAAACCTTTACACTTGGGACACGTCCGCAACAACCTTTTAGGGTGGTCGTTGTCTAAAATTATGGAAGCTAATGGCTACAAAGTAGTGAAGACCAACATCGTAAACGACCGTGGTATTCACATTTGTAAGTCAATGCTTGCATGGCAAAAGTGGGGCAATGGCATTACACCAGAGCAGGCTGGAAAGAAAGGCGACCACCTTATCGGTGATTTTTACGTTGCTTTCGACAAGCATTATCGTGAAGAATTGGCTACATTGACAGCACAATTCCAACAAGAAGGTTTAGATGAAGAGGCTGCAAAGGCAAAGGCTGAACAAGAATCGCCATTGATGAAAGAGGCACACGATATGCTTGTAAAGTGGGAAGCCAACGACCCTGAAGTGCGTGCATTGTGGAAAATGATGAACGATTGGGTGTATGCAGGCTTTGATGAAACCTATAAAGCACTCGGAGTAGGATTTGATAAAATTTATTACGAAAGTAATACGAAGGCTTAGACCAAAAGCTCCTTTTACGCAGCGATGGCACTTCGGTTTATATGACACAAGACATCGGTACTGCCGATATGCGTTTCAAAGACTTTCCAATCGATAAGATGATTTATGTGGTTGGTAACGAGCAGAACTACCACTTCCAAGTTCTTTCAATCCTTTTAGACCGTTTAGGCTTTAAGTGGGGTAAAGGTTTGGTACACTTCTCTTACGGAATGGTGGAACTTCCAAATGGTAAAATGAAGAGTCGTGAGGGTACAGTTGTTGATGCTGACGACCTTGTAGCGTCTATGATTCAGAACGCTCGCAGATGCTCGCAAGAATATGTTGTTCAATCCTGAGGAGTCAATCGACTTTAATGGCAATACAGGTCCATTCATTCAATACACATACGCACGTATCCGCAGCATTCTTCGCAAGGCTAATGCGCAAGGAATCAATATCCCTGCAAGCGTAGAAGATAATGCTCCGCTCAACGAAAAGGAGATTGCGCTCATTCAAAAGATGAACGATTTTGGTGCAGCAGTGGCACAAGCAGGCGTTGATTACAGTCCAAGCGGCATTGCCAACTACTGCTATGAGCTTACAAAAGAGTTCAACCAATTCTACCACGATTACAGCATTTTGAATGCAGACACCGAAGCCGAAAAGACAACTCGCCTTGTTCTTGCTCAAAATGTAGCCAAAGTTATCAAGAATGGTATGGAACTTTTGGGCATCGAAGTGCCAGAACGTATGTAACATATCCCTAGTTCCCTCTCGTTTCGGAGAGGGAAATCTCTATTAATATGCTGGCTTTAAAAACACTGAAAACCATTTATTATCACACTAAACAACAATAACGAAATTATGAAAAAAGTATTTTTATGCCTTCTTTTCGCTGCTTTTGCAGCCTTTCCTTGCAGACTGAATGCGCAAAGTGTAGAAGTTCCAGAAGGCACTGATACAGCTTTTGTTGAAGCAGTGGATAAGTTTATGGAGGTGTCGGGCAGTAGAACGACATTGAAAGCGCAATTTCCACTTATTATGAACAATCTTAGAAAAATGTTGAAAGATATTTCTGACGATGTGTTTGCTAAGATAGAAGCCAAGTTTCAAGTAGTTTTTCTTAAACAAGCAGTGGGATTCTATGCGCCCTTTTATGAGCGTTATTATACGTTAGAGGATATAAAAGGACTTATAGCCTTTTATGAAACTGACTTAGGGCGCAAAGTTGCGAGAACAAACCCTTCGCTTTCGAGAGACCTTTTTCAAGCTGGGGAACAATTAGGACTAATGGTATTGCAAAGCGTAGTTGAAGAATTGAAAGCTGAAGGGTATGATGTAAAAGATTTGTAAGACCTTTCCAACTCGCTGTTAGGAGCAAAAATACACTTCCATAAAACCTTTGGTTTACACCTTATTTATATATATAAGCTGATGAAACTACAAAACCCACCCGAGAACAGACACGACACCGTGTTGCCTTTACCTTTGGAAGTGAAGGCAAACGCATGGGCTGTAGATGCTGGTTGCTCTGGAAATCCTGGTGCAATGGAGTATCAAGGAGTGGATTTGGCAACTGGTGAGCATCTTTTTCACTTTGGTCCTGTGCTGGGAACTAACAACATCGGCGAATTTTTGGCGATTGTTCACGCTTTGGCATTAATGGAAAAGCAAGGCATTCGGGACAAAGTGATTTATAGCGACTCGTATAATGCCATATTATGGGTGAACAAAAAGAAGTGTAAAACGACTTTGGTGCATAACGAAAAGACGGCTGAACTTCACAAAGTAATAGCACGAGCAGAGCAGTGGTTGCGCACCCACATCGTAACAACGCCTATTATAAAATGGGAAACAAAACAATGGGGAGAAATTCCTGCTGATTTTGGACGCAAATAACATGACCGATAAACGTTTTCATAGCATCGACGAAATAAAAAAAGAAGGATTAGGAACTTGCAAAAGTTTCCCTAATCCTTTCTTTTATACCCCTTCCGAAATGGCAAAAGTGGCAGTTTCGGCTTTTCAAGCAACGCTCCCAATACTTGAAGAAGGCAAGATGTTTGGCATTTTATTGGTAGAATATAAAGGTAAGATGGGTTATTTACAAGCCTATTCGGGGCAATTGGAAGGCGCAAACGATGATGAATTTGTGCCAGCAATCTTCGATTATTTGCAACCTGATGGCTATTTCAAAACCCACGAAGCCGAAATCACAGCAATAAACAAGCGCATTGCAGAACTTAAACAGGCGGATAATTTTTCCAAAGCCCAACAAATGTTTGCCGAATTAAAGGCGGAAGCTAACGAAACCATTTCAACAGCGCAAAAAGCAATTGTTGTTGCCAAAATGTTACGCGACAAACGCCGCAAAGAAGCCTTTGTTTCGGAACGTGAAAGCGAAGAAATGGTGCGTGAAAGTCAGTATATGAAGGCTGAATTGCACCGCACAAAGAAACGTTATGCAGCACTTCTATCTGAAGCCGAAGCCAAAGTAAATGATTTTCAAGCCGAAATTACGGAGTTAAAACTGAAGCGTAAGCGTATGTCCGACCAACTACAACGTTGGCTTTTCTCACAATTTACACTGCAAAACGCACTTGGCGAGCGCAAAGACCTCCTTTCTGTTTATCGTGATTACTACTTAAAATCGACTCATCACTCCGCTCTTGCCACCCGTATTCTTGCCACCAATAGCCAAAACACCCTTTTCCCGCCCTCAGGAACAGGCGAATGCTGCGAGCCAAAGCTCCTTCAATATGCTTTTGAACACGATATGCGCCCCATAGAAATGGCAATGTTTTGGTGGGGAGCAGCCCCTAAAACCGAAATAAGACAACATAAAACATTTTATCCAGCCTGCAATGGAAAGTGCAAACCGCTATTAGAATGGTATTTAAAGGGTATGAATGTTGCGCCAAATCCATTGGAAACGAGCGAAGAACAAAGTCTAAAAATCATTTACGAGGACAAGGATTTAGCCGTAATTGTTAAACCTAGTGGAATGCTTACCGTAGCTGGCAGAAGCCAACGCCAATCGGTTGAGGCAATTTTGCGCACACGTTGGAACTTGTCGGATACGCCTATCATTGTTCATCGCTTAGACATGGCAACGAGTGGTCTATTGGTGGTGGCTCGTAACAAGGAGGCGCACAAGGATTTGCAAGCCCAATTCAACAATCGAAGCGTAAAGAAACGCTATACCGCCTTACTTTCTACCGCCTTATTAACCAAAGATTTGCCCACAGAAGGCACCATATCGTTGCCTCTTTGTGCCGATTTGTTAGACCGTCCACGCCAAATTGTAGACCACGAACAAGGCAAACCGGCTACCACTTATTATAAAATCATAGGTAAAACTCCGCTCAACGACTCGAAAATAAAGGAAGCCGTGCGAGTAGAATTGCAACCTTTGACAGGCAGAACCCACCAACTGCGTGTTCATTGCGCCCATTTAGAAGGTTTAAACACTCCCATTCTTGGCGATACGCTATACGGAACACATGCCGACAGATTGTATCTCCATGCCGAATACCTTTCTTTCGTTCACCCACGCACTGGGAAAGAACTTCAATTCCAATACCCAATGGAATATTAGAAACCACTTTAAAATTCAAAAGAGCCTATTTTGACGTCCAAAACAGCCTATTTTGATGTCCAAAACAATAGGTTTTAAAAAATTATACTTTTGATAGCACAAAAAAGGGAAGCCATTATGACTCCCCCCATTCTAAAAAAAATAGTTATAAAAAATAGTTGATTATTTCAAAACACCGAGTTCTTTACCAACCTTGATAAATGCGTTGATACACTTATCTAATTGCTCACGATTATGACCAGCAGAGAGTTGGACACGGATACGAGCTTGTTCCTTTGGTACTACTGGATAGTAGAAACCTGTAACATAGATACCTTCTTCCAACATCTTAGAAGCATAAACTTGAGAAAGTTTAGCATCGTAAAGCATAACAGCGCAGATAGCACTTTGTGTAGGCTTAATATCGAAGCCTGCTGCCATCATCTTGTTACGGAAATAGTTTACGTTTTCAACCAACTTGTCGTGCAATTCGTTGCTTTCTTTCAACATCTTGAACACTTCAAGTGTAGCACCGATAATGCTTGGAGCCAATGAGTTAGAGAAAAGGTAAGGACGGCTGCGTTGACGGAGCAACTCAATGATTTCCTTACGACCAGTTGTGAAGCCACCAAGAGCACCACCAAAGGCCTTACCCAATGTACCTGTATAAATATCCACGCGGTCGTAAGTGTTGCAAAGTTCGCTAACACCATGACCAGTAGCACCTACTACACCAGCAGAGTGGCTTTCGTCAACCATTACGAGTGCATCGTACTTTTCAGCGAGGTCGCAAATCTTATCGATAGGAGCCACGTTACCGTCCATAGAGAATACACCGTCAGTAACGATGATACGGAAACGTTGAGCCTGAGCCTCTTGTAAGCACTTCTCAAGTTCTTCCATGTTTGCATTAGCATAACGATAACGTTTAGCTTTGCAAAGGCGAACACCATCAATAATAGAAGCGTGGTTCAAAGAGTCAGAGATGATTGCGTCTTCATCGGTAAGCAATGGTTCGAAAACACCACCATTAGCATCGAAACAAGCAGCATAAAGGATTGTATCTTCTGTCTTAAAGTAGTCAGAGATAGCAGCTTCCAATTCCTTGTGAATATCTTGAGTACCGCAAATGAAGCGAACAGATGACATACCAAAGCCACGTTCGTCCATTATTTTCTTAGAGCCCTCGATTAAACGTGGGTGATTAGAAAGACCAAGGTAGTTGTTTGCACAGAAGTTCAATACTTCTTTGCCCTTTACAGTGATAGCTGCTTGCTGTGGGCCTTCGATTATACGTTCTTCTTTGTAGAGTCCAGCATCTTTAATTTCTGCAATAGTTTTGCAAAGATGCTCTTTCATTTTACCATACATAACACTAGATTTTAAAATTTACAAGTACAAAGGTCTTACTATTTTTTGAGAAAATGAACATCAAACTCTACTTTTTTCCTTCTAACCGATAATTTTATACAACATTAATACTTTTATTTTCTAAATTAAGCCAAAAAGTATATAACTTTGCGCTTAAGAAAATCAAAATCTATATTAAATAATAATATGAAAAATATTTTAGTAGTAGGCTCTACAGGTCAGATTGGCTCAGAGCTTGTAAGAGAATTACGTCGAATTTATGGTGGTAGCCATGTTGTTGCAGGTTTCATCAAAGGTGCAGAACCTACAGGTGAACTCTTAGAAGGCGGTCCTTCAGCAGAATGCGACGTTACAAATCCTGAAATGATTGCCGCAGTTGTAAAACAATACAACATCGACACAATCTACAATCTTGCTGCTCTTCTTTCTGTAGTAGCAGAAGGCAAACCACGTTTGGCATGGAAAATCGGTATCGATGGATTGTGGAATATCCTCGAAATCGCACGCGAAAACAATTGCGCAGTGTTTACTCCAAGTTCAATTGGCTCGTTCGGTCCAAGCACACCACACGATATGACTCCTCAAGACACCGTACAACGCCCTGGCACTATCTATGGTGTATCAAAAGTAACAACTGAATTGCTTTCAGATTACTATCAAAAGAAGTACGGAGTAGACACTCGTTCAGTGCGCTTCCCTGGTATTATTTCTTACGTTACACCTCCAGGCGGTGGTACAACCGACTATGCTGTAGACATTTACTACTCTGCTGTGAAAGACGAAAAGTTTGTTTGCCCTATCAACAAGGGTACTTTCATGGACATGATGTACATGCCTGATGCTTTGCACGCAGCTATTTCATTGATGGAAGCCGACCCAACAAAGCTCATTCACCATAACGGTTTCAACGTAGCTGCAATGAGTTTCGAACCAGAACAAATCTTTGCTGAAATCAAGAAGCACAAGCCAAACTTCGAAATGGTTTACGATGTAGACCCATTGAAGCAAGGTATTGCTGACAGCTGGCCTGACCGCTTAGACGATTCATGCGCTCGTGCAGAATGGAACTGGAAGCCTGAATACGATTTGAGCAGCATGACAGTTGATATGTTGAAGCAATTGAGCAAGAAACTCCTCTAAAAATAGAGTAAGACAGACACCCAAAAGGTGTTATATATGATAAAAAATAGTCCGATAGCAATTGCAGTCGGGCTATTTTTGTTTGTCAAAAGAATAAACACTTTGAATAAAATATAATATTAATAGTTCTTCGTAAAAAGATATTTTTTTAATCACATCTTTCTTTTTATTTGAAAATCATTATTATAAATTGATATTTTTGATAAGAAGTGTTTTTAATTATCATTTTTTATTTATATTTGCAAAATAGATTTTTGTACTATTTAAAAATAAAATTTTATGAAGCGAACCATTTTAATGCTTTTAGCTTGTACAAGCACAAGTTTATTTGCACAATCCCAAATTAAAGTAGGAGACTTTGTTTATGAGGTAATTAGTGAAAAAACAGTAGAATTACATGAGTTTACAAATACTGAAGCAACAAAGGCAGATGTTCCTGCAACTGTTAAAGATGGTGGAAAAACTTATCAAGTAACAGTTATTGGTGAAAGTGCTTTTGAAAACAAAAATAATTTAGTATCAATAACTATTCCCAATGGTATTATTGACATCAAAAAAAGAGCTTTTCGACAAACAGGAATTACAGCTTTTGAAATTCCAAATACTGTAAAAAATATTAGCGACTATGCTTTTGATGCTACTTATCTTAGTAGCATAGAAATACCAAGCAGTGTAGAACGAATTGGAGCAAATGCTTTTTTTGGTTATACAGATAAAAATAGACAACTTAAATCAGTTAAACTGAATGAAGGATTAAAATATATTGGCAGTGCAGCTTTTTATAATACGCAAATTACAGATATTACAATCCCCGCTTCAGTAGATAGTATTGATAATAGCGCATTTTTTAAAAATGCAAAACTCCAGACTGTTAAATTGCAAGAGGGATTGAAATATATTGGTGATGGAGCATTTAAAGTATGTGAAACTCTTTCTGATATAAAATTACCTTCTACTCTTACTTACCTAGGTGCGCAAGCTTTCTTTATGGATAGAAAACTTACAAGTATAAATTTGCCTGAAAATTTAAAAAAAATTGGAGGCTCGGCATTTTCCGCTTCAGGTATCAATATATTTGATATAGCACCTAATAATGCTTATTTTAAAGTAGTATCGGGTTGCCTCTATGATAAAGATAATAAAGTTTTTTATGCTGTTCCAATGACAGGAACTACAGAAGTAAAAGTATTAGATAAAACTATTGGAATTATGGATGGCGCATTTTGGGGCAGCCAAGTGACTAAAGTTGTTTTACCAGAAACTATAATAGGAATTGGGGAAGATGCATTCTGTGAAACTCCATTAGCGTCCATAAATCTGCCTAAGGGAATATTTTATATTGGCGAGGAAGCTTTTGGGTGTACTAATCTAACAGAAGTAGTTGTTCCTGAAAATACTATCCATATATTAAAACGTACTTTTGCAAAATGTCCTAATCTTAAAAAAGTAACTTTACCTTCTGGGGTAAAAGCTCTTGATACTCAAGCTTTTATTTTTTCACCTGCTATTGAATCGGTTACATGTAGAGGTTCTGTAGCTCCTCATCTTGTCCCAGCATACGATGTAGACGAATATCAATTTTCTGTTGCTACGACCATTCCTCTTTACGTTCCTAAAGGTTGCACACAATCTTATAAAGATGAAGGGTGGGATAGTTATTTAGCTATTACGGAAACTTCAAAAGGTGTGTTAAAGCATGTTTCAACCAATCCTATTGATAATATTTCATTGCAAAAGAATGCTACAGCAACGTTTGAAATAAATTTTGATGAAGAAATTACGATTATTAAAAATAATCCTGATGTTTATATTCGTGAGCAATCTTTACAAACTCCTCCTTATAAAACATTTGACTATGGTTGGAATGCGAGAGTTGATAATAAAAAAACATTAGTTGTTTACGCAGCTGACGCAGATGGTTATACTGACACCTTTATTGCCAAAGAAGGTAAGGGTTATTATGTTGTAATTCCAGAAGGTACAGTAAAAAATAGTGTAGGCGAAGAGAATGAACAGATTGTTATGTTTTTTTATGGTCCAAATACCACATCAGGCATAACAAACACACAATTAAATAATGCTACCAATTCTGCTATTGTTGCCCGTTATAACCTCCAAGGACAAGTTGTTTCAAGTAATCAAAGGGGTATTCAAATAATTAAATATGCTGATGGAACAGTAAGAAAAGTTGTTATTCAATAAATAATACTTTTTTCTAAGCAGCAAAAATAAGCCTAACTATGGATTAAAAGCTATAGTTGGGCTTTTAAAATATCTTTCTAAAATAAAATTATAGAAAATTATACCGAAAAACAACGCATGATTGCGAATTATTCGCTACTTTTGTCCGTGGTATGAAACTTTATAAATACATCATAGCCTTGTGCTTTTTCGCAGGTTCTACAGCGTGTTTGGCACAGGAAAATATTAATCCAGAGGACAGAGTGGTCGATTTAAATTCGCCTACTTTTGTGCCAATGGTGCATATTGGGAAAGCAAAAGTAGGGGGCGATAGTATTCAATATGTTCGTACCAACAAAATTTACATCTATCCTCCACTCGAATTTAAGAACGATTATTTGGAAACGATTCCAACGAAAAAGGAACGTGACGAACACATGAAACGAGTGGAAAAAGGTATCAAAGAACAATATACGCCACGAGTAAAGAAACTCACTTATTCGCAAGGAAAGCTCTTAATAAAACTCATTGACCGTGAAACGCACTCAACAGGCTACGAAATTATACAAGCATTTCTTGGTCCTGTGCGTGCAGGATTCTATCAAGCATTTGCGTGGGTATTTGGTGCAAGTCTTAAAAAGCAATACGACCCAAAGGGAGCCGACCGATTAATTGAACGTATCGTATTGCAAGTTGAGGCTGGACAGCTTTAGTTTATACTTTAAAACTTCTGCTTTTAAAGCAAAATCTGTTCGTTGTATCGCCTTATAATTCTTTCGTATGTTCCACGTCTAATATGTGTGCTTTCCTAAATTCGCCTGGTGCGCAGCCACGCATCTTCTTAAAAAACTTATTAAACTGTACTTGTGAAGAGAAACCACAGGCAAAAGCAACTTCTTGAATGGTCTTGGCTCTACCCAAAAGGTGGGCTTCTACCTCCTTTATAATGTAATCATCAATGAGTTGTTTAGGCGTTCTACCTGCCACACGGCGCGTTATTTGTGCTAAATAACGAGGGGTTACGTTGAGTTTTTTAGCATAAAAACGCACATCGGCATTTGTTTTATGGTGCATAGCAATGTCGTCCATGAGTTGGTTATACAATTCCAATACACGCCCTGAAATACTTTGTCGTGGCACATCATTACTGTGGTCGAGTAATTGTCTATTAACTCCCAAGTCTGAATCAGCCGACCTTAAAATGAGCTGTCGCATGTATTCTTGCGCCAATTCAATCGCTTTTTCCATGTCATTGCCCATACAAAGATAGACCGCCACGGCAGAAGTAAACGCTCCACCAGCCCCATGTGTGATGCGGTCAATAAATCCAGGACGTGTGTAAAAGCGTGCTTTTGTTGAATTTTCTTCTACTAAAACATCGGTAAGCGACTCTGTTGAAATGACTCCGCCTTGTAAAACAACAGATTGGCAGCCCAATTTCATAATTTTTCGTGCCAATGCTTCCAACTCTTCGTTGTTGTGCGTGGTGTTGGTTTGTTGCATATAGGCAGCACTATCTTGTCTTATGATGACGATACTGCTAAGTGGAAACAAGCAAGAAACCATGGCATCGACTACTTTTTGAGGCATCAATACGTTGCCTTTGCTACTGATTACCACTGCGTCTAAGACGACAAAACGTGGTGAATATTGCTTTAATAGTCGTTCAACCACCCATACTTGTTCTACACTTCTAAGCATTCCCACTTTAACAGCCGTAGGTTTAAGGTCGTTCAACACAGCATTGACCTGCATTTCCAATACTTCCGCAGGAATATCGTACAAGTGTTGAATGTCTTCCGTGTCTTGTGCGGTTACCGAAGTGATAGCCGTCGCCGCATAAGCCCCCAACATGGTGATGGTTTTTATGTCGGCTTGAACACCCGAACCACCCGTACTGTCAGAACCTGTAATTGTTAATATGGTCGCTTTCTTTTCCACTTTTCTACCCATTGAGCATATTTTGTATGTTCAACGTGTAGGCAAAATTAGCTATTCTTTTCATTTTATCCAAGCATTCTCGCTTTTTCCTCGGCGAAAGTGTGAAAAGTTTTATTACCTTTGCTGCATATATGCAAAACGAAACGCCCATACAAGCCCTTCAAAAGCAAAAGTTACTCTTGCAAATGGAGTATTTTGCAGAAAAAGAAACATTTAGACGACAAACTGAAACCATTGGTATTCAGCGAAAAGTGAAGCGTGGCGACGCTTGGTTTCCACTAAATGTGGGCAAAAGTTATTATAATTCGCTAAACCAACGTGTCGTTGAGGTGTTCAGAACCACCGACCACGACATTGAACACAACTTTGAATTTGGTCGTCCCATTGGCTTTTTTACCATTAAAAAGCAACCAGATAATGGTACAAAAGAGCAGCAAAAAATACATTATTACAACTTCACAGGCACGGTTTCTTACGTGGACGGCGAACGAATGGTAGTTGCTTTGCCCGATTCTGCTCCCATTATCGATTTGCAAAATACCGACAATTCTGTTGGTTGCCAACTCTCTTTCGATGAAACCTCTTACCAAATGATGTTCGATGCCTTAGACCATGCTATCAAAGCAACGCATGGTCGGTTGGCTCATCTCCGCACTATTTTTTACTCCAACCAACCAGCTGAACGCCTCAACTTTGCTTCAATACGTTTGCCGTGGCTCAATCCAACGCAAGAAAAAGCCGTAAACGAAGTGCTTTGGGCAAAAGATGTTGCCGTGGTTCATGGTCCCCCGGGAACAGGAAAGACCACAACGTTGGTCGAAGCCATTAACGAAACCTTGATGAAAGAGAGTCAAGTGTTGGTTTGCGCACAAAGTAACATGGCGGTAGACTGGATTTGTGAGAAACTCGTAGACCGTGGAATCAATGTTTTGCGCATAGGAAATCCAACACGAGTGAACGACAAAATGCTCGGTTTCACTTACGAACGACGCTTCGAAGCTCACCCCGATTACGACCAACTTTGGGCAATTCGTAAAGCCATACGACAGTTAAGAAACGGAAAAGGGCGTGGAACGGACAGTTATCATCAGAAGATGGACAGACTGAAAAGTCGTGCTACCGAACTCGAAATACGCATTAACAGTCAGCTTTTTGGCGAAGCTCGTGTCATAGCATCTACCCTTGTAGGCTCAAATAGTCGTATTATGGAGGGACAGAAGTTCTCAACTCTTTTCATCGATGAGGCTGCTCAAGCCTTAGAAGCTGCTTGTTGGATTCCTATTCGCCGTGCCTCTCGTGTCATTTTTGCAGGCGACCACTGCCAATTACCGCCTACTGTGAAGAGCATAGCCGCCCTAAAAGCAGGATTAGGCAAAACATTGATGGAGCGAATTGTGGAAAACAAGCCCGAAGTAGTTACGCTTTTGAAAGTGCAATACCGCATGAACGAGCAAATTATGCGTTTCTCTTCCGACTGGTTTTATCACGGAGAAGTGGAGAGTGCGCCACAAATAAAATATCGTGGCATATTGGATTACGACCACCCCATGCTTTGGTTAGACACAAGCGAGATAGAAGTGGGCAACGATGAACCTACCTTTCACGAGCAATTTGTAGGCGAAAGCTACGGGCGCATTAACAAAGGCGAGGCTGAACTTACCCTGAAAACATTGCAAGACTACTTTACAAAGATTGGTAAACAGCGCATACTTGACGAGCGCATAGATGTTGGTGTCATTTCGCCCTACCGTGCGCAAGTGCAATACCTCCGCCGTTTAATCAAGAAACGTGAGTTTTTCAAACCCTATCGTGCGCTCATCAGTGTGAATACAGTCGATGGATTTCAAGGACAAGAACGTGATGTGATTCTCATTTCTATGGTACGTGCCAACGAAAATGGTGAAATAGGATTCTTGAAAGACCTCCGTCGTATGAACGTAGCCATTACTCGAGCGCGCATGAAACTCATCATACTCGGAAATGCTGCCACCATGAGCCAACACCCTTTCTACAAAAGGCTTTTCGAATATATTCAACACATCAATAACAACGAATAAAAAATAGACAAACATGATACAACAAGATTATTTTCTCCGTTTAATCGAAGAGTTTGCCGTGGCATTGGCGAAGATGTTAAAAGTAAATCTTGACAAGCGCGACGATGCTTTAATGGATTTATACCGCCAATATGTGGGCGATTACACCCTCGTGCGCAACCTTAGTTTTGAGGAGTTACTCGACTATGCAACCAAAGAATGGAACGACCGAGAGCGCATCGACCGTTTGGAAATGGTTGCAGAATTGCTTTATGCCGAAGCAAGCTACAAGACAAATCCCTTGCGCGATATGTTATACGGCAAGGCTTTCGAAGTTTTTTCCTATGTTGATGCCCACCACGGCGTTTATTCCATCGAACGAAAGAAGAAAATCAATCAACTTTCAGCTCTTCTAAAAAAATAATTTATTAGTAGACTTTAAGATAAAAGCTATTGTTTTGAACCACAAAACAGTAGCTTTATTTTTTTTGCAAAATGGGGACTTTACATCAAGCAGCAATAAATTTATCAAAGAAATATTTCAATAAAGTTAAGTTTTAAATTACAAAATGCGAACACAACTATTCAAAAAGCTAAATGCTAAAAGAAAAAAAGTAGCAATATTTAAATTTTAGCAAACTTATATCTATCATAAAGATAATTTGAACGACTTTTCGAAAGTTCGATACTAATTCTTTGCGATTGTCATTATCGAATTAATCCGTAGCCAAAGATTGCCCTACATAAAAATCCAAATTACCTTTGCAGCGTAAATAATTACAAATAACTTTAAAACAAGAAAAATTATGAGTAGTCAAGTTATCATTTGGAGTTCAGTAATGTTGTTACTTTTGGTAGGTTTCATATTGCGCATTGCTATCACGGCACGCCTTACAAATGGTAATCAACGTATATTTGAAGTGTCAGACGAATACGATATTTACGATTGGAGCGACGATGAAGTCTAATTCGTCGTCATTTATAGGCGAAGCCAGCGGGTTTATCGCCGAATATGCAGCATGGCTTTATGGTTGTGGAGCAACTTGCGACCGCATAAAAAAGAATGTTGACCGTATTGTAAATAAGTGGAATTTAGAAAGCGAGCTTCTCATTATGCCTGGAAGCATACATTTAAATGTGTTCGACCCAACCACCAACCAGTCCAATGTGGTCATAAGACGAACACCGCACACAGGTATAAGTTTCTACAAAAATACACATTTGAGTAGATTAAGTTGGCGTATTGCCGATGGACGTATGGAGCTTAGCGAGGCGAGAAAGGTTTTGCAAGAGATAGAAAAAGCACCTTTTACCAATAAGTGGGCAGTGTTAATCCTTACTTCTTTTGCTAACCTTTCGTTCTGCCGCCTCTTTGGTGGCGACCTTATTGCCATGATTATTGTCTTTGTTTGTCAGTTGGTCTATCGGTCGGCATTTTATTAATGAATCTTCAATTGTTTTAATAATTACCATTTATGACATTTTTTCTTGAGATATTACAAGACGCTTTCTTCGGTGGCGTAGCAGGAATAGGCTTTGCCAGCATTAGCAATCCACCAAAAAATGCTTATAAATATTGTTTCATCATATCGGCAGTTGGGCATGGCACACGTTTCATACTCATGAATAACGAGTACCATAGGTTAGGTTTGGTCGTGGCAAGTTTCATAGCTGCACTTACCATTGGGTTCATGACCGTAGGAATGGCACGCAAAGCAAAATGCCCACCAGAAACTTTTTCTTTCCCATCTCTTCTGCCTATGATTCCGGGAATGTATGCTTATCGCACAGTTGAAGGACTCGTAATGTGTTTATCTACCGATAACGAAGAATTATTCAATCATTATTTGTATCTTTGCACATCGAATGGATTTACATGTGCATTCGATATTCTTGGAATGGTGTTAGGGGCTACGCTTCCAATTCTTATTCTAAATAATATTTCGTATAAGGTAACGCGATATACAAACTAAAATAAGCAAATAAAACAATTGGAAACCGAATTGGATACTATGCTCTTTGAACGCAATAGCCATGAGGTATCGCTTACCGAAGCAGGCGAAAAATTGGTAAGATATGCTGAAAAAGTAGTGGTCGATGCCGATGTTTGTCAGCAAAAAATGACTGATTTGAAAGGGCTACTTACTGGCGAACTCAACATTGGAGCAACCTATACGTTCGGTCCTTTGCTTACAGAAACGGTGTTAGAGTTTATGAAACAGCACCCCAATGTGCGCTTAAACATTGTCTATAAAACTATGGCTGAACTTATGGATATGTTGCAACGCCGTGAAGTAGACTTTGTATTGGCTTTTAAACCTACCGAAAAGAATGACAAAGTGGATAGTCATGTGTTATTCAACAACAAACTTGTGGCAGTGATGAGCGATAAAAATCCGTTGGCAACACGTTCTTCGCTTACAATCGAAGACTTGCAAAACTGCCAAATGGCAATGCCTGCACACGGATTGCAAGCCCGAAATTCGTTTGAAGAAATGACCGATGATGGGCTAAATGGGATTAAAACACGATTGGAAATAAACGATGTGAACATACTTTTAAAGCTTGTTGAAAAAAGTAAACTTGTAACTTTACTTGCTGAAGCCACTCTCCACGGTGAAGAAGGATTGGTGGGCATTCCCTTAGAAATGCGCAATAACGATATGGAAGGGTGTATCCACCTTTTAAATCAAGCCTACGTGAAAAATTCAGCACGCGAGTTTTGCAAACTATTGGGTCAGTCGCGCGCTATCATGAAGTATTCCTCGTTATCAAAACTACTTTGAGTTTTAATTTTAAAAACGTAATTATTTACTTTAAAATAGATTATTTTGCATTGCAGAATAGTCTATTTTTTTATTTTCATTAGCACAGCCATAACGCTTTCAATCTAACGAAAATGGAATTTTATAGCCCAATTCAAGTTATATACTTTTCCCTTAAAATCTATTTTAGTTTATGGATTTTAGAACAATCAATATTTTAATCATTTTTGAAAGAGCCTATTTTAGAGTTTAAAACCTATTGTTTTGCCGTTCAAAACAGGCTCTTTTGCATTACAAAACAATAGGTTTGAAAAAGGTAAATATAACTACTTGATTTTCAGTAATATACAAATTGGTCAAAATTTCCGTTATTAATCAGGTTTGAAAAGGGAAAAATGTGGTTATTATATTTGAATGATTTTATTAAGCCACACGAACCATAGAAAGGTATTACAAGCGAGGACAAAGAAAGTTTCAAACAAGACATGTTACTTTCTGATAGATGATGAGCTTTGAAAAGGAACACCTACTTTAAATAACTCCTCTTTATTGAGCGCAAATATACATAAGCAAAAGTTAATAATTGTTTTTTTTAGTAGCAAAGCGTTTATGCGTGTCACAAAAATGCCAATCTTTACGTTGTAATATCAAAGGGTGTTATTTTTAGACATTCGTCTTTTGAATCATATAAATGAGCAAAGCGAAAGTAAAGCATAGTTGTGGCGATAAATTGCACTCTGAAAGAAAACTATTTTTGTGGAACTATTAATTATGAAAGAATGAGAAAACATCTATTATTATTGTTTATCTTGACAATCTTTACATCTGCAATTTCAGCACAAACACTGCAAGGAGTTGTGAAAAACCAAAAAGGCGAACCTATTGAGTTTGCTAATGTGGCGGTATTGGCTGCCGATTCATCGCTCGTTTCGGGTGGTATTACCGACCAAAAAGGGCATTTTAAGATTGAAAATACACAGGGAGCGTGCATTGTTCGCACCTCCAGTTTAGGTTATAAACAACACTTTAGCAACTTTTCGGGGCAAACTTTCTTGAATATTGTCCTAACAGAAGATGCGCAAATGATGAGTGAAGTTGTGGTCAGCGCAAAACTTCCAAAGACTATTCTCAAAGGAGAAGGTATGCTAACCAATATTAGCGGAACGGTATTAGAGAAATCTGCCGATATTCATAAGATGCTTAATTTAGTTCCAATGCTATCGGTTACAAATGGAAATATTGAGGTTTTGGGACGTGGTACACCTCTTATTTACATCAATGGGCGCAAAATGACCGATGCTATGGAGTTGGATAGGCTTCAACCAGAAAACATAAAAACGGTGGAAGTGATAAACAATCCTGGTGCAAGATACAGTGCTTCGACTCGTTGCGTGGTGCGCATTACTACGAAACAGCGCAAGGGTGAAGGCTTCGGATTTATCAATTCAGCGACAGCAAAGGTAAACGACCACAGCAGAATGAGTTGGTACGACAATCTAAATTGGACTTATTCTGCCACCCGTTGGCAAGTGTCAGGAACACTTTACGGCAAATATAGCCATGAGAATGATAATAAAAAAATTCGTCAAATCACCCAAACAGCCGACAAATGGGAACAAGCTACCAACATTGAACAAGAGTACACGCAAATAAATCCATACGCAAGTTTGTCGGGAGCATACTTCTTAAACGATAGCAATTCCATTGGTGCGCGCATTAGCTACGACCGATATGCACGCTGGGAAAGTGCAGGTAATAGTGAATTAACAACTTTCAAAAATAGTATGCTTGATGATTTTATGAAGAGTAATTATCTTTCAAATGAACCGAAAGAGTCGGTTTCTTCAAATATTTATTACGTTGGGAAAATAAAAAAGTTGGGGATTGACTTTAATACCGACTATTTTTGGCAAAGTGTATCTGACAGATTTCGCACGCAGGAATGGTTTAAAGATGCCATTGGCATAGAACATAATAAGGAAACAAACACCTTACGCCAAACTTACAATAGCCTCATTGCCTCGAAACTCGTCTTTACTTATCCTATTTTGGGTGGAGAATTGTCGGTTGGAGGTGAAGCAAGCCACTCCTTGCGTAAGAATTACTATCAAGTAGAGCCTATTGGGGTGGTCGATGAGGTGAATAGTCGCTTTACAGAGAACATGACTTCGGGTATGATTGATTATAGCAGAACCATTGGAAGAGTATGGTTGCAGGCAGGAATACGATACGAAAATGTGAATTTCAAATACTTCGACCGTGGTGTTTATATGCCCGATTTGAGCCGAAAGTTCAACAATGTTTTTCCATCGTTAGCCATTTCTTTCCCAGTAGGCAAGGTTCAAATGCAACTAACCTACGCAAGCGACATCTCTCGCCCTGGGTATGGGCAGCTGCGTTCGGGCTTGCAATACGACAATCGCTTCATGTATGAAACTGGAAATCCTTTCCTTATGCCTACCATAAATCGCAATTTAACCTATAATCTGTCGTGGAAATGGTTTTCATTCATGGGAATGTTCAGACGAAATTATGATGAAATATCTTACCTCATAACCCCTTACAAGGACGATGCTCGCACTGTTTTGATGCGCCCAGAAAACATTTCCGATTATAATAGTATGACCTTTACTTTATCGTTCCGCCCACGTTTCGGCATTTATCAGCCTATATTAGATATGTCGCTCTACAAACAATGGTACGAAATGGAAACCTTGGGCAACCAACGACTTACCAATCCCGTTGCATCGTTTAATTTCCGTAATGTTTTCGATACCAAATGGTTTGTAGGAAACCTGTCTTTTCAAGCGCAAACGGGAGGAAACATGGGGAACGGAGATATAGGAAAGAGATATTATCGTGTAGATTTAGGAATCGATAAAACATTGTTACAGAAACGTTTAACATTGAGTTTATATGTTTTCGACTTGTTCCACACGGGCAAAAAATACAGCACCATTTATTCAGGAGCCATGAGTACAAGCTATTTTGAATTTCCTGCCGTTACAACCTTCTCGCTCTCGGCAAAATATAAGTTCAATGCCGCCCGAAGTAAGTATAAGGGAACAGGTGCAGGAGCATCGCAGCGCGACCGTATGTAGTATTCTCTCTTTTAATTCAGTATAAATTTAAAGCAGAATAGGACACTCTTGAATGTATTTTCAATGATTAATATTTAATGAAGTGTCAATTATGTTTTAAGAAAAGCCGCTATCTAAAGGAAGAAAAATTCTTTTGATAGTGGCTTTTTGTGCTTTTTGAAAGCTCGTTTATACTCAACAATTTTGACCTATATGCCGATATTTTAAAAATGAAGAACATATTTGTTCTTTTTCAAGTGCGATTTCTCGCCACGAGCATATACAAATTTCGCTTTGCTCATTTGCATGCTTCGTGTGGCTTAACGAAATCGTTCTCTTTTAGAGTGTAAAATAGCTGCTTTCTGGCAAGTTATGATACTTTGTAGGGGCGTGATTTATCACGTTCCTCTCCGCAAATTTTAGTGTATTAGGAACGTGATAAATCACTGTACAATATGTTGCAGTATTTAGACTTGAAATGGAGTGGAACTTTATTTGATTAACTCGCTTTAACTCGTTGTGAATAGATTATTTGCTCGTTTTTTTGTATTTTTGCAATTCATGTACAAACGAAACTCACAGTAAGAAAGGTAAAAAATATTATGGCAAAAGACAGCAAAGGACTTACTCCGATGATGCGACAATTCTTTTCTATGAAGGAAAAGCACCCCGATGCGTTGATGCTCTTTAGGTGTGGCGACTTTTATGAAACGTATTGCGACGATGCCATAGAGGCTTCCAAAATTCTTGGTATCACGCTCACACGCCGTAACAATGGGGCAGCAGCGGGCGACGAGATGGCTGGATTTCCACATCATGCCTTAGATACATTCTTACCAAAACTCATTAGGGCTGGAAAACGTGTTGCTATCTGCGACCAATTGGAAGACCCGAAGAAAAAACGTGAAGAACTCAAAGGGAAACGGGGCTTGTCGGCAGAAGACAAAATGGTGAAACGTGGCATTACAGAACTCGTTACGCCAGGTGTTGCTTTGGGCGACAATGTGTTGAACTATAAAGAAAACAACTTCTTAGCTGCAGTTCATTTTGGAAAAGGAGCGTGTGGTGTAAGTTTTCTTGATATTTCTACGGGCGAATTTCTTACAGGTGAAGGTACATTTGATTATGTTGAAAAACTTATTGGCAACTTTTCGCCAAAGGAAGTGTTGTACGACCGTGTTCGAAAGAACGATTTTGAACAGCATTTTGGTACACGACTCTGCACGTTTGAGATGGAAGATTGGGTGTTTACTGACCAATCGGCACGCCAAAAACTATTGAAACACTTCGGAACAAAGAACTTAAAAGGTTTCGGAGTAGACCATTTGACCAATGGAGTGATAGCAGCTGGCGCAATCATGCAATACCTTGAAATTACGCAACATACCAATATCAACCACATTACATCGCTCACACGCATTGAAGAAGAGAAGTATGTAAGGCTCGACCGCTTCACTATTCGCTCGTTAGAACTCGTTGCACCGATGCAAGAAGACGGCACTTCGCTGTTGAATGTTGTCGATAGAAGCATCACACCTATGGGTGGACGTATGTTGCATCGTTGGTTAATTTTCCCATTAAAGGACGTAAAACCGATAAATGAGCGATTGGAAATAGTGGAATATTACTTCCGTGAGCCTGATTTCCGCCAATGTATCAACGACCAATTGCATCGTATTGGTGATTTGGAGCGCATCATTTCAAAGGTAGCAGTGGGGCGAGTGTCGCCACGAGAGGTGGTTCAGTTGAAAACTGCCCTATGTGCTATCCAACCAATGAAGTCGGCTTGTCTTTCAACCAATAATGAAGCATTGAAGCGGATAGGCGAACAATTGAATCTTTGTGCGTCAATTCGTGAAAGAATAGAGCAAGAAATAAAGCCCGACCCACCACAGTTGGTCAATAAAGGCGATATAATAGCAACTGGTTATAATGCAGAATTAGACGAGTTGCGGGCGATTCGTGATAACGGCAAGCAGGTTTTGCTCGAAATTCAAGAGAAAGAAGCCGAGAAAACAGGTATAAACTCGCTAAAAATAGGGTTCAATAATGTCTTCGGATACTATCTTGAAGTGCGCAATACGTTTAAAGATAAAGTGCCAGAGGACTGGATTCGCAAGCAAACACTCGCACAAGCAGAACGCTATATCACCCCAGAATTGAAAGAATATGAGGCGAAAATTCTTGGTGCTGACGAGAAAATATTAGCATTAGAAGCACGTTTGTTTGGCGAATTGGTGCAAGATATGCAAGAGTTTATACCGCAAATTCAAATCAATGCCAATCTTATTGCACGCTTAGACTGTCTCCTTTCGTTTGCAAAGGTTGCTGAAGAAAACAAATATGTGCGCCCTGTGGTTGATGATAGTACGATTATCGATATTAAAAAAGGTCGCCACCCAGTTATAGAAACCCAATTGCCATTGGGCGAAACCTACGTTCCCAACGATGTTTATCTGGACAATGAGCAGCAACAAATCATGATGATAACGGGACCAAACATGGCAGGTAAGTCGGCTTTGTTGCGCCAAACGGCTTTAATCGTATTGCTTGCACAGGTTGGAAGTTTCGTTCCTGCCGAGGGAGCAAGGGTCGGTTTGGTCGATAAGATATTTACTCGTGTGGGTGCTTCCGATAATATTTCGCTCGGAGAGTCTACTTTTATGGTAGAAATGACCGAGGCTTCGAATATTTTAAACAACGTTACACCACGCTCGTTAATACTTTTCGATGAGTTAGGACGTGGCACAAGTACCTACGACGGCATTAGTATTGCATGGGCAATCGTAGAATATTTGCATGAACAACCGCGTGCTTCGGCTCGTACACTCTTTGCTACGCACTACCATGAGCTAAACGAAATGGCAAAAATCTTTAAGCGAATTAAGAACTTTAATGTGTCGGTTAAAGAGTTAGATGGTAAGATTATTTTCCTAAGAAAGTTGGAAAAAGGGGGCAGCGAACACTCTTTTGGTATTCATGTTGCCGACATTGCAGGTATGCCAAAATCGATAGTAAAGCGTGCAAACGTAGTTTTGAAAGAGTTAGAAACCGACAATGCGCAAGTTGGAAGTGTTGGAAAGCCAACAGCAGAGAAACTTGAGAAGAGTAGGGAAGGCGTTCAGCTATCGTTTTTCCAATTAGATGACCCTGTATTATCGCAAATTCGTGATGAAATTATAGGTTTAGACATTAATAATCTAACCCCTGTTGAGGCTTTGAACAAGCTCAACGATATTAAGCGAATAGTACTACCGAACAGTAAATGATAGAAAGGGATTGAGAACTTCCAAAAATTGTCTTATAAGACAATTTAAAAAGTCTTATAAGACAATTTTAAGAGGATTGGCAGAAAATATGAAAAGTGAGCAAAAGAGAATGAAAAAAGCAGGACAAATGTCCTGCCTTTTTTGTTGTTTATACTCACATTATTCGATAGAACTTTATTCTATGCGTTGTATTCTTTGCCCTTTGAGCGCATAATAGACCATAATCCGAGCGCAATAAATGGGATACTTAAGATTTGTCCCATATCGATTGGCAATCCATTTTCAAAGGCTACTTGCACTTCTTTCGTGTATTCTATGAAGAAACGGAAGGTGAAAATGAGTGCCAAACACAAGCCAAAATAAAGTCCTGTGCCCACTTTCTTTGGATATTTCTTGTAGATAAGGAAGATAATCCAGAAGAAAACGAAGTAGGCAATTGCCTCATAAAGCTGCCCAGGGTGGCGTGGTTGGGTGTCTACATCGTAGAAAATAAACGCCCAAGGCACATCGGTTACTTTACCAATGATTTCGGAATTCATCAAATTACCCAATCTTATGAACACTGATGTAACGGCAGAGCAGATGCCCATAAAGTCTAATACCACCCAAGCATTCATCTTTGTGCGCTTAATGTAAAGGTAAAGACCAATTAAAAGTCCGATAACTCCACCATGAGAAGCCAATCCTTGATAGCCAACAAACTTCCAACCGCCGCCAGCAAGGAACTTTATAGGAATGAAAATCTCTATAAAATGTTGCAAAGAGTCTAAAAAATCTTGTGGTTCATAGAAGAAACAATGCCCTAAACGAGCACCAATGAGTGCGCCAAAGAACACATAGAGAAACATAGGTTCAAACTTTTCATCGGCTATTTTGTGGCGTTTGAAGAGCCATTGCATTAAGAAATAGCCCAAACCCAAACCGATAAGCCAGCACATTCCGTACCATCTTATGCCCATAGACGAGCCAAACCGAACGATGTATTCGTCGGGTTGCCACGCAATGTAAAGTAAGTTGTCTAACATAAGGATTCCTTTTTATTAAACATTGAAACGGAAATGCATGATGTCGCCATCTTGAACAACGTATTCTTTGCCCTCTACTCCGAGCTTTCCAGCCTCGCGAATAGCAGCTTCTGAACCGTATTTCAAGTAGTCTTCATACTTAATCACCTCTGCACGGATAAAGCCTTTCTCAAAATCGGTGTGGATAACACCTGCACATTGTGGGGCTTTCCAACCTTTATGGAATGTCCATGCCTTTACTTCCATTTCGCCTGCGGTGATGAAAGTTTGAAGATTGAGCAAGTGGTAAGCCTTATTGATAAGACGATTTACGCCACTTTCTGCCAAACCAAGCTCGTCAAGGAAGAGTTTTTTGTCCTCGTAGCTTTCCAAAGACGCAATGTCTTCTTCTGTTTTAGCAGCTATAATCATAGCTTCTGCACCTTCTTCGGCAGCAATTTTCTCCACTTGCTTGCTGTATTCGTTACCTTCTTTTGCACTGGCTTCGTCTACATTGCAAACATAAAGCACTGGTTTTGTGGTAAGAAGGAAGAGGTCGTGAGCCGCTTGTTGTTCTTCTTTACTTTCAAACTGCACACTTCTTGCGTTCTTTCCTTGCTCCAAAACTTCTTTGAAAGCCTCCAAAACCGTTACCATAACCTTTGCATCTTTGTTGCCCGCATTGGCTATTTTTTGTTGTTTAGCCAATTGTGCATCAATGGTTTCAAGGTCTTTGAGTTGCAATTCTGTATCAATAATTTCCTTGTCTTCAATAGGATTGACCGCTGCACCACCCTCTCTCACGATGTTATCGTCCTCGAAACAACGAATAACATGGATTATAGCGTCGCACTCACGAATGTTGCCAAGGAATTTATTGCCCAATCCTTCGCCCTTGCTTGCACCTTTTACAAGTCCTGCAATATCCACAATTTCGCAAGTAGCAGGCACAATACGTCCTGGGTGAACGATTTCTGCGAGTTTGTTGAGTCGCTCGTCAGGCACTGTTATCACACCTAAATTTGGTTCGATAGTGCAGAAAGGGAAGTTTGCTGCCTGTGCTTTGGCACTGCTCAAGCAATTGAAAAGTGTAGATTTACCTACGTTTGGCAAACCTACAATACCACATTTTAATGCCATATTCTTAAATAAACGTTTATTTTCTTTTGTGCAAAATTACACAAATAAATTGGAAAAGTGGAAAGAAAGCATCGATAATACGATTTACGCCTCGCCTTCTCTTCTTTTCTAACCCACTTAAACACAAAAAACTCGGCTTCTGTTAATAGCAAATAGAAGCCGAGTTTTTTGTATTTAATGTCTTTATTTCAACATACTTGCGAACAATTCGTGTATGCGAGTGTCCTCTCCCAACTCTGGGTGAAACGCTGTAACGAGCTGATTGCCTTGGCGTGCTGCGACAATATGTCCGTCCACTTCGGCTAAAACCTCAACTCCCTCGCCAACCTTATCAATGTAAGGCGCACGAATAAAAGTCATTGGCACAGGTTCGGCAATGCCCTTCATCGGAGCAATGGCTGCAAAACTGCCCATTTGTCTGCCGTAAGCGTTGCGACAAGTTGAAATATTCATGGTTGCAAAGCGGTCGTATGGACTTTTAGCGTCCTCAACTTCCTTTGAAAGAATTATCAATCCTGCGCAAGTACCATACACTGGCAATCCGTTTTCAATGTCTTTCTTGATAGGTTCAAACAAGTTGAGTTCATGTAATAGCTTCAACATCACGGTACTTTCTCCACCAGGGATAATTAGACCGTCCTTTTGTTTGTCCCAATCAGATGCTTGGCGCACTTCAAATGTTTCGTGTCCTAAGCGTTGCATTATTTTTTCATGCTCAGCAAATGACCCTTGAAGTGCTAATATAGCAATTTTCATACGTTTATTTGCCACGTTCAGCCATGAGAACAGCAATCTCGTTCTCGTTGATACCTACCATTGCTTCGCCAAGGTCTTCGCTCAATTTAGCAATCATCTTAGCATCTTGGTAGTTGGTAACTGCTTGAACGATAGCACGAGCGCGCTTTTCTGGGTTGCCAGACTTGAAGATACCAGAGCCAACGAATACGCCTTCAGCACCTAATTGCATCATCAAAGCAGCGTCAGCAGGAGTTGCAACACCACCAGCAGCGAAGTTTACAACAGGAAGTTTGCCGTTATCGTGAACATATTTCACCAAATCGTAAGGCGCACGGAGTTGTTTTGCTGCTTCGTACAATTCGTCTTCACCTAAAGAAGTGAGGCGACGCATTTCTGTTTGAATCATGCGCATGTGGCGAACAGCCTGAATGATGTCGCCAGTGCCTGGTTCACCCTTTGTACGAATCATTGTTGCACCTTCAGCGATACGGCGCAAAGCCTCGCCTAAGTCCTTAGCACCACACACGAATGGTACTTCAAATTCGTTCTTGTTGATGTGGAAAATATCGTCAGCAGGAGAAAGAACCTCGCTCTCGTCGATGTAATCAATTTCAATGGCTTGAAGAAGTTGTGCTTCAACGAAGTGTCCGATACGAACTTTTGCCATTACAGGAATGCTCACAGCCTCTTGAATGCCACGAATCATCTTAGGGTCGCTCATACGAGAAACACCACCAGCAGCACGAATATCAGCAGGAATACGTTCCAAAGCCATTACTGCGCAAGCACCAGCAGCCTCTGCGATACGAGCTTGCTCTGGAGTTGTAACGTCCATAATAACACCACCTTTAAGCATTTGAGCCAAATTACGGTTCAATTCTTGTCTGTTCTCTTTCATAGTTATATTTCTTTTTTATTTGTTTTATTTATGTCATGATGCGTAAAATGCAGCGCAAAGATACCATAATTTATTATATTAGCCAAATGTTTATTCTGAAATGGCTAAATAATGTGTACAAAATGGAAAGGGAATTGTGTTTTTCAGTTTTCCAAATAAAATAAATTGAATGCTTATATATATGCAAAAAGTGGAGAAATAGGCGCAAATTTTAACACGAAATCAGTCATATTCTAATCCGTTAGCTATCAGCAAGTTACACCAAAACTATTTTTTGTCCTCAAAAAACCTATTGTTTTGCGTTTCAAAACAATAGGTTTTGGAACGCAAAACAGCCTATTTTGAAATGTATTCGACGAAAGAAATAAAATACATTACGGTTCGTTTTGAACATCATGCGAAAATAATTACCTTTGTAGCAAAATAAAAAAAATACTACTAATGGAAAATTTAAAGAAAGCATTTGCAGGCAAACTTTTGGGCATTAAAGCCATAAAGTTGCAACCTAACGACCCATTCACATGGGCAAGTGGCTGGAAATCACCATTCTATTGCGATAATCGCAAAACTTTGTCTTACCACGATGTGCGTTCGTTTGTAAAACTCGAACTCGTTCATGCCATCTTAGCCAACTTCCCAGAAGCTACCGCAGTAGCAGGGGTTGCTACGGGAGCTATCGCTCAAGGCGCATTGGTGGCTGAAGAATTGGCTTTGCCATACGCTTATGTGCGTCCAAAACCCAAAGACCACGGTATGAAAAACCAAATAGAAGGCGAAATTCCAAAAGGTTCTAAGGTGGTAGTAGTAGAAGATTTGATTTCTACGGGCGGCTCTTCGCTCAAAGCAGTAGCAGCATTGCGCGAGGCAGGCTTCGAAGTTGTCGGCATGGTAGCATCTTACACCTACGGATTTCCTATCGCTGAACAAGCCTTCAAGGACGCAAATGTGAAACTTGTAACCTTGACCGACTACCAAAACGTAGTGGAAAAAGCAATGGAAATAGGTTATATTAAAGAAGAGGACATTCCTATGCTCGACGAATGGCGTAAGGACCCTGAAAATTGGAAGAAATAAATGAGTAAATTTGAAAGTAGCATAAAGCAAATTCCCTATCCTCAACAAAGTGTTTACAACATGTTGAGCGACTTAACGAATATTGAACG